>JGI12053J15887_10000874_pt1 | contig 13162 bp, 11 predicted proteins | sample MedBloCAOM1_O3_FD_15887 | JGI IMG/M metagenome (IMG submission 15887)
CTCCCTCTACGGCATCATGTTTTCGCTGTTATCGGCCATGACGGAAACCATGGCCCTTCGACTCCCGAAGGAGGAGCGCGAAGCTTTCCTGAAAAAGTACAAGAGCAAGTTGTTCGAGGTGTACGGTGCGGTGATGAAGGAATACGTTAGGGTGCCCGATGCGTTGCTGAAGAATACCAAGTAACTGCAGAAATACATGGCATTGAGTTACGAGTATGCCAAAACCTTGAAGCCCAAAACCTCAAAGAAAAAGCGCTGAATTGCGGCTTGCTATGCGGTTACCGTACGCTGCAGGCGGCGGCCGAGTTTTTCGTGTTCTTCGCGCATTTCACGGGGCAACCGCGCGCCGAATTTATCGAAGAACTGGCGGGTATCATCCATTTCCGATTGCCAATCGTCGGGATTTACCTGCAGCAACTCCTCAATTGCGGCTGGAGAAATCTTCAATCCATCCAGTGTTAATCCGCCGGGACCAGGCACGTAGCCAATGGGCGTTTCCTGCGCGGACCCGCGGCCTTCCACGCGCTCCAAAATCCACTTCAACACGCGAACATTTTCACCGTAACCTGGCCACAGGAATTTTCCGTCCGCGCCGCGGCGAAACCAGTTCACATGGAAAATTTTCGGCGGGTGCGGGATCTTCTTGCCCATTTCCAGCCAGTGACCAAAATAATCCGCCATGTTATAGCCGCAAAAGGGCAGCATGGCCATCGGATCTCGGCGCGTAACGCCAACTTCCCCCGTAGCGGCAGCGGTGGTTTCGGACGCCATGGTAGCCCCCACAAACGTGCCGTGCTGCCAGTTGAAGGATTCGTAAACGAGCGGCGCGAGCCGTGCCCTACGACCCCCAAAAATGAATGCAGAAATGGGCACGCCTTCTGGCGCTTCCCACTGCGGAGAAATGCTCGGTGACTGGTTGGCCGGCACGGTGTAACGCGCGTTTGGATGCGCCGCGGGACCCTTCGAGGAATCCCACCGGTCGCCTTTCCAGTTGACCAACCCGGCCGGGGGAGCTTCCCCGATGCCTTCCCACCACGGCTCGTTCTGGGCGGTCAGGGCCACGTTAGTAAAGATGGTGTTGCGATGGAGCGCATCCATCACGTTGGGATTGGTGTTATAGCCCGTGCCGGGCGCCACCCCAAAAAAGCCAGCCTCGGGATTAATAGCGTGCAGGTAGCCGTCAGCCCCGATCTTCATCCAGGCAATATCATCGCCCACGGTCCAGACACGGTAGCCCTGGCTCTCGAGCGCCGAGACCATCATCGCCAGGTTGGTCTTGCCGCAGGCGCTTGGGAATGCGGCGGCCATGTAGGTGACTTTGCCGCCGGGCGCTTCGAGGCCCAGGATGAGCATGTGTTCCGCCATCCAACCTTGGTCACGTGCCATGTAGCTGGCGATGCGCAGGGCAAAGCATTTCTTGCCGAGCAGGGCATTGCCCCCGTACCCCGATCCCACGCTCCAGATCAACTTCTCCTGCGGGAAGTGCAGGATGTATCGCCGCATGGGGTCCAGGTCGCCGAGGGAGTGCAGTCCGGCCACGAAGTCCGAGGAAGCTCCTAATCGCTCCTGGACCACCTTGCCCATGCGCGACATGATGCGCATATTGGCCACCACGTACGGGCTATCGGTGACCTCCACACCAATCCTGCTTAGGGGAGAATCCACCGGCCCCAGCATGTACGGAATGACGTACATGGTCCGGCCGCGCATCGCGTTACTAAGCAGCGCCCCAACCTTGTTTTTGGCCCCCTCTGGATCCATCCAATTGTTGGTGGGACCGGCCTCGTCTTTCTCGGGCGTGCAAATAAAGGTTAAGTGCTCGGTGCGGGCGACATCATTGGGGCTGCTGCGACTCAGGTAGCAATTGGGGTAGGTATTTTCATTCAGTTTAAGGGAGTCCCCGCCGCGCAGCATTTCGGCCAGGATCCTCTTGTTTTCCGCTTCCGAGCCATCGCAGTACACGATGCGGTCGGGCCGCGTTAACTGCGCTGCCTCGTTCACCCAATTTTCCAGCGGAGTGGCCAAGCTGTATCCCCCTAAACCGCGCACCCGCCAGTCTGGGCCGAGAGTAATAAAATCGAGAAGTTCAGTTCGTGATAGCCAGCCCTGCCAACCCGGAGAGTGCGGCGGGAAGAAATTGAAGCGGCAGAGCAGCGCGTAGCGACAATCCAGTTTATGTTAGGAATTCACTCACGCGCAAGCGCATCTCGCTCAGTCGGTTTCGCTGACATTATCAGCAGCTTAATCGCCATATTCCGCGCACCGCAACCGCCATTGCGTTTGATGATTTAGTTTTTCAACAAAAAGAATCGAGAGGTGGGGGGATAGGCACTTGTGTTCGGGGCCAAGCGCCTATCCGTTGTGAGGTATTTGAAGCAAAAACAATAAAACGACGATAGCGGCAGGCCTCAAAGTGTTCAATACGGTCTTTGCTGTAACTGAGCTTGAGAAAAACGTTAATTTGCTCAGCAGGCTGTTGCTGGGAGAAGGCCCCTACGCCGGGCCAGTGTAGTGTTTGCGGATTGTTTCCAGGATACGTGCCCGGCTCTCCGCGGGCGGTAACTTAGTATTTCGTTCCACCATGGCGATCTCATCCGCGACGGCGTCGTCTTTCACCGCTTCCCGCAGCCACTCGGAATAATCGTTCTGCTTCAGATGGTAGACCCAGGTATCTTCGTCCACGCCTTCCGCGATTTGTGCAAAGAGGTTCAGGTTTTGCGCTCGGATATTCAGCTTCCCTTGCGGCCCGCGGAAATAAAAGCTCTTGTCTTCGCCCAACTGTCCCGCGGCGTACTTGCGCTTATGCCGGCGCAGCTCGATTTTGGCCGGTTCCAGCGTGATCTTCTGAGGGTGATTTGATTCGGGAAGCTGCCACACCATCATCTCTCCGGAACGTACCTCTGGGCCGGTCTCAGTGGGCGCAGTGGGCTCCGGTGGCGCCCAGGCTTTACCTGAGCCTTCGTTGACTTCCTCAATGACCTCGCCAGGCTCCGGCCCGATGGCGATTACGCAATTGACGGTGTCCAGCAAAGCTTTGGAGACACTCTTGGGGTGCACGGTGATCAAGGCAAAACTGCCCAGGCTCGATGGAATACTCAAACTCGCCGAGTCCAATTCCGACGGGAGCAGGTGATGAGCCTCATCGATAACGATCCAGTGCGGCCGACCAGTGCGGGCGCGCAATTCCTGAAGCCGGGGAAGCAGGCCCACGAAATAACTGGGGCGATCAGCCAGAGGCACGCCAAGCAAATTGATGCTGATCGAACTACCGGCGTTTTTTAAAACTTCCAGAATCTCCGAGATTCCTGGAATACGATCGGACGCGCCCAAAGTCACAAATTGCACCACGTCATCGTAATCGCCCTCAGGATCGATGATGCACACTTGATACTGCTTTTGAATCAGGCGCTCCACAATGGCGGTAACCACCGTGGATTTTCCGCCCCCTGAAGGCCCAGCCACCGCGGCCCGCGTGCCGTAAGGCCCTAGACAAAATTCCTCTCCATTTGCTCTGTGTCCCAGAAGAATATCGTGGCGCTTCAAACGCGGCTGCAGACTTCTTAAATCATCGGCCAATAGTTGTTCGATGATTTCTTCGACGCCCGCGCCATGAGTTTTCTCCGTCACCACATCGGCGCGCTCTTTTAAAATCGGCAGGGCATTGCCAACCGCCACGCTGCATTCGCAAATACCCAAAAAAGCGTGATCGTTTTCCGCATCCCCGACGCCCACAGTGTTGTGTGTCGAAAGTCCCAACTCATCGAGCGCAACCTTCAGCCCTGTGCCTTTGTTGATGCCCGAAGGGAGAATCATCACCGCGTCTTTATTGAAGATCACTTGCAGCTCGAGCCCCATTAAGCGAATCACTTCCAGCACTTCCGTTTCATGCGGATGCCACGTGGCCACGATGCATTCGCCGACGGACAATGGGGTAACGCCGCGGCGCCGAAGTTCTTCGACGAAGGCGGCCGGCGGCGGTTCGGCCAGCAAACGTTTTTCTCCGGTGGCGGGATTGTAAAGCAATGCTCCATTTTCAACGACCGCGAGATCGAAAAGAGACGTTTCAGGAAAAACGCGCAGCAACTCGGGAAGTTCGCGGCCAGTGGCCAGCACCAGTTTGCGCCCCGAAGCTTTGACGCGCTGGAGCGCCTGCAATGTGCTCTCGGTGACCTGGCCATCGTGGGCCAAGGTCCCGTCGTAGTCAGAAATCAGACAAAAATAGCGCAAGGTGCGGAATCCCTTTCAAAATACCGAGACGTGGAGTGTAGTAATTATCAGCGAGCTTTCGAAATACCCTGTCTATGTTATTTTGCGTCAGTATCAATAATATTTCGTGAATCTTTTCGAGGGATTTTATTGCGCGTTCTGTGAAGCTTAAATTTAATTAATCTAGGTAGTAACTAAAACTGTCTCTTTTTGAACAGAAGCCAGCGCACAATTTCAAGAAAATGGTATCGTGTATACGTCTCACAAAGACTCTACACCTCTATATAACTAACTGCTTGGCCCTGTCCCAAGCTCATCCGGAGAGTACATGAATCAAGCAGCAACCGCACCAGCTCGGCCATGGGAGCGTCCATTCTGGAAACCAGTACGACGCAAAGAAGGGGTTTTTGCTTTTCTACTAATCATTCACGTGTTGGCCATCGTGGGAATAATTTTATTTCCGTTGCCCAGCCTCAAAGTGCTCGGACTAGCGGCGCTTTTTGTCGCTTTTGGCGGACTCGGAACGACCGTTTGTTACCATCGCATGCTCGCGCACAAAACTTTGAAGACTAATCGCTTCATCGAGCAGATGCTGATTTTCTGGGCGGTATTCAACGCTTCCGGCCATCCTGCAAGCTGGGTCGCTTATCACCGGCAGCATCATTCCACCACCGATACACCCAACGACATCTCGAGCCCCAAACAAGGCGGCTTCTGGTGGGCGCATTTACGCTGGCTGTATCAAACGCCGCCAGCCGACCGGCAACGCTGGGCTCCCGAAGTGAATCGCGGCATTTACAAAATCTGGGGCTATGCGGAAACGCCGGTAGTTATCCTGTCCATTTTTATCGGGCCCATCTTAGGCCTGGGCTGGATGGGTTTCTTCTGGCTTGGCGCGATTCGTCTGGTGTACACACTGCACATGCAATGTTTCGTGAACAGCCTAACGCATCTCGATCACGTCGCGGAAGGCGATTCCAGCAAAAACGTTTGGTGGCTCGGTCCCTTTCAACTCACGGCGTGGGGCGAAAACTGGCATAAGAATCACCACACGCATGCGGGCTCGGCACGTTTGGGTCTGCGCTGGTGGCAGCCGGACATTGGCTGGTATTTCATCTGGATGCTCGAAGCCATGGGCCTTGCGCATTCCGTGAAGCGCCCACGCGCATCGTAGTATTTTCTATCTCGCGGACTAAAGTGTCCGTTTCATCGCTGTTCTAACCGCATGTACGCACAAAAATTTAACGTGAATGTCGTGATTCGCGGTGAGGCCAAGCCGTGCCCGCTCGAATGGCTCGATCAATTCTGCATGCGCAATTTCACCAATGCGGCCGAATTCGACGACACGTTGCCGCTTGCCGATGGCCAGGTTGAAACCAGTTTCCGTCTTACTTCCGAACGCTTTGCGGAAGGTTTGGGCGCGTGGCTTACCCAACGGGGCAAAGGCGAAGGTCAGCCGGTCATCGTGGAAGTCACAGCGTCGCAGGCCAAGCCAAAGCCCGCCCCTGCGCCAGCGACTCCAACTCAAGCGCGAAGTAATTCCTGAAAACTTTCTCGTGAATCCGTCTACAAATTAGATAATCACAGAGCACAAATTAAGAAATCACGGAGAGCACCCCACCCTCGGTTTGCAGGGTTTACTCGCCGTGGTGGGTGGGTCTTGGGGTTCGGTCTCTGGGGTTTAAGTTCACTGACGCGAGATGACGTCTTTTCCAGCGGCATCAGTTCCGCCTGTCGAGTCGCTTCCAATCAATTCGCGAATTCTCGGCAAAGCCTCCCTGGCCGCAGCTTCTCCAGCCGCAACCAGCTCCGGTGTGCGCGTGAAATCGTCCCACAAAAATGTTTTCATATCCGGCTCGATGATAATGTCCGCTTGCTGGCGCCACGCCACGTCCGCATGTCGCTGAATAATATTGAACGAGCGGCTCAGCACGTCAGTAAAGGTGCGCGGCGGCTCCAGACTCGATGGTTCAAGATACACAGCGATCACAACATCGATGCCTAGTAGCGCAACCCCTTCGACGGGCACCGGCGAAGTCAGAAAGCCATCCACTAAAGTGCGATCTTCAAATTGTATGGGCACAAAGAGCCCTGGATAGGCGCACGACCCACGCAGCGGGGGCACCAGCGGTCCCCGCGTGTAGTAAATCGTAATTCCCGCGTTGAGGTCCGTGGTTGCGATGGCCAGCGGAGTTAGCAGATCCTCGAAATTTTTTGCTGTTGTGAGCCGTGCGAGATATTTTTCCAGACGGTGGTTAGTGGCGAGCCCTAGCCATGATGGTGTCCAGCGGCCAAAATCTGAAAAGCTGGTGTGTTCGCCGATGCGCGCCATCTCTTCAAGAGGTGTGCCGGCACAAAACGCGGCCCCGATCAGTGCGCCCACGCTGGTGCCTGCCACCGCGTCAATGTGAATGCCGGCGTCGCGAAGAACACGCAACACCCCGATGTGCGCGATGCCGCGAGCGAACCCGCCAGCCAGCGCCAGGCCAACTTTTGGACGCCCGGGTACCCCGTGTATGCCGGTGGTTTCAGCGGACAAAACACGCTCTTTTTCGTCCAACCACTTGCGCAACACGCTCGAAATGACCGGTTCAGGCATGCTGTAACCAGTTTAGGCACTAATGACGTTTGTGTCAGCTCGATTGACCCGTGTATGTTGGTTTTGTAACCTGTCCGTTCGTACAAATCGGAAAAAAAAAGGCCAGCCATGAAACGTCGCATCGAAAAGGTCGTGGTGCTCGGCGCGGGAACGATGGGCGCCCGGATCGCGGCTCATTTCGCGAACGCCGGCGTCCCGGTGCTCTTGTTGGATATTGTGCCACCTGGCTCGACCTCGGGCGACGCGGCGGAGCGCAACACAATTGTGCGCGCCGGTCTGGATGCCGCAAAAAAGTCCAAGCCTGCAGCGTTTTTTACTTCTGCGCTGGCTGACAAAATCTCCATTGGAAATTTTGAAGACGATTTGCAGCGCTGCAAGGACGCGGACTGGATCATTGAAGTCGTAGCCGAAAATCTGGACATCAAAAAGAGTCTGCTCGCACGCGTGGCGCAGTTTCGCAAGCCCGGATCCATTGCCACCACCAATACTTCTGGCCTGCCGGTGCATTTAATCGCCGAAGGTATGAGCGACGAATTTCAGCGACATTGGGCGGGAACGCACTTTTTTAATCCGCCGCGCTATTTAAAGCTGGTCGAGCTAATTCCCGGGCCGAAGACATCGCCTGAAGTGCTGGAGACCCTCTCCGAGTTTTGCGATCGCCGCCTTGGCAAGGGCGTAGTGGTGGCGAAGGACACTCCAAACTTCATCGCCAATCGCATCGGCACGTTTTCCATGATGAACGCGCTGCACTTGATGAATAAATTGGGGATGACCATTGAAGAAGTCGACGCCTGCACTGGCCCGGCCATCGGCCAGCCTAAGTCAGCGACATTTCGTACCGCGGACATCGTCGGCCTCGATGTACTGATGCACGTGGTGAAAAATATTTACGAAACAACAACGGACGATGAATCGCGCGAAATGTATAAAGTGCCCGCATTTGTCGAAGACATGGCCAAGCGTAAGTGGCTCGGCGATAAAACCGGGCAGGGCTTTTACAAAAAGCTGCGAGGCGAAGGTGAAAAAGAAATCCTCACTCTCGATGTGAACACTATGGAGTACCGCCCGCGGCAGAAAGCTCGCTTCGCCTCCATCGAAGCCGGCAAAACAATTGAAGACACCATTGATCGTTTGCGCGCACTTATCGGCCCCGTTTTGAACGGCCAAACGGGTGACAAGGCGCAGCAGTTTTTGTGGGGTTCGCTCTCGGAGACATGTTTATACGCAGCGCGTCGCGTTCCGGAAATCTCCGACCATGTGGAGGACGTCGATCGCGCCATGCGCTGGGGTTTTGGCTCGGAACTGGGGCCATTTCAGATAATGGATACGTTGGGAGTGCCTGTCTTCGCAGCACAAATTAAGAAGGAAGGCCGCACCGTTCCGCCCGCAATCGAGAAGTTATTGGCCAACGGGCGCAAGAGTTTTTATAGCTCAGAAAAAGGCACCACCTCCGTATTCGAATTAAGTAACGGCACGGCCAGAAAAATCGAAGAGCCGGCCGGCGTAATTTTCCTTAAGTCGCTGAAGGATGCGGCAAAAGAAGTAGAACGCAACTCTGGCGCGAGCTTAATCGACTTGGGGGACGGCGTGCTGTGCTGCGAATTTCACTCCAAGATGAATGCCATTGGCGCGGATTTGATCGCCATGATTCACAAAGGATTGAAGCGCCTGGAAACTGATTTCGACGCCATGGTCATCGCCAATCAAGCGGTGAATTTTTCCGTCGGCGCCAACTTGATGCTGGTGTTGATGGGCGCGCAGGAACAGGAGTGGGACGAGTTGCACCTGGCGGTCAAACAATTTCAAAATACGAATCTGGCCATTAAATATGCACCGAAGGCGGTGGTCACTGCTCCGCAAGGCATGGCCTTGGGCGGCGGTTGCGAAGTGAGTCTGCACGGAGCAAGAATTCAAGCCGCTGCGGAAGCTTACATGGGATTGGTAGAAACTGGAGTCGGCTTGATCCCGGGCGGCGGCGGCACCAAGGAGATGATGATTCGCGCCAACGAGCGTGCCGGTGGCGGTGAAGACCTGGATTTATTTCACGCCATGAAGCCGGTCTTCGAAACTATTGCGATGGCTAAAGTCGGCACTAGCGCGGAAGAGTGTCGCGACCTTGGTTTCTTGCGGCGCGAAGATGGCGTGTCCATGAATCGCGACCGTTTGGTCGGCGACGCCAAAGAAGTCGCTCTGGCGCTGGTGCGCGGCGGATACCGGGCCAAGGCCGCGAGTTGGCAAGAGGGCGCGCAGACCACGCAGATCAAAGTCCTCGGCGACCAATTTCTGTCGGGCGCTAAGCTGGCTATTCATATGATGCAGCGCGGCGGGTATATCACCGATTACGATGCCCACGTGGGGCGCAAGTTGGGAAATATTCTGGCTGGCGGGGCGTTGAGCTCGCCGCAATTCGTAAGTGAGCAATACGTGCTGGACCTGGAGCGCGAAGCATTCGTCTCTTTGTGCGGCGAGAAAAAAACGCAGGACCGCATTGCCCACACGCTAAAAACCGGAAAGCCACTGCGGAATTAACCGACTTTAATGGTAAATTGTAGCTGCTTTGCGGCGTTAATCGTTGACGAAGCACTATGAGAATCCCATCGAAACTGATCCTTGTTCTGCTCGCCGCGCTTTTTGCTGGTTCGTATGCGCGCGCGCAAGCCGTGAACGTCGCGGCAGCCGCGGATTTAAAATTTGCCATGGCGGAGTTGGCGGCCCAATTCGAGAAGGCAAGCGGAGCGAAATTGGATGTCACGTACGGATCCAGCGGCAATTTTCTAACTCAAATCGAGAATGGAGCGCCCTTCGACCTGTTTTTTTCCGCCGACTCCGAGTACCCGAAAAAACTGGAAGCCGCTGGGTTAGCCGAGCCTGGTACCTTGCGCGAATACGCCGTGGGCCGCATCGTAATCTGGACTCCCAGCGATAATGAAATCAATGCTGCGATAGACGGATGGAAGCGTTTGTTGGCTCAGCGCGTAAAAAAAATAGCTATCGCTAATCCTGAACATGCTCCGTACGGGCGCGCTGCTGTGGCGGCCATCAAGAAAGCGGGAATCTACGAGCAAGTGAAAGACAAGCTGATTTACGGCGAAAATATTTCTCAAGCGGCCGAGTTCGTACAATCCGGTAACGCACAAGCGGGGATTGTGGCCCTTTCGCTCGCTTTGTCTCCGGCCATGAAGAACGGAAACAGATGGGAAATTCCCGCTGATAGCTATCCGCCTATCAAACAAGCGGTCATCGTGCTCAAGGCTTCGAAGAATAAAGATGCGTCTCGTCGGTTTCTGGAGTTTGTCGACGGACCACAAGGCCGTGAAATATTGCAGCGATTTGGTTTCAGCGTTCCAACGCCATAAACGATCCCAATGCATTTATTGCCCACGGCAACGAAGCAAGCTAGATTCGCAAAAGTGATATGGACGCGTTGATTCTCTCCGTGCGCCTCGCGGCGTGCGTATCTGTGATTTTGTTGCTGATCGGCATGCCGCTGGCGTACTGGCTGGCGTATTGGAATTGGCGCGGCAAATTTTTGCTCGAAGCCATCGTAGCGCTGCCACTGGTGTTGCCGCCGACAGTTCTTGGATTTTATGTTTTGATCGCGCTAGGTCCGCATGGGCCGATTGGAAAAATATCTGAAGCATTATTCCACCGTGGGTTGGCGTTCACATTCGGCGGTTTGGTTTTTGCCTCAGTTCTATATAGTTTCCCATTCACAGTGCAGCCGCTGGTTGCTTCGTTTGAAGCCATGGACCGCAGACTATTGGACGCATCCGCGCTGTTGGGCGCTAGCCGCTTGCGCACGTTTGGAAGAGTGATCTTGCCGCTGTCTTTGCCGGGAATTGTGACCGCTGTGGTTCTCAGCTTTGCGCACACACTGGGAGAATTCGGGGTGGTGTTGATGGTCGGCGGGAATTTGCCTGGCATTACGCGCACGGCGTCCATCGATATTTACGACCGTGTGCAGTCCATGGAATATGCCGAGGCAAATCGCATGGCGCTGGTGCTGTTGATAATTTCGTTCGTGGTGCTGTCCGCCGTGTATGGCGTCAACCGGCGAATCGGCCGGCGCGTGTGGGCCTCGTGGGCAGCGAGATAAATCCGCCGGTGCTTAAGGCGCAGCTGCGAAAAGCGCGCTTAGGCACTACGCGATCTTCATTCGTACTGGACGTTGCGATCGAAAGTCCTCCCGGCATAACCATCGTATTTGGTCCCTCGGGAGCCGGAAAGTCCACCTTACTAGATTGCATCGCCGGATTGCTAAGGCCCGATGACGGGCGAATTGAAATAGACGGCGAGGTTTTGCTCGATGTAGAGCGGCGGGTCGACGTGCCTCCGGCAAAAAGAAAAATCGCTTACGTTTTTCAAAGCCTAGCGCTATTTCCGCACATGACTGTGGAACAAAACGTCGGCTACGGACTGGCGGACATGCCCGGGCCAGAACGAGCCTTGCGCGTAACGGCAATGTTGGAAGCTTTTCGCGTCGAGCAGTTGGCCAAACGAAAGGCCGACGAAATATCAGGCGGAGAACAACAAAGAGTCGCGCTGGCACGTTCACTTGCAACTTCGCCACGGGTGCTGCTGCTCGACGAGCCCCTAACGGCGCTGGACGAAGGACTGAAAAAATCCATCATGGAAGATCTGCGGCGGTGGAACGCGGCGCAAAACATTCCAATCTTGTATGTCACCCACAGCCGCGCCGAGGTAGACGCGCTGGGAGAAAGCGTGATCGTNCTCGAGCATGGGAAAATTATCAGCACGGGAACACCTCACGAAGTGCTGGACGCACCACGGCGTTCGTCATTGGCGCAAGCCTCCGGATTTGAAAATCTCTTTAGTTGCGTAGTGACCGAGCTTCGAGAAGCGGATGGTGTGATGCGCGTGCAGCTGGTGCACGGCGGCTGTGAAATCGAAACGCCGCTCGGTCACGCAACTGCAGGGACCGCGGTAAGGCTGGCGATTCGTGCTGGAGACATTTTATTGGCCACGGAACGCCCTTACGGGCTGAGTGCCCGTAATGTGATGGCCGGGAGAATTATCTGGCTCGAACAACGCGGAAAAATGTTCGTCGCAAGAGTGGCGGCCGATGCCGATGGCGCCGTTGTTTTCACCGTGCACCTGACGCTCGGAGCGAAACGGGCGTTAGAGTTGGAAGTAAATCGGCCGGTATGGCTAGCGTTAAAAACACACTCCTGCCATGTGCTTGAAGACTAAAGCCAGATTCAAAGTGATGTTGCCTCGGGAGAAACCTATTGTTGCTGCTGAGGTTTCGAGGAAGCGGAGCCAGATGCTCGCGCGGTGGAGAATCTAACTTCATCGGCTTCCAGGTCGTCGCCTTTCGGAGTGGCATGGATCACGACGTTCTCACCTACGGCGAGATCCGAAAGCGCGGCAGGCTTATCGGCGGTAGCCACGCGCACAACGTAAACAGTGGCGGGCACGAGTTTTACCTGTACTGATTTTCCATCCCTGGTTTTTACCGTCACGGAGCCGGAATTTAGTTTTTCAATTGTTCCGATGACGTGCTTTTTGTCCCCGTGGGCGGAAACCGTAATGCCAAGGAACAGAAAAGACAGCAAAACTGTGAAGACGCGACGCTTCATAAAACCCCCAGCATTTACAGATTCAAGAATACCTTAAGGATGAGAGTTTGGCATTCCGGATTTCTGGGGCGCAGTGCCATTCAAGAATTCATCTTCCTCTTTTTCTTCTTCGCGATCTTCCGGGCTTTTTGGATTGTAGCGGGACATTTCGATGCGCTCTTCAGCGGTGAGTTGCGGCAGGTGCCTTATAAACAAAACCAATTTCCACGAGTCGGGGCTCATCCCCTCGCTGGCGAAGGACGGCATGCCCGTGAAGCGCACCCCGTTCTCGATGATCCAGAAAAGCTCACCGTCGGAGCGGTTCTGCGTCTCGGGTTGCCGCAGATCCGGCGGCTTCGGGTATAACCCGCGCCCAAATAGCGCGTCGCCGCTTCCATCGTTGGCGTGGCAGAGCGCGCAGTGGTCGGCAAAATGGAGACGCCCATCTTTAAGATTTTCCTCCGAGGCAGGCATCGGATTGCGCATGGCGCGCGCGCCCGACGGAATAGCAAGATGCCACGCGTTACGCGCCAGCAGCTCTTCCAAGGCGCTGGGCCGCGCACGAGCACTCAGGCCGTTGTGTAGAAGCGATGCACCCACGGCGACGATAAGGCCAACGAACGCGACAATAATTAACAGTAGTGTGGAGCCCTTCATCTGTTCTCTTCGGATAGTAAATGACACACGCAGGCATTGCCAGCGGTTCGCATGCACCTACGCCCCTGACCTGAGTGGCTCGTGAGTTGACAACGCGGCTCGCGGCACACGTACACTATTC
>JGI12053J15887_10000875_pt1 | contig 13162 bp, 10 predicted proteins | sample MedBloCAOM1_O3_FD_15887 | JGI IMG/M metagenome (IMG submission 15887)
ATGTCTTCCCGCCACGGCGGGACTCGACATGACAAATTGATCCTGAGCGAACTCGCCAATCAAGGTGTCCCCGTCGGGGAAGGCGTTGGCGTCGGGGTTGGTGTTGGCGTTGACGTCGGTGTTGGTGTTGACGAGAACGTCGGAGTTGCCGTCGGCGAGGGCGTCGGGGTTGGAGTTGGCGTGAGCGCTAAGATTGGCGAGGGCGTTGAGATTGTCTTTGCGCTCTTGGTTTTCGCTTTCGTCCGGGTGGTTGTCGTCTTCGTGGTCGTCTGAGTCGTTGTCGATCTTGCGCCCCGCTTCACATCGATCATGGTCGAATAAATTGTTTGCGTGGCGGTGGCACGATCGAATTCGGCGAGATCGGCATTGTAGCTGAAGAGCGCTTGCAACAGCGTGGAGGACGCTTGTGTCAGCGCGACCTGCGCGTTCAGCACATCGAGCTGCGTGCCGGCGCCGGCGCCAAGCCGCGCGGTGGCGAGACGGAAGGCTTCCTGCGCCTGCTCGACCGTTTTCTGCTGGCTTTGAATGGTCTCAACATCTCTCTGGAGATTGGCAACGGCAGTCTGAACCTCCAGTTCGACCTGCCGCACGGAATCGTCGTAGGTGATTTGCGTTTCGGAAAGGAGCGCACGCTGTTGTTTTACTCGCCCGATCGTGGCGCCCCCGTCGAAAATATTCCAGGTGCCGGTGCCGCCCCAGAACCAGCCTTTCCTCACCTGGGAAATGTCGGAACTGAAGGGCGAGCTGGCCCATTCGTAAGCAGCATTCGCATCGATGGTGGGGAAGAAGCCGCCAACCGCGACGCCCACTTGTTGTCGCGCGTTTTGCACGTTGGCATCTTGTTGTTTCAAAAACGGACGTCGTTCCTTGGCCATCTCGATCGCGTCCTCGAGTCTGATGACGCGGGGCTGATAAGTGAGTTCTCCTTTGCATTCCAAGGGCGGTCCCCCACCGCGCCGCGGATCGAAGTCCAAGCCGAGCGTCTTGGCCAGGGTAAGCTGCGAGATGCGATAGGCGTTGCGCGCAGCGATGAGCACAGGCTGCTGATTGGCGAGCGCGACTTCCGCCTGAAGAACATTGAAGCGCGGGACAGTCCCGGCCTCGAAGCGATTCTGTTGGTCTTTCAACTGACTTTCGAGCAAGCGAACTGATTCCTCCTGCACACCAATGAGCGCTTTGTTGAGAATGACTTGATAGAATTGCTGGCGCACGAAGGTGATGGTTTGGTCGATGATGTTACGAAATGCGAAGAAGGCACTGTCGCGTTGAAAATCCGCGCCGCGAATCGAAGGAATGGCCGAACCTGAGAAAATAAGCTGCGTGGTTTGGACCTGAAGAAAATAGCGGTTATTGGTGCCGAGCCCGATACTGCCACCGGTGCCGCCGATACCAAAAGTGGACCCGCCCAGATGCGGATCGGTGCGCTGAAATTGGTTGGTCTCGACTACGTGCGGCAGCACTTGCGCGAGCAATTCGATGAACACACCAGTTGTACGCCGGATTTCCTGGCGCGCGCGCAAGACGTCGGGATTCTGTTGCAACGCCGTTTGCACCGCCTGATCGATCGTGAAGGTGCGGACTGCCAACGTTGAAGAAGTTGATGTCGTCGACCTTGACGAAGTCGACGAGGAGGAAGTTCCATTTTCTCCGGCGAATCCGATGGCACCGCCCAAAAACATTGGTATAGCAATCGCCGGTATGAAGAGCTTGGTTCGCATTGAAGTTTACTCGGTGAAACCTGCGCTAAATCGTTCAGCCCGGATTCCAGCCGCTAGCAATTGTCACGCTCCCTGATAACACTGCCGTCGAACGGATGACAATCATTTCGATTGGCAGATGTCATAAATTTTTGTGTAGATCTGAAGCCAGGCCTTTTGCTCGCCGGGGGTGAGATGCTCCATGATCTTAACCAGATTGCCGACCATCTCTTCGCGAATGCGCCGCACCAGTGCGGAACCTTTCGGCGTAATGCAAACCATGACTTTGCGACGATCTTCCCGCGCACTGGAACGAACAACGAAGCCGAGATTCTCCAGTCGCGCGACCAGACCGCTGGCCGCGGCAGTGGTATGTCCCATTTTCTGCGCGATCGCCGACATGGTGAGCACTTCCTTGTGATCGAGATAGGCGAGCAGGAAAAACTGCGGGAACGAAACGTTGCCCGGCGCCAGTTCTTTACAGAGGTGCAACACGAAACAGCGCTGCATTTCCAAAATGACGTGAGAAAGACGCTCGGCATCGGCGCGAATTTCATCGGTCGAATTTCGCGCGAGAGCGGTGGCGGTTCCCATAAGCAGCGCGCGTAAGCTAAAAATGCGCGCGCGTGCTGTCAAACGAACCTGGTAATTTTACCTAGTCCCAAATTTCAACGTCCACTAATGCGCCGCGATCAAACGTCTCGCCCGGGCGCACTTGCAGGATGGCGTTCGACTGACTCAGGCCGAAAAGTGCGTGCGATTCCTGGCGACCGACCGGTTTGAATTTCCCGTCGCCCAGTCGTCCGCGAAAGTAATGCGTGCGATCACCGTCGTTCGTAAGATCGACATCCAACCGGGCGGAAACCTTTGGCAATGAGAGGTGCGATTCCGCCGCGCCCATCATCATCAGAATTGCTGGTCGNACGAAGCGCAAGAACGTGACAAAGGCGGAAACAGCGTTACCCGGCAGACCGAACACCGCGCAATCGCCGATGCGNCCGAAGAGAAATGGTTTGCCCGGTTTGATTGCCACCCGCCAGATGTCGATNCTGGCGCCGAGATCGCGCAGCGCCGATTGAACAAGATCGTGTTCGCCAACGGAAACACCGCCAGTGATGATGAGCACATAGCTTTTGCTTGCAGATTGAATCGCTTTTGTCAGAGCCTCGCGATCATCAGCACAATGTTGAACTGATTCTGCAACGGCTCCGCAACGTTGAGCCAGCGACTCCAGCAGCGTCGAGTTACTATCGTAGATTTGACCTGGTTGAAGCGGTTTGCCAGCCGCGACAAGTTCATCGCCTGTTGAAATGACTGAGGCACGCACTTCCCCGCCGACTTCAAGATCGACAACTCCCTGCGAGACAAGCAGCGCCAGTGTGACCGATCGAACGCGTTCTCCCTTGGCCAAAATCTGTTGACCCTCGGCCAAATCGCAGCCGCGACGGCGGATGAATTCGCCGGAATCGACATCTACATTTGCGACAATCTCATCATCAATACGCGTCACATCTTCCTGCATGATGATTGCGTCTGCGCCGCTTGGAATCGGCGCGCCNGTGAAAATGCGGACCGCTTCNCCGGANGCAACGCGNAGATGTCGATCTTCNCCNGCCGGTTGCTCGCCGATCACGCGCAGNCGATTGCCTTTGCGACACCCGTTCGCCNCGACTGCGTAACCGTCCATGGCCGAGTTATCGAAGTTCGGCAGCGCGATTCGNNCAACGAGATCNCGCGTGGCAAAGCAATCCAGCGCAGCCGAAAGCGCGACGCGCCGCCCGGGCAGCGGCCGAATGCTTCCCAGAATTTTTGCGCGCGCCTCGTCTTCTGTAATCATTGCTGTAGGGGACGCTACAGGATTCTATCGAAGTCGCGACGGATGTCGGTGTTGGCAATCGACAATTCTTCGTCATATTCTCGCCCGCGGATGTAGCCACGCGCCTATGGCGCGTGCGCGCACGGTCCGCAGGACCGTGGCTACAGGTGAGGTGGCTGAGTGGTCGAAAGCAGCGCTTTGCTAAAGCGCCGTACCTCAAAAGGGTACCGAGGGTTCGAATCCCTCCCTCACCGCAGCTTTGGATAATCCCTCCCTCACCGCCATCTCTCTTCGATGTATCTTTGGCGAAAATTAGCCACTCCGCGCTGGCTCGACGCGAATGAAGCGGCGCTGCGCGTGAAGGCGAATGAACAACTTGTGGTTATCGAGCAGCCGGATCGAAAAAATTTGCAGGTGGAAGTTTCCTGCAAGTTGGTCACGCAAGCGCGCCCATTCGTTCGTCAATTTGGCGGACGAATCGAAAAGCTTCCGCGTGATTGGTTGCAGCGTTTCTCTCGCGAACAAAACAGCAAGCCGATCAAAATCGGGAAGCGGCTGGTGATTTCTAATGTGGGAGGGACCTTAGTGTCCCGACTGCGAGCCAGACAACGGAAATCGGGGCACAAAGGCCCCTCCCACATTGTTATTCCCGCCGGGGCGGCCTTCGGCACCGGCGATCACGCGACCACGGCGATGTCGTTGCGCTTGCTCGAGGAAGTTTCGCGCAAACTGAAACCGGGATGGTCGCTTGTTGATCTTGGCACGGGCAGCGGAATTCTGGCGTTGGCGGCGAAACGTTTCGGCGCGCAGCGGGTGATTGCTATTGATAACGACGCGCAAGCGATTGCGACCGCACGCGAGAATACCCACATGAACAGTATCGACCATGTTTATTTTCGAATCGGCGATGTGCGCCGCTGGCGAAGCGCGCACAAGATCGATATCGTCACGGCGAACCTTTTCAGCGAACTGCTGATCGAGATTTTGCCGAAGCTGAAGCGATCGCTAAAGCACAATGGCCGGATGATTCTTTCCGGAGTGTTGCGAACTCAGGAGCGCGAGCTCCGACGCGCATTGCGCTCTCAAAAGGTCGACATCATGAAAGTGCGGCGCCGTGGAAAGTGGGTCGCGATGTTGGCGAACTGTAGCGGCGCTCTTTGAGCGCCGAATCCAATAAAACCGGCGGTCATAGACCGAAGCAACAGCAAAAAGTGATTTGACGCGAACGAGCGCTGAAAGCACGTTCACCAAGCCTTTGCGGCTTCGGTTTCTCTGCATAAACGCGGTTTAATCTTAAGCCGCGAGATCGACATGCAGAACGAAGAACTTTCCTACGCCATCGTCAGTCCGTATTCGATGCGCAAATCGCGCACGGGCGGGATCATCGCGCGTTTGATCTCACGGACGGGTCTCGATCTGGTCGCGGCCCGCATGTTCGCGCCGAGCAAGGAATTAAATCAGCGTTACGCGGAAACGATCGTGACGGAAAGCGACGAGCGACATCGCGCCACCCAGGAACTGATTCGCGATTACGTCTTGAAAAACTTTACGGGCGAAGCGAACGGGCAACGGCCGCGCGTCTTGTTTCTGGTTTTTCGCGGACCGGACGCGGTCGAAAAGATTCATCGCACGGTCGGACACATCGTGCACGAGCGCACGAGCGGCGAGACGATCCGCGACACCTTCGGCGATTACATCACCGATGAATCGGGCCAAGTGACCTACTTCGAGCCGGCGGTGCTATCCGATTTCGATCCGGAGGCGGTGAAGCGCGACCTGAAATTGTGGGCGGAATTTTCCGATCGCGACGGCGGGATTCTCGATCAAGTGATTCAGTTTCCCAAAGGCACGAACGTAGAAAAGACGCTCGTCTTGATTAAGCCGGACAATTTCAAATTTCCGAACCTGCGGCCAGGCGGCGTGATCGAAGTTTTCTCTCGCACCGGGCTCTACATTGTCGGGTTCAAAGTGCATTGCATGAGCGTGGCGCAAGCGGAGGAGTTTTACGGACCAGTCTTACCCGTGCTCGAAGAAAAACTGGGAGCGAAAAAGGGTCGCGTCGCCTGGGAGGAGATCGTNGAGTTCATGGCCGGAATGAAACCGAGCNANGCGCCGCCGGANAAACGGGAAAAACCGGGCACGGAGAAGTGCATCGCGATTGTTTACCAGGGCGAAGATGCGGTGCGCAAGATCCGCGATGTCCTGGGACCGACCGACCCGGCGAAAGCGCCGCCCGGCTCGATTCGAAAGGAATTTGGGCAAACCATCATGATCAACGCCGCGCATGCCTCCGATTCGGTCGAAAATGCACGGCGCGAGATGGGGATCGTCCAGGTGGACGAGAATAACTTCAAACCTTTGATTGAAAACTTCTACCGTCGCCAATAGTGTGCGCCTCCTAAATTTTGCAACCTACCACTAAGATCGACATGGAAATTTCCGAACGCGCGGCGCAACTCACTCCATCTCTCACGCTGTCCATCGACAGCAAAGCCAAGGCAATGAAGGCGGAAGGGATCGATGTGTGCGGATTCGGCGCGGGCGAACCGGATTTCGATACGCCGGAACATATCAAGCAGGCGGCGATCGAAGCGTTGCAAGCAGGCTTCACGAAATACACACCGAGCTCCGGCATTCCGGAATTGCGCCAGGCGATTTCGGAAAAATTGGCGGCGGACAATCAACTGGCGTATCGCGGGAGCCAGATCATCGTGAGCAACGGCGCCAAGCATGCCTGTTACAACTCCATTCTCGCCACCTGCCAACCCGGCGATGAAGTCGTCATTCCATCGCCATATTGGGTGAGTTATCCGGACATGGTGAGACTGGTCGGAGCCGAACCGGTGATCGTGCCGACGCGCGAAGCCAACGCGTGGAAAATGCGCGCGGAAGATTTTGAAAACGCGATGACACCGCGCACGAAGATGTTGATCCTGAACACTCCGAGCAATCCGACCGGGTCGGTTTACACGCGCGAGGAGCTTCAAGCGATTGTCGATGTTGCCCTGGAAGAAGACATCTACATTTTGTCGGACGAGATTTACGAGAAGCTCGTTTACGATGACGCGCAGCATGTGAGTATCGCTTCGCTTTCCAAGGAAGCATACGACCTCACCATTACGGTGAACGGTTTCAGCAAATCGTACGCGATGACCGGTTGGCGGCTTGGTTACGTGGCGGCGCCGGACGCGGTGGCCAAGGCGATCGATTCCATACAGAGTCACACCACCGCGAACCCGTCTTCATTTTCACAACGCGGCGCGCTGGCGGCCTTGAAAGGCGATCAGCAACCGCTGGCCGACATGCGCGAAGAGTTCGATATGCGACGCAATTACATGTTCGACCGTATTGCGAAGATCCCGAACGTGACCGCAGTTAAACCGCGGGGCGCATTTTATGTGCTGGTCAACATCAGTCAGCTCGGCCTCACTTCNCAGAACTTCGCCGATCGTCTTTTGAGCAAGGCAAACGTGGCAGTTGTGCCGGGCGCGGCCTTTGGCGACGACCGCACGGTGCGGCTGAGTTACGCGACCAGCATCGACATTATCAAAAAGGGGCTGGATCGCTTCCACGATTTTTGCCGAACGCTGTAAATCATTTAGCGATTTAACGATTTAGAGATTTAGCGATTTCAGTAGAACTCTGTTCAATCTGAAATCTCCAATCTAAAATCTTAAATGCCTGCCGGTTACCTCGCGCTCGTTCTTCACGCTCACCTCCCCTTCGTGCGTCATCCTGAGCACGAATATTTTCTGGAGGAAGACTGGCTCTTCGAAGCGATCAGCGAGACTTACATCCCGCTGCTCGTGATGATGCAGCGACTGGTGCGCGACGGAATCCCGTTCAAGCTCACAATGTCGATTACGCCAACGCTTTGCGCGATGCTGCAAGACGATCTTTTGCGCGAGCGCTACGTGCGACATGTCGACCTTTTGATCGAGCTGGCCATTCGCGAGCTCGCACGCAACCGGCGTCACGAACAATTGCTGCCGCTGGCCAAGTTTTATCTCGAGCATTTCCGCGAAAGCCGGCGGCTTTTTGTCGATGTTTGGCGCGGCGATCTGCTCGCGCAATTTCGCGCGCTGCGCGATCACGGTGAGCTGGAAATCATCGCCTGCGCCGCCACGCATGGATTGCTACCTATTACTCAACAGCAATCGCACGAAGCCGCGCGCGCCCAGGTCTTGATCGGTCACGATGTTTACCGCGAAAACTTCGCTGTCGATCCAAGTGGTTTTTGGCTGCCGGAATGCGCCTACGCGCCGGGTCTGGAGATGTTTTTGCGCGACGCCAATGTGCGGTGGACGATTCTCGACGCGCACGGCGTCATGTTGGCCGAACCGCGACCGCGACGCGCGATTTACGCACCTTATTTCACGCCGGCCGGGCCAGCGGTTTTTGCGCGCGATCGTGAATCGAGCCGCCAAGTGTGGAGTGCACAGGAAGGCTATCCGGGCGATCCGGCCTACCGTGATTTCTATCGCGACATTGGATTCGATCTCCCATTGGAAGATGTCGATCTTGTCGCACGCGGTGTGCGCAAATTCATAGGCATTAAATATCATCGCATTACCGGTCGCTGCGACGACAAGGAATTTTACGATCGCGAAGCGGCTGAGAAAATGGCGGACGCNCACGCCGCTCATTATCTCGAGCAGCGCCGCCGGCAGTTGGANGACCTGCGCGGTACGGATTTTGAGCCGATCATTGTCGTACCGTTCGATGCCGAGTTGTTNGGGCATTGGTGGTTCGAAGGCCCGCGCTTTCTCGATTCCTTCATTCGCAAGGCGCACGAGCAAGAGGACCTAAAGCTCGCAACGCCGAGCGAATATCTGGCCGCGCATCCGACCCAACAAACTATTCAACCGGCCACGTCGACATGGGGCGACAAAGGTCATCTCGAAGTGTGGCTAGATAAAAGCAACACGTGGATTTATCCGTCGCTCCATGTGGCCGCGCGGAAAATGAGCGAGGTGGCGCGGGCACATCAAAGCGACCCCGGCGCGCTTTCCGATCGTTTTCTCAAACAACTGGTCCGCGAACTCTTGCTCGCCCAGGCGAGCGACTGGGCGTTCCTGATGAAGACGGGAACGGCGCGCGACTACGCGGCGAAACGAACGATCGATCACCTCACGCGCTTCGATCGATTACATCGACAATTCGCGGCCAACGATGTCGATGAGAATTTCCTGCGCGATTGCGAATGGCGCGATAATCTTTTCCCGAACGTGAACTGGCGCTATTACATCTAAAGAGAATGCAGATTTCAGATTTCAGATTTCAGATTGTTGCTCTGTTCGCCTTCGCGGTGGTTGCTAACGCGCAAGAATCACCCACCGTTTCGCCGTCTCCGAGCGCGAGTCCTGCATCCGCGCGCAGCGTGCGCATCAGTTTTCTTCCGCCGCCCCTGGAAGGCACGATTAGCCTGGGCATTTACGATAAGTGCGGACAGCTGGTGCGGGTTTTGCATCAGGAAGCGGAAGTCGATGAATTCACGGTCGGCGCTGATGCGCTGGTGACGAAGTGGGACGGCAAGAACGATGACGGGGAAGATTTGCCGGCCGGAAAATATCACGCGCGCGGCTATCTGGTTGGTCATTTGAAAGTCGAAGATCTCGGAAAAACGAGTCAACCTGACGCCAATTCGGCCGGAACCGTGCAGGTGAAGCTGATGCCGAATCCGCTGATAAAGGACGCGAAGTTGATTGTCGATCTTGCCGTCGGATTCGATGACGAGAACAGCTATCTAAAAACGGTGGACGGATTACCGCTCTTCACCGTCGCGCAAACGCGAAACGTGGTTCGCGCGTCTCTGACAAAGACCGGTGAAAAATCCATCGATGTTTTTCTGGACGATGGCGCAGACTTGAAACAGTTTCGCCTCTCGAACGTCGACAGGATGATGGCGTTCGACTGCGGCGCGTTCGATCTCGACTAACGGCGACGCGCAAGGCCTGCTGGCCTTAGGCCGAAATCTCTGCTACTTAACGGCGCTATGCCCTCAGCCTTGGAGCAGCAGCATACTCTCGGTAAAACCGCCAGCCTCAGCGGCACCTCGCTGCACACCGGCGAGAAGGTCACGCTAAAACTGCATCCGGCTCCGGCCGATCACGGGATCAAGTTCAAGCGCGCCGATTTGCAGGACGAGCCGACCATCGACGCAAAGATCGACAATCTCAAAACGGTCGAGCGCTCGACCACGATCGGTGAAGGCTCGGTGCGCGTGCACACGGTCGAACACGTTCTCTCCGCGCTGTCCGCCATGGACGTGGACAACGCCATCGTCGAGATGAACGCGAACGAACCGCCGATCGGCGACGGCAGCGCGCAACCATATGTCGATCTGATCAAGAAAGCGGGCGTGACCGCGCAGGATGCGCCGCGAAAATTTCTCGACGTGCGCGAGACGATGCACATCGAATCAAAGACCGGTTCGCTGCTCGTTCTGCTTCCGGACGACAAGTTTCGCATCTCCTGCACGCAAGCCGGACCGAACAATCGCTTTACCCAATATTTGTCGATGGAAATCACACCGGCCGTTTTCGAGCGCGAGATCGCACCAGCCCGCACGTTTGTTTTTTATGAGGATGTCCAGTCGCTCATGGACAAAAATTTAATCAAAGGCGGCAGCTTGGAGAACGCGATTGTCGTGCGTGGCGATGCGGTGCTGAGCAAGGAACCGTTGCGGTTCCCCGACGAATTCGTGCGGCACAAGATTCTCGATATCATCGGCGACCTTGCCCTCCTCGGGAATCGCATTCGTGGCCACCTCATCGCGATCAAACCCGGGCATGGGGTCAACGCGGAGTTAGCACGCGCTCTCGCGCGCGAACAGACGCGGAGGAGTGCGCTGGCCGGGCCTCACCCAATTCCNATCGGCGAAGGNGGACTTGCTCCGGATGAAGTGATGCAAATCCTGCCGCATCGTTATCCATTCCTGCTTGTCGATCGGATCATTGGTTTCGANGGCGAAAACAAAGTTATTGGAATGAAGGCGGTCACNATCAACGANCCGTTTTTCCAGGGACATTTCCCCGGTCACCCGGTCATGCCCGGCGTCCTACAAGTGGAAGCGATGGCGCAGGTGGCCAGCATTCTCCTGTTCAAACTCACCAAGAAATCGAGTCGCGTTGGCTACTTTATGAGCGCGGACGGCGTCAAGTTTCGAAAACCGGTGTTCCCGGGCGACACATTGATCATTCATGCGGAACTGACAAAAGCGCGCGGCGAGCGGCTGGCCAAGACGATGTGTCACTGTCTCGTCAACGGCGCGGTCGTTTCGGAGGGCGAGTTGATGTTCACGTTTCTCGATAAATGAGAGAACGAATTCATCCCACTGCGATTGTCGATCATGGCGCGCAAATCGGAGCGGGCAGCGAAGTTGGACCCTATTGCGTGATCGGACCGGATGTGACGCTCGGCGAACATTGCTGGCTGCAACATCACGTCACGCTTTGCGGGCCGATGCGCGCCGGCGCGCGCAATAAATTTTACGCTTATTGCTCGATCGGCCAGCAAACGCAGGATCTGAAATACAAAGGCGAGCCGACTTATCTCGAGATCGGCGACCAAAATACCTTTCGCGAATTTGTCACGGTCAATCGCAGCACAACGAGCGACGGCAAAACGCGCATCGGTAATCGCGGAAATTTTCTGGCCTACAGTCACATTGGCCACGATTGCACCGTGGGCGACGAAGTTGTCTTTTCAAATAACGGGACACTTGCCGGTCACGTGGAAGTGGGCGACAACGCCGTCATGGGCGGTCTCACCGCTGTGCATCAGTTCTGTCGTATCGGACGTTTCGCCATCACCGGAGGTTGCTCGAAAATCGTGCAGGACGTTCCGCCGTTCATGATCGCCGATGGAAATCCGGCGGAGATTCGCGGCGTTAATTCGGTCGGACTGGAACGAAAGGGATACCCGGCGGAAAAAGTGAAGCCGATCAAGGAAGCATTTCGTCTGCTTTTTCGCTCCAAATTCAATACGGGCCAGGCCATCGAAGCGATCCGCAAAGAATTGCCGCCCAGCGAAGAGATCAATCAGATCGTCGAGTTCATCGAAAAGACCGAGCGCGGAATTATTCGCTGAGTTAATTGGAGGGACACGCTCCAGCATTCTAAGGCTTTTGTGCCGCCGGTTGCGTGCTTAGATCGTGCTCGATCTGTCGAAGCATCGGTGCGGCCGGTGCATCGCCGGCGATTCTGAGAACACTTCGCACCAGATCGAGCGCGCGATTCGGTTTGTTTTGTCTGGCCCAACCTTCAGCCTCTTCGAGAACGACGCGGAGTATGTCGTCTCTCGCGCTGTAACAGGCGCGGGCCTGCGAAAAATAACTCGTGGCAGCGGGAAAATTTCGTTCGTGCGCCTCCATCAGCCCGAGATCCTCGAGCATCGGACAATTGCGTGTGCGCGCGGCGGTCTGTCGCGCCAGCGACCGGTACTGCTTCGAAGAATTCGGGTAATATTTTGCGGCGAACTCGTGATACGCCCGCCAGTTGTCGGCTCTGATCGAATCGCGCGGCGCATCGAGTTGCAGCCACGATGCGTAGGGACGGTAAAGCGGATCACCGACTACGACCGACATCCAGGAGAGCGCCGGCAATGAGGCATAGGCGCTTTCAGCGAGAGTAAAGCCGTGCAAGAGCCGATCGTTGAAAAGATCGAGATGCGCGGTCATTTGCAAATAAGGCTCGTAAACATTGCCCATGCTCGCGGCCGCCCCCCGCGCCACAAGTGGTCCAACCCAACCCGAATTGACATCGCGCAATGTCGTGGCGCTAAAAGAATGGATGTGAACCGCGACCGCACCTTGGACGAACCGGAAGCCAGGTTGATTAAACGGGCCGGCCACGTTCTCGGCATACCACCCATAATAAAGCGCACAGTCCGTCATCGGATAACCGTCCGGAAAAATTGCCGGGGAATCATCGTAAACTACCGGAACACCCTCCTTGTGAAGCTGCTCACAAATTTCAGCGAGCCATTTATCGCCCTCGTCTTTGCCCGCCGCCGTGTTGTGCGCGCCATCGACATAGGCACGACCCCACAATCCGTTTTTTTCCGCCGCGATCGAATCGACAATCATCCGCCGCACCGCCGCTGTGGATGGTCCATCCAAACGACAAACCAAAAGTTGGATCGTATCTGTAAATTCACCAATTGCGCGGAAACTTTTGAAATATGGGTTCTGCGCCGGTCCCGAAATTTGCGGCGAGGAAGCGGCCAGTGTGGCCAACTCCGAATCGACTGACGCTTCGTTGCGATTAAAAACTGGGCCAGCGCCAGGTTTGTCTCCGGGATACGGCTCAGTCGTGCCGCGAATCTTGAGCGGGATACCTTTGCAGAGTGCAACGAAATGAATCGTGCTCGCGGTGACAGCTTCCTTCCCGTCGGCTGTCTCGTGCCATGTCCACCAATGGCGATCCCGAAAAATCCTGCGCAGCGGCGTCGCGATTTTTTCGTCGTATTGTTCGCGGCTAATCTCTTCTTCTACGGAACAAAGCAGCCCGATGACGTGATCGGTCGCGATACCGCGTTGCTGTGCGTAAAACTTTGCCAACTCTGCTGAATCGGGCAGTGCGGTGTTGTAGATAACGATGGTCGCCTGAGCGAGTGGAACCTCGGCGCGCGCGTCGAGCACGAGCAC
>JGI12053J15887_10000876_pt1 | contig 13160 bp, 10 predicted proteins | sample MedBloCAOM1_O3_FD_15887 | JGI IMG/M metagenome (IMG submission 15887)
AGAGGCAGCTGCGGCTTCCGGGTTGAAAGTCGAAACCGCCAGCGGATTCAGGCGCGATGCCTCGCTGCCGGGTGTGCCCGCCAGCGCGATCACGGCGGCATTTCGCACGCCCAAGGATGGCGCCGGGCAAACCGCCGGCGCCGGTACCAGCGAGTGGATCGTGTTCCGCGTGACCGAGGTCAGCGTGCCACCGGTCGACCTCGCCTCCGACGACATCAAGAAACTGAAGGAGACCCTTCAGCGCGGCCTCACCGATGAACAGGTCGGGCAATACGTCACGAAGCTTGAAACTGACATCGGCACGTCCATCAACCAGGCCGCGTTCGCGCAAGTGACCGGCGCGAATAACTGAGCGGTTTCGAAAGCACGCGATGGACGACCTCAAAGCTATCATCGGAAAAGTCGCTACCGGCGCGACGTTGTCGCGCGACGAGGCGGCATCCGCCTTCGACATCATCATGTCCGGCGAAGCCACGCCCTCGCAACTGGGTGGATTGCTGATGGCGTTACGCGTCCGCGGCGAAACCGTCGATGAAATCACCGGTGCGGTCTCGGCCATGCGCGCCAAGATGCTGCGGGTCACGGCGCCCGCGGATGCCGTCGACGTGGTCGGCACCGGCGGCGACGGCTCCGGCTCGGTCAACGTCTCGACCTGCGCCTCCTTCATCGTGGCGGGCGCAGGCGTTCCCGTCGCCAAGCACGGCAATCGCGCACTGTCGTCACGCTCGGGCGCGGCCGACGTGCTGTCTTCGCTCGGAGTGAAAATCGACATCAAGCCCGAGCATGTCGGCCGCTGCATCAGGGAGGCCGGAATTGGCTTCATGTTCGCGCCATCGCACCATCCGGCGATGAAAAACGTCGGTCCGACCCGCGTCGAATTGGCAACGCGCACGATTCTCAATCTGCTGGGACCGCTGTCCAATCCGGCCGGCGTCAAACGGCAAATGGTCGGGGTGTTTTCCCGGCAATGGGTACAGCCGCTGGCCCAGGTGCTCAAGAATCTCGGCGCCGAATCGGTCTGGGTGGTGCACGGCTCCGACGGCCTCGATGAGATCACCCTCACCGGCCCGACCTTCGTCGCCGCACTCGAAAACGGCAAGATCCGCACCTTCGAGGTGACGCCGGAGGAAGCGGGTCTGGCGCGGGTCGGCGGCGACGCACTGAAGGGCGGCGATGCCGATGCCAACGCGATCGCGCTGCAAAGCGTACTCGACGGGAAGCCGAGCCCTTTTCGGGATGTGGCTCTGCTGAACGCCGCGGCGGCGCTGATCGTCGCCGGCCGCGCCAGCAATCTGAAAGAAGGCGTGGCGCTCGGCACGAAGTCGCTCGACGGCGGTACTGCAGCTGCAAAACTGAAGCATCTGATCGCGGTCTCCAACGGCTGACCCGAGGGATCCCGCAATGTCCGATATCCTGACCAAGATCGAGGCTTACAAGCGCGAGGAGATCGCGAGCGCCAAGCGCGCGCATCCGCTTTCCAGCGTCGAAGCGCTGGCGAAGGCGGCACCCGCGCCGCGCGGCTTTGTCAGGGCGATCCGCGACAAGCTTGGCCACGGCGAATACGCTTTGATTGCCGAAGTGAAGAAGGCCTCGCCGTCCAAGGGGCTCATTCGCGCCGATTTCGATCCGCCTGATCTTGCCAGGGCCTATCAGGCCGGCGGCGCGGCCTGTCTTTCGGTGCTGACCGACACGCCGTCGTTTCAGGGCCATCTCGATTTCATGGTGGCGGCCCGCGCGGCCACCGCATTGCCGGTGCTGCGTAAGGATTTCATGTACGACACCTATCAGGTGGTCGAGGCCCGCGCCCACGGCGCCGACTGCATCCTGGTCATCATGGCGGCGCTCGAGGATGCCGCGGCCCGCGACATCGAGGACGCCGCCATCGCGCATGGCATGGATGTGCTGATCGAGATCCACGACCGCAGGGAGCTCGCTCGCGCGCTAAAACTTCGTTCGCCGATGATCGGCGTCAACAACCGCAACCTGCGGACTTTTGAGACCACGCTTGCGACCAGCGAGGCACTGGCGCCGCTGATCCCGGGGGACCGCCTGATGGTCGGGGAAAGCGGCATTTTCGCCCCTGCCGATCTGGCGCGGCTTGCGCGCGTGGGGATGTCGACGTTTCTGGTCGGTGAAAGCCTGATGCGGCAGGCCGATGTGGCGGCGGCGACCCGGGCGCTGCTGGCGCGTGGTGGCGCCGTCGGCGCGACCGGAACGCGCTAACGCATGGCGCGCAAATCTCCCAAAGATAGCCCCGCCCTCACCCACATCGACGCCGGGGGTGAAGCGCGGATGGTCGATGTCTCAGCCAAACCCGCCACCGAACGAACCGCGGTCGCCGAAGGCCGCGTCGTCATGAGCAAGGCGACGCTTGCGCTGATCGTGAGCGGCAACGCCAAAAAGGGCGACGTGCTCGGCACCGCGCGCGTCGCCGGCATCATGGCGGCAAAACGCACCTCGGATCTGATACCGCTGTGCCATCCGCTGGCGCTGTCGAAAGTCACGCTGGACATAACGCCCGACAAAAAACTGCCCGGCTGTATCGTGCGCGCCACCGTGAAAGTCACCGGCCCGACCGGCGTGGAGATGGAGGCGTTGACGGCGGTGTCGGTCGCGTGTCTCACGATCTACGACATGATCAAGGCGGTGGAGCGCGGCGTCCACATCGAAGGCATCCACCTCGTTGAGAAAAAGGGCGGCAAGTCCGGGCACTATCGGGCCTGAGGATTCGGCTATCACACCTTCGCTTTCACGGCGGCGTGATCGACAAAAATGGAAGAGCGCACTGGCTTCGGTGTTATGCTCCTGATGCCCTCAGCGCATCAACCAAGCGGAGGAACGCAATGTCGACTTTCAAGCTTCTTGGTGCCGCGGCCATTCTGTCGGCCGCGATCGCAACACCGGCGCTGGCGCAGCCGGTGATCTCCGAGCCCGGTTATTGCGCATTTTTCTACCCCTACGCGAACTGCCAGAACAAAGGGCCGGGCAATCCCTACACCGATCCCAACTACCCGCGTGGGCCCGTGCAAAATAGCGCGTGGTCATCGGGTGAAACCGTCGGCGTCGCGGGAAAGCGGTCGCGGACCCATCGTTCGGTTTCCTCAACTCCGCGCATGCAGTAGCGACAACGGATGATCTCTCGCAGGTAGGGACGCGGCAGCTCGCGGAGCCGCCTTCTTCGTTGCGGTTATTTCAGCGAAGTATTGATCGACGTGAACTTGGTGTTGAGCTTGGTACCGAGTCCGTTCACGATAGCAATGATCGGAAGCGAAATGCCGGCTGCGATCAGTCCGTACTCAATCGCTGTTGCGCCGGATTCGTTAGCGATAAAATTCCTCACAATAATTTTCATCAACGTGACTTTTCGGTTCGGTTCGCAAAAATGCGACCCAGGCTCACAATTCAATTAGCATGCCAAATGGGCGCCGAGCCTTTTCATACCGTCTTTGATTGATCGACAGCCTTCGGGCAGATAGTTCCACCCGGGCATGCTCGCGCGGCAATCCCTGCCGTTCCAAAAAATGGAACTGGTTTCGACTTTCGCGATGCCGGTTCGCGATGACTTCGACCGCCGCCGCGACAGCGTTCCTTCGTCCGCTTTCCGCACAGCGTAGACATGCGCAGCCCACCGCGGGCGAACCTCACAGGCGTCGCCTGACACAAGCTCCGGGCCCTGCACTGTTGCGCGGGACGCCGGTTAAGTCCTCATTAACCCCGATTGCTAACGTCACTTCCATCTCGCCATCGTAGCTATGTGCTGGGCCGGGGCGTGAGAGACTGGTTCTGGCGTTTAAGCCTTGGCAGCGATCAATCCCGATGACGGCAAGCGGTACCACCTCCCTCAACGTCAGGGCCTCGATTCGCGGCGGCCCGATCGGCTGGCTCATCCTTGGCGGCGTATTCCTGATCGCGGCCATCACGATCGGCACCACGATCATGGCCGGCAACTTCCGCGAGCGCGCGCTGAGCAACAGCGAACGCGAACTGGAAAACACGGTGCTGCTGCTGGCCCGTCACTTCGACCAGCAACTCCAGGATTTCGGCGCGATCCAGGAAGACCTGGTCGCCTACGTGCAATCGGCCGGAATCGATAGCAGCGAGCTCTACAAGCGCCGGATGTCCAGCCCGGACATTCATCAGATGCTCAGGGCCAAGATCGGCGCACTATCCTATGTCGGCGGCATCAACCTGTTCGATTTCGACGGAGCGCTGATCAACTTGTCGAGCACCTGGCCGGTACCGGCCGTCAATGTCGCCGACCGGCCTTATTTCAGGACCTTCAAATCGGACCCCGGGTCACCATCGCTGCTGGTCGAGCCGGTGCATAGCCGTGTCACCGGTGTGTGGACCACCGTGCTGGCCCGCAAACTGACCGGGCGGAACGGCGAATTCATCGGCGCCATCGGAAGAGGCATCGAGCCTGCAAGCTTCGAGAATTTCTTCGCATCGGTGGCGCTTGGCGAGGGTGCGGCGATTTCAATGTACCACAGCGACGGAACGTTGCTGGCGCGGTATCCGCACGTCGAAGCGATGATCGGGTTGAATTTCGCGGGCGGTCCGGTGCATCAGCAAATTCTATCGAAATCGGATTACGGGACGATGCGCCTGGCCAGCCCGATCGACGGACTGGACCGCGTGGCCGCGGCCCGCAAACTGGGCCACTTTCCAATTTCCATCATCGCGACCACCACCGAATCTGCCGCGCTGGCCGACTGGCGCGAACAAATGCGATTCCTGATCGGGGTGGCCGGACTCTCCATTATCGCGATCGCCGCCCTGCTGTTTCTCGTGGTTCGCAAGTTGTCGCAGCAACATCGACTGGCCCAGCAACGCCTGACCCTGGAAAAGCAGCGTCTGGACACCGCCGTCAACAACATGACGCAAGGCCTGTTGCTGTTCGATGCATCCGAGCGGCTGGTTATCTGCAACCAGCGCTATATCGAGATGTACGGCCTGTCGGCGGAGGTGATAAAGCCCGGCTGCGATTTCCGCCAGGTGATCGCGCACCGCAAGACAACCGGATCGTTCGAAGGTGACGTCGAGGAATACTGTTCCCTTGTCCTGCGCGACATCGGGCTGCGGCAAGCCATGACGATCGAGACCCCCGACGGACGTTCCATCCAGGNCGTCAACGAACCCTTGGCGGATCGCGGATGGGTGGCGACCCATGAGGATATCACCGAGCGCNGGCGTGCCGAACNGCGGATCACGCACCTNGCGCATTACGATGCGCTCACCGACCTGCCGAACCGCGCGCTGTTTCACGAGCGGCTGAAGCGGGAGCTGGCGCAGCTTGCGCCGGGCGAGCATCTGGCGGTGCACTACATCGACATCGATGAATTCAAAAGCGTCAACGATTCGCTTGGTCACCTGATCGGTGATGAGCTGCTGAAATCCGTGGCCCAAAGCCTGAGCCGATGCGTCGGCGTCAGCAATTTTGTCGCACGGCTGGGTGGCGACGAATTCGCCGTCGTGCAGACCGCGGTCAAATCTCCCGATGATGTCATCGACCTCGTGACCAAAATTCTCGATGCGATCAGGGAGCCCTGCCAATGTCGCGGTCATCAGTTGACCACCGACGCCAGCATCGGCATTGCGCTTGCCCCCGAGCACGGGGTCGATCTCGATCAAATCCTGAAGAATGCCGATCTGGCGATGTATGCCGCCAAATCGGCGGGACGCCGGACTTATCGTTTCTTCGAACCGGAGATGGACGCGCAGGTACAGGCGCGCCGCAAACTGGAGACCGACCTGCGCCAGGCGATCGCAGACGGCGCGCTGGAGGTTTACTATCAGCCCTGCGTCAGTCTCGGCGATGACAGGATCACCGGCTGCGAAGCGCTGTTGCGCTGGCGGCATTCCGAACGCGGCATGATCCCGCCCGCCGAGTTCATTCCGATCGCGGAAGAGACCGGCCTGATCAACCAGCTCGGCGAATGGGTGCTGACGACGGCCTGCGCGGAGGCCACGACGTGGCCTGACGACATCAAGCTCGCGGTCAACGTTTCGCCGGTTCAGTTCAAGACCGGTACGCTGGCATTGAAGATCGTGTCGGCGCTTGCGGAGTCCGGCCTGGCGGCGAGCCGGCTGGAACTTGAGATCACCGAGGCGGTGCTGATCCGCGACGACGAAGCCGCGCTTGCCATCCTGCATCAGCTGCGCAAAATCGGCGTGAGAATTGCGCTCGACGATTTCGGCACCGGCTATTCGTCGCTGAGCTATCTGCAGCGCTTTCCGTTCGACAAGATCAAGATCGACCGCTGCTTCGTCAACGACATCGCCGAGCCGGGCGGCTCATCCGGCATCGTGCAGGCGGTGGTGAACATCGCCGCGGAACGCCACATGACGACGACCGCGGAAGGCGTCGAAACCCGGCAGCAACAGGATTTGCTTCGCGCGCTCGGCTGCTCCGAAATGCAGGGCTATTTGTTCAGTCCGCCGCGGCCGGCCGCCGAGATCAGGCAGCTGTTGTTTTCGCACCGCGAGCGTTCGGGGGCCGTGGCCCTGCGCCCGACACAAAAGCGTCGGCCAATTGCGAGCGCCGCGAAGGCCTAGCATGACGAAGAGCTAGTTCGGAACCGCCGCCTTTCGGGATGGCGGAACGTCGGCATTGACGGTGACGCCGCGCAGCAGGTTGTAGGCCGCGCCAAGCGCCTTGTCGTCCTTCTCGGCCGGCGGAACATAGGATTGCGAGCCGGTTTGCTCGGCGCCTTCGGCAGCGAGATGGCCCCGCATCGACGCCTCGCCCTTCAGGTCGACGCGGCCCTTCAGCTCGTCCGGCACGTCTTGCAACACCTCGATGTCGGGCGTGATGCCCTGCGCCTGGATGGAATGGCCGGACGGCGTAAAATAGCGCGCGGTGGTGAGTGCCAGTGCGCCGTTGCCGGTACCGAGCGGAATGATGGTCTGCACCGAGCCCTTGCCGAACGAGCGGGTCCCGATCAGGGTCGCTCGCTTGTGATCGTGCAGCGCGCCGGCCACGATCTCGGATGCCGACGCCGATCCGCCGTTGATCAAAACGACGAGCGGCTTGCCCTTGGTGAGATCTCCGGTCCGCGCCGTGAAGCGCTGGGTTTCCTCAGCCGCGCGGCCTCGCGTCGAGACGACCTCGCCGCGCGCCATGAACGTGCCTGACACCGAGACCGCCTGATCGAGCAACCCACCGGGGTTGTTGCGGAGGTCGACGACGTAGCCGGCTAACTTGTCCGAGGGAATCTGTTTGGATATGTCACCGATCGCTTTTCTCAAGCCGTCGGTGGTCTGCTCGTTGAACGAGGTGATCCGGATATAGCCGATATCGCCGTTGTCGACGTGGAAGCTGACCGGGCGCACCCGAATGATCTCGCGCACGATCGAAACGTCGATCGACTTATCCGCGCCCTTGCGCGTGATTTTGAGCCGGGTCTTGGTATTGATCGGCCCCTTCATCTTGTTCACAGCCTGCTCCAGCGTCAGGCCCTGGACCGCGTCGTCATCGATCTGGGTGATGAAGTCGCCGGACATGATGCCGGCCTTTGCCGCCGGCGTGTCGTCCATCGGCGCCACCACCTTGACGAGGCCGTCCTCCATCATGACCTCGATACCGAGGCCGCCGAACTCGCCATGGGTGGTCTCCTGCATGTCGCGCCAGGCTCTGTCATTCATGTAGCGCGAATGCGGATCGAGTGCCGTGACCATGCCGTTGATCGCGCCCTCGACCAGCTTGGCGTCGTCGGTCTTCTCGACGTAGTCGGCCCTTACCCGCTCAAACACCTCGCCAAACAGATTGAGCTGCGAATAGGTGTCGCTACTGGCGGCAGCCTTGGCCGCGGCCACCCATTGCGCGCCCTGGGGCCCGGTAACAAGGAGGGTCAGGCAGGTACCTGTTGCCGCGCCGAGGAGAAAGAGGGAATTCTTGCGCATGGTTCGCGAACCTTCTCGCTGTTAGTTGTTGCCCGCTAAGGGCGGTTTTTTGCCAAACTCGACTAAAATCTCACAATACCTTTCGGGTTTCATTGAGGCCGTTCTGCCAGGTCGAGGGCATTGTGCCGAAACCCCGTTTGGCGCGGGTGCCGAGCCAATAGCCGAACTGCGGCGGTACGTTGCGGAACGGACCTTCGATGCCCAGTTTCAGTGCAGCGTCCAACGGCCAGTTCGGATTGTTGAGACTTTCGCGCCCGACCGCGATCAGATCGGCCTGCCCGTCAGCCAAGATCTGCTCGGCCTGATCGCCATGGATGATCAGGCCGACCGCCATGGTCATGATGTCGGCATGGCGGCGGACATATTCCGATAGCGGCACCTGATAGCTGTATTTGATTTCCTTGCCCAGGATCGGCGCCGCATCGGTGATGCCGCCGGACGAGCAGTCGATGACATCGACGCCCCTGCCTTTGAGGGTTTTCGCAAGCCGCGCGCTCTGTTGCGGTCCCCATCCGGCATTGTCTTCCACCGACAGTCTCACGAACAGCGGCTTGTCGTCGGGCCAGTGCGCGCGCACCGCTTCCGCGATCTCGGTAATGAAGCGCATCCGGTTCGATTCGGAGCCGCCATATTCGTCCGTGCGCTGGTTGGAGCGTTCCGACAGGAACTGGTGCACCAGGTATCCGTGCGCACCGTGCAGCTCCAGCACGTCGAAGCCGGCTTGATGAGCGCGCCGCGCCGCATTGCCCCAGGCTTGCACCACGTCTTTCACTTCACTGTGCTCCAGCGCCTTCGGCACCGGCCATTTCTCGCTGTGCGCAAGCGCGCTCGGCGCCACCGGCGTCCAGGCATCCCAGTCGTCGATCTCGGGCGTTCGCTGCAATGGCCCGTCGCCTTCCCAGGGACGGTTGGCGCGCGCCTTGCGGCCGGAATGGCCGAGCTGGATACCGGCCACGGAATTTTGCTGCTTGATGAACTTCACCAGGCGACTGAGCGGCTCAACGAAGGCGTCGTCCCAGATTCCAAGATCGCCGAGGGTGCCGCAGCCGCGCCGCTCGACCTTGGTCGACTCGACGACCACGAGGCCCGCGCCACCGGCTGCGAATTTTCCCGCATTCATCAGATGCCAGTCGGTCGGAAACCCTTTTATCGCGGAATATTGATGCATCGGCGGCACTACGATGCGGTTGCGTAAGGTCACGCTTCGGATCGTCAGCGGTGAAAACAGCAACGTCCCGGACATTAATATTTCCTTGTTCGGCGTCGGACATCGCTGTCCCGGCATCAAGCGGGCGTCCTGTTCGAATATGGTGAGGATATACGCGCGCCGCTGCTTCGGCAAAGCCGGAATCATACGGGTTTAATGACCAATTTGTAATCAGAGGGCTCGAACCGCATGCGCACCGAGCTCAAATATGAGTCCGCGGTCTCGCGGCGCGGCGCGCCCGAGGTGTGCACGGTCGTTTCGCCCATCTGAACAGAGGGCGTGGGGAATGCCGGGTGCCCAGTGCACCCGCAGCCGCGCGTGTAGTGTAGAAAGCACGCGCGTTAGTCACCACAGGTCCACCGGAAAACCCGGCATTCCCGCACGCAATGGTTTTACGGCTTATATCGTGCTCTCCCCGGTGACCGGGCTTTTTTTGTCACCGTCATCGGTGGAGTTGCTTCCACCAACTTGACGCCAGCGTCGGGGCGTCAGGACCACACGCCTTCGCCGTCCGCGTCAGGTGCTCTCGTCAGCAGCACCATCAGCGTCCACCGCATCCCGCACCAACGTCCGTGACGATCGCGAAACGCCCCTCTATCGGGACGGGATGGCGGAATCTGTACACCTGATTTGCGTTCGGAAAAACAGAAATATTTTTGCAAATGGGGCTGGACAGCCAATTCCGCGTGCGCGCAACTGATTTGCCCGTCGGGCAAACTCCGCAGACCTGTTTCTGATATTTGAACGCAGATTACGCCGGTGCAGTGTTTACGAATCACTAACCACGGCTAGTCGCTGCAGCGAATTGGAGGCGCGAAGCCCTAACTCAATCTTAGAGGCTGCCGCTTAGAGTCGAAAATGATTGTCCTCTTGAGCGCAAATGTCCGATGAATCTACGGTGGCCGAGCGTTACGCCCTTAGCGATCGTTGCTGCGAGCCTGGTCGCATTTGCGACCGGCGGGCATTTTGCTGCCAAGGCCGTTATCGAGGGGCAGCAATCCCGGCAGCTTGAGGAACTGACGGACGTCGCCTTGCGGCGCTCCGAGGTTGCGGTGGACTTTGGAGCCGCAACGCTCGATGAGCTTGCCAGGCGCGGGCCGCTGAGTTGCGATCCGGCATCATTGCAGGCCGTGCGTCTTCAGGTCTATCAACGCTCCGCAGTAAAGGACATCCGTCTGGTCGATCGCGACGGATCGGTGATCTGCTCGGCTTATTCCGAGACGCTGGAATTTGACAACGGACGGGTCGATCGTCCGGAAATGTTGCCTTCCAGCGATAAGCGCCTGCTGCTGTTTCGCGTCGATCAGTTCAGCGGCGTCGCTCTTGGTGTGCTCAGGGATCTTGACGAGAAAAATTCCCTGGTCGCGATCCTCGGGATCAACTCCTACGTCTTCGACATCATGCCCGCCGAGTTGCGCGGACATAGCGAAGTCTTGCTCGAGCTTGACCATGGCTCCGAGGTTGGCCGGTTTTCGCTGAAACGTCACGGCGAGCTTTCACAACCGGTGAGCTTCGACAACGTCTCTCATCGCTACCCCCTGCGCGCGACGATTCGTGTTGAAGGCAGCGCCTTGCAGCGATGGAATGGCGAGGCCTATTGGCCGACCATGCTGATCGCCTTGGGGTTGGGCGCGGCCTTTGGTCTGCTCCTGACAAGGGCAACGGCCAGATTGGAAGGCCCGATAGCTGATATCGATCAGGGCCTGGCGCGAGGCGAATTCAAGCCGTTCTATCAACCGACTTTTGATCTGCGCAGCGGGGCCATTCTCGGCTGTGAAGTGCTGGCGCGATGGATACGCGCGGACGGCAGCATCATTCCGCCCATGAATTTTATCCCGCTCGCAGAATCCAGCGGGCGCATCGAGCCCATGACGTGGCAGATCCTGGCGACTGCCCTCCAAGAATTGCAGCCTCGTCTTCGGGAAGACAAGCAATTCAAATTTTCTTTCAACGTGGCCCCGCGCCATCTGCTTAGCGATGGCTTCATCGAGACGCTCCGCCGCGTCGTTGTTGCCGCCAAAGTCTCGGCGCGTCAGGTTGTGCTTGAAGTGACCGAGCGCAGCGAATTGCCCGACCTCGACAAGGCCGCGGCGGTGGTGAAGGAGCTGCGCGAGCTTGGCTTTAAGGTGGCGATGGATGACGTCGGCGTGGGACACAGCGGCCTGTCGCAGATGAAGGGCCTTGGCGCCAACACCATCAAGATCGACAAATTCTTCGTCGATACGATCACGCAAGGTGGATCAGCGGCAACCATCGTAGAGACACTGGCGCAGCTCGCGCGAGATTTGCAGATGACGGTGATCGCCGAGGGAATCGAGACTGTCGAGCAGGTTAACGCGCTGATCGCTTGTGGTGTCGAAGAGGGCCAAGGTTATATCGTTTCGCCACCGCTGCCGTTTGCGAAGTTCGATGAATTGGTCGAGGCCAGGAAGGCAAGAGCGTTTGCCGAGGCTACGATCCGGCAGGCCGCTCTGGTCGCATAGCCCGTCACTTCATCATTTGGCCGCGAAGCTCGCCGCCGGGATTGGCTGCCGTGTGAACGTTTGCATACCATTTGCCCGCCAGCAGATCGGCTGCCTGATTCTCGGTAATCGTTGCCGACCCCTGGATCGGGCTCTGCACGGTTTTGAATGGCAGCACGATTCCGGCATTCTTGCCCGCCTCGCTCGGACCATGGAAGTGAGCGCCAAGCGCCGGCCCGGTCAGATCCGCGTAGGTGACGGTCCAACTCAAATCCCTGGTCTCGGTGTTCAACGTCGCCTCGGCTTTTCCCGAAGCCGGACTGGCGTTAGGTGGAACTTCGTTGGTGCCCTTCAGGTCGGCCTTCAGGATGACCGTTTCAGCGTATGCAGGCGGAATGCTGATCGAAATGCCAATGAGTGGTGCAATTGCTGCAATCAAATATGCGGCGCCTTTCATAGTATTCTCCTCCCGGGGAAATCGCTCCAATACTACATCAACACCGGGCGCAGCGGGAAATTTCAGCTATAGGTCGAATCCAGGAAGTGGCCCGCGGCTCAGCGAATGCTTGTGTGCGCAGTTCCGACACACCCAACCGGTCTGGTGCGTCGCAATGCTGGTGCCGCAAACAGGACTCGAACCTGTGACCCCGTCATTACGAATGACGTGCTCTACCAACTGAGCTATTGCGGCGGACCATGCAGCTTGCGTTCGGCAGCGGGGCCGAAAACGCACGCACCTGATATCGGTCAGCGCCCGGTTTTGCAAGAAAAACGCTCCCGCCCGACCTGACGAGAGCCTCGTTTTTGACGCGTTTTCCCAGCGCGAACCGGTGCCCACCCCGGACCAGCGTCCGGGGCAGGCTTTCGCTCGAAAACGCTTTGCTTAGTTCCCCCAGCGCGCCAAAAACCCGCGCCAGCCGCCGGCCTGGCCCTGCGCGGGGCCGACTTGTTCCGCGAATTCATCGTTCACGGCTTCGTCGTCGATGCCGGGATCGTCGGGCGGCCGGATGATGGGAATCACCGGCGGGATGCCGGATAGAGCAGCCTTGGGATTGTCCCTGGGGATATCCGAGCGCGAGCGGAACAGTGGCGCCGCTGTCATCGAGGGCGATTCGGCCGGCGGCGGGGATGGCGCAGACGTGGCAGCTGCAGTGGGCGCCGGTTCGTCGACCGAAGCCTTTGGCGGAGAAGCGGCAGGCAAATTATCCTGCGCCGCCGGCGACTCTGCTACCTCTGCCGCAGATGTCACGGGCGCGCGCGGCGGCTCGACGCGGCGCGGCGCCGAGATCGCGGCGTTGAATTCTCGTGTTTCGAATTCCTGGGCTTCGATCGCGGCACTCTTGTCCGACGGCAGGGCCGCCAGCGGCGTCTGCCATTGAAAGGCATCAAGCCGCCCGGTCACGGGCGACACCGGACGCCAGCGGTCGGAAACATAGCCGTCCGCGGTCCACACCGGATCGTGCCGCGCGCGCACCGCGCGCAGGGTCCAGGCCCGCGCCCGGCCGCTGTCGCCGTGTTCGGTGCGCTCGATGTCCGCCATCAGCAGCGCCAGGCGTTGCGTCGGCGCATCGGTGAACGGCGCCAGAACT
>JGI12053J15887_10000877_pt1 | contig 13157 bp, 14 predicted proteins | sample MedBloCAOM1_O3_FD_15887 | JGI IMG/M metagenome (IMG submission 15887)
CTCGGCGATATCGACGCCCATCTTGCTGCGCTCAAGCGCTGATGGGGCACGTCATTGTCACTGAGCGGGCGAAACGCGACCTAAGACGTATCCTCTCGGACCTCAACGAGCGCGCGGGCTATCGCATCGCCGCGCGCTACGCGGCCGATTTCAAGGTGGCCTACCGCCATCTCGCCGATGTCCCTGCCGGAGGACCGCCGCGCCCGGCGCTCGGGCCCAAGACGCGCATCGCGATCGTGTTGCCCTACATCATCGTCTATGACCACGACGACGATGTCGTTACGGTCCTTCGCGTATTGCACGGCAAGCGCAACATCACGCGCGACCTCATCCGCTGACGCAGCGGATCGCCGCAACGCCGGACATCCCGATGGCTGTTATCCTGGGAGAAGCTCACCCCATCCCTTTCCTCGGATCATACGCCTTCCCCTCGCGCCACGTCTTCATCAGCGCCTCGAGGTCGGCGTCGCTACCCTGCGGCAGCATGATGCGCACGCTGGCGAGCAAGTCGCCTGCGCCGCTCTTGCCCGGGAAGCCCTTGCCCTTGAGCCGGAACGTGCGACCGGAATTGGTGCCGGGGGGGATTGCCAACTCGACCGCGCCGTCGAGCGTCGGCACGCGCACCTTGCCGCCGAGCACCGCTTCGTAGAGCGTGATCGGCAGCTCGAGCCGCAGGTCGTCGCCCTCGCGCGCGAACAGCGGATGCGGCGCGATCGAGACTGCGATCAGGAGATCGCCGGCGCGGCCGCCGGGGCCGGCGTGGCCCTGCCCTTTCAGCCGGATCTGCTGGCCGGCGGCAAGGCCCGCCGGAATCTTGACGTCGACCTCCTTGCCGGTCGGCAGCTGCACGCGCTTCTTCACACCCGTGGCCGCTTCCTGGAGCGTGATGGTGAGCGTCGCCTCGATGTCGCGGCTCGCGCCGCCGGCGAGCTCGTCCTCGCCGAACCCAAAGCCGCGGCCGCCGCGGGCGCCCCGCCCGGCGCCGCCGAATGCCTCCTTGAGGATGTCCTCGAAGCCGCCGAGGCCACCGCCAGGGCGGGAGCTCGAGCGGTGCATACCGTCGGGGCCCCAGGTGAAAGACTCGAAATTGCCCGCGTGATTGCCCCCTTGGCCGAAGCCACCGCGCGACCCACCGAAGCCTTCGAAGCCCTGGAAGCGCGGCTTGCCCTCGGCGTCGATCTCGCCGCGGTCGAACGCCTTGCGCTTGTCCTCCTCGCCCAGGATCTCGTAGGCGGCATTGAGCTCGGCAAAGCGCGAGGCTGCCTTGGGGTCGTGCTTGTTGGCGTCCGGATGCAGCTTCTTGGCCTGCTTCCGGAACGCACTCTTGATGTCAGCGGCGCTCGCCGTCTTCGACACCCCCAAGACGCTGTAGGGGTCGCGCATCGTCAATCCCTCCCGGGCAGGTCGCCACTCTTCGTCATGCCGGGCAATCGCCCCGCCCACACCGCCTCAATGTGGGGAGCGCCGCCGTCGGCTGCAACGGGAAAAAGTCGGCAATCCCAACGGTTTCGCGGCCGCGGCAGCAGCCGCTCGGCTTGACTAGGGCTCCGCCGCGCTGCAATTGCCGGGCGGGGAACCGCCCCAGGGGGAAACCAATGTCGCGCGTCAAGCTCACCATCGCCACCACCGACTACGACCATTTCCGCGACTTCCGCCTCGGCCTGGTCAATGCCGAGGGCATCGACCACACCTGGCTCACTCTCGGCCACCACGAGGTGTTCGCGCGTTTCACCTTCAACCGCGAATGGGAGGTGAGCGAGCTGTCGTTCGCGAAGTTCTGCGCCCAGGTGACGCGCGATGAGCCCGACATCATCGGCCTGCCGGTCGTCTGCTCGCGGCTGTTTCGCTTCTCGTCGTTCTACGTCAACAAGAACAGCGGGATCAAAACCGCCGCGGACCTCAAGGGCAAGACCATCGGCTCGCCGGAATGGGCGCACACCGCCGCCGTCTACATGCGCGGCTGGCTTGCCGACGAGCACGGCGTCAAGCTGCAAGACGTGCACTGGTACCAGGCCGGCGCCAACGAGCCGGGCCGCATCGAGAAGGTCGAGCTCAGCCTGCCCAACGACGTGACGCTCACCCGCGTCGCCGACAAGTCCCTGAGCGAGATGGTCGCCTCGGGCGAGATCGACTGCGCGCTGATCGCGCGGCCGCCGAATTGCTTCCTCGCCGGCCATCCCGACGTGGTGCGCCTCTTTCCGAATTATCTGGAGATGGAGGAGGACTACTACGCGCGCACGAAGGTCTGGCCGATCATGCACATCATCGCCGTCCAGAAGCACGTGCTCGACGAGCATCCCTGGGTCGCGCGCAATCTTCTCAATGCTTTCGTCGAAGCCAAGCGCCGCAGCCTCGAGCGCCTGCTCGATCCGGCGGTGTCGCGTTATCCCTTGGCTTGGCTGCCGACCTATGCCCGCAAGATGCGCGACCTGTTCGACGGCGATCCCTTCCCCTACGGCATCGAGGAGAACCGCCCGACGCTCGAGCAGTTCCTGCGCTACACCCACGAGCAGGGCATCGCGCATCGCCATGCCAAGCCGGAGGAGATCTTCCCCCAGGGGATCATGACATCGGTGCGGGTGTGATCGAAGTCAGGTGCTCTTCCACGGCCGCAGCGTTCGCACTTCCCATTTGCCGCGGCCGGCGCGGCAGGCCTCGCCCTGCAGCCAGGACTCGGTGCCGTTCTTCACGTAGCTCGCGAGAAAATCGCGGCAGGTGACGCCGTCCTGGCTGGCGGCGGCGGCGAGCGGCGTGATGGTCCCGCGTGCCCCGGTCGAGGGGTTCTCCCAGGGCATGCTGGTGTCCTTGCCGCCCCGGCTGAGAACCTCGCTCACGGCGGCGCGGGCGATGGCGAGGTCGATTTCGGCCGGCGGCTCCGCAGCCGGCGTCGGCGGGCGCAGCGCCGCGGTCTGCCCGGCCTCGCCCTTTTTCGCAAACAGACTGTCGAGTTGGTAGGAAAAGCTGCAGCCGCCCAATGCCAGCGCCAGCGCGCACAGCGGCATCAGCCCCAGCGCCGCGTGCCATCGGCGAGGCATTCCTCTATAACCGCCCTGCCGGGACAGAGCGCTTGGCGCCGACGCCACCACGAAGGTACTCCGCAGGATGTCCGAATCGGCTCCGATAGAACACCCGACCTGGTTAACGACTGGTGATTTCACCGAGGCCGACGAGCCGTTGCGGCTGTTTGCCGCCTGGTTCGAGGAGGCGGTTCGGGGCGAGCCGCGCGACCCCACCGCCATGTCGCTCGCCACCGTCGACGCCGACGGCAGGCCCAACGTCCGCATGGTGCTGATGAAGGGCTTCGACGAGCGCGGGTTCGTGTTCTACACCAACATCGACAGCCAGAAGGGTCGCGAGCTTGATCGAAGCTCCCAAGGCGCCCTGCTCTTCCACTGGAAGTCGCTGAACCGCCAGGTCCGCTTGCGCGGCCCGGTCGAGCGGGTCGACGACGGCGAGGCCGACAGCTATTTCGCGACCCGTCCGCGCCTGGCGCAGATCGGCGCCTGGGCCAGCAAGCAGTCGGCGCCGCTCGAGAGCCGCCACGCCTTCGAGAAGGCGATCGCGCTCTACACGGCAAAATTCGCCATCGGAACGATCCCGCGGCCGCCGCATTGGACCGGTTACCGTTTGGTTCCGCTGGCCATCGAGTTCTGGCACGACCGCCCGTTCCGGCTGCACGATCGGATCGAATTTCGCCGCGAGGCCCCCGGCGCGCCATGGCGCAAGACGCGCCTTTACCCGTGAGCTAACATACGTCATGCCGACCTCGCATTCGCATTCGAACCAGCCGCGCCGCGCCTTGCTGCTTACCGGGGCGAGCCGCGGCATCGGCCACGCGACCGTGAAGCGCTTCTCCGCCGCCGGCTGGCGCGTCATCACTTGCTCGCGCCATCCGTTCCCGGAGAACTGCCCGTGGGAAATGGGGCCGGAGGATCACATCCAGGTCGACCTGGCCGATCCCGGCGGCACGCTCGCGGCCATCGCCGAGATCAAGCAGCGGCTCGATAACGGCGAATTGCATGCCCTGGTCAACAACGCGGCGATCTCGCCCAAGGCCGACGGCGGCAAGCGGTTGTCCTCGATCGACACCACCGTCGACGTTTGGGACCACGTCCTCCGGGTGAATTTCTTGGCGCCGATCATGCTGGCGCGCGGCCTGCTCGAAGAGCTCAAGGCCGCCAAGGGCTCGGTGGTCAACGTGACCTCGATCGCGGGCTCGCGCGTGCATCCCTTCGCCGGTGCCGCCTACGCCACCTCGAAAGCGGCGTTGGCATCGCTCACGCGGGAGATGGCCGCTGATTTCGGCCCGCTCGGCATCCGCGTCAACGCCATCGCGCCGGGCGAGATAGACACCTCGATCCTGTCACCGGGCACGGAGGAGATCGTGGCACACCAGATTCCGTTGCATCGCCTCGGCACCCCCGACGAGGTTGCCAAGATCATCTACGTGCTGTGCACGGAAACCTCGTCCTACGTGAACGGCGCCGAGATCCACATCAACGGCGGCCAGCACGTATAATACAGGCGCCATCGAGCGATTTTTCCTTCAAGACTGATTGTCGTAGTGGCTGGGGTCCATCGCCCAACGCCACTCGTCGTGACCCATCGCGTAATTCCGGTTGGTCTGCACCGGATTGCGGTTGACCAGCGGCCGCAAGAACATCGGGTGGGTGACGCAGCGGACCTCGTGCTCGATCGTGAACAGATGCTTGCTGCTGTCGAGATCGACAATGTCGCGGAAGCGGTACTGGTATTGATTGTCCTCACGGTTGACCAGGTTGCGCGCCTTGAGCCGGCCGTGCGGTCCCGAGAAGTTCACCACATAGATCGCGATGTGGTGCTCGTCGAATTCNGGCAGCGGCCGGTCGGTCTCGCGGAACAAGAGGTGCTGCCCCTTGCCGATCATGATGCGCGCCACCGTGCCGTCGCCGTTCACAACTTTGGCCGGCGTGTCGACCATCGCCCGGTAGAACGCCGCAATCCCGTGCGCGGTCCCGACAGGCACGTCGAGCTCGACGTAGGGAAAACCGAGCGTGATGCGTCCGAAGCGCGCGGCGTCGGGCTCGTAGACGCGATAGCGATTGCCCCACGGGCACATCGCCTCGACGTAGTCGTTGTGCTCGCTGAAATTGAAGCGTGTCCCTTCGAGCTTGCCGCGCACCGACGCAAGCCGCGCAAGCAGCGCCTCGCGGCCCGCGATCACGATGCCGGTATGGCCGCGCAGCACCTGCGGCTCCCCGGTCGGCAGGTGAAACTGGCTGCGCCCGGCGTTGATCCACATGTTGCTGTCGGCGACCATCAGGTAGGGATCGCGCGTAAGTCCGAGGCCGGTGACATAGAATAGCATGGCCAGCCGCTGGTCCGGGATCTGGACGTTGACGTGTTCGAGGTGGATCGAATTGCCGATATCCTCGGCCGCGCGGTCGAAGGTCTGTTGCATGGTCGTCGTGCCAATGTTGTTTTGCCGGCGACAGTCTAGCACAGATTAGAGCCACTTCTTCCATTTGAAGATGAAGTAGGGCAGCGCCGCCGCGATCAGCATCATTGCGATGGCGACGGGGTAGCCGAGCGTCCAGTCGAGCTCCGGCATGTGCTTGAAGTTCATGCCGTAGATCGAGGCGACAAGCGTCGGCGGCATCAGCACGACCGCGGCAATCGAGAATATCTTGATGATGTTGTTCTGCTCGATGAAGACGACGCCCAGCATGGCGTCGAGCAGGAAGGTGATCTTGTTTGAAAGATAGGTCGCGTGATCGGACAGCGACTGCACGTCGCGCTGCATGCCGCGCAGCTGCGAGCGGTTTTCCTTGGCCCAGCGCATGTTGTCGGCTTCGTTGGCGAGGTAGAGCAGCACGCGGCCGATCGAGACCAGGCTCTCGCGCACCTTCGAGGTCAGGTCGCCCTTGCGGCCGATGACCTTGAGAATGTCCTGGTGGCTCCTGGTGTGGCCGGCATCCGGCTCGAAGATGTCATGGGAGACCTGGTCGACCTCGGTGCCGATGCGCTCCAGAATATCGGCGGCGCGATCGATGACGGCGTCGAGCAGGTCCATCAACACGGATTCGCCGTTGACAGCAGGCGAGCAGGTCCGGGCAAGCTTGTTGCCGACGATCATGAACGGGCGCGGCTCGTCGTAGCGCACCGTGATCAGCCGGTGGCCGGAGAGGATGAAGGTCACCGGCGTCGTCTTCGGCGTGTCGGTGTCGGACTGACACATCAACGTCGCCGTCATGTAGCGCGCGCCGTTCTCGACGTAGAGGCGGCTGGTGACCTCGATCTCCTGCATCTCCTCGCGCGTCGGCACGGCGATGCCGACGCGGCGCTCGACCATCTTGTCTTCTTGCGAGTTCGGATTGACGAGGTCGAACCAGACCGCGCTGTCAGGAATGTCGGCGTCCGACGTGACCGAAATGCGGTCGAGCGATGTGCCGCGCGGAACGTAGACCCACAGCATGAACCCTCCGCCGGCGGCACCGCGCTCGCACCGCAGGCGAGCGCGACGCAAGCATGTCCCCGCTCACAGATGGCCCAATCGTACCTGCGCTTGCAAGCATTTTAGGCGCCCGCCCAGGCAAGCTTACGCAATCTGCGCAAGCCTACTTGGCAAGCCTACTTACGCAAGCGCAGATCGGTTCACGCGATCGGAGCAAGCGGATAGCGCTTGCTGTCGGCCGTGGAAGGGACCGGCCGCTGGAGGCGGGCTCGGCACTGGATGGGATGGAGCGATCAGGCTGCCGCGTCGGCGGTCCACTTGTCCGCGCGCTGGACAACCGGCGCGTCGGCAGAGGTCTTGGCCTTGCTCTTATATTGCAATGCAGCAGCCACCGCAGATATTCCGATCTCGCCGTAGCGGCTGTCGAGATTTGGCTCGGCACGGTCAGCGTTCTGCTTGGATTTGGCCGTATTCTTCTTGGTCATTTTCTTCTCCGTTTCGCTCTCTAGACTTTGAGCAATCTTGGACCAGTCTCTGAATCGATCTTGGATGACTTCTTCGTCGTCTTGGAACGCTTTGCGGTTCATCGAAATGACCGGTGAGTGCGGCCGAAATACGCAACAAATCGTGTCCTATCGTGGCATTTGAGTTGCTGCTTGGCCCGCCCCTCGGTCGTCCCCGCCTGCGCCCGCTTCCATTGAGCGCGGTGGTGGTAAACCTTGGGTTAAGAGATGGCCGCTTGGCCCGAGATCAAGGCTCCGGATTGGCAACGGATTAGGCATCGTCCCGCGACTTTCCACAGGCCGGCGGCCAAACTGCGACATTCCTGCAACAGGCTCAGAAGACTATCGAATTGGAGCGGCTATTGTCCTGGAACTGTCGGATCCTTTTCGCTAATTGGGGAAGTCTAAAGACTCGGGTGGTACTTGTCGGGGCGCGCCAGAATGCAGGAAAAAGGGGCAGCTATGGCCGTGAGGGGAATCGCTTTTCTTCTGACCGGGCTTTTGCTCGGCGGATGCATGCAAGGCACGTTGGAACAAGCCTCAGACGCCAATCTCACACCGCGTGATCGCAAGCTGTTGGCCAATGCGCCCTACGCCCGGGTCAGCATTCCGACCGCCTATCAGCGCACGATCGTGCAATATCACCGCAAGGAGGCGCCCGGCTCGATCGTCATCGATAGCGACGCGCGCTATCTCTATTACGTGATGGCCGACAACAAGGCGATCCGCTACGGCGTGACCGTCGGCGAAGAAGCGTTGTCGTGGTACGGCATCGCCAAGGTCGGCCGCAAGGAAGAGTGGCCGACCTGGACGCCGACCGCCGACATCAAGAGGCGGCTGGGTAATATCCCGGACTTCGTCGAAGGCGGCGCGCACAATCCGATGGGCGCCCGCGGCATCTACCTCTTTCAGGGCAGCAAGGACACGCTGTTCCGCATCCACGGCACCAACCAGCCGGAAAATATCGGACAGGCGATCTCGTCGGGCTGCATCCGCATGACCAATGAGGACGTGATCGACCTCTACAATCGCGTCAAGATGGGCTCGATCGTCGTGGTGCTGGCGCCGAAGTCGGGTGACTCGCCGTACAATCCGCGGGTTGCTTCGGCCAACGCCTCGAACACGAACTGACGTATCACCGACTTTCGCTTCCAGGGGGGCTGGAAGCACGGCGCCGGACGCAAGTCCGGCGCCGTTCTGCTTTTAGAGGACTGTCGCTTGTAGCCCGGATGGAGGCGCGCCCTTTTGCGCGCCGCAATCCGGGGCCTGCGCGCGGGCGCCCCGCATTGCGCCATAGCGCGTCGAAGTTGCGCGTAAACGCTCTTAAGGCTTCATGCGGGCTACGCCACAAGCCCCTCCCGCTTGGCCCAATCCAAGGTGCGATCGAGCGCGCGGCCGAGGCGGTCGAACAGCGCGTCGATCTCGTCCGGCGCGATGATGAGCGGCGGACAGATCGAGATGATGTCGCCGGCGATGAAGCGCACGATCAGCCCCTCCTCCTCGGCGAACCGCACCGCGCGCGGACCGACGCCGGCCTTGGCCTCGAACGAGCGCTTGCTCGCCTTGTCCGCCACCAGCTCGACGGCGCCGACGAGCCCCAACCCGCGCGCTTCGCCGACCAGCGGATGGTCGCCCAGCGCCGCGAGCCGGGCCTGGAACTGGGGCGCCTTGCGGGCCGCCTGCTCGGCGATGCGCTCGCGGGCGTAGATCTCAAGCGCCTTGAGCGCCACGGCCGCCGCGACCGGATGGCCGGAATAGGTGAAGCCGTGGCCGAAGGTGCCGATCTTGCGGCTCTCGTCGAGCATCGCCTGGTACATCGCCTCCGGCACCGTCACCGCGGCCATCGGCACGTAGGCCGAGGTCAGCGCCTTGGCGACCGAGATCGAGTGCGGCTCGAACCCGAGCGCCGTGCAGCCGAACATCGTGCCCAGACGGCCGAAACCGCAGATCACCTCGTCAGAGATCATGTACAAGTCGTACTTCCGGCACACCTTCCCGATCTCCGGAAAGTAGGACATCGGCGGCACGATCACGCCGCCGGCGCCCATGACCGGCTCGGCGATGAAGGCGGCGACGGTCTCCGGCCCCTCTCGCACGATCATGGCTTCGAGCTCGGCCGCCAGTCGCTTGGCAAAATCGTCGTCGCTCTCGCCGGCCAGCGCGAANCGGTAATGGTGCGGGCAGCCGGTGTGCAAGATGCCCGCGATCGGCAGGTCGAAATCGCGGTGATTGTTGGTGAGCCCCGTGAGCGAGGCGGCGGCGATGGTGACGCCGTGATAGGCCTTGATGCGGCTGATGATCTTCTTCTTCTGCGGCCGGCCGAGCGCATTGTTCATGTACCAGACCAGCTTGACCTGGGTGTCGTTCGCCTCCGAGCCCGAATTGCAGAAGAACACCTTCGACGCTGGGACCGGCGCGATCTCCTTGAGCTTTTCGGCGAGCTCGATCGCGGGATCGTGGCTCTTGGCGGTGAACAAGTGTGCGAACGGCAGCTTGCGCAATTGTGCCACCGCGGCCTCGACCAGCTCCTCGTTGTTGTAGCCGAGCGCCGTGCACCAGAGCCCAGCCATGCCCTCGATATAGGCCTTGCCTTCGGTGTCGTAGACGAACACGCCCTGCCCGCGCTCGAGGATCAGCGGCCCTGCTTCGCGCAACGTCGCAAGGTTGGTGTAGGGATGAGCAATGGTCTCGATGTCGCGGACGGCGAGATTGCTGAGCGGCATGGGGCTGACCTCGGATTTCGCAACGTACTTGTAGGATGGGTTGAGCAGCGCAGATAAGTATAGGCAATCTGCGCAAGCTTGGATGCCGCTGCGAAACCCATCAACTTCACGGCTGGGGGACAGGTGAGCCCGCGAAGACGGGCGTAAACTCCCCTAAGTGCTCAACCCATCCTACACGTCATTGCTTGACTGACACCGTCGGGCGCGGCCGCGGCAGCGGTACCTGCGCAACGGCCCCGGTCGCTTGCGCGGCCTCTTGCGCGATTTCTTGGCCCGGCTCGCGTACCTCCCAGCGGCACATGCTGCCGTAGCCGCTTCGGCGCACGGCGAGGTCCACATGGACGTGGTCCTCGTGATAGCCGTCGGAGCCGGGACCGAGCACGGTCGAGAAGCGCGCGCAGGTGGCTTTTCGCAGGCCCTCACGAAAGTCCTTGGCGACGTGCGGGTCGGTCAACCCCACCAGCGTGCCGTTGACGAGCCTGAGCGAGCGGATATCGAGCGCGTTGGCCTTGCCGTGCTCGGAGAGCTTGGCGNCGATGACGCGATTGCGTCCGCGGCAATCGTAGGAGGCATAGTTGTCGATGCTCTTGAGGGCGGCGTCGAGGGAGCGCACCGCCGGCGCCACGTCCTCGCGTACCCATTGCACGACCGCCTCGGCAAATGTGCAGCGCATGGTCGCCGGCGGCATCACCGCCACCCGCGTCTTGTCCGCGAGCACGATGGCTTCGAGCCGCACCAGGTCCTCCACTTCGCATTCGCCGGCGCCGACCGACGACGGCAGCGACGGGGCAATCGCCAAATGGGCGGTGAGCCGCAGTCGGCAGGCGGACGGGGGCGCGGGCTCTTGCGGCGGCGCGGCGTCGGCTGCGGTGGCGGCCTCCACCGGCCGCGGCCGCGGCAACGGAACCGCCTGCGCGGCGATGCAATCGCCGGCGACGGCAAGAAGGGTGAAGACACAGATGAGTTTCACGGTGGCGATACGCCCGAGGATTACGACCTTATGGGGGCTGATCGGCACCGGCAGCTTGTCCCGCATGAAGCATGATATCGTCAACGAAACGGATTTCAGACTATGGCCCATTTCGATGTCGTCGTCTGCGGTCTCGGCGTCATGGGGAGCGCGGCCGTCCATGCGTTGGCGCGGCGCGGCAAGCGCGTGCTCGGGCTCGATCGCCACGCGCCCGGCAACGACCGCGGCTCCTCGCATGGCCGCACCCGGATCATTCGCCTGGGCTATTTCGAGCACCCGTCCTATGTCCCGCTGCTGCGGCGCGCCTACGCGCTGTGGCGGGAACTCGAGATCGCGTCCGGGGAGGCGCTCCTTCACACCACCGGCATCGCCGAGATCGGTCTGCCCGACGGCACCCTGGTGCCGGGAACGCTGGCGTCGTCCCGCCTTCACAGCCTGCGCCATGACGTGCTTTCGGCATCCGAGCTGATGCGGCGTTTCCCGGCCTTCAACCTGCCGCCGGATTACGTCGCCGTGCTCCAACCCGATGGCGGGTTTCTCAAGGCGGAGCCGTCGATCGCCGCCATGCTCGCGCTCGCGACCTCCGCCGGCGCCACCGTTCGTCCGGGAGAGACGGTGCAGGCGATCGAGCCGCGCGAACTCTCCGTGCGCATCATCACCGATCGCGGGGCCGTCGAGGCGGGTGCGGCCATCATCGCCGCCGGCCCCTGGACCGGATCGCTCCTCCCCGGGCTGGCCGTCCCGCTGCGTGTCACCCGCGAGGTGATGGCCTGGTTCGAACCCGCCGACGCGAAGCTGCTTGCAGGCGACCAGTTTCCGGTCTTCATCATCGAGAGCCGGCACGGCATGCATTACGGCATGCCGCCATCTGTGGGTGACGGCGGCGGCATCAAGATTGCCAAGCATCACCATCGCAATGAAACCGTCGATCCCGACAGCTGCGATCGCACGGTATCGGCCGCCGACGAAGCCTTGATCCGCGCCGCCGTCGCGGACCATCTGCCGGCAGCGAACGGCCGGATGATCGCCGCGAAAACGTGCCTCTACACCATGACGCCGGACGGCGATTTCCTGATCGATCGCCTGCCCGGCGCTCCCCACGTCGTCGTCGCCTCGCCCTGTTCCGGCCACGGCTTCAAGTTCGCGCCGGTGATCGGCGAAGTCCTCGCCGACCTCGCGTTGACCGGCGACACGCGCCACGACATCTCGCGCTTTCGAATGACCCGTTTTGAGCGCTCGCAGGGCGGGCCATCGGGGTGTTAACAGCATCAGCCCGCGAAGACGGGCGTTTCCGCCCTTATGTTTTGCCCCCTACGTGCTCCCTCACGCCACCTCGAGCAAAATCTCTGTCGTGCGCTCCGGCATGTCGATCATGACCTCGTGGCCACAAGGCATCTCGAAGGTGCGCCAGGACGGATCGCCCTTCACCTTGGCGTAGGCCTTCTCGAAATTGGGGTTGTCGTAGCCGGTGGCGCGGACATAGGTCTTCCTCGGCACACGGTCGCGCGCGCCGGTCAACCGGATCGGGGTGAAGGCGACACCGATCGGCTGGGCGGTGAATCTCTCCGCCACCCAGGCCTGGTCCTTCGCATTGACCTTCCACACTGAGGGATGCGGCGCCGGCCGCGACACCTCCGCCTTCTTCAAGGCTTCCTCGATCTCGGCGCGGCTGCGCGGCGAATTGGTGTCGAGCACTCGCTGACCGTTCTCGGGCATGAAAGCGTCCAGAAAGACGATCGAAGTGATCTTCTTCTCCACCTGCTCGGCAACGCCGGAAATGATCCAGCCGCCATAGGAGTGCCCGACCAGGACGAAGTTCTCGAGGCTCTCCCAGCGGATGACGTTGACCACGTCGGCGATGTGGGTATCGAGCGTGATCATGCCGCTCATGAGATGGGAGCGTTCGCCCAATCCCGTGAACGTCGGCGCGAACACCTTGTGACCGCGTCGCTCCAAGAGATCGGCGACGCGGCGATAGCACCAGCCGCCGGCCGAGGAGCCGTGCACCAGCACGAAGGTCTTGCGCTCGGACTGCGCCGGCACCGGCGTCATCGTTGTAGCAAGCGCCGCACCGGCGAGGCCCGCCCCGATGCCGCCGATCGCCGCCCGACGCGTTCGCGAAGCTTGCGTCTTGCCCATCATGTTCTCACTCGCGCTCATCGATCACGCTGACGTTCCTTCAGTGTTGTCGGCGGTTAACGTGTTCCGCTCTGAATGTCTGTTGGTACGGAACTTTGCGCAACAAACTCCGGCCCCATTGCGCGGATATCGCATCAATCGCTGNCGCACTACCAACTCCGGGAGGAAACCGTGTCGGGGCTTTTCGCAGGAACTAAGGCCACTCGGAACATTCGCTGCGCGTTGCTTGCCGGCACGATGATGCTACCGACGATGGCGGTTCCACAAGCGGCCATGGCGGGGGATAGCGACTCCGCGCAATTGCGCGCAGATGCGATCATCCTCGCCCAAGCACCCGCGCAGGCCCCGGCCGTCGATCCGCAGACCGGCAAGCCGGTGCCAAAGGGCCC
>JGI12053J15887_10000878_pt1 | contig 13155 bp, 13 predicted proteins | sample MedBloCAOM1_O3_FD_15887 | JGI IMG/M metagenome (IMG submission 15887)
CGCCCGATTACTCGGCTTATGGCCAGCCGGGCCAGAAGACGAACTCGATGGCGATCGCGTCGCTGGTCGCCTCGGCCATCGGTGTGGTGTGCGGCATCGGTTCGATCATCGGCATCGTGCTGGGCATCATCGCGCTGAACCAGATCAAGCAAACCCGTGAGGGCGGCCAGGGATTGGCGATCGCCGGCATCGCGCTCGGCGGAGTAGCGGTGTTAGTTTGGCTGATCATCATGGTGGCTTCGGCGGTTAATTGACGATGACCACCAGCGGCCCCGAACAGCCGCCGCGGCCCTTCGACGGCACCGAGTACCCGCCGCTGGAGAACTCTGCGCCGCACCCCGATCCGCATCCGCCGGTCGACTATCCGACGGATGCGGGGTTACCGCCGCCGGTCTACCCGCAGCCGCCATATCCGGGTGCGGCGGGCTATCCGGGCTATCCGGGCGCGCCGGGCTACTACCCGGGTGGCTACGACCCGTACCGGCCGACCAAGCCGCCCGGCACGAACGGTAAGGCGACCGCGGCGCTGGTCACATCCCTGGTGGGGCTGTTTTGTTGCGGCCTGCCTTCGATCGTTGGGCTGATCCTTGGCGTCGTCGGGATGCGCGAGACCAGACGCACCGGCCAGGACGGCTACCCGATCGCGCTGATCGGCGCCATCATCGGCGGACTCGCAGTCGCAGGCTGGGCGATCTACCTGCTGCTGTCGATCAGCATCTACGCCAGCGGCTGGCAGTGGGCGCCGTAGCGACCTAGTTCGGCGGCCGGAACGGTTCGGCCGCGCGAACCATGCCCGCGGCGCGGCCCTTCCCTGCGATCACCAACGCCATCTTGCGGCTGGCCTCGTCGATCATCTCGTCGCCGAGCATCACCGCACCGCGGGCCCCGCCGGCGCGCGATGTGTGCCACTGGTAGGCCTCCAGGATCAACTCGGCGTGGTCGTAATCGTTCTGCCGCGGGCTGAAGACGTCGTTGCCAGCCGCGATCTGGTCGGGATGCAGCACCCATTTGCCGTCATAGCCGAGCGCCGCCGACCGACCCGCGACACGCCGGAAACCGTCGACGTCACGGATCTTCAGATACGGTCCGTCGATCGCGAGGACGCCGTGCGTGCGGGCGGCGATCAGGATCCGCATCAGCACATGGTGATGCGCGTCGCCGACGTCGTAGCCCTCCGGCTGTTCGCCGACCTCCATGGTGCGCATGTTGAGACTCGCCGCCATGTCTGCGGGCCCCAGCACAAGTGCCTGGACTCGAGGGCCGGCCGCGATCGCATCAATGTTGGTCAGGCCCTGCGCGTTTTCGATCTGCGCCTCAATCCCGATGCGGCCCAACGGCAATCCGTGAGTGGTCTCGAGCTGGCTCAGCAACAGGTCCAACGCGTGGATGTGCGAGGCGTCAGTCACCTTGGGCAGCACGACAATGTCCAGCGATGTGCCCGCAGTCGACACCACCTCGATGACGTCCGCGAAGGTCCATGGCGTCGTCCAGTCGTTGACCCGCACCCCGCGCAGCTGGCCCGCCCACCCCGGCTCGGCGAGCGCGACGGCGACCTGCGTGCGGGCCTCGGCCTTCGCATCGGGCGCGACGGCGTCCTCCAGATCGAGGAACACCTGATCGGCCGGCAAGTTCTTTGCCTTCTCGATCATCCTGACGTTGCTGCCAGGAACCGAAAGGCAAGTTCGACGGGGCCGATACGGGTTTTCCACAACCACACTCTCTACCCTCTACAGACATGGCGGCGGTGAACAGGGTCTATGCGGCCCGACTCGCGGGGATGGTGGTGCTTGGTCCCGACGGGGAGTCCATCGGCCGTGTCCGCGATGTGGTGATCAGCATCAGCGTCGCAGGCCATCAATCGCGGGTTTTGGGCCTTGTCGTTGAATTGCTCACCCGCCGAAGGATTTTCGTTCCGATCTTGCGCGTGACGGCCATCGAACCCAGCGCCGTCACACTCGCGACGGGCAATGTGTCGCTGCGCCGGTTCGCCCAGCGCCCCAACGAGGTGCTGGTGCTTGGCGAAGTGATCGAAACCCAGGTCCGCGTCGACGATCCCGATCTGCCGGAGCTGGCCGGAGTCGATGTCGTCGTGGTCGATCTTGGCGTCGCGCAGACCCGCACCCGAGACTGGGTCGTCACGAAAGTCGCCGTGCGGCCGCAGCGCCGGCTCGGCCGCCGCACCAACGTCTACATCGCCGACTGGAATCGGGTGCAGGGCCTGACGCTGTCCGGCCTTGCCATGCCCGACCAGGGCGTGGCCCAGTTGCTCGAACAGTTCCAGGGCCAACGCCCGATCCAAGTCGCCGAAGCGATTCGCGAGCTGCCTGCCAAGCGCCGCTACGAGGTATTCAAGGCGCTCGACGACGAGCGGCTCGCCGACGTGCTGCAGGAGCTGCCCGAAGACGAGCAGGTCGATGTGCTGAGGCAGCTGGAGACCGAACGCGCGGCCGACGTGCTCGAGGCAATGGACCCCGACGACGCCGCCGACCTGCTTGGCACGATGACGCCCGCCGACGCCGAACTGTTTCTGCGCAGGATGGACCCCGAGGATTCCGAGGACGTGCGGCGATTGCTGAGCCACTCCCCCGACACCGCGGGCGGCCTGATGACGTCGGAGCCGGTGGTCCTTGCCCCCGACACCACCGTCGCCGAGGCGCTGGCGCGGGTGCGCGACCCCGACCTGACCCCGGCGCTGGCGTCGCTGGTGTTCGTGACGCGGCCGCCGACCGCCACGCCGACCGGCCGGTACCTCGGCTGCGTACACCTGCAGCGACTGCTGCGTGAGCCGCCCGCCGCGCTGGTCAGCGGCATCGTCGACACCGACCTGCCCAACCTGAGTCCCGAGGACTCGCTGTCCGCGGTCACGCGCTACTTCGCTGCCTACAACCTGGTCTGCGGTCCGGTGGTCGACGACGAAAACCACNTGCTCGGCGCGGTGTCCGTCGACGACGTGCTCGACCATCTGCTGCCCGACGACTGGCGNGAGCGTGAAGAACCCGAGCTGTCCGGCGCCGAAGGGATGANATGAGCGANNTGTCAGCGCGCCAGCGGCTGGACACCCCCCGCACGTCGCGCCGCCGCTTCTCATTCAACGTTGACGCCGAGGCGGTCGGACAATTCAGTGAATCGATCGCGCGCTATCTGGGCACCGGTCGATACCTGGCGTGGCAGACCATCCTCGTCATCGTTTGGATCATTCTGAACCTATCTGCGGTGAAGCTGCGGTGGGACCCGTATCCGTTTATCCTGCTCAACCTTGCGTTTTCCACGCAGGCCGCGTACGCGGCCCCACTGATCCTGCTGGCGCAGAACCGGCAGGAAAACCGTGACCGGGTGTCGTTGGAAGAGGACCGCAGGCGCGCCGAACAGACCAAGGCCGACACCGAGTACCTGGCCCGCGAGCTGGCCGCACTGCGGCTGGCCGTCGGCGAGGTCGCCACTCGTGACTACCTGCGCCGCGAACTCGAGGAATTGCGCGAGAAGTTGACCGACCACCTGCAGCTGCCGCAACCGCCGGACAGCAAGGACGCGGCGAGCAAGCCGGACGGTTCAGAGCGGCGGTCCAAACGGCTGGGCTGAAATGGCTGTGGCCATTGCTGCAACGGCCGAATCGAGACTAGGTATGGTGATTTGGTTCACAAGTCACCGCACACCAAGGACGGTTGAGTGCACATAGGGGGAGGAGCCGCCCTCGAGGCAGCGCGGCGCCGAGCAGCGCGAGCCCTACGCAAGCCTGCCTTCGGCGTTGCAATCATCACCCCGATCATCCTCGTCGGCGCCGTCGGCGCGTCCGCTCCATCACCCGTCGCGCCGATTCGCGATTCGGCCGTTACGCCGCTGGCGGCCGTCGAGCCGTCGCCAGGCAGCCGCACCGGCGCGTCCGTGGTAGCGGTCACCAAGACACCGACCGCGTTTCACATCGCCGCGGCGGCGGCCTCCGCTCCCCCGCCCGCCGTTGTGGTGAATTCACCTGGGACACTTCGTATTCCATCGATCGCGCTGTCTGCCTACCGCAACGCGGAGCAGATGATGGCGGCGGCCGTGCCAGGCTGCGGCGTGAGCTGGAATCTTCTGGCGGGCATCGGACGGATCGAATCGATGCACGCCAACGGTGGCGCCACCGACGCGCATGGCACTGCGGTGTGGCCGATTTACGGGCCCGCACTTGATGGCACGCTGCCAGGTAACGAGGTCATCGTGCAGAGCCGCACCGTCGACCGAGTGATGTATGCCCGCGCATTGGGCCCGATGCAGTTCCTGCCCGGCACCTGGTCCCGGTACGCCAGCGACGGCAACGGCGACGGCAAGGCCGATGTGGAGAACCTGTTCGACTCTTCGCTGGCGGCGGCCCGATATCTTTGCAGCGGCGGGCTGAATTTGCGCGATCCTGGCCAGGTGATGGCCGCGATTCTTCGCTACAACAACTCCGTCGCCTATGCCCGCAACGTGCTGGGCTGGGCCGCCGCATACGCGACCGGTGTGGTGCCGGTGGACCTGCCGCCGATCATCGGGCCGATCCCCCCGATCGGCGACATGCACCTGGACAACTACGAAGGCCTAGGGCCCGGCCTGCCGCTGAACGCCCTCGGGCTGCCTGCCACCGATCCGCTGGCATTGATGCCGCTGATGGGGCGTGGCGATGTCGCGAGCCAGGTCCCCACCTATGTGCCGGGCTTCGTGCCTGGTCAGACGCTGGGACCGCTGCCAGGGCCCATTCCGGCGGCCCCGCTGACTCCGCCGCCCGCACAGCCCGAGCCGCTGCCGTGGTTGCCGCCGTGGCTGCAGCAGCCCCAGCAGCAGCAGCCAGAATGCGCGGTGTTCTGCATCACGGTTCCTCCCGCGGCGCCTGCGCCAAGTGCGCTGCCTGCAGCGCCGGGCGACGTGCAGATGCTGACGCCGCAGGGCTCCCCCGCGGGTCCCGCCCCCGAGCCGCCTGCACCGGCACCTGGCCCTGCGCCCGGCCCTGCTGCCTGACGGCCGGTAAAGAACACCCGTCGAGTCGGCCTAGACTCGGCGGTGATGTCCCAAACTCCCACTGGCCCTCTCCCGCCACCCCGCCCGGAGCTGGAATCCGCGGTTCGCGCCGCGCTGACCAAGGTGATCGACCCCGAACTTCGCAGGCCGATCACCGAGCTCGGCATGGTCAAGAGCGTCACCGTGGACGACAAGGCCGGCGTCCACGTCGAGGTGTATCTGACCACCTCCGCGTGCCCGAAGAAGACCGAGATCTCCGACCGGGTCACCAAGGCGGTCGCCGACGTGCCAGGCACCGGCGCGGTCAAGGTCAGCCTCGACGTGATGAACGACGAGCAGCGCACCGAGCTGCGCAAGATGCTGCGCGGCGACGCGCGCGAACCCGTCATCCCGTTCGCCCAACCCGGGTCGCTGACCCGGGTGTACGCGGTGGCGTCGGGCAAGGGCGGCGTCGGCAAGTCCAGCGTGACCGTCAACCTGGCCGCCGCGATGGCCTGCCGAGGGCTGACCGTCGGCGTGCTCGATGCCGACATCTACGGCCACTCCGTGCCGCGGATGATGGGCACCACCGATCGGCCCACCCAGGTCGAGTCGATGATCCTGCCGCCGATCGCGCACGACGTGCGGGTCATCTCGATTGCCATGTTCACCCAGGGGAACACCCCGGTGGTGTGGCGTGGCCCGATGCTGCACCGGGCGCTGCAGCAGTTCCTGGCCGATGTGTACTGGGGCGACCTCGACGTGCTGCTGCTCGACCTGCCGCCCGGTACCGGCGACATCGCGATTTCGGTCGCCCAGCTCATCCCCGGCGCCGACATTCTGGTGGTGACGACACCGCAGCTGGCCGCGGCCGAGGTCGCCGAGCGGGCTGGCGCGATCGCGCTGCAGACCAAGCAGCGCATCGCCGGCGTGGTGGAGAACATGTCCGGGCTGCTGCTGCCCGACGGAACGACCATGCAGCTTTTCGGCGAAGGCGGCGGCCGCCAGGTCGCCGAAAGCCTGTCCCGCGCCGTGGGTGCCGACGTGCCGCTGCTCGGCCAGGTGCCGCTGGATCCGGCGCTTGTGACTGCGGGGGACTGCGGGGTGCCGCTGGTGCTGTCCGCACCGGATTCGGCGGCAGGCAAGGAGCTACGCAGCATCGCCGATGCGCTGTCGAGCCGCAAGCGCGGGCTGGCCGGTATGTCGCTTGGCCTGGATCCCGCGGGCCGCTAGCCGTCAGAGACGGACTCAAATCAACGTTTTGCAGGAAGCACTTTCCCGCGAAAGTCGGTCTGGTGATGCCTTAGGTGGCGTCGGTGTCGAACGGCGTGGTGGCCGGCGGCTCGGGCGTCGCCGCGAGGGGCGGGGTCACCGATCGTACCGGTGGTGTGACGGGATCGTTGAACTTACCCGTGAACAGCGAATCGTCGCCGTCGAGTAGATGTTTGGTGAGCGCGGCCCGCGGTGTCATGCCGCGCAGCTTGTTGAGTTCACTCAGCGGCTCGCGCAGATCCTCGAATTCCGGGCCGAGGTCTTCGCGCAGCTGGCTGGTGGCGCCACTGATGTAGTCGCGGGCCTGGCGCAGCGCGCTCGACGTCCAGCGGATGGCGCCGGGCAGGCGCTCGGGTCCCAGGATCACCAGACCGGCGATCACAAGGACCAGCATCTCGCCCCAGCCCACGTTGGCGAACATCTCTACGCGCTGTTGTCGGCGCCGGGCGTGACGGTAAGCGTGACGTGGCGGCCGTCGCGGACCACCTCGATCGGCGCCGCCTGACCAATGGTCAACTGGCGCACCGCAACGACGAACTCGTCGGCGTCGGCGACGGTGCGGTTCCCAACCTTCACGACGACGTCGTTCTCCAGGATTCCGCCCTTCTCGGCCGGGCCGCCTGCCTTCACGTTGGCGATCTGCGCGCCGGAGGCGATGTCGTTGCTCACGGAGCGAGCGGTCAGGCCAAGCGTCGGGTGGGCGATCTTGCCTTCCTTGATCAGCGCCTCGACAGTCTGCTTGACTTCGTTGACCGGGATCGCGAAGCCGAGGCCGCTGGCACTGTCGGACAGCGACTTGCCCGCGGTGTTGATGCCGATCACGTCGGAGTTCATGTTGATCAGCGGGCCGCCGGAGTTGCCGTGGTTGATCGACGCGTCCGTCTGCACGCCGTCGATGACGGTGTCGGTGTCCGAGCCCTCACCGGAGAGCGGCACCGGGCGGTGCAGCGCGCTGATGATGCCCTGCGTGACGGTGCTGCGCAGACCCAGCGGCGCGCCGGCAGCGATCACCTCGTCGCCGACCCTTAGCTTTTCGGAGTCACCGAAACGAGCCACCGTCAGGTTGTCGACGTTGTCGACCTTCAGCACGGCAAGGTCGGTCTTCGGGTCGCGGCCGACGAGGTTGGCCGGCACTTCCTTACCGTCGTTGAACACCACCGTCGTCTTGTACTGGCTGGGGTTGGCGGCGGCCTCGGAGATGACGTGGTTGTTGGTGACGATGTAGCCGCGGCCGTCGACCACGACGCCCGAGCCCTGTGAACCTTGCGTATCGCTCACGGCCTCGACTGTCACCACCGAATCAGCAATCGCCGCAGCGACTTTCGCGAATTGGCCATCCGGTGGCGCGGCGTTGTTGTTGGTTTGCAGCGTCACCTTCGACGTGGTGAACGCCTCGACGACCTCGGCCGTCTTGCGGCCGACCCAGCCGCCGGCCAAGCCGATCAGCAACGCGGTGATGGCCAGGACCGCCAGCGCGACGTACGACACCCTGCCGCCGAACAGCACGTCGCGCACGCCGAGCTTGCCTACTGGGGCGGTCGACGCGGCCGGGGCGGTCTTGGGCAATGCGGGGCTGCCCAGCGCCGCGGCGGCACCGGGATCGCGCCACGGGTCGTCGGGTTCGTCGGCGCCCTGGCCGTCGCGTTCAGCCTCCAGCGCGCCGGCATCGGCGGGGTGACGCTGTAGCGAGTCGCCAACGACGTAGGGCCGACCGAACGCCTCGGCAAGCACCTGGTCCGGCGGCTGGTCCTTCGGTGTGTATTCGCCCTGATCGCGGTAGCGGTCCAGACCCACGAAGGATCCATCGACGCCGTCGGGCCTGCCGAATGCGCGACGCGAAGCCGGATCGACAGGTGGACGCGACACGGGGCGCGGCTCGAGGCGCTCGCGCCCGGACTGGTCCAGATTGGTCACCCGTTCATCACCCTCTATTGGAGCGCCCGCAATGGCCGGCGCAGGTCACTGCTTGACTCCGCATCCACCCTACCGGCGCTTGCGCCGGGTGCGCGGTGTGCCGTCAGCTAACTGCGGCTGATCCGCTTGCTCGGGCGGCTCCGGTGAAGCATGGTGTGGGATCTGGGACAACATCCCCAGCAAAGAACTCGGAACGACGATCGGGCACGAGTCCCGCAACGCCGCGCGGGCCTGGCGCTGGGCCTCAACCTCGGTCGCGCACTGCGGGCACAGCGACATGTGGTGCGCCGCGCGCAGGTGTGCGGTCATCCGCAGCTCGCCGTCGACGAACGCCGCGACGGCTTCGGTCGACAGGTGCTCAGTGGANCCGAACTGCCGAGGCCCGACCGGCGTATCGCTCTGCGAGGCGAACTGAGCGGGCAGCCAGGAGAATGCGCGGCGGAACACGTGTCCCGGGTCGACCATCACCCAGCTCCTCTCTTTTGGTCACCTCAGTATCGACGGTGCTGAATCGAATGTAGCGCGGCACCCTGTGGCCTACACCCGCGAGCCGTCAGGCCGATTTGGCCGTGTCGTCCGCGTGGCTGGCCAGATAGTCGCGCAGCGCCTGGCGTCCGCGGTGGATCCGGCTGCGGACGGTGCCGAGCTTGACGCCAAGCGTGGCGCCGATTTCCTCGTAGGACAGACCTTCGATGTCGCAAAGGACCACGGCGGCGCGGAATTCAGGCGGCAGTGAGTCCAGCGCGGCCTGCAGGTCGGGCCCCAGCCGCGAATCGTGGTAGATCTGCTCGGGGTTCGGCTCATCGGCAGGCACCCGGTCGTAGTCCTCGGGCAGTGCCTCCATGCGGATGCGGCCACGCCGGCGGACCATGTCGAGGAACAGGTTCGTGGTGATGCGGTGCAGCCAGCCCTCGAACGTGCCGGGCTGATAGTTCTGCACCGAGCGGAAGACGCGGATGAACGTCTCCTGCGTCAGATCCTCGGCGTCGTGCTGGTTGCCCGACAGCCGGTAGGCCAGCCGGTACACCCGGTCGGCATGCTGACGCACCAGCTCATCCCATGACGGCATCGTGGTCTTGTCGCCGGTGGCATCGAACACCGCCGTGCCGCTCAACTCCTCGGAGGGCACTACCCATTCACCGTCGGTGTACTGCTCGAGATGTGCCATCGAGATGGGGGCCAGCTTTGTTGTACTCGTCGGATCCTCCTGGTCACAGCCGTCATCTCGCGTCGACGGCTCGATGTCGACGGCAACACGCTTGTCCACATGCTTATTCCCATAACGCCAGCGTCCACCGTGTTCCATGCGTGATACCGTCTCCGACCCGGGTGTGGTTGGCATATGAGCAAACTGAACATTTCCTGAGAAAGATCGGTACCCATTTTCCGACCAGCCAAAACGGGTTCTTGCGGGTGTGATTCTCGCTCTTGGGCACGGGCGTGTCGCGCCGGCGGCCCACATCGGTTAGCTCTACGCTGCGGGCATGGCCAGCACCGACGACCCGATGGGTGGGCCACGGAGCCGCGAGGGCGGCGACATTCAGCCACGGAGCCGCGCGGAATCGATCGTCACGCACGCCGAGGGGTCTATCTCCGAGGACGCCATCGTCGCGGCCGCCCGTGAGCGGGCCGTCGACATCGGCGCAGGCGCGGTCACTCCGGCGGTCGGTGCCCTGCTGTGTGTGCTGGCCAAGCTGACCGGCGCCAAGGCGGTCGTCGAGGTCGGTACTGGCGCGGGTGTCAGCGGGCTGTGGTTGCTCTCAGGCATGCGCGAGGACGGCGTGCTCACCACGATCGACGTCGAACCCGAGCATCAGCGCCTTGCCAAGCAGGCGTTCACCGAGGCCGGCGTTGGACAGTCGCGGAGCCGGTTGATCAGCGGCCGGGCGCAGGAAGTGCTCACCCGGCTGGCCGACGAGTCCTACGACCTGGTGTTCATCGACGGCGATCCGATCGACCAGCCACAGTTCGTGGTCGAAGGGGTGCGGCTGCTACGGCCCGGTGGCGCGATCGTCGTGCACCGGGCGGCACTTGGCGGGCGTGCCGGCGACGCGAACGCAAAGGATGCCGAGGTCAGCGCCGTGCGTGAGGCGGCGCGGCTGATTGCCGAGGATGAGCGGCTGACCCCGGTGCTCGTCCCGCTCGGCGACGGCTTGCTCGCCGCCGCCCGCGACTGACGTTTCTGGGGGGCTCGCGCCGAGAAGGCGAGATCTTTACGCCTTCCTGACGGGGTGGTTGCTTGACCATCGGCTGAACGCGTGTTTAGTGTACTAAACATGCGTTCAGCACCAGACGATCGAACGGCCGTCGCCCGTATCCGCGACGCAGCGATCGAGCAGTGGGGTGAGCACGGGTTCAACGTCGGGCTTCGCAGCATCGCCGAGGCGGCGGGCGTGTCCGCCGCGCTGGTGATCCATCACTTCGGTTCCAAAGAAGGCCTACGGAAGGCGTGCGACGACTACATCGCCGAGGAGATCCGCACCGGCAAATCGGCGTCGTTGCAGACGAAAGACCCCGCGGACTGGTTCGCCCAGATGGCCGAGATCGAGTCGTACGCGCCGTTGATGGCTTACCTGGTACGCAGCATGCAGTCCGGCACAGAGCTCGCAAAGATGCTGTGGCAGAGGATGATTGACAACGCTGAGGAGTACCTGGAGGAGGGCGTGCGGAACGGCTTGCTCAAACCGAGCCGCGACCCGCGCGCCCGCGCCAGGTACCTGGGCATGTCCAGCGGCGGCGGCTTTCTGATGTATCTGCAAATGCACGAGAACCCAACCGATCTGCGGACCGTTCTTCGGGACTACGGCGAGGAGATGGTGCTGCCGGCCCTCGAGATCTACACCAGGGGCTTGATGGTCGATTCGACCATGTACGACGCATTCCTCGAGGCGCGTGAAAAGGGCATCCCGTTCACATCCAACGAAGGAGAACACAATGGCGGCGACGTCACTGAAGCGGGCTGACACCACAGAGCGGTCGCAGCTCGCTGTCGAAATCCGGGGTCTGTCCAAGTCTTTCGGCCGTACCAAGGCACTCGACGGCCTCGACCTGACCGTCGCTGGAGGTGATATCGCCGGCTTTCTCGGGCCGAACGGCGCGGGCAAGTCCACCACCATCCGGGTGCTGCTCGGTCTGCTCCGCGCCGACGGCGGAACCGTCCGGCTGCTCGGCGGCGATCCATGGCGCGACGCGGTCGCATTGCACCGGCGGATCGCCTACGTGCCCGGCGATGTAACGTTGTGGCCCAACCTTACCGGCCTTCAGGCCATCGACTTTCTGGCCCGCCTGCGCGGCAACGGAGTCGATACCCGACGACGCGACCAGCTGATCGAGCGGTTCGAACTCGACCCACACAAGAAGGCGCGCACCTATTCGAAGGGCAACCGGCAGAAGGTGGCCATCGTGGCCGCATTCTCCACCAACGCCGAGCTCTACATCCTCGACGAGCCGACCTCGGGCCTTGACCCGTTGATGGAGAGGGCGTTTCAGACCTGTGTCGAAGAGGTCGCCGACCGCGGTGCCGCGGTGCTGCTCTCCAGCCACATCCTCGCCGAGGTGGAGAAGCTCTGTGACAACGTCACGATCATCCGCGCCGGGCGCGCGGTGAAATCCGGCACGCTCGAGGAGCTGCGCCACTTGATGCGCACCACCATCACGGTGCGTACCCGGGGCGACGCGCTCGCGCTGCAACAGGTTCCGTACGTGCACGACTTCGGTAGCCAAAATAGTCACGTCCGGTTCTCGGTGGACCGCAACGACCTTGACTTCGTCATGGAGCACCTCACCGAACTCGGCATCGAAGAGCTGACCGTGACGCCTGCGTCGCTCGAGGATCTGTTCCTGCGCGAATACCAGGGAGTGAACCGATGACTACGACTACTGTCGCGCCCCGTGCCGGACGGCACGAGGCGGCGCAGTCGGGATCGCCGTTCACCGGTGTGCCCAGCCTGCTGTGGCTCGCGCTGCGTCGCGACCGGGTCCGGCTGTCGGTGTGGATCGCGGTCCTGACGCTGATGATGGTCTACGCCCCGAACGCGGTCAAACTGGCCTACCCCGACGAGGCGCAACGGCTGGCCCGGGTAAACCTGCTCAAGACGCCCGCTGGAATGATGATGGGCGGGCCCATGTTTGGTGGCAATGAGACCGACCTCGGCGCGATGATGGCCAACGAGCTGATGCTCACACTGATCGTCGCAACGTCGATCTTGTCGATCCTCACGGTTATTCGGCACACCCGCGCCGAGGAGGAAAGCGGCTCAGCGGAATTGGTGCTGTCATCGGTCGTCGGCAGGTATGCCCGCACCTATGCCGCGCTGATCCTCGTCGGCGGGGTTAACGCCGTTCTGGCCGTCACCATGACGCTGGCCATGTCCGCGACCGGCTTCGCGATCATCGACACCGCGGCGATGTGCCTTGGTATTACCGGGGTTGCCATGGTGTTCGGCGGAGTGGCCGCGGTCACCGCCCAACTGTGGCGTCAGGCGCGGACCGCGACCGGAGCGGCGATGGCCACGCTGGCGTTGGCCGCGCTGGTCCGCGGCATCGGTGACGTCATCAACAACTCGGGCAGCGCCGTGAGCTGGTTCTCCCCCATCGCCTGGGCTCAGCAGATGCGCCCGTTTGTCGACGTGCGCTGGTGGCCGTTCGCTCTGCTGGTTGCACTCGCGATCGGGTTGATGGCGCTCGCAGCCGTGCTGGAGAGCAGGCGCCAGTACGACGACGGCAACATCCCGTCGGTCGGTGAGCGCCCGAACGCGCGTGCGATCAGGGGCGTTTTCGGTCTGCATCTGACGCTGCAGCGAGGCCAGACCATCGGCTGGACCGTCGGATTGTTCCTTGGCGGCTTGGCCTTTGGTTCGATGACCAAGTCGCTGCTCGACGCGGCGAAAGGCAACCCACTGCTCGCGAGGGTAATCGCGGCGCAGGGCACCGACGGTGTCTACACGACGTTGACGCAGTTCCTCGCGGCCGCCGCCACCGCCTACGTCGTTGGGTCAGTATTGCGGGTGTTCAGCG
>JGI12053J15887_10000881_pt1 | contig 13137 bp, 10 predicted proteins | sample MedBloCAOM1_O3_FD_15887 | JGI IMG/M metagenome (IMG submission 15887)
GCATCGAGGATGCCCATGACGGCGAAGGCGGTCACCGACTTGCCCGAGCCCGATTCGCCCACCAGCGCCACGGTCTCGCCCTTGTCGACTTCGAAGGCCACCCGCTCCAGCACCTTGACCGTGCCCGAGCGGGTGCGGAACTCGACCGACAGGTCTTCGACGGCGAGGGCGGGAACGGCGGTCATGTCCGCATCCTTGGATCGATGATGTCGCGCAGACCGTCGCCCAAAAGATTGAAGCAGAACACCGCCAGCATCAGGGCAGCGCCGGGAAAGAGCGCGATCCACCATTCGCCGGACTGGATGAAGTTGGCGCCCTCGGCGACCATGATGCCCCACTCGGCATCGGGCGGCCGCACGCCCAGGCCGATGAAGGAGAGGCCGGCGGCGTTCAGGATGGCGTAGCCCATGGTGAGCGACATCTGCACCATCATGATGGGCATGATGTTGGGCAGGACATGGCCCAGCAGCACCCGCGTCTCGCCGTTGCCGGAAAGGCGCGCCGCTTCGATGAAACCCGCCTCGCGGCGCACGTTCGCCTCGGCGCGCGCTACACGGGCATAGAGTGGGAAGTTGATGATGGCGGTGGCGATCACGATGTTGATCACTTCGTTGCCGAGCGCCGCCACGATGCCCATGGCGAGCACGAACAGCGGGAAGGCCATGATGGTGTCGGCGAGACGGCCGACGACACGGTCGGTCCAGCCGCCGAAGTAACCTGCCGCCACGCCCGACAGGGCGCCCAGCATGAAGGCCAGGATCACCGAGGCGAAGGCGATGGTGAGGTCGAGCCGCGTCGCCACCAGCACGCGGCTGAAGATGTCGCGGCCGAGCTGGTCGGTGCCGAACCAGTGCGCGGCCGACGGCGGCTTCAGCGTCATTGCGGCGTTGCTCTGCAAGGGGCTGTAGGGCGCCAGCGCCGGGCCGAGGATCGCCGCCAGCAGGAACATCGCGAACAGGCCGAAGGCCAGCCCCGTGACCGGGTTCTCCGACAGGACGTAGCGGGCGTGGCGCAGCAGCGGCAACATCGCTAACCCAGCCGCACGCGCGGATCGACCAGGCCGTAGAGGAAGTCGATCAGGAGGTTGAGGGCAACGTAGAGGACGGCCATGGTGAGCACGAAGCCCTGCACCGGCGCGTAGTCCGAGGTGATCAGGGCATTCACGGCGTAAAGGCCGATGCCGGGCCAGGCAAACACCGTCTCGACCAGCACGTTGGCGCCCAGCAGGAAGGAGAACACCATGCCGAGCGTGGTGATCACCGGCAGCACGGCGTTGCGGAAGGCATAGGAGAAGATGACGGTGCGCGGCGCCAGCCCGCTCGCCCGCGCGGTGCGGATGAAGTCGCTGCCCAGCACCGCCAGCATCGAGCCGCGGGTCATGCGTGCGAGCGGCGCCAGCGAGAAGATCGCCATCGAAATGCCGGGCAGCGCGAGCTGGCGCAGCGCGCCCCAGAACGTCTCGAGATTGCCGGTCAGCAGGGAGTCGATGAGATAGAAACCGGTGATGTCGGTGGGCGGCGACAGGAACACGTCGAGCCGGCCGGTCGGCGCCGGCGCCCACTGCAGGAGATAGTAGAAGACATAGGCGAACAGCAGGCCGGTGAAGAACACCGGCAGCGACACACCCGCCGTCGTGACCATGCGGCAGAGATGGTCGATCCAGGTGCCCTGCTTCACCGCCGCCAGGACACCCAGCGGTATGGCGATGCCGACGGCCAGGATCAGGGCGAACAGCGTGAGTTCGGCCGAGGCCGGCAGGCGAGTGGCGATCTCGCTCACCACCGGCTGGCCGGTGCTGAGCGAATTGCCGAGATTGCCGTGCACCAAGTCGCCGATATAGGCGACGAACTGCTCGGGCAGCGTCTTGTCGAGGCCGAGCTTGGTGCGGACCTCGGCGATCGCCTGCGGGCTCGCCGCAAGGCCCGCGAAATAGGCCGCCGGATCGCCCGGCAGCAGCCGCGTCAGCATGAAGGTCACGACGATGACCCCGATGATGCTCGGGATCGCCGTCGCCAGCCGCGAGAGCAGCAGCTTCAGCATGGTCGCGCCCGTTCAAGAGACGCTGTCATCCCGAGCGCAGCGAGGGACCTTTGATCGGCACCGCGAAAGGTCCCTCGCTGCGCTCGGGATGACAATTTTCGCGTGGCCGCGCCCACCTCAGGTCACCCCTTGGCGAGCTGGCGGTAGTCGAGCTGGCGATGGAACCAGTAGCGGTAGCCGGTGACGTTCTTCTGCATCGCCACGTTCAAGAGCGGCTGGAAGATCGGCACGCGCGGCACCTCCTCGAAGGCGATGTCGACGAAGCCCTTCACCGCCGCCTCGTATTCCGGCCCGGTCGTGAAGCGCGCCTTGTCTATGAGCGCGTCCATCGCCGGGTTCTTGTAGCCCATGGTGTTGAAGACGGCGTTCTGGCCGTGGTAGCACCAGAAGAAGAAGTATTCCGGATAGTTCAGCCAGCCGCCGAAGGCGTTGGTGATCATCGGCATGTTCTTCTTCAGAAGCTCGCCGCGCCAGTTGGCGCCCGGCACCTTGTTGATCGTGGTCTTGATGCCGATCTGCGCCAGGCTCTCCTGCACCAGGATGGTGAGCGGCTCGTTGGTGCTGGCGAGACCGAGGTCGAACGACAGGGTGGTCTCGAAGCCGGTGGGATAGCCCGCCTCGGCCATCAGCGCCTTGGCCTTGGCGATGTCGGTCGAGTAGCCGTCCTTCTGTGGCCAGGCGAGGCCCTTGAACTTGTTGTCGGCGCCGCCGAACAGCGGGATCGCCTGGCCGAACATCACCGAGTCCATGATCTGCTGGTAGGGCACGGCCCAGGCCACGGCCTGGCGCACCTTGACGTTGTCGAACGGCTTCTGGTTCACGTTCATGCCGAGATAGATCATGGCGTTCTCGATCGGCGTGCCGATCACGGTGAGCTTGGGAGCGCTCTTGAGCTCGGCGAAATCCTTGGACGGCAGGTCGAAGGAGATATCGGCGTCGCCGCGCTCGAGCAGTGCGCGGCGGTTTCCCGCCGACGGAATGATGCGCATGATGACGCGCTTGATCTTGGGCATCGGGCCGTTCTTCCAGTCGTCGTTGCGCACATAGACGACTTCCTGGCCGGGCTGCCAGCGATCGACCTTGTAGGCGCCACCCGAGGCATGGTTGTTCTTGCACCATTCCATCGCCCACGGATCGGTGGCGGTCGCGTGCTTCTTGCAGAGCTCCGAATTCATGACCACCGGCACCGGCACGCCGAGATCGGGCATGGTGAGCTTGTCGGTGCGCAGGAAGTCGACGCGGAAGGTGTTGTCGTCGACCGCCACGAACTGCTCGGGCTTCTCGAGCGAGCCCGCCGCCATCTGGAAGGTCGGGAAGCCGCCCACCGTGACGGCGCGGTCGAACGACCACTTCACGTCCTTGGCGGTGATCGGCGTGCCGTCGTGGAACTTGGCGTCCTTGCGCAGCTTGAAGGTCACCGATGTCGGCGTCAGGTTCCAGTCGGTGGCGAGCTCGGGCTCGAGTTTGGTGTAGTCGTAATGGTCGTTGCCTTTGTCGTCCTTCTTGGCGCCGTAGGTCATGAGCCGGTCGTGGGTGTTCCACGACACTTCGTAGGCCGGCCGGTTGGCACCGACGCCATGGATGTCCATCGAGTTGGGTGGGCTCTCGCCCACGATCAGCAACGTCTCGTTGCGGGCCTGCGCCTTGGCTTCCGACCAGATGGCGGGCGCCGCCGTGGCGGCAGCGCCGGCAGCCGCGGTGCTCTTGAAGAACGTGCGACGCTTCATGGAAGCCCCCCTGATTTCCCGAATTATTCCCGAACTCCCCCAGGGGCCGAGAACGCAAGGAGCGTGCCAAAGGCCGCGCGCACATGGTGGCTGCTTTCACGGCGCCGCTTGTCTACAACCGCACCATGACCGCGCTTCTCGATCTCGGCCTCCACGCACTGCGCAGCGCCTACCGCGCCGGCACGCTCGACGTGCGGCAGACGATCGACGAGGTGCTGAAGCGCATTGCCGCGTCCGGCGACGACAAGGTCTGGATATCGCGGGTGCCCGACGCGACGCTCCGAGCCGAGGCGGCCAAGCTCGACGCGCGGCGTGGCGACCTCGAGCAGCTGCCGCTCTACGGCGTGCCCTTCGCGGTGAAGGACAATATCGATGTCTTGGGCCTCGCGACCACCGCCGCCTGTCCCGCCTTCGCCTACCAGCCTCAGAAGTCGGCCGAGGTGGTGCGGCTTCTGGTCGAGGCCGGCGCCATCGTCGTCGGCAAGGCCAACCTCGATCAGTTCGCCACCGGCCTGGTGGGCGTGCGCTCGCCCTACGGCGTGTCGCGCAACCCCTTCGATGCGTCGTTCATTCCAGGCGGCTCGAGCTCCGGCTCGGCCGTCGCCGTCGCGGCGGGGCTGGTGAGCTTCTCGCTCGGCACCGACACGGCGGGATCGGGCCGCGTGCCCGCCGCCTTCAACAACATCGTCGGCTTGAAGCCGACACTCGGCCTTTTAAGCAACGAGGGCTCGGTGCCGGCCTGCCGGTCGCTCGATTGCATGTCGGTGTTCACGCTCTCCTGCGCCGATGCTGATTCGGTGCTGAAGGTTTTGGCCGAGCCGCGCGCAACACCGGCGATCGGCGAGGCCTTCCGCTTCGGCGTGGTGGGCGCCAAGGATGCCGAGTTCTTCGGCGACGAGGCTTATGCGGCGCTCTACGTGCAGGCGATCGGGCGCATCAAAGCCATGGGCGGCGCGCCGGTCGAGATCGACTACGCGCCCTTTCTCGGCGCCGCCCAGCTGCTCTACAGCGGACCCTGGGTGGCCGAGCGGACGGCGGCGGTCGGTGCGTTCATCGAAGGCGCCCGCGAGGTCGATGTCTGGCCGGCCACCCGCGAGATCATCCTGCGCGGCCGCAAGTACAGTGCCGTCGATGCCTTCGAGGGCCAGTACAAGCTCGCCGCTTTCAGGGCGCGCGCCGAGGCCGAGAGCAAGGACCTCGCCTTCCTCATGTTGCCGACCGCGGGCACGATCTATCGCGTGGCCGACATCGAGCGCGAGCCGATGCGCTACAACATCAATCTCGGGCACTACACCAACTTCGTGAATTTCTTCGGCCTCTCGGCGCTCGCTCTGCCCGCGGGCTTCCGGCCCGACGGCCTGCCGTTCGGCATCACCCTGATCGCCCAGCCGCAGGCCGAGCACGCCCTGCTGGCCTTCGGCGCGCGCTGGCAGCGCGCCATGAAGCTGCCGCTCGGCAAGACCACGAGCCGCTTGCCGCCGCCCGACGCCGATCCGGTGGCGATCGAGGATCGCGTGTCGATCGCCGTGGTCGGTGCGCATATGAGCGGCCTGGCGCTGAACGGCCAGCTCGTCGAGCTGGGCGGGCGGCTGGAGAGCACCGCCAAGACGGCGCCGCACTACCGCTTCTATGCCCTGCCCGGCGGGCCACCCCATCGGCCCGGCCTGGTGCGCGTGGGCAAGGAGGGCCGCGCCATCGAGCTCGAAGTCTGGAGCCTGCCAGCCACGCAGGTCGGCGCCTTTCTGCGCCAGATCCCCACACCGCTGGGTCTCGGCACGGTAACCCTGGCCGACGGGTCGGCCGTCACGGGCTTTCTCTGCGAAAGTCACGCCACAGCCAGCGCGCAGGACATCACCGCGCTGGGCAGCTGGCGGGCCTACCTAAAAACCCTTCCGGTCTGATAGGGTCCGTTCCTTCGAGGAGGAACGAACCCATGAGTGGAAAGATTGCAGTCGTCACCGGCGCAGGCAGCGGCATCGGCCGTGCCTCGGCGCTCGCCCTGCTTCACGCTGGCTACAAAGTGGCGCTGGCCGGCCGCCGCAAGGATGCGCTGGACGAGACCGCCAAGCTCGCCGGCAACAACACGCCCAACGCCCTGGCCGTGCCGACCGACGTCACCAAGAAGGACGACATCGTGGCGCTGTTCGCCAAGGTGAAGGCGACCTGGGGCCGGCTCGACCTCGTCTTCAACAATGCCGGCGGCGGCGCACCGCCGGTGCCGCTCGAGGAGCTGCCCTACGAGACCTGGCTGGGCGTGGTGGCGGCCAACCTGACCGGCCCCTTCCTGTGCACCCAGGAGGCCATGAAGATCATGAAGGACCAGAAGCCGCGCGGCGGGCGCATCATCAACAACGGCTCGATCTCGGCGCATGCACCCCGGCCGTTCTCGGTCGCCTACACCTCGACCAAGCACGCCATCACCGGCCTCACCAAGTCGACCTCGCTCGACGGCCGCGCCTACGACATCGCCTGCGGCCAGATCGACATCGGCAATGCCGTGACGCCGATGACCGAGCGCATGACCAAGGGCGTGCTGCAGCCCAACGGCACGACCGTCGCCGAGCCGCGCATGGATGTGAGCGCGGTGGCCAACGCCATCGTCTACATGGACAGCCTGCCGCTCGACGCCAACGTGCAGTTCATGACGGTGATGGCGACCAAGATGCCGTTTGTGGGACGGGGCTAGTCATGCGGACCGCGGGCGTCCCGCCCGCTCATGATCATGAGCGGGCGGGACGCCCGCGGTCCGGAAGACTCAATACCCTTCGTCGCCGAGGTTGAGCAGCGGGAACGCGCTGTGCACGCCGGGCAGGTTGGTCGGCGTGGCCGCGGAGATGTAGCTCTTGTCGAGCTGCTTCAGGCTGGTGACGCCCAAAAGGCCCATCACTTCCTTCATCTCCTCCTCCAGAAGCTCGATCACGCGCTCGATGCCGGCGGCACCGGCAGCGGCCAGGCCGTAGCAGTAGAGTCGGCCCATGCCGACCCAGTCGGCGCCCAGGCAGATCGCCTTCACGATGTCGCTGCCGCGGCTGAACGAGCCGTCGACCGCGATCTTGGCGCGTCCCTTCACCGCGTCGATCACCTCGGGCAGGACGGCCGTCGAGCCGCGGCCGTGGTCGAGCTGACGACCGCCGTGGTTCGAGCAATAGACGCCCCACACGCCATGCTGGCAGGCGATCTCGGCGTCCTCGCCGGTGCCGATGCCCTTCAGCATGAACTTCACGTCGGGGAACTTGTCCTTCACCCGCTTGAAGTTCTCCCACGAGAACGCCGCCTGGTGGTCCTGCCCCGTGGCCGCGGTGCGCCACGACTTAACGAAGCGCTTGGCGATGTCGCGCTCGCGCCGCGAATAGACCTGGGTGTCGACGGTGATGCAGAAGGCATCGTAGCCCGCATCCATCGCCTGCTTCACGCGATCGGCCACCCACGCATCNTCGCCGCGCACATAGAGCTGGTAGATCTTGGGGCCGCCGCCGCCCTTGACGATGTCCTCGAGCTTGAGCGTCGTCACCGAGCTTATNAGCATNGTNACGTTGCCCGCGCCCGCCCCCTTGGCGACGGTGATGCCGCCGCCGGGCTCGAAGGATTCGAGCGAGCCGACCGGCGCCAGCATNACCGGCAGGCGGATCTTGCGGCCGAGGATCTCCGACGACGGATCGATGGCGGAGACATTGCGCAACACGCGCGGCTTGAAGGCGATCGAATCGAGCGCCATGCGGTTGCGCCGCAAGGTCGTCTCGGTCTCGGTGCCGCCGATCAGGTAGTCCCAGATGTTGGGGCTGAGCCGGATCTTCGCTGCCTTGACGATCTCGTGCAGCGTCGCGAATTCGCTTTCAAGGCCGCTCGCCATGGTCCCCCCGGGGCTCGTAAAACAGGTGTCGGTTCTTGCGCGTCCACAGCTTCACGTCAACGCGAGGGCCATTCCGCAACGCGGCCATAGGCGCTAGGCTGATCCCAACAAACAATCGGAGGAAGCATGGCAAGCCAGTCGGCGGCGGTGCACAAGAGCGCGACAGTGGAAATCCGTGTCCAGCCTATCAACGGCTTCATCGGCGCTGAAATCGAGGGCGTCGATCTCAGGCGGCCGTTGAGCCCCGCGCAGTTCAAGATCGTCCACGACGCGCTGGTCCAATACGAAGTGATCGTACTGCGTGACCAGGACATCACGGTCGACCAGCAGATGGCGTTCGGCGCCCTGTTCGGCGAGCTCTCGATCCATCCCTTCTCGCCCAACCTGGCCGACAAGCCCGAAGTCATCATCCTCGACTATTCCGACAAGAATCCGCCGGCGCTGACCGACATCTGGCATGTCGACGAAACCTTTCGCGAAACGCCACCGCTTGGCACCATCCTGCGCGCCAAGACCGTGCCGGAAGTCGGCGGCGACACGCTGTTCGCCAGCATGAGTGCGGCCTATCGCGGGCTCTCCGAGCGCATGAAGCAGCACATCCACGGCATGGAAGCGCTGCACGACTTCAAGCCGTGGCGGCCGCTGTTCGCCCACAGCGATCGCGCCAAGCTGCGCAAGCTCGAGGACGATTTCCCCAATCCCTGGCATCCCGTGGTGCGCGTCCATCCCGTGTCGGGCCGGCGCGTTCTCTACGTCAACCAGCAGTTCTGCGTGCGCATAAAGGATCTCAAGACCGACGAAAGCGACACGCTGCTGCACTTCCTCTATCGCCAGGCGACGATCCCCGAGTACCAACTGCGCGTGAAGTGGAAGCCCAATACGCTGGTGATGTGGGACAACCGGTCGGTCCAGCATTATGCCGCCCACGACTACTATCCGGCGCGCCGCACCATGGAGCGCGTGACGGTGAAGGGCGACAGGCCGGTGGGCGTGAATGGCGCCTACACGCCCGACAGCGTGGCCGCCAACGGCACCACGAAACCTGCCATCGCCGAGGGCACACGGCCCGGACCCAAGCGCGCCTTCGATCGCTACTGACATGGCCGCGTCCCGACGCGGCGCGCTGCTCGGCCTGGGTGCGCTGCTGGCGCCCGGCGTTGTGCGGGCCCAGGCGGCGTGGCCCAGCCAGCCCCTCAAGATGGTGGTGCCCTATCCGCCCGGCGCGCTGACCGACGTCCTGGGCCGGCTGGTCGGCGAGCGGATCACGGCGGCGTTCGGCCAACCCGTGATCGTCGACAACAAGGCGGGCGCGGCCACCCAGCTCGGCGCCGCCTATGTCGCCAAGCAGCCAGCCGACGGCTACACGCTGCTGCTCGCCACCGTCACCACCCTCTGTATCTCGCCGGCGCTCTACGCCAAGCCGCTGATCGCCTTCACCGACTTTGCCGGCGTGGCGATGCTGGGCAATGTCACGCTGATCCTGGTTTGCCGGCCTGACCTGCCCGTGGGCAATCCGCGGGAACTGGTCGCCCTGCTGCGCAGCAAGCCCGGCGCCTATACCTACGGCTCGCCCGGCGCCGGCACGGCACACCATCTGCTGGTCGAATTGATCCGTTCCCGCGAGAACTTCCAGGCGCTGCATGTGCCCTATCTCGGCTCGACCAAGGCTCTGATCGACCTGACCGAGGGGCGGTTCGATTTCATGTTCCTCGACGCCACCGTGGCGCTAAGCCAGATCGCCGCCGGCAAGCTCAAGGCGCTCGCCGTGACCGGCAGCACCCGCGATCCGACTCTGCCGGACGTGCCCACGCTCACCGAATTCTTCCCCGGCCTCGACTTGCGACCTTGGATGTCGGTCGTGGCGCCGGCCGGCACCCCCGCGCCGATTCTCGAACGACTGAATAGTGAAATAAATAAGGCACTCGCCGACCGCGACTTTGTGCAGCGTCTGCGCGAAGCCGGCGTTGAGCCTCTGCCATTGACGGTGGCGGCGTTCGACGATTTCATCCGCAATGATTCCGGCCGTTGGGCCGAGCTCGTAAAGATATCCGGCGCAAAGGCCGAGTAACAGGGCAGGCGAAGTATGAAGCGACGCGTTTTCACCCAAGGCTTGCTATTCAGCGCGTTTTGCGCCCCGGCCTTCGCGGCCGACCCGCTGCCGACCCTGCAGGAAACCCCGATGTTTGCCGAGCAGGTGAAGTCGGGCGCGCTGCCGCCGGTCGCCAACCGCATTCCAAATCCGCCGTGGATCGTGCGGAAATTCGCCGGCGGCGACGGCCCCGGCCAGCCGGGCGGCCAGCTCAACATGCTGGTGGCGAGTGCGCGCGATACGCGCCTGATGACGATCTTCAGCTACACGCGCCTGATCGTCTATGACGACCAGTTCAAGCTGCATCCCGACATCCTCGAGAGCTACGACTCCAAGGAAGGCCGCGAGTTCACCCTCAAGCTGCGCGCCGGCCATAGATGGTCGGACGGCCATCCTTTCACGACCGAGGATTTCCGCTTCTTCTGGGAGGATGTCGCCAACAACAAGGAGCTCTCGCCGTCGGGTCCCTCGGTCGAGCTTCTGGTCGACGGCCAGCCGCCCAAGGTCGAGATCATCGACGAGCGCACCATCAAGTACAGCTGGGACAAGCCCAATCCCTACTTCATCGAAAGCCAGGCGCGCGCCGCCCCGCTCTTCCTGTTCCGGCCGGCGCATTACCTCAAGAAGTTCCATCCCAAGTACACAGACCCCGCGGAGATCGCCAAGTCGGCCAAGGGCGGCCAGGGCGCCAGCTGGGTGCAGATATATCGTCGGCTCGATGTCATGTATGCCAACGACAACATCGAGCTGCCGTCGCTCAACCCGTGGGTCAACACCACGGCGTCGCCGGCCCAGCGCTACGTCTTCGTGCGCAACCCGTTCTATCACCGCATCGACGAGAAGGGGCAGCAGCTGCCCTACATCGACCGCGTGATCTTCACCCTGGCGGCGACCAATCTCGTGCCGGCCAAGGCGGGGCTGGGCGAGGCCGACCTGCAGCCGCGCTATCTCAACATGCGCGACTACACGTTCCTGCAGAAGAGCGCCAAGGGCTCCGGCGTCGATGTGCGCCTGTGGGAATCGGGCTCGGGCTCGCAGATCGCGCTCTATCCCAACCTCAACGCCAACGACGAGGTCTGGCGCGCGCTGATGCGCGACGTGCGCTTCCGCCGGGCGCTGTCGGTCGCCATCGACCGCGACGAGCTCAACCAGGTCGTCTATATCGGGCTGGCCAAGCCGTCGAACAACACGGTCATGGAGCGCTCGGAGCTGTTCAAGTCGGAGTACGCGACCAAGTGGGCGCAGTACGATCCCAAGCTCGCCAACAAGCTCTTGGACCAGATCGGCCTCACCAAGCGCGACCCCCAGGGCATCCGCCTGCTGCCCGACGGCAGGCCGGCGATCATCGTGGTCGAGAATTCGAGCGAAGAGACCGAGGATTCCGACGCCCTGCAGCTCATCTCCGAATACTGGAAGAAGGTCGGCATCAAGATGCTGTCCAAGCCGCAGACGCGCGAGAACTTCCGGCTGCGCACCTTCTCGGGCGAGGCGACCATGACCGCGTTCGCCGGTGCGGTGACCGCCGTGCCGACGCCGGAGACCAGCCCCAAGGAGTTTGCGCCGACCATGCAGGGCGGCCTGCAATGGTCGCGCTGGGGCATGTATGTCGAATCCAAGGGCAAGCAGGGCGAGAAGTGCGACATGGAATCGGCCTGCAAGCTCCTCGACTACGTCAAGGAATGGGAGCACGCGACCAACGACGCGGACCGCCGCAAGGCGTGGGACAAGATCCTGCAGGCCAATGCCGACGAAGTGTTCTCGATCGGCACCGTGAACGGCATCCGTCAGCCCATCGTGGTCGGCCCCAAGGTGCGCAACGTGCCCAAGGAAGGCTATTACGCCTGGGATCCCGGCGGATATATCGGCCTCTATCAGCCAGACACGTTCTGGATCGCGCCGTAGTCACCGGCCTGCCTTCGCCATGCAACTCGGCTTCTACGACGTCGGCGCGACCCCCTTCTTCGCGCTGCAGGCTGACCAGCGCGTCAGCTACTGCCTTTATGTTCCGGAGTCGCTCAAGGACGAGAAGGACCGTTCGGCCTACCGCCTGATCGTCGCCGTTCATGGCACTGGACGCACGGCCACCGCTTACCGCGACGGCTTCGCACCGCTTGCCGAGCGTACGCGCTCCATCGTGCTGGCGCCGCTGTTCCCGGTCGGCCTGATCGAGCCCGGCGAGCTGTCGAATTTCAAGCGCCTGAAATTCCACGACATGCGCTTCGATCTGCTGCTCCTGTCGATGGTCGACGAAGTCGAACGCAAGTACGGCATCGACGTGCGGCGTTTTCTGCTGTTCGGCTTCTCCGGCGGCGGGCAGTTCGTCCAGCGCTTCCACTGCCTGCATCCCCAGCGCCTCTCGGCCATGACCATCGGTGCGCCGGGCAACGTGACGCTGGTCGACGACAATCGCGATTGGTGGGTGGGAACGCGCAATCTGCGCGACGAGTTCGGCGTCGGTCTCGATCTCGCCGAAATGCGCAAGGTGCGCGTGCAGATGATCGTCGGCGCGGAAGACACCGAAACCTGGGAGATCACCATCAAGCCGGGCGACGCCGCCTGGATGGAGGGGGCCAATGATGCCGGTCGCACCAGGATCGACCGCCTGGCGACCTTGAAGGCGAACTACGAGAAGCATGGCATCGCGGTGCGCCACGACGTCATCCCCGGCCTGGGTCACGAGGGCTGGAAAGCCCTGCAGCCGGTGATCGAGTTCTTCGAGGAGACGTTGAAGTAACGCATCATCACGTATCGCGGTAGGCGATCAGTCGCGCCAGTCGTTCACCCGGGCGCTGACGTCAGACGGCAGCGATAGGCCGAGCGCCGCCAGCGCCGCACGGTTGGCGCTGAAGGTGAATTGAGTGGCTCCCTTCACCGGCAGGTCGGCCGGCTTGGCGCCGTGCAGGATCATGTCCACGTACTTGGCGGCGCCGTAATAGCCTTCGGCGTGACCCGGGCCCAGCGCCATCAGGCCGCCGGCCATGACATATTCTACGTCGGTATAGATCGCCGGCAGCCTGTGTTTTGCTGCCTCGGCAGCAAGCGCGAACCGTCGCGAATTGATGAAACTGTCGACGCAATTGACGAGGGCCTTGGCGCCGAACACAACGGCTTTGTCGAAGGCAGGCCCGACGTCTTCAGGCCGGCGAATATCAAGGCCCTGCGCCTCGATGCCGAGCCTGCGACCTTCCGAACGGACCAACTCCAGTTGACTGGCGTTGTTGGCATTGTTGCCGTTCAAAACGACCGAGATCTTGTCGAGGTTGGGCACCAGACGCGAAAGAATCCGCAATCGTTCGCCGATAAGCTGCGGCGCGTACATCGTGGTTCCCGTCACGTTCGTTCCCGGACGTTCCAGGCTCTTCACCAGGCCCACGCCGACGGGGTCGTTTACCGCCAGCATGACGATGGGGACGGCGCTGGTCGATTTGGCG
>JGI12053J15887_10000882_pt1 | contig 13134 bp, 6 predicted proteins | sample MedBloCAOM1_O3_FD_15887 | JGI IMG/M metagenome (IMG submission 15887)
GTGCACACTGCGTTCGTCGGTGCCGAGGGTCACCTCGGCCGTTCCCTTGACCACGACCCAATGCTCGGAACGGTGGAAGTGCTTCTGCAATGACAGCTTGCTCCCCGGCTTCACGACGATCCGCTTCACCCTGTATCGCGGGGCAATGTCGATGTCCTGATAGTAGCCCCAAGGCCGATAGATTCGGCGATGCTCAACCGCCGCGCGATGATTTTGCGCCTTCAGCTGCTCGACGAGTGTCTTGACCTGCTCGGCCTTGGAGCGCGCGCTCACCAGCACCGCGTCGGCCGTCGACACGACGATGATATCGTCGAGCCCGATCACGGTGGTCAGTAAAGACTTCTCCGAGCGCACCAAGCTGTTGCGGCTGTCCAGCATGACGACGGGACCCTCGGTTGCGTTGCCGGCAGCATCGTGATCGAGAATGTCCCAGACCGCGTTCCAGCTGCCGACATCGGACCAACCGATGTCAGCGGGAACCACGGCGGCGCGCTTGGTACGCTCCATAACGGCGTAATCGATCGATTTTTTCGGAGCGCGGGCGAAGGGCTCGGGCGCAAGCCGCAGGAAATCGAGGTCGCGGGTGAGGCCATTGACCGCCGCCTTGGCAGCCTCGGCCATGGCGGGCTCGAAGCACTCGATTTCCGCCAGCATGGTTGCGGCGTGAAACAGGAAATTGCCGCTGTTCCAGAGATAGCTATCCGCCACGTAGGCGGCGGCGGTTGCGGCGTCGGGCTTTTCCACGAATGCCTCGACCGCGTGCACGTGCGAGCCATTGAGCTTCTCACCCGGGCGGATGTAACCGTAGTTCGTCGCCGGATGCGTGGGCTCGATGCCAAAGGTGACGATGCGCCCCGAGGTCGCAGCCTCGGCAGCGCGCCGGCAGGCTTGGCGGAATTCCTCAGGCTTACGCACGACGTGGTCTGCGGCCAGCACGAGCACGAGCGCGTCGTGATCACGTTCCGCCGCGAGCACGGCAGACACCGCGACGGCGGGACCTGAATCACGTCGGCTCGGCTCGAGCACGATATCGGCCTCGATCCCCAACTCGCGCAGTTGCTCGGCGACCACGAAGCGAAAGTCGGCGTTGGTGATGACGATCGGCCGTGAGAACAGGCTGGGATCCGAAATGCGCGTAAGCACCTGCTGGAACGTCGACCCTTGTCCGACGAGGGGAACAAACTGCTTGGGCATGCTCTCGCGCGAGACCGGCCACAGCCGTGTTCCCGCGCCGCCGCACATGATCACCGGAGTGATTTGAGCCGACATCAGCGATATCCTCTGACAGCGGGCCACTTCAAACCGCGTAGGACCAAAACGTCAAGGTGTGCCGGCCGCCACCCGCGGCCGGCGCCATCCGCGATGGACCGCTCAGCCCGGTTGCTCGAGCAGGCGCCGGTACAGTTTGACCAGGGCAGTCCCGATGCGCCTGCTCGAGAAGTTCTGCTCGACCAAATCTCGGCTGGCGCGTCCGAACTTCCGCCGAAGCTCTGCATCTCCTGCGAGACGGTCGATGGCGTCGGCCAGCGCTTCGGCGTCGTCAAGGGGCACCAAGAATGCATTAACGCCCGGACGGGCGATGTCGCGGCATCCCGGTACGTCGGTTGCAACCAGCGGCCGTCCGCAGGCCGCAGCCTCCAATAGGCTCAAGGGCATTCCCTCGCGATGGGACGGCAAGACCGCGATATGCGCCGATGCCCACAGCGCGCCGATGTCTTCCACGAAGCCGAGATGCGTGACATTGGGGCGTTTGCTCCAAGTTTCGATGTCCTGCGCCGGGATCGACATCGGATTTGCCGGGTCAGGCGTCCCAGCGAGAAGCAGTTGGATTTTGCGCCCGCGCTGGCCGAGGCGCCCGTGCGCCGCCATTAGCGTGCGCAGCCCCTTCGACTCCACCAGGCGGCCGACGAATGCGACGATGACCGGTCCCAGGGGCTCGGGCTTGGGAGTCATCGAATCGATGTCCACGCCGGAGCCCGGGATCAGTGCGATCCGCGCGCTGTCCACCCCAAGGCGCTCGATCACCGCGCGATCGTCGAGGTTTTGCACGAGGGTCGCCGAGCGGGCGCGGTTCAGCAGCCTCCGCAACGCCAGCGTCAAGGCCGTGCGCACTAGGCGGATCTTGACCGCGTCGCTGGTGAACATCGTGCCGAGACCGGTCATCGCATTGAGACAAACGATGGGAAGACCCGTGGCCGCGAGCGATCCAACAACGGTTGCCGGCAACGCAACGTGATGGGCAAGGTCAGGTTTGATGTTGCGATAGAGCCGGCGCACCTCGCGCACGACGCGGACCAGGTCGCGCGGATCAAGGCTGCCGCGGCGCCAGGAAATGGGATGTAGATGAAACCCTTCCGCTTCGATCGCGGTCGCATGGCGGTCGACGCGAGTCGCGACATGCACTTCGAAACCGGCATCGCGGGCGGCGCGTGCCATCGGCAAGCGATGGGACATAAAATACCAATCCTCGGTCACGAGATAGATGACGCGAGATGCCGACCGGTACGAGCCATTCACCGCCACGCCGGCTTTTTGGGCATTAGAAACTGCGGTCGGTAGTTCCGCGACCGCGCCGATGATGTGATAGAGACTGGTTGCCCGCGCTGGCTCACGGACGAAGATATCGGCGGCGGTCAGCTGGTCGAACCATAGACCGGGCGTCGGTGTCGCGAGAAAACGCCGCAGCCCCTTGATGGCCGCGGCGATCTCTTCGTCCGTGTGACTGTGCGCGAGGTAAGCGCGAATGCGTTCGGCTTGCGTCCACAGCCGCGCCGCGGGATCGTGGACGCTGCCGTCGGTCAGCACCGCGTTGATCACGACGCCGCGCCATGGATCGAGCCCGTGGGCATCGGCAAACGCAATCAGCCGCGGCGCCGCTTCGGGCATAGGTCGGCCCGTCAGCCGCGCCCAGCGAGCGAGCAGAAATGCCCACTCATAATGGTGGCCTGGCTCGCATATCCGTCCGTCCACGCCCGGCGCCGGGGACCAATCCGAAGCAAAGAATTCGCGCAGCGCACCAGTCCGGGGATCGATGAATTTCTCCAGGCAGAGCGCGGTGACTGTGTCGCCTATGCGCCGCCAGGCCGGATCGTCGTCGAGGGAGATCCAGGCGAGCATGGCTTCGAGCAAGTGCATGTGCGGGTTCGAGCGCTGCGGTAATCGCCCGCCGCGATCCTCGAGAAAGCCGCCGAGTGGATGAGCATAGATTTGCGTGAGCGCCTGGCGCAGTGCTACCGCCCGTCGGCGCCAGCCCGCTGCTTCTCCAAAGGCGCGGTGCCCGCTCGCATAGGCGAGCAGCGCGAAAGCTTGGTCGTAGAGGTCGAAATTCGAGTCGACAGGCCTGCCGTCAAGGTCGACCAGGGACACAACGGTGGCGTCGGCGGTGACGAAATGTTGGCGGAAGTATTCAAGCGCGTGGTGTGATGCCTCGCGCCAGGGACCATTCCAGCCCAGCCGGCCGGCCTCGCAATAGGAGAAAGCTTGTCGTGCAAGGACCCGCGCTCGGTGCGGCTGCGCCAATGCTCGGCCATTGAGGTCGATCATCTCATGGAACCCGCCCCGAATATGGTCGGCGCCGTCCTCCCACCACAGCGGCAGGGCCACATCGAACAGCCAGTGCTTGAGCGCCGCCGCCTCGCTCACGAGATCGTTCATATCGCNGACCCGGTGGGATGAGTGGGCGCGTTAGGAGCTATACGGGATGCGACGATCATTGCGGGCAGGCAGGATGGCTCTTGTTGCCTGAAGCTCTTTTTGCCGGAAAGTCTCTTGCATGAAGGTTTTGGCATTTCTGGTTTTATACTGGACGAAACGCAGCTAGCCGAGTGCCAACCGCGGCGTGGCATTTTGGGTGAGCGGCAAGACATCCTTTGATCCCTTGCACCGACCCATAAGGGACTACCTTTGGACGGACCTCGTATCGGGGCGACCGATGCAACCGGGAGAACCTACGCGGACGTGTCGGCTCTCGGCGCGCGGTTGGGTTCCGGGTCAAAGTGCCGACCGGGAGGGTGTTCGCCGCGTCGTCGACGGTTCCTCCGGTTTGCCCCGAAAATGATGGTCCAGTACGCTTCGCAATGGCCACCAATAGGTGTAACTCTTTGATTCAAAACGTGTCCACAGCCGGAAACGGGGCCATCGCCAGCCGCGTGCGGGCATGCTACTGAGGGATTCGCTACGGGAGCCGGCAGGGGGATTTCGTCGACCATGGTGCAACCCGCGAAACTCGACGCGGACCGTCCGCTGCGCGTAGGTGTGGTCGGGGTGGGCGTCATGGGCAGCAACCATGCGCGCGTCTTCGGCGATCTCCCCGGGGTCAAGCTCATCGGCGTGGCGGACCCCGACAGCAAGCAACGCGATTTCGTTTCGAAGGCGCTCGGCTGCCCCGCGTTCGGCGGCGTTGCGCCGCTGCTTGCTGAGGGGGTCGATGCCGTGACGATCGCGGCCCCCACGCATCTCCATCAGGAACTGGCGCTCACCTGCATCGAGCGCGGGGTGCATGTGCTGGTGGAGAAGCCAATTGCGCCGTCGGTCGAAGAGGGACGCGCAATCATTGCCGCGGCCCGGAGCGCGGGCGTTGCGCTCATGGTCGGCCATGTCGAGCGTTTCAACCCGACGGTTGAGGCAATCAAGGATGCGATCCGCGACGAGGACATACTTTCGATCGCGATCACCCGCGTCGGCCCGTTCCCGCCACGCATGTCGAATGTGGGTGTGGTCATCGATCTGGCCGTGCACGACATCGATCTCATCCGCTGGTTCACCGAATCCGAGATTGCGGAGGTGCAACCGCAACTTTCCAAAGCGGTCGCCGAGCGCGAGGATATCGCGCTTCTGCAGTTCCGCACCGCTTCAGGCGTGCTCGCCCACATCAACACCAATTGGCTCACACCGTTCAAAGCGCGCAACGTCACCGTCGCGACGCGCAACAAATATATCATGGGCGACCTGCTGACCCGGCAGGTCACCGAGTGCTTCGGTTTCCAGCCCGACGGCAGCTATTCGATGCGCCATCTATCGGTGGGTCATGCCGAGCCGTTGCGCGCCGAACTGCAGGCCTTCGTGGCTGCGATCCGCACCGGCAAAGAGCCCGCGGTGACCGGGGAGGAAGGGGTGGCGAGCCTCGAAATCGCCATCCGTTGCCTCGAAAGCGGCGCGCAGCCGAGCGTGGCTCGGCGCCGTCCCGGTCCCCGGCGGTTGACCGGCTGAGGCGGTCCGCTTTGCCGACTCGATCGATCCTGTGACCACGATGAATCAGCGCGCCCGCCTTGATCCCGCGCCAATTCCGTTCATCGACGTTGCCGCGCAACGCCGTCGTCTCGGGCGATCGGTCGACGAGGCGATCGCCCGGGTGCTCGGCCATTGCCAATTCATTCTCGGACCCGAGGTGCGCGCTCTCGAGGCCGCGCTGGCCGCGTTCTGCGGCGCGCGCCATGCGGTGAGTTGCGCGAGCGGCACCGACGCCTTGGTGCTGGTGTTGATGGCCAAGGGGATCGGACCAGGCGACGCGGTAATCTGCCCGAGCTTTACCTTCACCGCGACCGCCGAGGTGGCGGCGCTTGTTGGCGCCACGCCGGTCTTTGCGGATGTGGAGGAGAGGAGTTTCAATCTCGACCCGGAAAGTCTGCAACGGGCGTGTGCGACCGCCCGCAAGCTCGGGCTTCATCCCAAGGTCGTGATACCGGTCGATCTGTTCGGACAACCTGCGGACTATGATCGCATCATGCCGATCGCCGAGGCGGAAGGCCTTTTCGTCCTCGACGACGCGGCCCAAGCCTTCGGTGCGACCTACAAGAACCGCCGCCTCGGCGCGCTCGCGCCGGCAACCGCGACCAGCTTCTTCCCCGCGAAGCCGCTCGGCTGCTATGGCGATGGCGGGGCTGTGCTCACCGAGGATGAAGAGCTCGCGCAGGTGATGCGCAGCGTGCGCGTCCACGGCGAGGGGCGCGACAAGTATGATTGCGTGCGCATCGGCCTCAACGGGCGCCTCGACACGATTCAGGCCGCGATTCTGATCGAGAAATTGAAGATCTTTCCGGATGAAATAGTGGCGCGTGAGCGCGTTGCGCGTCGATATTCCGCCGGTCTCGCCGACGTCGCGATCGTTCCGAAGCTCGCCCAGGGCTCGACCTCTGTGTGGGCGCAGTACACCATCCGGCTTGCGGCAGGTAAGCGCGATGCGCTTGCGGCTGCGGTCAATGCCCAAGGCATCCCGACTGCGGTCTACTATCCGACCCCGCTCCACTGCCAGGAACCCTACCGGCACTTTCCGGTGGCCGAGGGAGGGGCGCCAGTGAGCGAGCGGCTGGCGGAAGAGGTGATCAGCTTGCCCATGCACGCCTATCTCGACGAGGCGACGCAGGACCGGATCATCGCGGCGGTGCGACGCGCGCTCGGAGCCTGAATACGGCTTGCCAGCCTTCGGTTGCCAAGGCCGAAAGCGGGGGCATCCGATAAACTCCATGGCAGGATCACCAGCGTCGTGATGGGCGATCGGTTCGACGCTCGCAGGGAGCGCGCGGACGATCACAGGAGAGGGGACGCGGCCAATGATTGGACGCATCTTCACCGTCGGCGGCTTGACGCTGGTATCGCGGCTTACCGGGTTTGCGCGTGACATCATCCTGGCCGCTGTGCTCGGGGCCGGACCGATCGCGGATGCGTTTTTCGTCGCGCTGAGATTGCCGAATCATTTCCGTGCGATCTTCGCCGAGGGTGCCTTCAACGCCGCCTTCGTGCCCGCTTACGCGCGTATCCGCCAGCAGGGCGGCGCCGATCCCGCCAAGCTTTTCGCCGATCGCGTGTTCACTTTGCTTTTTGCAAGCCAGGTTGTCCTGCTCATTGTTGCGCTTATTTTCACGCCGGCGGTGATCTCGTTGCTGGCGCCGGGATTTGCCAAGGATCCTGAGCGCTTCGCCCTGGCGGTCGAGCTCACGCGCGTCACCTTTCCCTATCTCTTGCTGGTGTCGCTGGTCACTCTTTACAGCGGCATTCTGAATGCGCTTGCACGCTTCGCGGCGGCGGCGGCAGCGCCCATTCTGCTCAATCTGTCGATGATGGCGACGCTCGCGGTCGCGGTGTTCTTTCCGACCCCGGGCCACGCCGCCGCCTGGGGGGTGTTCATCGCCGGCATTCTCGAAGTGCTGCTGGTCGGAGGCGACGCATGGCGCAATGGCGTGCTGGCGGTGTTGCGGTGGCCGAAATGGGACGAGGACGTCAAACGCTTTTTCAAGGCGCTCGTACCGGCGACTATCGGCTCAGCCGGCGTGCAGATCGCGCTCTTCGCCGACACCATCATCGCGAGCTTCCTTGCCGCGGGCGCCTTGTCCGCGCTCTACTATGCCGATCGGCTGAATCAGCTCCCGATCGGCGTCATCGGCATCGCCGTGGGGACCGTACTGTTGCCGGAAATGGCGAGCCGGATCGCGGTCGGCGACGAGACGGCGGCGCGGCGTGCGCAGAATCGGGCGATCGAGCTGACGCTGCTGCTCTCGATCCCCTGCGTTGTCGCGTTTCTCTTGGTTCCTGACCTCATCATGCGCGCCTTGTTTATGCGCGGAAGGTTCACCGAGGCGGACGCGATGGCTGCGGGGCAGACCCTTGCTGCTTATGCGCTCGGCCTTCTTCCGTTCGTGCTGATCCGCAGCGTGACCGCGACATTTCTCGCCCGCGGCGATACCGCGACGCCCGTCAAGGCGTCCTTGACCGCGGTGGCGGTCAACGTTGCCTGCAAGATTGTGCTGATGGGGCCGCTCGCGCAGGTGGGCCTCGCGCTTGCGACCTCGATCGGCGCGTGGCTCAATCTTGCGCTGATCACCTGGCTTGCCGTGCGCCAACGGCACCTCGCATTCGATGCCGGCCTGCGTAGGGCGATGGTGAAGCTGGCGGGCGCTGGTAGCGCACTGGCGCTCGCGCTCTGGCTGGCGCAGCGGCCGGTGGCCAACGTGTTCGCAGGCTGGGCAACATGGCGTGACGAGAGTGCGCTCGCGATGCTCGCCGTCATCGGTGGCGCCGTCTATTTCGGAATCGTGGTTGCACTGTTCGGCCGGCAGTGGCTCACGATCTTGCGCGCTCGCAGACGGCCGGCCGCGCCGGTGGCGGGGCCGCTGACACTCGACTGATCAGCCTCGATCCGCCCGCTCGTCCGGCACCAGCGAAAGCACACGCCGATTGCCGTTGTGCAGCGCCTCGATCTCGACCGTACGTCCGATCTTGTCGCCTGCAAGCATGCGAATAAGATCGTCGGCGCCGGTGACCGCAATTCCATCAAGCGCCAGGATGATGTCGCCGGACATCAGCCCGGCCCGTTCGGCCGGACTTCCGGGCTCGACCGTAGCGATCATCACCGCGCTTTCCTGGGCGAGGTTGGCCGCATGTCGCCGGCGGCGGGAGAGCGTGAATTGCTGGGCAGCGACGCCGATATAGGCACGCCGCACGCGGCCATGGCGCACCAGTTCGCCCAGTACGAAACTGGCCGTGTTCGCCGCGACCGCAAAGCAGATGCCCTGCGCGCCCATGATCACCGCGGTGTTGATGCCGACAACCTCGCCGTGCGACGAGACGAGCGGGCCGCCCGAATTGCCGGGATTGAGCGCGGCGTCGGTCTGGATGACGTCGTCGATCAGCCGTCCCGAGCGCGCCCGCAATGACCGTCCCAACGCCGAGACGACGCCCGTGGTCACGGTCGATTCGAAGCCAAGGGGATTGCCGATGGCGATGACGAGCTGACCGCGTCTGAGCAGCTTGGAATTGCCCAGCGGCGCCGCCGGCAGCGTAGCCGGCGCGTCGACCCGCACGAGCGCGAGGTCCGTATCGGGGTCGTCACCGACGACGCGAGCCACCAGGCTGCGGCCCTCGACGGTGGTGACGTTGACGCGGGCGGCGCCGTCGACCACGTGGCTGTTGGTCAGCACCAGTCCGTCGGGCGCCACGATGACACCCGATCCGGTGCCGCCGTGGCGGCGGTCGCCGCTGGCCTTTACGTCGAGCCGCACCACGGCGGGGCCGACGCGATCGACCACGTCGATCACGGCACGGGAGTAGGCATCGAGGAGGGCCTCGTCGTCGGGCGGGATTGCCGGCGACGCTGCAAGATCGGGAGCGGGTTGGTCGAACATGGGCTGGTACCTGGGGCGCGCTTTGCGATGGCCGGTACACCGGTCACCGTGCGCAAGTGGTTGGTGGACTTAGGGTTCGTCCGCAGATATGGGGTGCACCACGCCGCCGGGGAAGAGTGCGGTCGCCGTTCACAAGCGCGCGACCCGCGCGAGCGGGAGCGATCCTGCCTATATATAGCCGGCTTTCGTCATGACTTTACGGCTCAGCCGCATGTCCTCATCCTTCAGAGCCCTTGTTGTTGTCGTTTTGATCGGCTTGGCGCCGTTGCTTTTCGGCTGCGGCGAGGCCCAGAAACAGGCCGCGCCGCCACCGCCGAAGGTGACGGTCGCCAAGCCCGTCAAGCGCACCATCGTCGACCAGGACGAATATGTCGGGCGGTTCGTCGCGGTCTATTCGGTCGAGGTGCGTGCGCGCGTGTCCGGCTACCTCGACAAGGTGCATTTCCAGGACGGCCAGATCGTGAAGCAGGGCGATCTGCTGTTCACCGTCGACAAACGCCCGTTCCAGAACACCCTTGATCAGGCGCGCGCAAATCTGGAATTGGCAAAATCCAATGTGCTTTTCGCCCAGTCCGACTTGGCGCGTGGCCAGCAGTTGCTGCGTGACCGGACGATCAGCGAGCAGATTTTCGAGCAGCGCTCGCAGGCGTCCCGTAATGCCCAGGCCGCGGTCGCAGCGAACGAGGCGATGGTGCGGCAGGCCGAGCTCGATCTCGAATTCACCGAGCTCAAGGCTCCCATCACCGGCCGTATCGGCGACCGGCGCGTCACCCCCGGCAATCTCGTGACCGGCGGCACCGGCGGCGCGACCACGCTGCTCGCCATCATCGTCTCGACCGACCCCATTCGCCTGGAATTCACCTTCGACGAGGCGTCGCTGCTACGTTACGAGCGGTTGGCGCGAGACGGCAAGGTCGACGTGACCGGCCGCGGCAGCGCACCGGTGCGACTGAAGCTCATCGACGAGAAGGACTTCTCCCATTACGGCCGGATGGACTTCATCGACAACGTCATCGATCGCTCGACCGGGACGATCCGCGGACGCGCCCAATTCGTCAATTCCGACGACTTGTTCACGCCCGGCATGTTCGCCCGCGTGCAGGTACCGGCCTCCGCGCCTTATGAGGCGCTGATGGTGCCTGACGTGGCGATCGGTACCGAGCAGGTGCGCAAATTCGTCTATGTCGTCGATCAAGACGGCGTCGCCAGGCAGCACTTCGTCACGCTGGGCGAAGTCGTCGACGATCTGCGCGTGATCAAGGAAGGGGTGTCGGCGGACGACCGTGTTGTGGTCAATGGCCTGATGCGGGTGCGTCCCGGACAAAAGGTGACACCCGAGGATCAGGAGACGCCCCCGCAGGCGGCCGCCCCCCAAGCCAAGACCAATTGAGCAACTGACAGGCCGATGCGGATTTCGCATTTTTTCATCGACCGTCCGATTTTCGCAGCGGTCGTTTCGATCGTCTTCGTGATCATCGGCGGCGTCTCGTTCGCCCGGCTCCCGGTTGCCCAGTATCCGGAGATCGCACCGCCCATCATCAACGTGTCGGGACAGTATCCGGGGGCGAGTGCGGACGTGGTCGCCTCGACCGTAGTGACGCCGATCGAGCAACAGATCAACGGCGTCGAGAACATGATCTACATGTCGTCAAACTCGACGGCGGACGGGCGCTTCTCCATCGCGGTCACGTTCGATCTCGGCACCAATCTCGACGTTGCCCAGGTGCAGGTGCAGAATCGCGTGGCGATCGCGCAACCGCGACTTCCGGTCGACGTGCGCAACATCGGCGTAACGGTGACCAAGAGCTCGCCCGACCTGATGATGGTCGTGCACCTCTATTCGCCGGACAAATCGCGCGACAGCTTGTTCATTTCGAACTACGCCACGCTCGCGATTACCGACACGCTGACGCGCGTCGACGGCGTCGGTTCGATCACGGTGTTTGGCAGCCGCGACTATTCGATGCGCGTGTGGCTCGATCCCGACCGGCTGCAGACGGTCGGCCTGACCGCAGGCGACGTCGTGCTCGCGTTGCAGGCGCAGAACGTCCAGGTCGCGGGCGGCGTGTTGGACCAGCCGCCGATGCCGAAGCAGGGGGCCTTCCAGTTCGCGGTGCAGACGCTGGGGCGCCTCGCCAATCCCGAGGAATTCGCCAGTATCGTGGTAAAGGAGTCGGCGGGGGCCGTGGTCCGGCTCAAGGACGTGGCACGCATCGAGCTTGCCGCCCAGGACTATACATCGAATTCCTATCTCGACCGCGATCCCGCCGTGGCTTTGGCCATCTTCCAGCGGCCCGGTTCGAACGCGCTGGCGACGGCGAAAAATATCATCGCGACCATGGATCAACTGGCGACGCGCTTTCCGGCCGGCATCGAGCGCGCGATTGTTTACAATCCGACCGAGTTCATCCAGGAATCCGTCAACGCGGTGATCGAAACCATCGGCGAGGCGGTCATTCTGGTCGTGCTGGTGGTGATCCTGTTTCTGCAGACCTGGCGCGCCGCAGTCATTCCGATCGTCGCCATTCCCGTTTCGCTCGTGGGCACATTCTTTTTCATGACCCTGTTCGGGTTCACTCTCAACAATCTTTCGCTGTTCGGGCTGGTGCTTGCGATCGGCATCGTCGTCGACGATGCCATCGTCGTCGTGGAGAACGTCGAGCGCAATATCGAATCCGGCTTGTCGCCGCGCGACGCGGCCTACAAGAGCATGGACGAGGTTGGCGGGGCCCTGGTTGCGATCGCGCTGGTGCTGTGCGCCGTATTCGTTCCCTCCGCCTTTATCACGGGCATTTCCGGTCAGTTCTATCGCCAGTTCGCTCTTACCATCGCCAGCGCGACGATCATTTCCCTGATCGTGTCGTTGACGCTGTCGCCGGCGATGTGCGCCTTGCTGCTCAAGCCACGGCCGACTCGTCACGAAGAGAAGTGGTGGGAACGGCCGATCCGCGGGTTTTTCCGCGGCTTCAACTGGGGCTTCGAGCGGCTTGGCGCCGGTTACCACTGGCTGATCGCGCACGCCGTGCGCTACGTCCTCATTATGCTCGTCCTCTATGTCGGCATTCTCGCCTATGGCCTCAACGAATTCCGCAAGACGCCGATCGGATTCATCCCGCAGGTCGACCGCGGTTATCTGATCGTGGTGCTCCAGCTTCCTGCTGGATCGTCGCTGTCGCGTACCGACGAGGTGCAGCAGCGGGTGGTTGACGTCGCCCTCAAGACGCCCGGGGTCGCGCACGCTGTGAACATCGTCGGATTCAACGGGGCGACCTTCACGCAGGCGCCAAATTCAGGCGCAATCTTTCTGACGCTCGAGCCCTGGGACAAGCGTGGACGTGATCCCAACGAGTCGGCCGCCGGTATCACCGCCGAGCTGTTCAAGCGATTGGCTGGCTTCCAGGAAGCCTTGATCCTGGTCATTCAGCCGCCGCCTGTCGCCGGCATCGGCAATGCCGGCGGCGTTCGGATGATGGTCGAGGATCGCGCCGCCCGCGGTTCGCAGGTGCTACTGGAAGCAACCACCGCCATGGTGACCAAGGCCTCGCAGACACCGGGCCTGACGCAGGTGTTCACCCTGTTCGAGAACTCGACGCCCCAAATCTATCTCGACATTGATCGGACCAAGGCGCAGATGCTCGGCGTTAACGTCGCCGACGTGTTCGGCGCGCTCCAAGTCTATATCGGTTCGGCCTACGTCAACGACTTCAATCTCCTCGGGCGCACGTTTAGGGTCACCGCGCAAGCCGATGCGCCCTATCGTCGCGATCCCGGCGATATCCTGAAGATCCGTGTGCGCAATGGGAGCGGAGAGACCGTGCCGCTCGGCTCCTTCACCACGGTCCGCGACATTGCCGGTCCGTATCGGGTGCCGCGCTACAATCTTTATCCGGCGGCGGAGCTCGACGCGACGGCTGTCACTGGCTACTCCCAGGGCCAGGTCATTGACGCTTTGCAGAAGATCGCCGCCGAGACCCTGCCTGACGGGTTCGGATACGAGTGGACGACGCTGGCGTTTCAG
>JGI12053J15887_10000883_pt1 | contig 13132 bp, 11 predicted proteins | sample MedBloCAOM1_O3_FD_15887 | JGI IMG/M metagenome (IMG submission 15887)
CACGCGCTCGATCAGGTCGAGGCTGCCCGACTGCAGGTTGGCGAGCCGCACCGTGCCGTCGACGATCGGCAGGTAGGTGATCTTGTCGATGAAGATCTTGTCCTTGTTCCAGTAGTCGGCAAACTTCTCGACCACGATGCGATCCTGCTGGACCCGCTCGACGAACTTGTAGGGGCCGCCGCATACCGGATGCAGACCGAACTTGTCGCCGGCCGCCTCGGCGGCCTTGGGCGAAACCATCATGCCGGCGCGATCGGTGAGCTGGGCGAGCAGCGGCGAGAACGGCTCCTTCAGGATGAGCCTGATCGTCATCGGATCGACGACCTCGACCTTGTCGACCGACCCCAGGTCGGGCTTGCGGAACGAGCCTTTCAAGGTGAGATGGCGGTCGAGGCTGTACTTGGCGGCTTCGGCGTTCAGCGGCTCGCCGTCATGAAACTTCACGCCGGGCCTGAGCTTGATGGTGACAGTCTTGCCGTCGGCCGAGGTTTCCTGGCCGAGCGCCAACTGCGGCACGATGTTGAGCTTGTCGTCGATGTCGAACAGCTTGTCGCAGAGCGAGGCGAAGACGATGCGCCCGACATAAGTGCGCGCGAGAGTCGGATCGAGCACGTCGGGATCCTCGGCGAGGCCGATACGCAGGTTGGTTTGTGCAGCAGCCGCACCAATCGCGGCGACCGAAAGCAGCAGCGCCAGCGCCAGGCGGCGGAAATTCACGATCATCAAGCCTCCGTTTGGTCGAACATCAGCACTAGCATGGCGATCCCCGAGCGAAAACCCGCGATGGCGTGATGAGGAGGATCGGCTAGGCTCGCTGCAAAGGAGACGGACATGGACAAGGAGGACGCAGCGACAGGAAAGCCGGCATCGCCGCTCGCCGGCCTGTTCCAGTCCGAGCGCAAGCCGTCCGGGCCCACCCAATTCGGCCGGATCTTCCGACCCGACGAGGCCTGGCTCGCCAAGGCCGCGCCGGAGCCGATCCTCGAATCCGACCTCGCCATCGTCGACACTCACCATCACTTGTGGGACATGCCGGGCTATCGCTATCTCCTGCCCGACCTGCTGGCCGATCTCGGGTCCGGGCACAAGGTGATCGCGACCGTCTTCAACGAATGCCATTCGATGTACCGCGCTGCCGGGCCGGTGGAGATGCGCCCCGTGGGCGAAGTCGAATTCTGCGCCGGCGTGGCCGCCATGAGCGACAGCGGACAGTATGGTCCGACACGGATATGCGCCGGCATCGTGGGCTTCGCCGATCTCACGCTGGGCGATCGCGTCACGCCCGTGCTCGAGGCCGAGATCGTCGCCGGCGGCGGCCGTTTTCGCGGCGTGCGGCATGGCGCTGCCTGGGACGCCAGCCCAGTGATCGGCAACAGCCCCGTGAGTTCCGGCCCGGGGCTTTATCTGCGATCCGATTTCCGCGCCGGCATGGTGCGGCTTGCGACGCTCGGCCTATCGCTCGATGCCTGGGTCTTCCATCCGCAGATCGCCGACGTGGTCGACCTGGCGCGGGCGTTTCCGCAGGCCAATATCATCCTCTGTCACATGGGCGGGCCGCTCGGCTACGGCCCCTATGTCGGCAGAAAGGACGAAGTCTTCGCGACCTGGAAGGCGGCGATGACGGAGCTGGCCGCCTGTCCGAACGTGTCGGTGAAGCTGGGCGGCCTCACGATGCGGCTGGCCGCCTATGACTACATGAAGATGCCGGCGCCGCCGTCATCCGCCGACCTCGCGGGTTATTGGCGGCCTTATGCGTCGACCTGCATAGAACTGTTCGGCGCCGATCGCTGCATGGTCGAAAGCAACTTCCCGGTCGAAAAGATGGGCATCGGCTATGCCGGACTTTGGAATGCCCTGAAGCAGCTGGTCGCGGGGGCGTCGGACGACGAGAAGCGCGCGATCTTCAGTGGAACCGCAGGGCGCGTGTACCGCCTCGACCTCGCCGGTCGCTGATCGGCTGGCGCCTGGCTATCACGCGAGATCGCGCGGAATGGATTTGTCCCATTCGCGATGACAGACTTCGCGGTCGCCTTCCCACGCGCGCAACGACGCCCGCAACAGGAAAGCGTCGCGCGTGCAGGACAGGCGCATCGCAGTTTCTATGCGGACTTGCCAGGTGTCGCGCTGGATCGTCTGGGTCCGCTGCATCTCGATGGAGGCGCTCAGCGGATCGTCGTCCTTGAGATCGACCGCGAACTTGCCCTCGGTGCCCAGTTCAAGGCCGATGCGGTCGATGCGGACCAGACCCGGACGGATCACCGTGGGCCGCTCGGGCGTTGCCGTCTCCGGACCGGGCAACGGCGGCAAGGAATCCACGAGCTGGGTCGGACGCGCCGGCAGATCGAGCGTGCCATCAAAGACCGTCAAGGTCGCCGTCTCGGGAGCCGGCCAGATCATCGGCCAATAAGTGGTGGAGAGCGCGAGCCTTACCCGATGGCCAGCGGGAAACACCGCACCGGCATCGTTCAGCTGGATACGCACCTGATAGCGCTGACCGGGCGCCAGCGGCGACGGCGTTTCGTGGCTATCGCGATGCGTGAGGTTCTGGACGCCATAGCTCACGCGCAGCGATTCACCCGATGGATGCACATCGCACAGCCTGGCCGCAAGGTTGGCGATCGGCTTATCGGACGCGACGTCGAGAGTGAGGATCGCCGCGCCGAGAATCTCGATCGGCTGATCGAGGACGGCGGTTTCGAAAACCAGCGAGCGCTCGTCGTCTTCGCGTTGATCGCCGGCTTGATCGTGTCCACGGCCGAACGGACACCACTCTCCCGCCTGCCGGCCGACCGTTTGTGGCGAGCACAGCGTCCGCGCGGCAAGAGGCGCACGCTCGTCGCCTAGTCCGTCATCGGTCAGGAACAGGCGATGGGACGTCCGCTCCAGCGGCGGCCAAGATGCTTCGGCCACCCAGCGGCCCGGCAGTGTCTCGTGGTGGGTTGCCGGTTTCATACTGTCCGTCATCCAGGCGCGCAGCATGGGTTCGTCCATGACGCCCGTCTCGACACCTTTCAGCCAGTGATCCCACCAGCGCAGCATTTCCTGCAGGAAGCCGATCTGCGGGCCGGGCAGCGCAAAATGCGGATAGGCATGGGCCCATGGGCCGATCAGACCCTTGCGCGGGACCACAAGCCGTTCGAGGAGGCGCGGAATGGCGTTGGTGTAGCCGTCGGTCCAGCCGCCGACCGCGTACACCGGACATTGGATCGCAGCAAAATCCTCGCACACCGAGCCATGCCGCCAATAGGCGTCGCGACGCTGGTGCCGCGTCCAGATCTCCAGGAACAGCGGCAGGTTTTCCAGGCGCTTTAGCCACATCGCCCGCCAGCGATCGCCGACCAGCGCCGGATCGGGCGGATGGCACATCGCGCCGAAGAAGAACGACGCCCAGCCGAATCCGGCCGTCAGCTTGGCGCCGCCCATGTAATGCACGTCGTCGGCGTAGCGATCGTCGGTCGAGCAGATCGTCACGATGGCTTTCAGCGCCGGCGGACGGCGCGCCGCGACCTGCAGCCCGTTGAAGCCGCCCCAGGATATCCCCATCATGCCGACCGCACCGCTGCACCAGGGCTGGGCCGCCAGCCAGGCGATGATCTCGAGCGCGTCATCCTGCTCCTGCTTGGCGTACTCGTCGGACAACAGGCCGTCCGATTCGCCGCTGCCGCGAATATCGACCCGTACGCCGGCATAGCCGTGACCGGCCAAATAGGGGTGCGTGAGCGCATCGCGCTCATAGGTGCCGTCGCGCTTGCGGTAGGGCAGATACTCCAGGATCGCGGGGACCGGGTTCTGCTCGGCATCCTCCGGCAGCCAGATGCGGGCGGCCAGAATCGTGCCGTCCTTCAACGGTATCGACGCGTGCTCGATGACCCGCACGGCGCGGGGAAATGTCATTACGATCATTACCCTTCGAGTCCGGCGAGTTCCAGGCTGAGCGCGCGCAGCCGGCGTCGCGCCGCAGCGTCATAGGCCTGCGAGTTGGCGCGCGCCTCGCGCAGCACATTGAAGTAGAGGCCGCTCTTGCCCTCGAGCGCGGGCGAGATGGCGAGCTGCAGGATCGCCTCGGCGCCGTCCTCGACCTTGCTCATCGGCGAGTTGCCCGATTGACGGACCATGGTGGTGTTCATGTAGGTCGAGGGGTGCAGCGCATTGGCGATCACGCCCGATCCTTTCAGCTCATCCGCGAGATCGACGGTGAACAGGATCTGCGCCAGCTTGCTCTGGCAGTAGGCGGCGCTTCCGCTGTAATGCCGGGTCAGCATGACGTCGGAGAAGTCGATCGCCTGCTGGCCNGCCGAGGAAACATTGACGATGCGCGCCGGCGTGCTTGCCTTGAGCAGCGGCAGCAGCAGATGGGTCAGCAGGAAGCCCGCGAGATAGTTCACGGCGAAGCGCAGCTCGTGGCCGTCGGCGCTGGTCTGCCGGCCCGGTGCGTTGCCGGCCGTGCCGATGCCGGCATTGTTGATCAGGAGGTCGAGCCGGTCCGTCTCCTTGCGCACCTCATCAGCCAGGCGGCGCACCTCGGCCAGCGACGCAAGATCGGCGGCCAGGAAGGTGGCGTTGCCCGCCTGCCCGATCTCGTGCACCAGCGCTTCGCCCCGCTGGCGATCGCGGCCATGCACCAGCACGCGCCAGCCCTGCTTGGCGAGCTCCCTCGCCACCACGCGGCCGACGCCGTCGGTGGCGCCGGTCACCAGGGCCGTCCGTCCTTTGTCCCCCTCCATGCCGACCTCCGCGGGTTGCGAGCCGGAAAGCTCAGTGCTCCAGGTCGAGCTGCTCCAGCGGAGGCGCTGCCTGCAGGTTCATGCGTCCATCGTAGATCGGTCGGGCGCCCGTCGTGGGACCGGGGTACTGGACGAACAGCACCGTGCCGCCCGTCTCGGTTCGCATCTCGTTCTCGAAATGCGGGTCTTCCATGTAAACGATCGTGCCGGGGCCATACTTCTTCTCGCCCATCTGGAACTCGCCGTCGATGATGTACCAGATCTGCGCAAAGTCGTGCTTGTGCAGCGGAAAACCCGCGCCGGGCTCGTAGCGCAGGAAGCCGGCATTGGGCACGGTCGGGCGTTCCGGCGTTGGATGGAAGAGGAACTTGGTGACGTTCCTGAACCGGCCCATCTCCCATTCCATCTCGTTCGGATGCCGGAACTCCGGCGCGTTGTGGGTCGCAGCACCCGCGCCCCTCGTATCTGCCGTCATGGGTTTCCTCCCGCCACGATGAAAGCCGGAGCATAGCGTAAAAGTCATGGCCGAACGCCAAAACCATCAGTCTCATTCAGAAAGCGCATGTAGTCCGAGAAGGCCCCGTCAAGGTCATGCTGACTTGCAGCGCCATGCTCGGCTCTGAAGCGTTCACCACCGAGATACGGGCCGTCATGGTCGCCGTAGAGCTCGACCAGATCGCCGTCACCTTCGCCGACCGACCAGTGAAATTGAGGATGGAGCGCCGTGAGTCGGGCGCACCAGGCGCTCAGGGGCCAGGCGTGTTGGGTGCCGAGATTGTACGCGCGGTGTCGCAATACGGGAGCGTCGAGGAGCGTGGCGAGACCATGAACAGCGTCGCGCACATAGAGCCAGTTCTTTCGCGCCGGCCGCGCGAGGACCACGGCGCGGCCGGCGAATGCGGCAGCGGTGACCTGGTGCACGGGACTGAGCGTGTCGCGCAGTCCCGTGCTGTACTCGTAGGGGCCAAAGACGGTGCCGAGCCGACCGATGACCCAATCCAGGCCGTGAAGCTCGCCCAAGCGCGCGACGACCGTCTCGGCCGCCGATTTGCCGAGGGCATAGAGCGTCCGTGGCGCATGCGCGGTCTCCTCATCGAGCGTGGCGCTGCCCGGCTGGCCTTGGCCGAACGATGCAATCGAGCCGATGAGCACGAAACGTTTCACGCCGCACACCGCCGCAGCGCGGGCAACGACCGCCGTGCCCAGGATATTGACCCCGAGGCCGGCCTCCGGCGCGGTGGCTTCGCGTGCCGCTCCCGAGGTGACCGCGGCGGCATGAATGACCTGCTCGGCCGCGTGCTCCCGCATGCTTGCTTCGACCGAGGCGGCGTCACCGACATCGCCCGCCACGTCCTTGAGGCGGCCCGGCAAGTTCGTCAGGCGCGGGCGCACGGCGTCGGGCACGCGGCGGCGGTCGAAATTCACCACCGTTCGGCCTTCGCTCAGCAGGCGCTCGAGGAGTGCGAGGCCGACAAACCCTGATCCGCCGGTGAGAAAGACCGTCATGCTGTTGCTCCGTCCGCCTTTGGATAAGCCAATCGCATGCACATTTCGCACCCGCCGCTGGCCTCTTAGCGGGCCCCAAGCGGGCGTCTTCAACAAAAAATGATTGAATCCTGAGCACGAGGAATTTCCACCTTACGTGGAAAAGCGTTCTAAACCGGCGTTTTCCGTCGTGGCATGCGTCTTGCGGAAAGTTTGGCAGCCCGCCCGGTGCTGAGTCGTCGGGACTCGAGGTCCGCGTTGTTCGGAGAGCGATCGCGGGGGTCTCCTTGTGTCGCCGTCTGCGGTGAAACCACGAGCAAGGTGAACAAGCATGACAAAGGCGCGCTCGCAGACATCATCGCCCGTCACGCGGCGACAAGTCCTGGTTGCCGGCACCGCCGCTGCAGCCATTACGGCCTCGGCGCGCCGCAGTGCGTATGCCCAGGCGGCCACAACGCCTTCCATTCCGGAAGTCACCGTCAGGCATGCGGTGGTCTCCTACACAAATCACGCCTGGACCGTGCTTGCCGCGAAGAAAGGTTTCCTGAAAGAGGTCGGGATCACCATGGACGGCGGTGCGCCGAAGGTCCTGCGCGACCAGCAAATGGTGCCGCAGCTCCAGAACGGCGAGGTGGATATCACCACCATGTACTTCGGCCTCATCACGCAGGCCCTCGACAAGGTGACGAACGTCAAGCCGATCCTGACTTACAGCCACTGGCAGGGCAACACGATCCTCACCTCGCCCAAGCAGGGCTTCAAGACAGTCGACGACTTCCTGGCCCAAGGCATGCCGTGGGAGAAGGCGGCCGCGGCGGCGATGCAGCAGATGAAAGGCCAGAAGTTCACCATCACCGCCAATCCCAGCACATACCCGTGGAATGACTTCGCGCTCGGTCTGGGCGGGATGAGCATGAAAGACACGCAAACCGTCCCGATCGAGGATCCCAAGGCGGTGCAGCTCGCGATCAGCGACCAGGTGCCGTTCGCGGCGCCGGGCGGCGCGGTGCAGATCTACCAGCTTCAGTACCAGGCCGGATGGAAGCCGGTGATGAGCACGCGGCAAATGATCAAGTTCGTCCCGGGCGGGCCCGGCTCGGCGCTCAACAATCTGCTCAACTACGACGTCCTGCAGTGCACGCAGGAGTACCTCGACAAGAACCGCAACACGGTGCTGCGCTGGTGCGCGGCGATGTACAAGACGATGGACTACATGTTCGGGCCGCAGCAGGAGCAGGCATTCACTGAATATGCACCGTTCATCAACGCCAACACCGGTGCCCAGATGGACCCGAAATCGATCAAGTTCATCTTCGAGGAGCTCGATCCCTTCTATCAATGGAAGGATCAGGCGCAGATCTGGGAGGACCCCAACTACGCGCTCTTCTACAAAAATGTCTACGATTTCCAGATCAAGAAATACATCACCGACGGCACGCTGCCCAAGCAGACCTACGACATCGACGGCCTGTTCCAGGCAAAGCCGATCTTCCTCGAGATGCGCGAGCTCAAGGCCAAATCCGAAGCGCTGATGAAGAAGCTCGAGGGGGCCGGGACCGTGGCGCCGGATCGCGCCGAGCTGGCGAAGCTGGGCAAGGCCCACTACGCGGGCTTCAACTATCTCGACTCAACACGCTTCCTCGAAGCGGCGACGGCCTGAGCCCGTTCCAGCTCTCGCGCTTCGCCGCTCATCATGGCAGGGATCGGTGTGACTGCGCTTAGACCGCGGCGTGTATTTGCCTGGCGACTGGCGCTCCCCGATCCCCTGGCGGTGTTGGGCTTCCTGCTGCTTCTGGCATTGTGGCAGTTCGCTCACTATGCGATCGGCACCTATTTCCCGCCGCCATTGGCGGTGGCAAAGGTGGCGATCGCCAACTTCGCCGCCAGTCGCTACTTCACCGGCCTCGGCCTGCCCGAGGGCGGCTACCTTCCCCATCTCGTCTCGACAACGATCACCGTTTTCGTCGGCGTCTCGGTGGGCGCGGCGCTGGGCACCGCAACGGGGCTGGCGAGCGCGCTGTCCCGCGTCGCACGCCAGATCTTCTCGCCCATCGTCTCGATCCTCGGCACCGTGCCGATCCTCGTCGCCGCGCCGTTCTTCCTCATCTGGTTCGGCCTCGCCGAATCCTCGAAGGTGATTCTTGTCGCCTTCTATTCCGCGGTGGTGCTGCACATCTATGCCGATCGCGCCGTGCGTAACCTCAATCCACGCTTTGGCGAATACGGCGCGACGCTGGGCGCCGATCCGCGTTTGACGTTTCACGCCGTCGTGCTGCCGGCGGTGATGCCTGAATTGTTCGGCGGATTGCGCACGGCGCTGGGCGCGGGCTGGGGGCTCGCGGCGATTGCCGAGTTGCTTGGCGCGCTGCACGGCGTCGGGCGTGTCATCATCGCGACCTGGGCCGTCTACGACGTGGCCGCCATGATGGCCGGTATCCTCATGCTGGCGATCATTGCAATGGCAGTGGACGCGCTTGTCGTCCTATTGCGGCGATGGGTGACGCGTTGGGCCGATATCAAGGGGAACGCCTGACATGAGCGGCCTGCCGATTCGCATCGAGCACGTCTCCTGCTCGTTCACGCATGCCTCGGGCACTGTCGTCGATGCGCTCACCGATGTTAGCCTCGATATTGCGCCCGGCGAGTTCGTCTGCCTGCTCGGCCGGTCGGGACACGGCAAGTCGACGCTGTTGCGCTCGCTTGCCGGACTGAACCCGCTCACCTCGGGCCGGATCACCGTGGGCGGGGCGGCCATCGAGGGGCCGTCGGCCGAGCGCGGCATGGTCTTCCAGGAGGACACGGTCTTTCCCTGGATGAGGGTGCAGGAAAACGTCGAGTTCGGTCAGCGCGCCCAGGGTCAGCCGCCCGTCAAACGGGCCTTGTCCGCCCGGCACTGGATCAGCGCCGTGGGTCTCGACGGGTTCGCCCATTCCTGGCCCAAGGAGCTGTCGGGCGGCATGCGCAAGCGCGTCGCGATCGCCACCGTGTTTGCCAGCGGCGCGCCGATTCTCCTGATGGACGAGCCATTCGGTTCGCTCGACTATGTGACGCGGATGGATCTGCAGAACCTGCTGATCGATCTATGGACGCGAACCAGGCGGACGATCGTCTTCGTTACGCACGACATCGAGGAAGCGTTGGTCCTGGCCCAGCGTATCGTCGTTCTCGACCGTGGCCGCGTTGTCGACGATCTTCCTGTCAGGCTGGCCCAGCCGCGCGACGAGGAGGTGAGAGCCCAGCCGGAGGCGCTGGCGATCACAAAGACCGTGTTGCGCCATCTTGGTCTTGCCCGACCTGGCCGCCCGGCCGCGGCGGCTTGAGGCGATATCGATGGGCGCCTGGCTTCGCAACAACTGGATCAGCATCACGACCGTGTTCGTGCTCGCGCTGGCCTGGGAGATCGGCGGGCACCTTGCCCCGACGAGCCCATTGCGCGAGGCGCCGATCGTGCCGCCGTGGGAATATGTCTTCGGGCCGGCGCTCATCGGCATGTCGGATTACTGGAAGATCCAGCTCTTTGCCCCCGTTCCGGAGCTGGGCGGGGCGCGCACCTATTTCGGCGCCCTTCTCGCGATGGGGTATCACTCGGCGCTGACGCTGTTTCGCGTCTCCGCCGGACTGGCTCTCGGCGCCCTAATCGGCGTCGGGCTCGGCTTGGTGATTTCCGTCTCGGAGGTCACGCGGCGCATGGTGGCGACGCCGCTGCACATCATCAGGATGTGCCCCTTGCTGGCGATGATCCCGCTTTTCCAGTTCTGGCTCGGCGCGACCAACTGGAGCGCCATCTGCTATGTCGCCTACGGCGTGGGCGTCGTCTATTTCGTCGGCACGCTCAACGCGGTCGCCAACATGCCACGGCACTATATCGAGACGGCGCAGACGCTGGGCGCCTCGCAACTGCTGATCTATTGGCGGGTGATCCTGCCCGCAATCATGCCCGAGCTGTTCTCGAGCGTCTTCCTCACACTTGGTCTCGCCTGGTCGGCGGTGATCGGCGCAGAGTATGTCGGCGTCGAGAGCGGTATCGGACGCATGATCATCTGGGCCGAGTTCTTCAGCCACACCGGCCGCATGGTGCTCGTCACCATCTTCATCATGCTCTATTCGACGCTGAGCTGGGTCGTCATGCGCAGCATCGCGATGCGTATCCTGGCCTGGATGCCGAAGGCGCACGGACAGATAAACCCCTTGAGCTAGAAAACGGAGCCAAGTTCCATGTCATCGCTCGCCGGCAAATCCGCACTCGTCATCGGCGCCGCTACCGGGATCGGTCGCGCGGTTTCGGAGATCTTCGCTGCCCAGGGTGCAGCCGTCATGATCGCCGATCACGGGCATGAAGCCGAAAGAACCGAGCTGGTCGCGCAATTGCGCGCGCGCGGGGGCGAGGCCTTCGACATAGAATGCGACGTGCTCGAGGAAGGCCTTGTCGCCGGTGCCGTCGCGGCAACGCTTCAGCGCTTCGGCAAGCTCGACATCCTCGTCAACAATGCCGGCGTCGGCACGGTCGCCCGGCCGTTGCACGAGCAGGATTGGGACGCCTGGGACCGCATCATCGGCATCAACCTCAAAGGCGTCGCCTACGGCATGAAGCATGGCCTGCCGCCGATGATCGCCCGCGGCTACGGTCGGGTCATCAACACTGCGTCGCAGCTCGCCCACAAGCCCGCGCCGTTCTATGGCGCCTATTGCGCATCGAAAGCGGCGGTCGTGTCGCTCACGGTCTCTGTCGCCATGGAGGTCGTCGAAAAGGGCATCACGGTGAACTGCGTGTGCCCCGGCCCCACCGATACGGCGATGTGGCGCGCGGGTGATCCCGCGTGGAACGCGTGGAAAGAGACGCAGCTCCCGATCAAGCGTGTCGGCCGGCCCGACGAGATTGCGGCGGCCTACGCCTTCCTTGCCTCCGACCAAGCCTCTTACATGGTCGGCCAGAGCGTCTCGCCAAATGGCGGCGACGTCATGTGGTGAATTGAAAGGCGCTGTCTCGGGCTCCCGCCTCACATAGCTTCGACCCCGCGAATGGTCCGCGGATTGCATCGTTCATAGGGGGTGTTGGCGGAGAAGCACGTCTTGGCGGCAAATCCATTCCATCTTGGCTGGTTTCTCGGCAACAGCTACGGCGTGCATGGCTGGAACCAGCCGTGGGGCGGCACGGATGCCCAGGACTGGACGCAGCCCGATCTGCACATCGAGCTCGCCAAGGCGCTGGAGCGGGCCTGCTTCGACTACCTGCTGCTCGAGGATTCGCTGTTCGTCCCCGACAATTACGGCAGCTCCATGGAGTTCTACCTGCGCCGCGCGCTGCGGGCGCCGAAGAACGACCCGCTACCGCTGGTGCCGCTGATCGCCCAGGCGACGAGCCATCTTGGCCTGGTGCCCACGATCTCGACCAGCTTCTATCCGCCCTATCTGCTGGCCCGCCTGATCGCCACCTTGGACCTGATGTCGAAGGGCCGCGTGGGCTGCAACTTCGTCACCTCGACGGCCGAACGGGCGGCGCAGAATTTCGGGCTCGACGGGCATATCGAGCACGACTTGCGCTACGAGATGGCCGGCGAGTTCGTGGACCTGGTGATCCAGCTCTGGGAATCGTGGGACGCCGACGCCATCGTGATGGATCGCGAGGCCGGCATGTTCGTCGATCCCGCCAAGGTCCGCTCGACCAACTTCAAGGGACGCTTCTTCGCCTCGCGCGGGCCGCTCAACACCGCGCGGCCGCCGCAGGGCCGCCCGGTGCTGGTGCAGGCCGGCGGCTCGCCGCAGGGCCAGCAGTTCGCCGCCAAGCACATGGATTCGGTCATCGCCGCGGTCAGCACGGTCGGCGAGATGAAGGCGTTCCGCGCCGACCTGCGCAAACGGGTGGCAGCGGCCGGGCGCGATCCCGAGAGCTGCAAGCTGTTCTTCGTCATCTCGCCGACCTTGGGCGAGACCAACGCCGAGGCGCTTGAGCGCAGCCAGCGCCGCCAGGCCCATCGCGAGTCATTCCCCGAGCTCGCGCTCGCCCAGATGGGCAGCCTGACCGACATCGACTTCTCGACCTTCGACATCGACGCGCCGATCGGCGAGCTCACCACCAACGGCCAGCAGGGCACGCTCAAGCGCTTCCTGGCACAGGGCAAGACGCTGCGCGAGATCGCGCACAATTACCGCTACGGCTTCGAGGACCTCGTGGGCACCGCCGACCATGTCGCCGGCGCCATGGCCGAGGTGATGCAGGAGGTGGGCGGCGACGGCTTCATGTTCACCGGGCTGGTGACGCGCCGCTATGTCGCCGAGATCACCGATGGGCTGGTGCCGGCGCTGCAGCGCCGCGGGCTGGTGCGCACGGCCTACGAGCACAAGCACTTTCGCGACAATCTGATGGCGTTCTGATCGCATGACGCCGCTCGGCCGCATGATCCTCCGTCGCCTGCTCTGGGTTTTCCCGGTGGCCTTCGGGGTGGTCACGCTGACCTTCTTCATGGCGCGCGTCTTCAACGGCGATCCGACCGAGCTCTATGCCCCGCCCGAGGCGACCGATGCGCTGCGCGCGCAGATCCGCGCCCGGCTCGGGCTGGCCGATCCGCTGCCCGTGCAATACCTCCACTATCTCGCCGACCTGCTGCGCTTCGACCTCGGAACGTCCTTCACCACGGGCCAGAGTGTCGCGTCGGACCTGTGGGACCGGCTGCCCGCCACCTTGGAGCTCGGCCTGGTCGGGCTGACGCTCGGGATCACGGTCGGCATCCCGATCGGCGTGATCGCCGCGGTCTATCGCGAACGCTGGCCGGATTTCCTGCTGCGCGGCGTCACGCTCTCGGGCATGGCGCTGCCGCAATTCTGGATCGGCCTGGTGCTGATCTGGATCTTTTTCGTGAGCCTCGGCTGGTTTCCGGGTCCTGTGGGCCGCCTGCCGATCGGCGTGGCGCTGCCGCCGAAGGTCA
>JGI12053J15887_10000884_pt1 | contig 13124 bp, 14 predicted proteins | sample MedBloCAOM1_O3_FD_15887 | JGI IMG/M metagenome (IMG submission 15887)
TCGATGATCCAGGATGTCGCAACTTACGCGCTCGACCTGCAGGGCGCAGCCGGAGTGCTGAGCGGACCCGAGGAGGCGGAAGCCAGCGGGAAATTCCAGGCCATGCTCTTGCGTGCGCCCGGAACCCGCGTCGAAGGCGGCACCGACGAAATCATGCGCAACATCATCGCCGAGCGCGTGCTCGGTCTGCCCGGGGATATCCGGGTCGACAAGGACGTGCCGTTCAACAAGATACCGACCAAGGGAAGATAGTTCGTGTCCCGGACGCGGTGCAGCGTTCTTCACGCTGCTCCGCAGAGCCGGGACCCAAAAGGCGGCCAATTCGATGGACCCCGGATCAGCAGCGCACCGCTTCGCGCTGCGCAGCATCCGGGGCACGTTTCAGAGATGAGGAGAGACAAGAATGAATTTCGATGACACCCCGCAGGAAGCCGCATTCCGCGCCGAGGCCCGCAAGTGGATCGACGCCAATGCGCCGAAGCAATATGAGGCGGAACTATCGAAGGCCGCGCTCGGTCGTATCAGACTGCAGAAGGAAGAAATCGTCGACGTCGGCAAGGCCTGGCAAAAGAAGAAAGCCGACGGCGGCTGGGCCTGCCTGCACTGGCCGAAAGAATATGGCGGGCGCGGCGCCACGCCGATCGAGCGCGTGATCTGGCAACAGGAAGAAGGTGTTTACGGCAAGCTGACGCAGCCGTTCCAGATCGGAGAGGGCATGTGCGGGCCGACCGTGATGGCCTATGGCAATGAGGAGCACAAACGCCACTATCTGCCGAAGCTCGCCTCCGGCGAACAAATCTGGTGCCAGTTGTTTTCGGAGCCGGCTGGTGGATCAGACGTCGCCGGCCTGCGTACGCGCGCCGAGAAAAAGGGCGACGATTGGATCGTCAACGGTCAGAAGATCTGGACCTCGGGTGCGCATTATTCCGACTACGGCCTCCTGATCACCCGCACCGATCCCAATGTGCCCAAGCACAAGGGATTGACGATGTTCTTTCTCGACATGAAGAGCCCGGGCGTCGAGGTGAGGCCGATCAAGCAGGCCAACGGCATGCAGGAGTTCAATGAGGTCTATTTTACCGACGTCGTCATTCCCGATCATCAGCGCCTCGGCGCGGTCGGCGANGGCTGGAACGTGTCGTTGACCACGCTGATGAACGAGCGCATGTCGATCGGCGCGCGGCTTGCGACCGGCTTTCCCGAGGTGTTCGATTTTTGCTCCAATCTGATGATGGACGACGGGCTCGCGATCGATGATCGCGCCACGCGCTCCAAACTCGCCAGCTGGGCGGTGAAGGCAAGCGGCCTGAAATACACCAGCTACCGCGCGATCTCGGCGCTGTCCAAGGGCGAACGACCGGGGCCGGAAAACTCGATCGGCAAGCTGGTGGCGGGCTCGATGCTGCAGGACATCGCGATGTATGCGATGGATCTTGAAGGCGCCGCCGGCGTCTTTACCGGCGAAGCGGAGGAAGTGGCGCGCGGACAGTTTCAGCAGATGCTGCTGAGTTCACCGTCGATGCGTATCGCCGGCGGTACCGACGAAATCCTCCGCAACATCATCGCCGAGCGCGTGCTGGGGCTGCCCGGTGACATCCGCGTCGACAAGGATGTGCCGTTCAACAAGATACCGACCAAGGGACGATAATTTATCGTGTCCCGGACGCGGCGCGGCGCTCTTCGCGCTGCGCCACAGAACCGGGACCCAGCATGGGCTCCGGCTCTAACAGAGGCAATGACGTGATGGACAGCAAGACCGACGCCGCGCCGATCGAAATTCTCGAAGGCCTGCTGGCCTCGCGATTTTCATGCCGTGCCTTCAAACCCGATCCGGTGCCGCGCGCCACCATCGAGCGCATCCTGACGGCGGCGCAAAAGACCGCATCGTGGTGCAACAGCCAGCCCTGGCAGCTGGCTATCGCCTCCGGCGCCGCGACCAAGAAATTCCGCGATGTGGTATATGGCGCCGCCGCTAGCGGCAAACCGAACAGCGGAGACTTCCCGTTTCCGCGCGAATATCGTGGCGTCTATCTGGAGCGCCGCCGCGAAAGCGGCTTTCAGCTTTACAACTCGCTCGGCATACCCAGAGGCGACAAGGCCGGCTACGCCAGGCAGGCGCTGGAGAATTTCAATTTCTTCGGCGCGCCGCATGTCGCCATCGTTCATACCGACGAAGCGCTCGGCGTCTATGGCGCCATCGATTGCGGCGGCTATGTCACGAGTTTCATGCTGGCGGCGCAGGCACTTGGACTGGCCACGATACCGCAGGCGGCGCTGGCGTTTCATTCCGAGGCGGTGCGCAATCATTTCGGTCTCGGCGATGACCGACGGGTGGTGTGCGGGATTTCGTTTGGTTTCCCCGACCGCGACCACAAGGCCAATAGCTACCGCACTACCCGCGCCAGCGTTGCGGATACCGTCACGTTCTTCGACGAATAGCCTCGGTAGCGAAAACCCGCCCCGGCTCGGAATAACGGGCCGAATACCGCCCCAAAGCTCGCATTTTCGTCCTCAATCGCTTTGGGTCACTCAAAACCGGCTATTCTTCGCTCTCGTCTTCAGATTCGTCTTTATCTTCATGAGCTTGTAGCAGTGCTATTGACAAAAGGCGCTCCAACATCTTGAGTTGCAACGCCTTGGCATCGACGATGCAGAATTGCAGTCGCTCAATGATCCTGTCGAGCGAAGGTTCGGTCACAGCTTTAAGTCCGGAATGTCAGCGATGAATTCCATCGAGATGCCACCGAAGTTTGCCGCGTTGAAGAGCGATGAGAGCACGGTTTCTGGGCTCCGGTTAATGAAGTCCTTTTTCAAGTTGCGAAGCAGAACGCATCGTGAAGAGCTCATCGGGTTGGCTGAACGGATGGTGGAGCAAGAGTCGAAATTTCCGGTAGAGCCTGGCGAGTGATGCCGGCGAGTCCGCGCCATGTCAGCGTCGGTTTCGTCAAACCGATTTGGCTGCAAAGCGACTTCCAGGTCACCTCATCACAATCGACCAGCACGGCGAGAACCGACATGCCGTCGATAAGCTGCGGTAAACCGAGCGGATGAGCTTTCCAGCCGCAACGCTCGAACCGCGGCAGCCACCAAGACTCCAATACGATTGTAAATCCCGTAAGCCCGATGCTGATTCCGTACTCCATGATCGCGGTGAGCAGCAGCATTTCGACGCGCGGGCCGGCGTGCTCTCCACGGCGTTCTGGAATCACGAAGATGCGCGAAAGCTCATAGACATCCGGCCTCCGGATCTCCCCGCGGATGTTGAGATACGGAAAAATGTCGCTCATCAAGGTCGGCAATAGCGTCGGCAGAGCACGCATGGCGCCGATCAATTGGCCGTTGTCGAGGCAGAACAGATAGACCGCGTCTTCGGTGTCGAACTGGTCTATCTCGCGGCCGTCTGGACGATCCAGGTCCATCCACTTGCGTTGCTTGACATAGATGTCATGGCGTAACCGGAAATAGGGATCGAAATACCTCTCGTAGAGTTGCCGGTTATCTTTTCGAACGATGTGAATTTCGACCATCGATACGCCTCGCTCGTTTTGGCATTCAACCAAGGCGAGCATGGCGATGAACCGAAATCGGTCTACTGGAAGAATTCCCAGTTCAGAGCAGGATTTCGCGGTTGACAAGCGCTACGGCGACGGTCGCCGTCTTATTTTTTGTCATCAGCTTGCGCTGAGTCTCTTCCAGGTGCCACCGCACGTTTCGTTCCGAAATGTGCAGGATTTGGCTGGTCTCCCAAGCAGTTTTTCCGCGCGCCGCCCATCGCAACACCTCTGCTTCGATGTCGGAGAGACGACGGGGCCCGATGCTTGCTGGTTTAGAGAGCGCTCGAAGTCTGCCGTGGGCAAATACGCTCATAAGGTGGAGCGCGCTTTTTGCTTCCGGGTCGAGATAAGGGCGCTCGCCCGCAATGCTGATAGCGCCGGTCGCGTCGTCATAGTGGATTGGGATGCAGAAACCTTCGTGAAGCCGAAAATCGCGGGCGCGCGTCATCACGCGGTGAGCGGGTTGGTCGCACTCCCGATCGTAGGGCGCATCCTTCCACTCAAACGGGTTCAAAGTGTCGAAGCAATGTCGAGGAACCGGATCGACCGAGCTCAGGTTTTCACGATTATACAGTTCGAACCACTCTGCGGGCCAGCCGTTGGCGACGGTCAACTCCTTGAGCGACTGCCCCGACCTCGGAATGCCCGCCATAATGTAGGCGTGAAAGCCAAGATTGCCGATCATTCGTTCAAACTGGGATATTACGCACGCTGTCGTCTTTGATGCTTCAATCGCATCGACGAAATTCAGCGCCTGCCGCCCCCAATATGGCTCCAAACTCTGCATTCAAAGCCTCCTCGCCCCACAGGCAAGCTAAACCTCAACAACCCTTAGTCAATCCGTAAAACGTCGTGACCGGGTATCACTCGTGAACGTTCAAGGGCGAACGGAGAGTTCGTATTTCCGGCGACATATCGTGTCCCGGACGCGGTGCAGCGCCCTTCGCGCTGCGCCGCAGCGGCGGGACCCACGAAACTGTGATGTGGACCCCGGATCAGCAGCGCACCGCAAGAGCGCTGCGCTGCATCCGGGGAACACGCGGACGCGCCCTCAAAATTTCGGCGGGCGTTTTTCCGCGAACGCCTTGATGCCTTCCTTGATCTCGGCGCCGCGCATGCTGTCGCGATGACGGCGGTCGGCGGCGTCTTCGTCGAGCTTGCCGCGGGCGAATTCGTTGATGGCGCGCTTCATGCCGCGCATCGCTACCGGTGCGTTGCCGGCAAGAATGGCCGCCAATCTATCGACTTCTTCGTCGACCGCCTCGGCGGGCAACATCGCGGTAAGATAACCGATTCGCAACATCTCCGCCGCGCCGATCTTCTGCGCGGTTAGGAACAATCTCTTGGCGTTGTCGACGCCGAGCCGCGACACATAGCGCCTAATGCCGCTCTTGTAGTAATGCAGCCCGAGCCGCGCCGCGGGCATGAACATTTCACAGGTGTCGACGCCGATGCGAAAATCGCAGGCCAGCGCCAGATCGGTCGAGCCGCCATAGACGCCGCCGTTGATCCGGCAGATCGTTGGTATCGCGAGGTCTTCAAGCCGGTTGACGACGACTTCGAACGCAGACCCGGCGGTCTGCTCCTGAGCGCTGGCCGCGCGTTCGGCAATCGAGCCAAGATCGTAGCCGGCGCTGAAGGCGCGGCCGGTGCCGGTGAGCACCAGCACCCTGAGCGTGGGATCTGCTTCGATCCGATCGAACAGTTTTAGCAGCGCATCGAGATCGCCGGGCTGCAGCCGGTTCAAATGTTTCGGCCGGTTGAGCCGGATGGTGGCGCGCGCGCCATCGATATCGAACACCGGCGCGCTCGCCGTCTCGGCGGCTTCGGACATCTCTCGCTCCATTATTTATTTTCCAGCGCGCGTCGCTTGGCTTCGGCGTCGATGGTCTCGGCAAGATCAGGATGCCGCGCCATCAGCATGCGGAAGTCCACGAGATCGAGCACCAGGAGCTTCGACACCCGCGTGGTGGTGATATTGGCGGAGCGGGAATTGTTGCCGAGCAGCGCCATCTCGCCGAAGAACGCGCCTTCGCCGAGCGTCACCTTCTTGCCTGGCAAATCGACCTCGACCTCGCCGTCGGCGATGAAATACATGCAATCGCCGGTCTGACCCTTGCGGATAATCATNGTTCGCGCCGGCAGATCCATGGTGCGCAGCATGTGCGTGACATCGGCGATCGCGGCGGGACCGAGTGCCGCAAAGAACGGCACCTTGCTCACCGACTCCCAGGTCTTGAGAAAATTGTCCCGGCGGGTTTCGGCGGCAAATCCGGTGGCCAGAATACCAGTCCAGAGCCCGAATACGCCGAGGCCGCAGATCATCACAACAGCCGCCACCAGCCGGCCGAGCGGTGTGATCGGCACCACGTCGCCATATCCCACCGTGGTCAAGGTCGCGATCGCCCACCACAAGGCCGCGGGCACGCTGCCGAAGGTGGCCGGCTGGACGTCGCGTTCCAGAAAATACGCCGCCACCGAGGCCAGAAACAGCACCATCAGGAAGATCACCAGCACACTCAACAGCGGTCCGGATTCCAGCACCAGCACCCGGCGCAGCTGCCGCAATCCAGGAATTCCCGGAACCACCTTGAGCATCCAGAAGATGCCCAGCAGCCACGCCGATTTGGGATTCGCGCCAATGACGAGGGCGAGCGGTACGCCCAGGGCGGCGACGGCGTCCACCAGCCCGCGGCCGGATAACACATAGGTCCATCCACGCTGCACCAGAACGGCGTGGCGAAGCCGGACCACCCATTCGAACACGAAGAAAGCCAGGCACCCCCATAGCACCGCATCGACCCAGTGATGCGCCGCCTCATAGGCGGGATCGACCGTGAGCAGAACCATCATGACGACGCCGGTCGAAACCGCGACATAGGCCGCTTTGGTCATGTTGCGGCCGGTCGTTGCAGCTGCAAATTGCGCCAGGGCAGGGAAAACCAGCGGTTTGGACATTAGGAGGCGGAGCCCGTCGATAAAAAAGGCCAGATGCGGCATGCCGTGCGCGGCCGGTCCGACAAAGTGCCCGGGCGGCGGCAGGCCGTCAACGACAGCCCGGAAACAGCGTTATCGTCAGGAGTGGTGGCAAATCGGCTTTTTCAAGCGCGTGCTGCAACGCGGAATTTTTGGTCGGGATCAGCTATAATCCCTGACAAAACGACGCTTTTCCCCCGTATATCAAAGGCTCTCCTTGGACATTATGATGACGGGCGGGCGCCGGAACGCTATCGCGACAACATTCACTCCTTAAAATTGGCTGATCTCCAATGGATACCTCACATCTCGCAGAACACGCAGGCGCCGCCAGCAGCTTTTTTGCGTCGATTTTCGTGGTTGCGACCCTCTCGATGCGGACCATGATCCCGCTGCGGGTATTCGGCATTCTCACCAACATTATCCTGATCGCCTCGGCGATCCCGACCCATAATTACGCGACACTGTTGCTGCACACGGTGCTGCTGCCGCTCAACGCCTACCGTCTGCACCAGATGCTGCAACTGGTGCGCGACGTNAAGAAATCCGTCAACAGCGACTTGTCGATGGAATGGCTGAAACCTTTCATGACCGAGCGCAAGTGCGCGGCCGGCGAGATGCTGTTCTACAAGGACGAGAAGGCCGACAGCATGTTCTACATCGTAAGCGGCCGGTTCAAGCTGGTCGAATCCGGCATCGAACTGCCGGTGGGCGCCATCGTCGGCGAACTCGGCATGCTGTCGCCCTCGAACATCCGAACCCAGACGCTGGAATGCATCGAAGCCGGAATGATCCTGAGCGTCAGCTACACCCAGGTCGAGGAACTTTACGTGCAGAATCCGGCGTTCGGCTTTTACTTTCTTCGTCTCGCCAGCGCCCGGTTGTTTCAGAACATCGAAACGCTGGAGCAGCGGCTGGCGCAATATGCCGCGCCCGCGCCAGCCTCCGCTGCGTCTGGTCCGGCTTGAGGCCGCCATCGTGGCAGGCGTGCTGTCTTCGCTCCGTTATTTGCTCGCCGATTTCATCGGCGACGATGACGACGCGCCGCCATTTTTGCCTGACGGGCTGCCTGATGGCGCCGCGCCTGTCGTCAGCGAAGGCATCCACCGGCTCATCGAGTATCAGGGCCCCAGCTACGCCAAGCTTTTCGTGGACCGATTGCGGCGGTTCGTCGGCCGCCGCGGCGTCGATGACGCCATGCTCGTCGAAATCGCGCAGCTGATGGCGATGCGCATGAGCTATGAGGATCCGATCCGGATCGCGCAGCTGAAACTTGCCGAACTCGAAATGGCCCCCGGCGGCCCGCATGTTCAACACGCCGACAATGTCTGTAAATTCCGGCTCGATGAGCTGATCGGTGCGCTTCCCGCCGTTATCGCCGAACCGATACTTGATGCGCTCGAATGGGTGGGATGGGTACACAAGCCGATCTCGATCCGCTTCAGCACCAAAAGCCGATGGGGCATCCGCCGGCTGAAGATCGAGGCGTCGTTGCGGCGATGGCGCCTGTTCTCGATACGCTATGCCAAGGAGCGGGTCTGGGTCGAACACTGGCTGCATATGATCGACCGCAGCCTGACCAAGCAGCCAAAGGCCGCCTCCGCGATCGTGCAAACCGCGACCATGGTGCAGGGCTACGGTGACGCCTATCGGCAGGGTCTCGCCGACTGGCATGCGATCATCGATGGCCTGGCCAAGCCGGCCTTCGATGGCGTGCTGCCTTTGCCGGACCTTGCCGCCGCCGTGGCAGAGGCGCGCGCCGCTGTCACACCCGATCCGCGGCAGGCCGCGCTGAAGCGGACCATCGCGGAGATCAGGGCGCGGGTCCAATTTGAATCCCAACAGCCAGTCGTCCCCGCGAAAGCCGGAACCCATAATCTGTGACGATCATGGTTTGCGTCGGCGGTTGAAACATCAGCGGTGTTGGTCCGCGTTGGCGGGGACGACCCAAAATGAAAGATTTCGGAAATTATGGAGTAGCGCGTTACGCGCTCTGTGCTGTTTTGACGACCACCACATTGTCATCATGGCCGCCATGCCGCTTCAGATGATCGCGGCGCATGCCGATCTCGTCGCGCACGAATTGGTAGCCGAGCTTGAACGTATCCAGCCCGTCGCTTGAGATGGTGCCGTCGCGCAGCCCGATCACCGCGCCGCGCAAAATCCCTTCGAGTTCGTCCTGCAACACTTCGAGCGAATCCAGCGAATCGGCGTGTTCGATTCGCTCGCCGATGTCGAGAATCGCCGTCGCCAACTCGCCGGCTTTCTCCGGCGCGATGCGGGTGATTTTGGTGTAGATCCCGGCAAAGATCGAACCGATCACGCTAAGCGCGGCCGCGCCGAGATACAAAAGGTCGCTGTAACGGTCCATGAACGATTTGGTGTCGTCGTTGATATAGTCGGCAGCACCCTGGTGCGCGACGATGAAGGCGTCCTTCTCGACATCAGCCGGTTCGATCCTGGAGGCGAAGCCATCCTCCAGCGCGAGTTCGGCCTTGTTTTCGTAGATGGTGCGCGCGAGATCTCCCGCTGATGCCGATGACATCCTGGACTGCGCGACCAGAAGCCATTGCAGCCCAATGGTGTCGAGATCGTCATCGGGAATCGCGGGCGAGGAGGACAGCATGCCTTTCGCCAGGGTTTCCTCCGAGATGCCCGGGTTCTTGCTGGCCAGCGCTTTCGCCCCGTCGATCGCGTTGACGGTGAATATGCCTCGCCTGGCATATTGTTCATAGCTCTTGTCTTTGATGACCTTCGAGGCGTGCGCGATTGCGATCGCCGCGCCGTATCCGCCTGACGCGAACAGCTTCTCGAATGTCGAATTCGCCGGCGCCATCTGAACCCGCGAACCGCCATCGGAANCTTCGGAAATTTCGAGGACGTTGCGCACGAACGCCGCGCCGTTGTCGCCATCAGCCAGAACGGCGATCTTCTTTTTCTTCAGCTCGGCAAGCGANTTGATCTTCTTGCTGCCAGGGCTGAGCAGCAGCAACACATCGTGTTCCAGGATGGCAAGCGCGCGGGCGCGGGGCGGGACCTTTGCGTCGGTGCGCAGCACCGCAAGATCGGCCTGCCTGCGGTCGAATTGTACGAGCGCCTTGGCGCTATCGGCGTTGGGCACGATCTTGAGGCGCAGCCGCGAAGAGTTGGCCTTGAGTACAGCGGCAAGCTTGGTGGCAAAGCGGGCTTCAAGGCTGTTGGCATCCCCGACGGCGAAGATCAGCGTTTCGGAATTCCGCAGCCAGATGCGGCCGCCCCAAACCGTCGCGACAGTCAGTATCAATGTAAGCGCGGCAAACAGCAGCACTTGTCTGCGATTGCTTGTGACGACCCGCGACCGCGCGGACGGCCCTTCCGCAGGGGGCGTTGGGATTTCAGCGCTCATGGCACATACCGCACCGCGGGGGGCGCTTCGCCGCCAAATCGGCTCCGAGGGCTGCCCAAACGAGATCGTAAATATCTAAAAAGGAACGAGAATTTTCCAGTCCAAGAATGATATCCGGCCCCAGGCGAATTGCAAATCAGGCTCTCCGGTAACCTTACCAGGCGGACCCCGCGCATCTATGTCGCGAGGCATATCACGGTTAGGTCACACCGTGCGTTTTTCGGTTCCACGCAGGTGCATTCCAGCTCGGGAGGTGTCATAAATGACCATTACGGGTCAAATTGATCGGGTTTGACAAGAAGTTGCGCTGACAAACTGCGTCCCAGTTCTGCTGGCGCTGTTCCAGTCAGTCCCAGCAAAGGGCGTCAGCTTTGTTGTTTCCCAACATGTCTTCCTTGGTTCCGGTCGGTGCGCTGGTAGGGTGGATGCTGTTCCTCACGGTCAAACACATCATCGCGGATTTCGTGCTGCAAAGTTCCTGGATGGCGATTGGCAAGGATCAGAAGACCGGTTGGGCGCTGCCGCTGCTCGCCCATTGCCTCGTGCATCTCGCAGTCGCCATGACGCTGATCCTGATGATCGCGCCGCGGTTCTGGTTTGTCGCTCTCATCGATTTCGCCATTCACATCACGGTCGACCGCGCCAAGGGATTTTGCGCATCGACATTTGGCGTGACGCAGGAGAAGCAGCATCCATGGTTCTGGACGCTGATCGGAGTGGACCAGGCGCTGCATCACCTTACCGGCTTTGGTCTATCGATTTTCATGGCCGCGAACGGTTGACACTGCCCGCTTGGGGAACTGCGTCGGTGCGTCTCGCAAGACCGAGAAGCGTTGCTCTGTCATGGGCGACCAGCGGAATGAAATGGATGTAACGATCAAGCTTTTTCGCGCAGACGACTGTCCGTCTTCCACCCCGCCTGCCAGATCGGGTTGGCAGCGGTGTTATGTCAGCGCGAATCAGGCGTCAACGAGGCCCCACATTCGCCGTTGAACGCGGTCCAGTACGAGAGGTCCGGCATCCCAGCAGCCTGAGACCTTCCAATTGGCGCGTCAGCCGGACCGGCGCTCGTCGGCGCGTTGCGCGTCCGGTTTCGCCGCAGTCTCTCCCGCGGACGGCAACTGCGCGGTCAGCTGAACTCCGGCTTTCAGCAATTGTTGCTGATAGGCCATGCCGTCCGCCATCAGCCTTTCCATCGCGCCCTTCATCCAGTCCTGATATTCACGGGTAATGTCGAAAGGCGTCGCGGCGTCGCCGACGCGTTTGGCTGTTTCAAGCGCTGCTTGTGCGCCAGTGTGACGCCGGGCGAACCAGCCGTCGGCCAGTTCCTTCATGCCGTCGAGCGCGGCTTCCTGGTTCTCCCAGAACTTGACGCCCATCGGCGCATAGGTTTTCAAGGCAGCTGTGGGCTGTAAGAGCTGAGGAAACAACGTAACGCTATCGGCCATGACGATTCTCCTCTTTTGCGTGCCAATTGACCTGTCGGTCGCAACGCAAGAATAGATTTTCGCGATTCGGACTCAGTGTTCAATATTGCTCAGTTTGCAAAATTTGATCTACCAGCCCTCATCAAGCCGACGACTCATCAACCCCGTGGTGTGGGAGCGTGCCGCTTGCCCAACGGCCGCAAATCTTTTCGAACAGGCTGTTGGCGTTGCGGGTGCCGGCGCTGACGCGGCCATGGAACCGCGGCAAGTGCTCCTGGTTTCGATTTGCGCTTGACGTGATTGCCCCGCATGCTCGGGAATGACGCAGGGAACATACATATGACCGAAACACCGCTCACAAAACGGCATGTCAGCATCCTGGATGCCAGCATGGCCTATCACGAGCGCGGCCAGGGAGCGCCGGTGCTGTTTCTGCATGGCAACCCGACCTCGTCGTATCTTTGGCGCGACGTAATTCCTGAACTCGAGGGACGTGGTCGCCTGATCGCGCCGGACCTGATCGGCATGGGCGATTCCGCCAAATTGCCAAATCCGGGGCCGGATACCTACCGCTTCACGACCCATCGCAAATATCTGGCCGCGTTCATCGAGGCGGTGATCGGTCCGTCGGATTCTGTCATGCTGGTGGTGCATGACTGGGGCTCGGCGCTGGGTTTCGACTGGGCCAACCATCACCGCGACCGTGTTCGTGGCATCGCCTACATGGAAGGGATCGTGCGGCCCATTGCCTCCTGGGACCAATGGAGCGCGTCCGCGACGCCGATCTTCCAGGGGTTTCGTTCCGACAAGGGCGAGACGATGATCCTCGACCGCAACATGTTCGTCGAGCGGGTTCTACCGGGGTCGGTGCTGCGAAAACTGACCGAGGCCGAGATGGCCGAATATCGAAGGCCTTATCCGCGAGCCGAGGATCGCTGGCCGACGCTGACCTGGCCGCGGCAGATTCCGATATCAGGCGAACCCGTCGATGTGATGCAAATCGCCGAGGATTATTCGAAATGGATGGCGCAAAGCGACGTTCCAAAGCTGTTCGTCAACGCCGACCCCGGCGCGATTCTGATAGGTGCGAACAGGGATTTTTGCCGCAGCTGGAAAAACCAGACCGAGGTCACCGTGTCAGGCTCGCATTTCATCCAGGAAGATTCCGGGCCGGCTATCGGCCAGGCGGTGGCCAGCTGGATGGAGACAAACTCGCTGTAGCGGGACCACGGTCGCGCTAAGCCGCCTGATTCGGCGGGGTCAAGATACCNGTGTCACTACCGGGCACCGTGGTTAACCTTTCATTAGAGGATTACGCTGCATCTTGCGGACAGGGAGACTGCAAATGTTTTCAAGCCGCGATGCCTACGAAAACGATTTTTGCCCGGTGCGGGACGAATTGCTCGGTGAAATGTACCGCGCCAACGAAAACGGCCTGCCCCGGCTGGTGGAGAGCGTTACTTCCGACGTCCGGGCGATGCTGGCGCTATTTTGTTATCGCAGAAGCCACCTGCACTCGCTGGCACTTTCGATCGCCGCAAGCTGCAGCGAGCGGGAACTGATCGAGTTGGGCGGACGCGTTGGCTCCACCCTTTACGCGCTGTCCCGCGAAGCGCCGGCAACGCGTTCCGTGGCGTCCTCGTCCTATGGCAACCGTAAGCCGATCACGCTGTCGACCAAGCCGCTCAGCACCTTCTCTACAGTCGAAGACGAGTTGGACGACGAAGATTTCGTGCAGGCGGTGACGGCGTAATCCAAGCGCGGTTTGAGGAGCAATTTCCT
>JGI12053J15887_10000885_pt1 | contig 13124 bp, 9 predicted proteins | sample MedBloCAOM1_O3_FD_15887 | JGI IMG/M metagenome (IMG submission 15887)
AGGCGGTCGCGCATCCCTTGGCCTGCAAGGATGCGCAGGGCAGGCTGCGCGTCGCCGCCGCGACCACCGTCGGCGAGGACGGCTTCGAGCGTACCGAGCGGCTGATCGACGCCGGGGTCGACCTGATCGTGGTGGATACCGCGCACGGCCATTCCTCGCGGGTGCTCGCCGCCGTCAACCGCATCAAGCGGCTCTCCAATGCGGTGCAGGTTATTGCCGGCAATATCGCCACCATGGAGGGTGCGCAGGCGCTGATCGACGCCGGCGCCGACGCGATCAAGGTCGGCATCGGTCCGGGTTCGATCTGCACCACCCGGATTGTCGCCGGCGTCGGCGTGCCGCAGCTCACCGCGATCATGGATGCGGTCGAAGCCGCGAAGAAAGCCAATGTGCCGGTGATCGCCGACGGCGGCATCAAATATTCCGGCGATCTGGCCAAGGCGCTGGCCGCCGGTGCCGACATCGTCATGGTCGGCTCGTTGCTGGCCGGCACCGACGAGACCCCGGGCGAGGTTTTCCTGTGGCAGGGCCGCTCCTACAAGGCCTATCGCGGCATGGGCTCGGTTGGGGCCATGGCGCGCGGGTCCGCCGACCGCTACTTCCAGCAGGACATCAAGGACACGCTCAAGCTGGTGCCGGAAGGCATCGAGGGCCAGGTGCCCTACAAGGGCCCAGTCGGCAACGTCATGCATCAGCTCGCCGGCGGCCTGCGCGCGGCGATGGGATACGTCGGCGCGCGGAACCTGACCGAGTTCCATGAGAAGGCGCAGTTCGTGCGCATCACCGGCGCGGGCCTGCGCGAAAGCCACGTCCACGACGTCACCATCACGCGCGAAAGCCCGAATTACCCTGGCGGGGCGTAGACCGTTTTCAAGCGAAAGCCTGCCCCGGACTTGATCCGGGGTGGAGACCGGTTCGCGTCAAGAAAACGCATCAAATCAAGAATCTAGAGCCCCGTTTCGATTCTATCGAAACGGAAAAGGCTCTGGCTTTGCCGGGCTAAATTGACCACCACAAGGCCGGCGAAACGCGCTACTGTTGACGCCACGGATGGTTGCGCTGCCCAGCAATCCACGCTGGCGATTGTGCCGCGATTTCCAAAAAGATTTCGCCTCAACATCATTCGAAAAGAGAAGTTGAACATTATGATTGATTGGTCGGACGACAGAATTGCAGGACTTTCGGATCAGGATCTGAAGAACCTGCTGGTCAATGCGGAGCGGAAATCCGTCGGCGAAGTCATCGCGCAATGCAAAGCCGAACTGGAAAAGCGCGACGCCGCAAAACCACGCAAGGCATCGAAGCCGCGCACCGAATTGAAAGCGTTCGAGCACGACATGTCCGGTCAACTCGCCACTGTCGGCAAGGAGATGGCCGGGAAATACGACCTGTCGGAAGAGACCGCGAAAGCGAACTCGGTGGGCGTGAAAGGTTTCAAGGCGCACAAGCTGCTGGACGCCAAGGGTTATGCCAAGTTGGGCGGCATGCAGCGCGACGGCTCGGTCGCGGTCGACCGCTATATTTCGTACCGGCGCGGCAAGGACATCGTCTCGCTGAGCGTCTTCCTGCTGAAGGATCAGCCGGTCGAAGCCCATGAGTTTCATGTGATCGCACCAAAAGCCCTGCTCGATGGCGCCAAGCCGGTGGCCGAAATTCGGCCCACCGCGACGGAAGCGCAGAAGCAGTCGGCCGACGGCGGGCTCGCCTTCAAGGATTTGCCAAGCGCCGCCGCGGCGTTCGACGCGGCGCTGGCGAAGATCACCGTCTGACACTGACCCGATATCGTCGCGCCGCCCGCGCACCGCACGATCAGGACGTGGACGCAAGGCGCAAAAGCAATCTCGCACTAAACGCTATCGCGGTAGAAACGCGGGCACCATATTCTCTGCTCGCTGTGGACCGGACGGTTGCTCTAGACGGCGATGCCCTCAAGGTACAACATTGGAACCGTCATCTCCAGGCATCCGTCGCGTTCTGCGGCGGCATTTAATTGAGCTTCGAGAGTATTGAAGACGTCGCGCTCATTCTCGACGCCGACGGCTTGACGCCAGCCGTCGAGGAACCATTTCACAAGCGAGTGGCGTAGCATCGTCGATCCGTCGGCGAAATAGATCCGGAAGTTCTTTTCGAAGGTGCGAGAGGCGGTGAATCCGCTGTCAACGACCAGGTTCGTGATAGCGCGCACTGAGAGCCGGTGTTCCTCTTCGCGATGCAGCGCGTCGCGGGCGGCCCCAAATCCAGACTCGCTGAGAATTGCATCCAACAAGGCATAAAGCGCACCAAAGTGGCCCTGCACGTTCGTGGTGAGAACAAGGCGCGCGTTGGTCTTTGCGACACGTCTGCACTCCCGGAGCGCCGCCCGCGCGTCCGGGAAGTTGTTGATTCCGAGATTCGAGACCATCAGATCGAAGTGCGCATTCGGAAACGGCATTGATGCGACGTCGGCCTCGATGATATCGACGTTGGTCAGACCATGAAGTTCGAGCTTTAATCGCGCGCGCTCGAGCGCATCAACCCAGATGTCGGTGCCTACGAAGTGCGAGGAAGTACCGTGTACATGCGCGAGTTCAATCAGGGGAAATCCAGTACCGCAGCCGACATCGAGGCCGCGGACACCACGGCGGATTTCCAGGTGATCGAACAACAGGCCCCCAAAGCGCGCGCTCCAGAACGAGGTCTCATCGTAGATTTCAGCCAACCGTGATGGCTTCCAACCGGCTGGGTGATACAGGAAGTGACGCATGCGGCCGCCTCTTTCGGTCAGAGCGGGCCTATGCGCCCGGCATCTTCGGTGACCTTCGTTTACAACAACGAAGTGGCTTTCGGTAGCGATCGGCTGGACACGCTGAGGCGGTGGCGGGTGAAACCTCAATCTTCAGGGGGGCCCGCTCACGTGTCATTCCTGATGCTGCCCCTTATTCCCGCGAACGCGCCTTGAATGGGCGATCAGTCAGTTCGGCGTGGCAGTTGATCTTGCGGTCGTCGACGCCTACGTCCACAGTTGGCGTATCTCGGGACACAGCTCTATGTCTCATTTGGGTTTTTCCGTAATTCCAAAGCAGACATCGGCCAGGTGTTGCTCGTGGCATTGATGAGTATACGCCCTAATGATCAAACCAAAAAATTGGAGGAAACAACCATGTCGCAATCCGCAAAACGTGTCGTTCTGGTTTCTCGCCCGGTCGGCGAGCCCAAGCCTTCGGATTTCCGCGTCGAGGAGTACGCGCTGCCGACACCGGGCGAGGGCCAGGTCCTGCTGCGCACCATCTGGCTGTCGCTCGATCCCTATATGCGCGGGCGGATGAGCGAGGGGCCGTCCTATGCGGCGCCGGTTCCGATCGGCGGGGTGATGGAGGGCGGCACGGTGTGCGAGGTGATTGCCTCGAACAATCCGGGCTTTGCCATCGGCGATATCGTGCTGTCGCGGGCCGGCTGGCAAACGCACGCGCTTTCCGATGGCAAGGATTTGCGCAAGGTCGATCCGAGCCTCGGTCCGGTCTCGAGCGCGGTGGGCGTGCTCGGCATGCCCGGCATGACCGCCTATACCGGGCTGCTCGACATCGGCAAGCCGCAGGCCGGCGAAACCGTCGTCGTTGCGGCGGCATCCGGCGCGGTCGGTTCGGCGGTCGGGCAAATTGCGAAGATCAAGGGCGCGCGTGCCGTCGGCATCGCGGGCGGCAAGGACAAATGCGACTATGTGAAAAAAGAGCTCGGCTTCGACGACTGCCTCGATCATCGCGATCCCGATCTCGCGGCCAAGCTGAAGGAAGCCTGCCCGAAAGGCATCGACGTCTATTTCGAGAATGTCGGAGGTAAAGTGTTCGAAGCGGTGTTCCCGCTGCTCAATGCGTTCGCGCGCGTGCCGGTGTGCGGCCTGATCGCGCAGTATAACGACACGGAAGCATCGGTGCCGAAATGGGCCTCGTCGATGATGCGCGCGATGTTGACAAAACGGCTGAATATCAGAGGCTTTATCGTCAGCGATTTCGCCGCGCGGCATGCGGATTTTCTCAAGGACATGTCGGGGTGGGTGCGCGAGGGCAAGGTCAAGCATCGCGAATTCATCACGGAGGGTTTGGACAGCGCGCCCGCCGCATTCATGGGACTGCTGAAGGGCGCCAATTTCGGCAAGCAGCTGGTGCGCGTCGGGCCGGACAGAGCGTGAGCCACCGGAGGTTGGTCGATCGCGCTTGCTGAGGCGCTGCTCTACAGGTGTCCGACTTTTCAGCGCGGCCCTCGAAGGCCGCGCGCCCGACCGCCGGCCGCAAAAATACCTGGCGGCTGCTATCACGATTACGGTGCGCTAGGCTTTCTATCTTGCTGCTGTAAATCCTCGATCAGTCGAGCTACATTCTGGTCTTCAGGCGCGACCAGAGCAAATTGCTGCGCAACGGCCAGAGCCGATGCGACATTCCCAGCTTGCCGATAGAAGCTGATAAGCGCCAACGACGTATCGCGGTCGCGTGGATGTCGGGTGCGGCTCTGGTTAAGAATTGCAATCGAACCTTGCACACGCCCGGCGGAATGCAGCGCAACAGCATATACGTAAGCGTATCGTGCCCGATCCGGTTCAAGATCGGCCGCCATGGCCAACTGCTCGATCGCATCATCAATACGCTTAAGCCGAACGAGGCTGAGCCCAAGTGAATAGTGTAGCCCAGCATCACGGGGGGAGTTTGTCAGGGCCGTGCGCAGAACGCTCTCGCTCTCGCTTTCTCGCCCTAATTCGCGAAAGAGATCGGCCAGATTGATCGCCGCCGGCACATACTTAGCACTCAGCTGCAGGGCCGCNTTATATTCAGTCTCGGCATTGGCCGGTTGCCCGCGCCGCCTGAGGAAGTTACCCAGCGCTGACCGCGCTTCGGGCCGATCAGCGTTGAAGCGCTGGGCGGCGATGAATTCGTCGGCAGCGCGCTCGAAACGTTCCCGATCCGCCGGTGATAGCGTCGCTGTGGGGATTGCCGCCAGCAGTGCCGCAGCGCGGATGCGAACACCGCGATTGGAATCGGTAAGTAGCGGGGAAGCCAACGGCCATGCCTGTACAACGGGCACTGCTTCGAGCATATCGAGCGCGGCGATGCGCACCATCGGGTCGGAATCGGAAAGGCTGGTGCGGGCCAGATTAACGCTTGCAGGTGAGGCGCGGGAACTCAATTCCGTCAGCGCGCCCGCGCGTGCAAAAGCCGGTGCTTTGCTGTCAGTGGCAACCGCCGCAAGAAGAGCCGCCGCGTCGGGTTGGTCACCCCACGCCGCAGTAAAAGCTTCCGTGTAATTCTGGAAGCCTTTGCGGTTCGGCCCATGCCAACGATCGACGGCGGATGCCGCCCATTGCGGGGATTTGTCGGTGTGACAGTCGTTACAGGCATTGGGCGTGCCGAGCTTCGCCGATAAATCGGGACGCGGGATACGGAAGCTGTGATCGTGCCGCTGGTCGACCACCATGTAGGTTTTGGTGGGCATATGGCATGACGCGCAGGAGAGCGGCGGAGTCACTGCTTCGTGACGATGGTGCGTTACAGAAGAGTATTTGTCGGACGAGTGGCATTGCAGGCAGGTCTCATCAACCGCTAACCGAAGTTTCGTGCCATGCGGATCATGGCAATCGCTGCAGGTGACGCCGGCCGCAAACATCTTGCTCTGCTTGAATGAGCCGTAATTGTAGACCTCGTCGAGCATCTGCCCGTCCGCATGATAGAGCCCGCGAGCAAGATTGGAGACCACGTGCGTGTCGGACAGCGATTGACCCGGCATCCAGTCTTCGGAAAATTCGCCGCGCCGGGCGTGGCAGAGGCCACAGGTCTCGACCTCCTTGCGCAGCATGGCAGGCGGGATGCTACGCTGTGGATTGCCGGTTCTCGGATCGGGAAGCCAAGTGATGCCGTTACGCTCATTCAAGAACACAGCAAGACCTTTTTCGGGATCGTCGCTCTTTCCGAACGGCGACCAGCGTTGCTGGTCGTGTGCCCAACTGACGTGGCGTGACCCCTTTCCGTGGCAGGCCTCGCAGCCGACGCTTATTTCTGCCCATGTGGTAGCAAAGCGATCATTGGCCGCATCGTAGTTCTTTTGCACGCCGGTGGAATGGCACTCGGCACACATGAAATTCCAGTTTTGATTGAGCCTGGTCCAGTGCAGGATATCGTCGTGCTTGATCTCCTCGTTGGGATAGAGGTGAAACCAGCGCTGGCCACCCTGCTCCTTTAGGCGGCTATCCCAAGCGATTGAAAGCGCCTGCAATCGACCGTCGGGGAACTCGATGAGGTATTGCTGCAGGGGATCGACGCCGAATGTATATTTAACCTCGAAGAGGGCGAGGTTGCCGTCGGGGCCGTCGGTCTCAACAACGAATTTTCCATCTTTTTTGAAAAAGCGGGAATGCACGCCGTAATGATCGAAGCTCGCGTCATCAAAATTGCCAAGCACGGAAGCAGCGGTCGCGTGCTGCATGGCATGCTTGTGCTGAGACGTGTTCCACAAATCTGCTTCAGCGTGATGGCAGCCAGCACAGGCTTCGCTGCCGACGAACGTCGCGGGAGCGACAACGTCGGGATGAGGTCCCGCGAACGGAACGTTGTATCCGCTATTGAAAAACAGAAATGCCAGACCACCCGTTCCGATGACCGCCATCGCGGCCAGCACTCGGATCCAGGTCTTAGATTTCCACCAGGCAGTTGATGCTGATGCTGCGGGCGGTGTGTCGGTTGGCGCCACAACAACGGGACGCTTCTTGAACTGATCTTTCTTTCCAGATTTGTGTTTGTCGCGCGCCAATGTCGCTTCCCGAAAATGTAATCCCGCCTTGGAGAATGCCGCGCTGTTCATCCAGCTGAAGATCGGCGGATTACGGATTGCCTATGCGGCGTGCGGCAACAGGTCGTCGCTCCTCGCCTCCGGCCACCGCTCAGGCTGTCCGCTTCTTTATCGATCCGGCGATTTTCCGCAGATTGCCTTCCGCGCGCTATGCGATTTCGGCAGGATGTTTGATCAGGCTGTCAGGACAGCCACCGGAATTCAGCGCCGTCCCGGTCGGCGAGATGGCGCCGGCAATATTCGACCGAACCAGAGCAGAATAGTGGGGAAAAATCAAAGACTAAGCCCTTGTGCCAATTGTCCGTTCGCCCGAATCCACTTTTCATGTCATCGGGACCGGGTAAATGGGGGCGCATGTGGGAATGCTGGTGGGCCTGCGGGCTGTCGGTGTCCGATTTGTATTCGATCAATCTGTCCAAGAGGATCATGGCACCGCGCTAAGCAGCCTCGCGTCCGCGACCCGCATGCTCCTGCGGGGGCGAACTGCTAGTCGCAGGCGCGCCCTCCTCACGCGACTGGAACAGGCCTGCGCCGGACTGGTTGCCCGCCTGACCACGCGACTAATGATTTTGGTGCCCATGATCGTGATTGCGCAATGTGCTCGTGCGGAGGACGCCTGTATCGACCCTTCAACGCTCGCGACAACAACGGTCGGCATCACGCGATACTTCACCGCTGACGACAAACCCACGCCATCGCTTGGCGGATATCGCGCGACAGCTTGGTTTTACGGCAGTACGCGGTATTTGGTCTCGATAGCGCACTTCGTCGATGACGCCCCCGTGCTGCCGAGAGGCGAGTGGAGGAAGGTCGATGTGCAGCAGCGCGACGTCACGGTGCAGGTGAGTGCTCGGTTACTTGCCGTCGTAAGGGCACTTCCCGAGGGATTCGCGATCTTTGAGTTGCGGGAACCATTTCCTAACGCGCAGACCCTCAAGCTTCGCGAGAAGCCGCTTTCAAGAAACGAGCCGGTACTCAGCATTGCCTATCTCGACCGACTCCGCCTTGCAAAGGGCAGGTTCGCTGAAATTGCGGGTAGTAGCGACATCGCTCGCGATGATCCGTTTGCAAAGGTGCGACCGGGATCGGGTCTCTTCGAGATGTGGGACATCGAGGAGCGCAATAACGACCGTTATGTGCTCGACCATGGCGCGTCAGGAGCTCCCATCGTCGACTGCGAGGGCAATGTGGCAGCCGTAGCCAGTAGTATCGTAACCCAAGGGAGCTTGCATTTCGCCGGACGGGAATTAAGGCTGACCACCCCATGGGGCATGGCAAACAACACCGCCGCACTAATCCAACCGCTGTTTGATATTACACTTCCCCAGTAGCCACCCGGGAAAAGCTGAGGCGGTTCGCGGGCACCCTGAGGAGGGGCGCCCGCTCCGTCACTTCTTGAACTCGCCGCGAGAGTCTATTCGCTCTGGTGGCCGGCCTGCTGCAACGCCTTGAGGATGCCATCGAGGTTGTAGGTCTCTGGCGCCTGCATCGGCGGAAACTCCTTGTAGGACATAAGCTCCTTCTCCCACAGCAATTGGCCGAGCGGCAGGAGATTCCAGTCGTAGAGGTACGCGGTGCTTGGGGAACCAAGCGAGCCGGCGTAGCCCAGCAACGACTTCGCGTCGGCGCCGACCGTCTGCTCGAAGGGATCACGCTTGATGTTGGCAATCTGGGTCCAGTGGAAGGTGGTGGCGCCATACAGCCCGCCGGTCTGGGTGTCGGGCACCATCGTGTAGTAGAACTTCCAGTTCTTGTAGCGTACCGCCGACGGTTGCGAGCCGGTGTAGTAGAAGAAGACTTCACGCGCCGATTTCTCCGACGTGCCTTCGAGATAGGCGCGCTGGTCGACGCCGTCGAGCGTGGTCTTGACGATGCCAGGGTAGCTTCCGGCCTCGATCTGCTTCTTCAGCGCGTCACCCTTCGGACCACCAGCGATGTCGACCAGCGTCGGCAACCAGTCGAGGGCCGAGAACATCTGGTTCTTGATCGTGCCGGGCTTGATGTGGCCGGGCCAGCGAACCACCAGCGGAGCGCGCATGCCGCCTTCCCAGGTGGTCAGCTTGCCGCCTTTGAAGGGGGTGGTGCCGCCGTCGGGAAAGGTGATATTCTCGGCGCCGTTGTCGGTGGTGAACACGATAACGGTATTGTCGAGCTGGCCTATGTCCTCGAGCTTCTTGAGGACGTAGCCGATATTGTCGTCCATCTGCTTCATGCCGGCTTCGTTGAGGCCCCAGTCCTTGCCACCGGGTTCGCCGATCATGGCTTCGTACTTCGGCGATAGCATGGTCGTGATGTGCATGCGCGCCGGGTTGTACCACACGAAGAACGGCTTGTTGGTCTTCTTCGGGTCGTTGCGGTCGAGGAAGTCGATGACCTTGCCCGAGATTTCTTCATCCACGGTTCTGGAGCGATCCAGCGTCAGTGGACCCTCGTCCTTGCACGTCTGGTTCTTCTGTGTGCCATCGGAAGACATGCATGCGAGGACCGGCCGCGGCGGTGTCAGGCAGGTCGATGTTCTCGGGTCCACCGCACCCTGAACCTCGGAGAGCCCCGGTACCGGTGTGCTCTTGCACGGCGGCACAATGCCTTGCACGGTCGGACTCTTGTTGATGTCTGGGAAGCTTACGCCCTGCATTGCATCAAGATGGTACAAGTAACCCCAGAACTCCAGGAAACCGTGTGCAGTCGGCAATGCCTCGACATTATCGCCAAGGTGATTCTTGCCGAACTCACCTGTGTTGTAGCCCTGGTCGAGCAGAAACTTCGCCACCGCCGGGGTACCCGGCCGCAGCCAGGACGGGCTGCCGGGCAGTTGCGGAGGAATCATACCGGTGCGCAGCGGATGCATGCCGGTGAAGAAGGCATTGCGGCCGGCGGTGCAGCTCTGCTCGGCATAATAGTCCATAAAGATCGCGCCGTCGTTTCCGATGCGGTCGATGTTTGGCGTTTCGCCAACCATCAGGCCGCGATGGTAGATGCTCGGCTGCATAATGCCGATGTCGTCGCCCATGATGAAAAGGATGTTGGGCTTGCCGGGAGGCCCTTGCGCGTTTGCTGGCAAGCATAACCCTAATAAGGCAACGCCTGAAACTAGCAGGCTCCCTAACCGTCGACTGATCTTCATGATTCCGGCTCCTCCGTTGCGAGTTTTGCTATTGGTCAAAGTTTTCGGATTGCCTATGCAAATTGCTGCAATACGTCATCGCTGGCCGCCTCCGGCCACAGCCGGGGGTTGTCCGCTTCGTTATGGACCTGGTGAATTTCCGCAGATTGCCATGCGCACGCTATGCGATTTCGGCGGGAATGTTTTGATCACGGCTTTTTGATCAGCGTGCGCCGAAGCGTGGTCGAGGGCGTTTCCCCGAAGATGGTGCGGTAGGTCACGGCGAAGCGCCCCGGCTCCTGGAATTGATAGGTCTGGGCAATCTCTGCGACGCTTGCGTTTGCCGGATCGGCGCGCCGCAATGTGGAGCGCGCCATGTTTAATCGTTGCAGCAAAAGGTACCGGGTAGGACTCATGCCCAAGAACTCGGTGCAGCACACTCGCAACGTTCGTTCCGGCACGCCGATAGCCGAGCAAAGCGCAGGCATGTTCAGCTGCGGGCCACGATGTTCGGTCAATACATCCTCGAACCGAACCATGATGTCGGCGTGGTGCCGCCTCGTTTTCAGATTGTCGTGGGCATCGTCGGCCGTCAGGCAATTGACAAGCGCGTGAAGCAGTTCCTGCTCGAGTGCTCGCGCGACTTCCGGATTCGCGATTAATTTATGCCTCGTTTCGGCGAGACGACAGGCCTTTGAATGAAGCCGCAGCAACCGCACTGCGGCACTCCGCGATGGTCGCAGCACCCGGCCGGCAGGCGGCGAGTTTATCTTCAGTCCACTCAGGGCCTTACCGCAGGCGGCGAGCTGCTCGGGGGGCAACGATATAAGACCCCATTGGCTTTCTGCATTGGTCCGCTGATGCATTCGTTCACCGCGGCTGTGAAACACGACGTCGCCGAACTGCAATCCAAGTCCGCAATATGTTAAGCTTGGAGCCGCGCTCGTCGGAAACGAAACAAACACCTGCGCCGGCGACAGCGAGATAAAGGCAATGCGCGGTAGATTTTCGTCGCCACGAAGCACATGGAACCGGCGCAAGTTCAACCACGTCAGGCGCGCATTGAAATCTCCGCCGCCGGTGACAATGAGATTGACACTCGCGTCTCCAATACCGGCCTGGTAGTCGCCCGGATTATCAAACGTGGCTGTGCCGTTCTCCGCCATCCGCTCCATCTCATTGGACGCGCGATGCCATTGCGAACCGCAATCGCTAAAACGCAGGATGGGGGACCGGCTCCGATTTCACTATGCGACTTCGGAAGTTGGAAAATTATTTAGGTTCAACACGCTGCGCCGCGTTGAGGATTGAATATTTCTGAGAATTTAACGAGCCCCCGTCGTCAGGGCGACTGCTGCGTGAAATAAAAGACCGCCCGAAGGCGGTCTCTGTAATCGCGGTTTGGCTCGGCGTCAGCTGTAAAGTTATGAGCGGCTCACGCTAATGCCGCGCAGCGCCTCCATTTTTCTTAAAGGAGGGATAGACTGCGCAGCGTTAGGGTCGAATGCCTGCTTTGAAGCAGCACTGGCGATAGGCATCCTGTCCCATGGCGTTCTTATCGCCGATATTAGCACCAACGCCCTGAGCAGCCACAGCTTCATTGGCTTGCCTAAAACATTCAGCACGTGCCGCAGTGGAGTTGGACTTCGCCGCCTTCGCCGCCTCTGCTGGGATTGCAGCGCCTACAAGTGGAACGAGAACAGCAAAGGCGAATAGAGATCTTAAACTCAACATGTTGGCCTCCTTGTTCAAGGGATGAAANATGACCAGGCAAAGCTGTTTCCGGATTATGTCGATGCCGGTCACCTTCTGCCCACGCGAGCCGATCTTAGGATCAGCCTACTTTCGTCTATGCGAAAACGGCAGGTCGATCGGTGGCGTAACTAAGCAAACCGGGATTCCACGGCGATGCGGCGTCTTCGGATTTTCGGGCTGCAGCTTCTTCAAATATGAGATCTTTTCAGAGTTCAGCGCTTCTCGAACGGAAAGATGACCTTCCAATCCTTCTTCATGTCGACCACCGTCCAATTGTTCACGGCCGCGGCGTCCAGCGCGACGTCGAGATGACCAAAATGCGAATGCCGGTCATAGGCATATTCGCGTTCGGCGTCAGTGTGATGAACGATCACGCCGAGGCGCACGCTGCCGCTCATTGTTGCCCACTGCAGCATCTGAAGATCACCGTCGGAGTTGCCGAAGGCCGCAATTGGCCGGCGGCCGATGGCTTCGTTGATTCCGACCGGCTTGCCCGTCTTGTTGTCGATGAAATTCACTTCCGGCAGCCGAAACAGCGTGGGCGTTCCATCGCGCATCTCGAACCTGGTCTTGATTGACGATCCGATCACTTGCTCGGGCGGAACGCTGTACACCCCTTCGNTCCACGGGCGCATGAACTCGACGCCGCCGCCCGACACGATGAAAGTCTTGAAACCGTTCGCGCGCAGATAGGCGAGCACTTCCAGCATCGGCTGGTAAACGAGCTCGGTATGGGGTCGCTTGAACCGCGGATCGCGCGCGGTGGCGAGCCAGTCCGTCACGATTTTTGCGAATTCGCTGGTGGTCATACCGGCATGGGTGACCATGATCACTTCGACCAGGCCGCGCTCGCCGGCTTCAGCCAAGGTTTTCATGTCGCGCTCAAGCACGGCCTTGAAAGGCTGCGTATCTTTCCATTCCGGATGCAGGGGAGCCAGCGCCTTCACGCGGTCAAGCGCGAAGGCCATTTGCACGTACATCGGCTGCTCAACCCAAAGCGTGCCGTCGTTGTCGAAGGTTGCGATGCGCTCGGCAGGCGCCACAAAATCAGGTGCGCCGGCTTTGGTAACGCGGCCGACAAAATCGACGATGGCCTGCTTCGCTGGGGTATCATTCCATGACGGCAATGGATCGTTTTGCGCGGAAGCATGGGACGACAAGCCGAAACTCGCCGCCAGCCCGAGGACCACACCTGCCAGTATGGTGAAAAACTTGTTTTTCATTGTGGCTCTCCGTCGGAATGAATTGCGGGGACCGTGCGGAATTCGTTTCTTCCGGTGTGAAATTGGAGGGAAGATTGTTTGTGGTCTATGCAATTTCGGCGGGTGCGCGCCCCAGGCGATGGACCGCGTTGCACCATCATAGCTTTGGCCTTCAGTTATGCAGAATCGGACTCTCCAGCGATGACGGGCTGCTTAGAAATATGCGCCGGTCATCCGCTGGCCGCCGCAGCGAT
>JGI12053J15887_10000886_pt1 | contig 13120 bp, 6 predicted proteins | sample MedBloCAOM1_O3_FD_15887 | JGI IMG/M metagenome (IMG submission 15887)
GCTGTAGTTCAATTCAGACGTGACACGGTTGTCGTCAATCCTGTTTGACTGCTCACGTTTCTCCCTCACGTGTCTCTGGGTCATGTGCGAGTGAAGGGGAAGTGGAGCGCTCCCTTTTTACCCCCCTTCGAACAGAGAATCAGCTTGACATACGTTAGATGTGAAGTAAAGGCAGTCACTTTGTAGGGGTGTCTCTGCATCGTGCCGTCATTCCCAGCGTTTTTGACTAAGATCACAGAAGGAAGACTGTCTTACCTGTCGGAAATCGAAGAACTTCCGCGAGTTTATCAATTAACGACTCTAAAAGGGGCATCTTTTGCTGGTTTACGCACAGAGAACTGTTGATTTTACGAGATTAATAAGTATGGGATGAGACTTGAAATAAGACGTATCTGTACAGACCTAGATCGAACAGATATGATTTCTGCGTCTTCAGGCGGACCGGTAATCTTTTTGTGAGATGTTCTTATGCGAAGAAAGGTATGTGGGGAAGTATAAGACGAAACGATGGAAAAGATTCACTTTTTTACAGCCGTCAAATTTGAAGTCGAGGTTCTGTCTGCCCTGGAAGCGGCTCGTTGTGATCGAGGTGAGGGAGATATCTTATCTAGCGTTAAGATTGACTTAGAGCTCGTTCGAGGCGCGCGTTTGCTTCGAGGCATGACGGTGTGATACGGATGCAGTTTCAAGATCGTCTGACGTGAGGGTGTGGAGGAAGGCAGATTCGCAGAAGATGATGAGGGCCATACGCCAGTTGTGCGTTCCTTTATAAGATTTATGAGCTGTTTGCGCGCGTATCCTACGCATCGAAAGGGAGCAAAAGAACTCCGGAGACAAATCCTTTCCGGACAAAGTCATGCGAGCAGATTAAATTTTTTTGTATGATCGAGGACATTTAAATCGAGCGTCGATGAAGTTCATCGGTTATTCGACTCAAGCGAACCATGCCCGCTATGAGCATGCAAGCGCCGTCGATCGGCGTCAAATGGTCGAGCAAAATAAGCACACCTGTTTCACCAACTCGGAAACCTAGGTCATCAAACGTAGCAAAAAAACCGTGATATATCTCAAGTCCCATGTTCCAACGGATCACTGGAACCCTGTGATATGTATTGAGGGCCGACATTTTCACAAATGTCCCGATGTTTCTGGTAATCACCCAGAAACTAGGTTGATTGAAAAACACAAACTAAAGAAATTGAGACGATCAACGAACACCCTTCTGCCGCGGAACGGAACATCTGGTACCATAACATGACGGTAACGATTCCTTTTGCCAAACAGCATGTAACTGCTATTCTTGAAACAGCAATATCTAACCCATCGGTCCGCGATTTCAACACGCAGGATTGGAGCTGAATAAATCATACGCACGTAACTTATTTACATTGTCGTACGATCTAGAGGTTCGTGAAAAGGTCGGCCTGTGCCGACTGTCGATTAGCTCTCCCTCATCACTGCTTTGTCGTTCGCTTTGTTCAAGTTGCATCCCATTCGTTGGACCATGGAGCCGTGGTTGATTGCTGAGCTATTCAAGTTGCAAAACAGTGCGTCTCATCCTCTGTTCCATGCCATGAGCATCTTTACCCTTGGGCCAAAAATACAGAACAAATATTGAGTAAGGAGGAAGAGCAAGCTGCTTCTGGACAACACCGGCGAAGGTACTTGCACTCGTCGTTATCGGTGAGCAAATGTTACATGAGGCCGCATTTTTTTCTTTTAAATTTGATATTAGGAACCAAAAATTCTTGCTGAAGCGCTACACGTGCTTCCGGATGATATTTCATGTCCACAGAGATACGTTCTTGCATGGAATTCAAACAACAGCTCCAGTATACAAAACGCCGAAATCACATTTCGAGTACAAGGATATTTGGTTGATTTCGATCTTCCACCGATCTTAAACTTATCGCAGTGATTTTTATTTTGTTCTGAGATTTATTTATCCTTCTCATATTTTTGACAGAGTCCCTAAAAATGTTGCGTGGGCCAAGCAGAGAGTCCGCATCTCAGGGTTAGGGAGTTCGAATTTTCTCCAAAGCATCAAAGGTTTCAAAACGATTCATGAGGTCATGACCCGTCGCCTCCCATCGCATAGCTGTCAAGACTGGCACGCCGTACAGTTTCAAAACTATCCGGCTCTTGATCTCAACTGCCCTTATTTTCCAAAGGAAGCAAACGCACCGATCTTGGGGTTTCCCAAGAACATTGATCCATGGGGACTCCTAACACGCGCTGGTAAAGCAAAGGGATTGCAACCATCACCTGACTCCCTCGTGGAATATTACGAACGAAGCATTGATTCTATCCGTGACGACAGAATGTGAGTGTTCAGGAAATGATGCATATATGACGCGGACTTACTTGCGATAGTGTGGTAAAGCACGGTACAATCGACCCAGCTACGTTGCGCAAAGGGTATCTCGTAGAAGCCACTGTTGCGTTTCAACTCAGCCGTACTAAGAAAGGAAGATGGATGTTTTTCACCCCCTTGCGAAGCGTCGAAGTTTTGGGCCGACACATTGACGAGGTATTTGTATGTTAAAACTCGGTTCGATTACCTTGATCACCCGCTTGTCAGGCATACTTGCAGCAGAGGTTAAAAGACGATGGAGCAGAAGCAAACAGCCCCGCTGTGCCCAGATTAATGTTAAAACGGTGCAGAGAGTATGAGGAGGAGGAGGAGATTAAAGACGTTGAGGAAAGATTAAAGAACTTAAAGCTGTGCTCAAAAATGCACCCGAGACGGGGAAGAACGGGCGAGGATGTTGAAATGAGCAATGATGTGTCTTAACTATGCTACCTCTTTCTTTCTTTCTTTTTCTCTCCGTGGTGTTTGTCATTGCATACAAAAACTACAGGAATGCTACTGTGCGGCAGGCAAATGCCACATACTGCTAATGTACACTTCTGAGGTACATTTATTCGATGGATACAAACATAGCCTGCAGCAGATCGTAATCAGGGCTTTCTTTGAATCCAAGCGTCCTCGCATACAACAATACTGCCATCAAAGAGGGATACAAACACATGTAGGTAGAATTGCCAAGAAATACTCGTTTCTGCAGATACACGTCGTCATCATCGTCTGAAGACGAGGAAGATGTTCTGGTCTTGTCAAACCAAGGCAATCCCGGTACATATATGTCCAATATTGTATACGCCAGAGACTCGATGTCGTCTCGACGAGAACGTTCTGAAAGGTCCTGAGTACCGCGATCGAATGAAAAAGTGGGACTCACGACGTTTTTCGTGGAAAGCAAGACTAGCATATGGAATAGTTCCCGATGGAAGCTCAGGACCTGGAGCCTCACTGATGTGAACGCCATGTGTGATGTAGGGAAATGAACTCCCAAAATCCAAAATATAAACGGTGGGCGTGGGATCCCAAAGCGAACCCAAAGTGAAGTTTTCTGGTTTAATGTCACCGTGAACCAAACCCGCGCTATGTACCTCCTTCACTCTGGAGATCTACACCACAACCACAATGAGTCGACTGATTGTTTGATAAACGTGTCCTTTGCTAACCATTTCTATGGCCAAGTAACTCGCTTCTCTTGTCTGACTGAGGAATGGGCACACCGTCACAATTTGCCCTATATTTGCACACAGACATTCTAAAATCATAATATAACCTTCCCCCGTCCAACCGTCCCAAAGAAGTCTTGCAACACCCTTCTTTCCACGCAACCTACCGTAGGCATGCATCTCCCGGAGGTATATCTCTCGATTACGGCCAACCTTCACAGCGCAGGTTCGACCTGTATCGAGATCTATGGCTTTATACACCTGTGCTGTGGTACAAGCGTGAAAAGGGAATACGTTTTCAGTAGTGGGCCACTGACAATAGCCCCCACCTGCAATGGAAAAGTGGGTTTCGGTCCAATATCTGTTGTCGAAGATCCTCATGAAGATCAAGGAATGGGAATGGACGAAGAAAGGACGCGTCATCGTCAATCAAATGCATCGATTATGTAACATTGATCGAGCAAATGCTGACATAAGGGACTGTCTGAGACATTTGCTGACATAAGCGACTGTCTGAGACATTTGCTGATATAAGCGACTGTCTGAGACATTTGCTTACATACTCGTCATCCTCTCAAACGGAGTTTCAAAATTTTACAGGACGCCCTACTGCTACACCCTAACCATGCGATTGTTTTCTATGATTTCTACACTCTTCCCTGCGCATGGACGGATAGGGGCCGTAGCGTCGAGACTGCATGAGGAAACTCATGTTGTTCGATCCCCTAGGCCTGAAAAGGATGTTACCTTGGCCTTCTGTGCAACCAGACGCGTACGATTGTCGTCGTGTAGATTAAATCGATATACATTTGCAATTCGTTCTATAATCTTGTTGTTTGCCTTGGCTTTGATTTCACCTGCTTTCGCTTATAGTCGCACGCGGCCCATGTTTGCTTCAAATCGACTTCAAAGAGGAGTGGCACAACGTTCATATGTCTTCGACCTGCCATGCTTGACATCAATGATCTCGGATACTAGGCTTGTGCAGGAACCGAATAAGAAATCGACTTGCATCCGACTGCGTTCTTCTCAACATAGCTACGTCCGGTGTGGCTTGCATTGTCCTTGCTTTCTTCCGTGTGATTTTACTGCCGAAGGAAACACGAAAAGTGATCTTGATACATGTGAAAGACCTCTAGGCCACCGTTTTCATGGAAGAAAGGCATTCTGCATGTCTCTGCGGTCTAAAGTCGCTTGTCGTCCTTGCGAGCTTCCGACTTATTGTTACACTATCATGATAAACCAGCTGTGTGTATTTAACCGTATCTCCGTTGAGATGTACAACGTGCTGAATGTTGATACGAATGCCACTGCTAAACATGTGAGGCTGTCGTATTTACGCTCCTGTCAAAATATATATCAAAGACATGAGTTCCAAAACATTTTAAATCGACATTATCAAGAGGAAACTTCTTGTTTGCATTTGTTTCTTATAATTTTCGATATCGTTGGCATGTTTTGCCTTGGATTGTTGGACTTGCATATTTTTTGGACGCACTGCTACCGCCTCGAATACCATGCGACAAATCCTAACGAAAGATCACGACATACAATTTGCTTTTGCCGCAGTACAGAGACTCTCCTGCTGCTACGCGGCTTGCCTCTGCTATACGCGCTGATTAAAACTGCGATGAACGATATCTTAGACGTACGGATTCCGTGTCGCATGACTGGCTGTAATTGCATCAATTTTAGATTTCAAGCATGTTGTATAGGTGGTGGAATACCCTTGGCACCTTTACTCAATGAAGGCGGCCCCAGCTTGAACTTCAAGAAACGAGCATGTAATGTCTTTATGGGCGAGGAGCTAATGAGATTTTTGCCACAACAAAACGACGAATTGGATCATAACGGTACCTATGCTCTCCAGGTATACACTTCGATAGAAGATGCGCCTAGAATACGATACTCTCAACCGTCTTCCCTCATTGTTCCCCTTCCCCTGCATGTTCTCGTAAATAGACTGCCGAAAACGCTAGTTTCTGATATCCTTGCGGTTCATAAAATTCCACGTGGTCTTTCCCGAGAAAAGACAGAAAAATTACGAAACGAAGTAAACGCACACGACAGAGAGAACTGCCAATCGTGCCATGAGTTCACATGCGTGTTTGTAAAAATTGAGCAAGTCAAAAAATCTGCTAAAAACCGCAGCGTCGATCGATTAAAAGCGATGAAAAATGCACGTAAACCAACAACCTACCAGAGAAAACTTACGACGCATCCTGTCCCCACCATACCCACCATTAAACCCAGTCCTGATTCCCACCCTTTCCCACCAAAAGGCAACACGAATACCTTTTTGGAAGATACAGCTGCCTCATTTTGTACAAACACTGAACCGTCGATGATTGAAGAGGTGGGATGTTCCGTGTGCGGAATGCTCACACCTAAGCACGCGACCAAAAAAAAAGAAAATGCAGACGTTGATTTCACCATCCTCTGCAGTGAATCTGAAACCGAAGTAACACGACGTGAAAGACAAAGTTCTTTGGAACCAATCAAAAAAATGGACGGCCCGGTTATGGATTCCAATTGTTCACGGGTTTGCATGGATTGTGTTGGTCTTTTGAAAAAGAAAAAGATCCCGTTGCTCTCGTTAGCCAATGGCAACTGGATAGGTGACGTACCATCTCAGCTCAAAAATCTAAGTTATGCAGAGAGATTGCTGATAGCCAAAGTGAGACCAAACTACTGTGTAGTCAGAGTAGAGTCTGGGATGAAAAAAATGCATGCGAATGCTGTGCTTGTCCCAAACCCTACAGCAAAGATATACGAAACGTTGCCCCCTCATCGAGACGATTTAGATGATGTGATGGCATTCGTATATACTGGACCCACCCGGCCGAGTGAGGCAGACTTACGACGAACCCCGTTTTTGGTGCGTCGTCGCAAGATAACAGCAGCCTTGGAATGGCTGAAACTAAACCATTGTGACTATGCTGATCTTAACATTTCAGAGAAAAACCTGAATTCGTACGAGAATGAAGAGGTTCCTGTAACCATCGAGTACCACAAACGAAACGTCAATAAATATCCACTTTCTACCAGTATTGACGATCTTGAAGAGGAGATGGGAACAGAAGATGGGGATTGCCCCTTTATAGTTCACGGATTAATCGGAGAGGAACTAGATGTAAGTGATAGGGAAACAATGATCGCTGAAGCCATTAAGCACATGGAGCTGGGGGGCAAATCTTTGGGCGTGGGACATGCGAAAAAACCTGCTTCAATTTTTAATAATCCACAATTATATCCGCAAGCCTTCCCCTGGCTGTTTCCCTACGGCTTGGGGGGGTTGAGTAACCAGAGAGGTTTCCAAGCTGTTCCAGAAAAACACAGGCTAAGACAGCTTGTCATGTATTACGACAAAAGATTTCAAAACGACAGCGCTTTCATACTAATTGCATTTAATCACACGCAGATCAAGGCGTCCGCCACGAGTGGCTTCTTGTTGACCGAGAAGGCAACCTTTCCGCAAATGGTCGAGCGTATAATGGACATTGATAAAAACGCACTGAAAACTCTGGCGATGCGACTTCGAAACGGGGAATACGTTAAGCCCACATCCCCAGCTGAGAAGCAATGTTATCAAATAATCAAAGATATCGATCATATTGCTGGACACGTAGAGGGATCCGGAACCACACGAAAATTCATGAATCGTGAAGCTTGGTCTTTGGTGAACTGCATCGGTGCGCCAACCTGGTACATCACATTTGCACCTGCGGACGAGAAACATCCAATTGCCCTCTATTATGCCGGTTCAGATGACACTTTTTATCCCAAATTACGATCTCCCGATGAAAGACGTAGATTGATTGCAAGCAATCCAGCAGGTAGCGCTCGTTTCTTCCATAAAATGGTAGAAATGTTTCTTAAGCATGTGCTGAAAATAGGCAAAGTGGAGCCAGGTTTATGGGGTAAAACTAAAGGATACTATGGTACCGTGGAACAGCAAGGGAGGCTCACATTACATCTCCACCTACTGTTGTGGATAGAAGGTGCATACTCCCCTCAAGATATTCGTGAGAGGTTATTAAGCGATGATTCTGAATTTCAAAAGGCTCTCGTTGATTACTTAGAAGATTCGCACAGTGGCGACTTTTTATTAGGGGACGAACACACCGTCAAAGGGAACATAAATGAAAGAGAAGCCTCGCTGGGATATCAAAACCCCACTTTGACCCTACCCTCTAAACCACCGGTCTGTAACGATAAGTCGTGCGATGGACCAAAGTGTCAGGTAAGAGGACAATGGTGGACTCAATTCAAATCGACGGTCGATGACCTGTTATTCAGGAGCAATCGACACGTGTGTAGAAAAAACTGGTGCCTCAAAAACAGATGGAACAGTTGTAAAGCACGTTTTCCCAGGCGTTTGTTCTCAGAAACGATTTGCGATGATACAGGTCATATTAGCATGAAAAAAAAAGAACCTATGATCAACACTTTCAACTCAATGCTAACCTATCTCTTACGATGCAATACTGATGTTACCAGTCTACTATCCGGAACGTCCATCAAAGCTGTGATTGCCTACGTGACCGATTATGTTACGAAATCACCTCTCAAAACGTACAATATTTTTGAAACCATATGTGACACGTTCGATAGGAACGCAGAAATGCTAAACGGAGACAACGATCGATATCAAAAGGCAAGGAGTCTACTGGTGAAGATCGTAAATGGGCTCACCACTAAAATGCAAATAGGGAGTCCCATGGCTTCATCCTATTTGTTAGGATTACCCGACCATTATACTAGCCACGAATTCAAACCTTGTCGATGGAGGCCGTTTGTAAAAGAAGTCGTGAAATGCTGGCCCGATTCAGAGCAGTTCTCAGAGGAAGATTTCCAAAACGAAAAGGTTGTTTTACAGAAGATCAACAACACATACGTCGCTTATAACATGGTACTAGACTACACCCATCGGCCATGCTGTTTAGAATACTTAGCTTTATATGATTGGTTCAGGCTAAGTGAGAAGCGAAAAATAACCAAGAGAAAAAAACACGAAGAACAAGACGAGAGACATTCTGATTCAGAGGACGAAGATTCCCATAACGAAACATATAAACTCGAGACGGACGATGAAACTGACTTGGAAGACCCGTTGCACCCGTTGACACGTCGGAAAAAACGCAAATATAGTGAAATCTGCTCTACTGAAAAAACAACAAATTTGCGTTTCTCGTGGGGTCATCCACAGCGTGACACACATAGCATAAATCTACTTTCAGAAAACGAGGCCAAAGTACCAAACTTCTTGGGTGTTCCTTTGCCTAGAATAGACTGTGGATCACAGGAATACTATCACATCACCATGTTAACATTATTTAAACCATGGAGAACTGGAGGGGCCTTGAAACGTTCCGATCAAACGTGGAACGATGCATTTGAATCCCACAACTTTACACCACGCCAAAAAGAATTGATGGGTTATTTCAACATTCAGTACGAGTGCTTAGATGCCAAAGATGATTACAACGCGCAAATGAAACAAAGATACTCACAAAACAATGCTATCATAGGAGGATATCAAAACGACGATGAAAACAATTCCTGGAGTACAGAACGAGATGTAATGAGTCAATTGGACGTGCATGTAGACGAGGATATATTAGCCGAAGAATGGGAGGTACCTTCTAACCGCACTCTAAAACGACTGGAAGATATGAACGAAACTGAACGGCGTATGCAACGATCGGGCTGGTATTGCGGTTCATCCGATTACATCACGTTGAAAAATGCTATCTCGCAAGAAGAGATAGAATCGAATTCAAAATTACAATGGAAACAAATACTCGAAGATAAAAAGCAGGAGACGATGAACGGACATAATGTTGATGTAAAAAAAACCGAAACGCCTGTCCCCCCTCACACTATTCACTCTTTTAAAGAAGACGAAGTCAAAATAATTGATCACGGTCGAGAATATTGCATTGGTCCGGATGAACAGGACCCTACACGTCGTGGACCTGTTAATTCCAGGGCCGATATAATCATTGACACTGCACGATACTTTAATCTACGTCCTGAACAGGGCAGGGCTTTCGGAATAATTGCGGGCCATCACAGCAACCGTAGTCCAAACCAACTTAAAATGTACATTGGTGGGATGGCAGGGACAGGCAAATCTCAAGTTGTAAAGGCTTTGAAGCATTTCTTTTCCCAAAAAGGCGAGCTACATCACCTGGAAATCGTAGCCCCAACAGGCAGCGCGGCAGCATTGATAGATGGTTCGACGTATCATTCTTTACTGGGATTTCAAGAGCATAATGAAGGTAAGGCGACCGAAACCACTCTAAACAAGGTTAAACAGCGTCTCCGATACTGTAAATACATATTGCTTGACGAGGTATCCATGCTGTCCTGCCAAGATCTCTACGACATAAGCAAACGATTGTCTTTGATCATGAATAGACCAGACGAACCTTTCGGAGGTATTAACATGATCCTATGCGGTGATTTTGCTCAACTTCCTCCAGTCAAGGCAAAGGCTCTTTGGAATCATGAAATTAGTCCGAGGTTCTCAAACGGCACATCTACCAAACAGCAAGAATGTCTCATAGGCAAAGTGCTATGGCATCAATTCACCACGGTGGTCATTCTACGAGAAAACATGAGACAACGTTCACAGAAGCAGGAAGATAAGGAATTCAGAAAATCATTAGAGAACATGCGATATAAAGCTTGCACGAAGGCAGACATCGATCTCTTAAAAACCTGCATATCAAACGGAAAACCTGGTGAACGAAAACTGGAAAAGCCAAACTTTCGACACGTTTCTGTGATTACTTCTAAAAACAGATATAGAGATAAGATAAACGAAATGGGAACCCAAAAATACGCAGCAGAATTGAAACAGCCATTGACGGATTTCTATTCGATCGACACCCTCACCCATGCAGGCGTTAGGAACCGATTGAGGATTCCTAAAGGTCATAAAATATCTAGAGAACAGAGCCGTGGCAACAATACTGTTCATCATATCAAACAACGTATCTTGTGGAATCTGTCACCTGACATGACCCAGCACAAACCTGGTAAATTACCGCTCTGTGTCGGTATGCCTGTCTTGATCAAGAAAAACATTGCTACCGAATGTTGCGTAACAAACGGTGCGGAAGCAACGGTAGTTGGATGGAAGAAGAAATATTTAAAACACCATACAGAAGATGTCTCTGTACTTGATGTGTTGTTTGTAAAATTGACAAATCCACCTCGGACCATTAGATTAAACGGTCTTCCAGAAAATGTGGTTCCGCTTACTCCTACATCATCTACGATTGAGTGTCAATTACCAAACGGAGATAAAATCAGTGTCTGCAGGGAGCAGATCGACGTACTCCCCAATTTTGCTATGACAGACTATGCCTCGCAAGGTAGAACACGGCCAGACAACGTCATAGACCTAACGGGATGCAGTTCGCACATGTCATATTACACCTGTTTCTCGCGTAGTTCTACCATTTCTGGAACGGTGATAGTCGGCGGATTCAATCCAACTGTTATTCAAGGTGGTGCATCTGGGTGGCTAAGACAAGAGTTCAGAGAGCTTGAAATCCTTGACGAAATAACACGCTTAAGAGAATCCAATACCTTACACCCCAGCGTCCGGGGAGACACAAGGAACGTTTTATTAACAGGCTATCGAAACTGGAAAGGTGTAAACCATGTTCCAGAAAATGTACCTGCTGCCATACGCTGGAGCTCCACTGATCCGTTGGATATTCAATCTGAAGACAATAACCGTGACGCGAAGAACATCAGGGCAATCAAACGGCAGGGAACGGATTGCGAACCTCCAAACAAGAAGATCAAAACATTCGTCTCAAATGAAAACCTCCGCAGGCAAGATAACATATTTGAGGGAAGGGAAACCTACGGCACCCCCAACACTCCTTACAAACGCAAACACCTTGAAAATGATTGTATTCAAAACCCAAGTAAAAAACAAAAGACGTCAACGGAAAGCATACAGACACGTGAAAACGGGATTGAAGCCCCCGAGGGTATGATTTGGAATAATAATTCCTGTGCATTTGATGCGTTCTTCACGATACTTATTAATATGTGGAAAGAAGCACCCTATGGAGCCCTACATGTCATGACACAACATAACATGTACCTTCGTTTCTTACTCAATAGATTTGAAAAGGTCAAGGCAAGAACGGCAACGTGGGAACAAGCTCGAGACGAAACAAGAACATATTTGGCTGCTGGTCCGACAGGGAAGCGTGCATTTGGATTTCATAGGAACCGTGTTGCTGTGGTAGAGCTTATTGAAGCCATGTTGACACTCTCGCTGCCCGTCATGTGCACAAGTTGGCAATGTAATCAATGCCAAACGATTGTAAAACAGCAACCGTCTCACTCATTAGTTCGACATTGTTCATCAAGCATATGGCGAGAGATGGCATCCGAATGTGGTTTAGATCGTTGCGAAGCTTGGGGTCATACTCAAGATTGGTTCAACCTTAGTTTGATCGTGAGGTGTCGAAAGACCTGTAGGCTGTGTAGGAAACAAATTGCAAAAGGTCACCACGAGTATACGGACGTACCGAGTTTATTGGTGCTCTCTATGGAAGACGTGCCTCAGGCCATCATAGATCCTTATATTGAAATATTAATGCCAGATGGAAACGTTCAAAAACTTAAGCTCGCTGGAGTAATATATTTTGGACGAGAACACTTCACAGCGAGAATAATTGATGGCTTAAAACGAGTATGGTACCACGACGGTCTCACGACACGAAGTAGCTGTATTGCAGATGGCAAACTAGATGACCTGTCTCATCAAGATCTGTGGATCAAGGAAGGGCGTAAGGCATCTAATATAATATACGCTGTAACCTCGTAAACGTAACAAGAATATCACACCAACAGTCTGAGACAGTATGTCAAATGATGATGTAAGAAAACTTCTGAGACATTATATCGGTGGTCATGCAATCAGCATACATGATGGTACCAATGCCATTTCTTGCTACAACTGCATGAAAGAAGGATGCTCTCCATATATATGACTCAAAAGAGAGGGGACCGAAGGGCTGGAGGAACTTCCTGTTACACTTTGAACTGCCCGATATATCTCAGCTCCTCATGTTTATCATTTATGTAGACCTCTGACTTAAAAGATCTTTACGTTACGCATGACACCCTCCGTGCCTCGAGTGATTTTGCACGTGTATGGTCCACGATGTCAGGTAATTTGCCTGCCCGCACGAATCTCGTTGCAGCCACCTTCAAGGCATTCCTGTTCAGGCCATTCCTTCTCTATTAGACACCCATCATCACCATAACGGTCTCGCTGTTAACTCCCCCGCGCACTCCAATTTGATGTTGACTCAACCCACTATGAATGAAAACCATGTCAAAGAAACACGTCTGAATGTCATCCGCCACCGAAACTTATACTTTGAGTATGGTGACATCGTTGTTCTTTCGCGACCAACCGATGGCGTTGCCACCGCGTTCAAAGTCGACAAAGCATACTTACGAAGGTGGTCGTCTGCATTCAGCAGCATGCTGTTGATTCCCCCACCCCAACACATTGAGACGTTCGATGACATTCCTGTCGTGCGTCTGG
>JGI12053J15887_10000888_pt1 | contig 13108 bp, 12 predicted proteins | sample MedBloCAOM1_O3_FD_15887 | JGI IMG/M metagenome (IMG submission 15887)
AGGCGGAGAGTCCTCCCACTCCTCTTGCCGGCCGTATGGGGTCAGGTCGAGGATGCCGGTGACGAAGGCCAGCTTGTCGATACCGCGGGAGGTGGTGGTGTACGTCCGGTAGATGTTCTCGCCATCGCGAAGGAATACGCTGAGCAAGAAGCCGTCACCGGCACCGGTGTCCCGCGAGAACACCATCGGGATGCGGCGGCGACGCGCGGCGAGCGAGTCCAGTGCGCGGGTGGCTTCCTTCTCGGCTGCCAGCAGCTCGTCGCGGGCTTGTTGCCACTCCTCCACCGTAACGATCTTCGGTTTCTCCATGGTCATTCTCCTTGTCGCGACGGCTCGGCGTCGCCGTATTCGTCGTGCCAGTTCCACCACTCGTACGGCGGGGTTTGGGGGTAGCCCTCGGGCGAGTCCTCCCACTCCTCCTGACGCCCGAGCGCGGTCATGTCCAGGTAGCTCCAGGTGCTCCCCAACGCCTCGTCGCCACGGTTGTTGATGAAGTAGGTGCGGAACACTCTGTCGCCATTGCGGATGAACGCGTTCGTGCCGTGCCATTCGTCGACATCGAAGTCGGTATCGAACTCGTCGGTCATGGTGTACCAGGGCATGGTCCAGCCCATCCGCGCCTTCATGCGCTGGATGTCCGGCTGCGGCGCGCGCGAGGCGAAGAGCAGAGTGGTGTCGCGGGCGTTCAGATGGGCGACGTGGGCGACCTGATCGGCCACGAGGGAACAGCCGCGACACCCGTGGTCGGGCCAGCCGAACACGCCGGGCTCGAAGAAAGCACGGTAAACGATCAGCTGACGACGACCCTCGAACAATTCAAGCAGGCTCGCCCTACCCCCGGGTCCATCGAACTCATAGTCCTTCTCCACCGCCAGCCACGGCATCCGCCGACGCTCCGCGGCCAGCGCGTCCCGGGCGCGGGTCAGCTCCTTCTCCTTCACGAGCAGCTGCTGGCGCGCGGCCTTCCACTCCCGCGGCGTGACGATCGGGGGGGTCCTCATTGTGATGGTGGTGAATCCGTGATCAGCCATGATGTCCTCGGGTTTCGTGGGGTGGGGTTGTGGTGGGCCTGCGAGCACTCCGGTCGAGGTGGTCCTTCAACGCGTCGAGCGGGCCATCCCAGTCGCGGGCCAGCGCGGCCAGGAACTGCTGCGCCACCTGCATTGGCGCGGAGCGCAGCCGGTACCGGACCCGGCGCCGCTCCCCCGGTTCGGCCGTCACCAGGCCGACCTCGGCCAGCAGGGCCAGGTGTTTGGCGATCGCCTGCCGCGTGATCGGCAGACGATCAGCCAGGTCCGTCGCCGTGGCCGGACCCCCTGAGGCCAGCGCGGCCAGGATGGCTCGCCGGCTCGGGTCGGCCAGGGCAATGAAGACTTGTTCGGCGATCGCCTCGATGTCAGGCGGCATCGAGGTAGTCGACCAGTTCACCCAGCTCGCGCGCCCAACCCTCGGTGTTGCCGTCGTATGCCTTGCGGGAGGCGTCCTCTGGCAGCTGGGCGAAACCGGATTCGACCACGGTCAGCCGCGTGCCCGCACCGACCGGTTCGAGTGTGAACTCGACATAGGTACGGCGCGGATCGTCCTCGGGCAGCCCGTAGATGTGCCAGGTGAACCCGAACACGGCCGGCTCCTCCACCCGTTCCACACGCATGTCCACCGTGGGGCCGCCGGTCCACGTCATCCGGGCCGACCCACCTGGACGCAGGTCGATCGTCGCCTCGTTTCCGAACCAGGCGCCCAGACCCTCGGCCGTGGTGAGCGCCGCCCACACCTTGCCCGGCGGATGCGCGACCTCCACGGTCCGCTCGATGCGATCAGGAAAACCCATGACAGCCTCCATAGAGTAGCAACCGTTCGGTTGCTACTCTATGGCAACCGGTCGGTTGCGTCAACAGTCCTGCTCGAGAGGTCGCTCGCGACTCAGCCGATCGTTGACCGGACCCGAAGATCGGGTGGCTTGCGCGGGGAGGTAGGCGAGCGGGCATTCTGTGAGTGAGCCCGGCATGGGGGCTAGGGGTCTGACAGGGAGAAGGCCGGATGGGTGCTGCGCCTGAGCTCGTGATACCCGCGAGTGTCGATAGCCCGGTGCGGCCGAGGGTTCCGTCGAGCGGTCTGGCCCGGTGGCTGTTGCAAGACCAGGTGCAGCCGGTCGGACGGGAGACCGCGGAGGGACAGTCCCCGCCGCAGGCGTGGTGGAAGGTGATGTGCCTGACCGGGGTGGACTACTTCTCCACCCTGTCCTACCTGCCCGGGATCGCGGCGCTGGCCGCGGGCGCGGTATCACCGCTGGCAACGCTGCTGATCGTGGCGCTGACGCTGTTCGGGATGCTGCCGATGTACCGGCGGGTCGCCCGGGAGAGCCCGCACGGCCAAGGCTCGATCGCGATGCTGGAGAACCTGCTGCCCTTCTGGAAGGGCAAGATATTCGTGCTCGTCCTTCTCGGGTTCGTCGCCACATCGTGGATCATCACGATCACGCTGTCCTCAGCGGACGCCACAGTGCACCTGCTGGAGAATTCGTACCGGCCAAGCTTCCTGGCGGGCCACGCCGTCGCCATCACCGTGGTGCTGCTGCTGATTCTGGGTGGGGTGTTCCTGCTCGGGTTCCGCGAGGCGGTTGTCGTGGCAATCCCGCTGGTCGCAGTGTTCCTCCTGCTCAACGCGGTGGTAGTGGTCGTCGGGCTGTATCACGTGTTCACTGCGCCGGGCGTGCTGNCCGGCTGGACCAGCGCTCTCGCCTCCCGGGGCGGCGTGCTAGGCCCCGCCGTGCTGGCGTTCCCGCTACTGGTGTTGGGCCTATCGGGTTTNGAGACCGGCGTGAGCATGATGCCNCTGATAGCCGCCGACGGCCAGACCGCTGAGCAACGCCTGCAGTCACGGATCCGCAATACCCGCAAACTCTTGATGGCCGCNGCGCTGATCATGAGCGGGTACCTGGTCGCNACCAGCTTCGTCACGACGGTGCTGATTCCCGCTGACAAGTTCAAGGTCGGCGGCCCGGCGAACGCCCGGGCGCTGGCTTACCTGGCACATGAGCTGCTCGGCAACGGCTTCGGGACCCTCTACGACGTCAGCACCATTCTGATCCTGTGGTTCGCCGGCGCCTCCGCGATGGCCGGGCTGATCAACATCGTGCCGCGGTACCTGCCCGGTTACGGCATGGCGCCGGAGTGGGGCCGGTCCGTCCGCCCTGTCGTGCTGGTCTACACCGNCGTCAGCATCGCNATCACCATCGTCTTCGGNGCCAACGTCGATGCCCAGGCCGGCGCGTATGCCACCGGCATNCTGGCGATGATGGTCTCCGGTGCGATCGCCGTGACGATCTCCGCAGCCCGGCGCCGACGACGTTGGGCGACGGTAGGGTTCACGGTCCTGACGATCGTGCTGCTTTACGCGCTGGGCGCCAACGTCATCGAGAAACCCGACGGCATCGCGATCTCCGCGGTCTTCATCGCCGGGATCGTCGCGATCTCCCTGGTCTCCCGGGTGTCGCGCAGCACCGAACTGCGCGCCGACCGGATCGAGTTCGACGAGGCCGCTCGCAGGTTCATCACCGACTCGCTGGCCTACGACGGCAGGCTGGACCTGGTGGCCAACCAGCGCCAAGCAGGTGACCGCACCGAGTACGCCGACAAGGAGGCGGCCCAGCGAGCGATGAATCCGGTGCCCGGTGCCGCCGACGTGCTGTTCCTGGAGATCGACGTCATCGACCCCTCCTGCTTCAGCGACGTGCTGACCGTCCGCGGCGTCGAAGTCGACGGGCACCGGGTGCTGCGAGCACAGAGCCCCGCCGTCCCGAACGCGATCGCGGCGATTCTGCTTGCGCTGCGCGACGTCACTGGCGTCCGTCCGCACTGCCACTTCGAGTGGGCCGAGGGCAACCCCATCGGACACCTGCTGCGCTACCTGATCCTCGGCCGAGGCGACACCGCGCCCGTCGTCCGCGAGATCCTGCGCGAGGTCGAGCCGAACCCGGCCCACCGCCCCGGCATCCACGTGGGCGGCTGACCCGCTTGTCCTCAGCTTCCGTTGACGACATAGCTAGGCCGCCCGGAATGGCTGACTGAGAGCTGTTGATCCGGCCACGTTTGAGGGCCGACACTGGACGCCACGCCGATCATGTTCGATGCTCTGCGGGTGACCTCATCGCAGGACCAGCAAGGCATCCGGGTCGGTGTTCCCCGGGAATCGCGAGACGGCGAGCGCCGGGTTGCTCTGGTGCCCAAAATGGTGGAGAAGCTGACCGGGCGGGGATTGCAGGTCGTCGTCGAGCCCGGCGCCGGGGTAGGCGCGCTGATGCCCGACGAGCTGTTCATCGAGGCCGGCGCCACCATCGACGACCCATGGGACGCCGACGTCGTGGTCAAAGTCACGCCACCGACCGACGAGGAGATCGGCCGGCTGCATCGTGGGTCGGTGCTGATCGGGTTCTTGGCACCGCGGTCCGACCCGGAGATCGCCAGCAAGCTCCGCGACGCGGGCGTGACCGGTTTCGCCATGGAATCCATCCCACGGATCTCCCGTGCGCAGTCGATGGACGCGCTGTCGTCGCAGGCCAACGTGGCCGGCTACAAGGCGGTGCTGCTGGCCGCGGAGCTGTCCACCCGGTTCTTCCCGATGCTCACCACCGCTGCGGGCACCGTCAAGCCGGCGACCGCGCTGATCCTCGGCGTCGGGGTGGCTGGGCTGCAGGCACTGGCCACCGCGAAGCGTCTGGGGGCCAGGACCACCGGCTACGACGTCCGACCGGAGGTCGCCGACCAGGTGCGCTCGCTGGGAGCCAAGTGGCTCGACCTGGGCATCGAGGCGGCCGGTGAGGGCGGCTACGCCCGCGAGCTCACCGAGGACGAGCGGGCCGAGCAGAAGCAGCGGCTGACCGAGGCGACCAGTGGTTTCGACGTCGTGATCACCACCGCGCTGGTGCCCGGACGCAAGGCCCCTATCCTGGTCACCGCGGAGGCGGTGAAGGGGATGCGACCGGGCAGCGTGATCGTGGACCTGGCCGGGGAAACCGGAGGCAACTGCGAGCTGACCGTGCCAGGTGAGGTCGTGGTCCGCGAGGATGTGACGATCGCGTCACCGCTGAACCTGCCCGCGACGATGCCCGAGCATGCGAGCGAGCTGTACGCCCGCAACGTGCAGTCATTGCTGGACCTGATGCTGGACAAGGAAGGCCGGCTGACACCGGATTCCGATGATGAGGTGCTGGTCCGCTCCTGCATCACGCGGGAGCCGGAAGGGGACAACCACTGATGCTGCTCTCCAACCTGGCGATCCTCGTGCTAGCCGGTTTCGTCGGCTTCGCCGTGATCTCCAAGGTGCCCAACACTCTGCACACGCCACTGATGTCCGGCACGAACGCCATCCACGGCATCGTGCTGCTCGGCGGGATCGTGGTGCTCGGTGTAGGTCACGACCTTACGATCTTCGACAAGCTGCTGCTGGTGGTGGCCATCGCGTTCGGCACCATCAACGTGGTTGGTGGGTTCCTGGTCACCGACCGGATGCTGGGAATGTTCAAGGGCAAACAACCCGCCAGGGCCGCCGCCCAGAAGGGCGCGCAGCAGCAATGACGACTGCGGTCATGGCGTTGTACATCGTCGCCTTCGCGCTGTTCATCTACGGCTTGATGGGCTTGACCGGACCGCGCACCGCGGTGCGCGGCAACCTCATCGCGGCGGTCGGGATGGGCATCGCGGTGCTCGCGACCCTGCTCATTCCCGGTATGAGCAACTGGGCATTGATCGTCCTGGGCGTTGCGCTCGGCACCGTGCTCGGGGTGCCGGCGGCCAAGCAGGTGAAAATGACCGCGATGCCGCAGATGGTGGCGCTGTTCAACGGCGTCGGCGGCGGCGCGGTCGCGCTGATCGCTTGGGTCGAGTTCAACAGCACCGCCGGGTTCACCAACGAGCCCACCTACGTGATGGTGGCCTCGCTGTTCGGCGCGATCGTCGGCTCGGTGTCGTTCTGGGGCTCTCTGGTGGCGTTCGGCAAGTTGCAGGAGCTCCTTCCGGGCCGACCGATCAGCCTGGGCAAGCCACAGCAGCTGGTCAACGCGTTGGTCCTGCTGGCGGCGCTGGCCTGCGCGGTCGCGATCGGGTTGGGTGGCAGCGCCGAGTTGTTGATCATCGGGACACTCGTGTTCGCCGCGGCGCTGGGGTTGCTGGTGGTGCTGCCGATCGGTGGCGCCGACATGCCGGTGGTGATCTCCCTGCTCAATGCGCTGACCGGGCTGTCGGCAGCGGCAGCCGGACTGGCGCTGAACAACACCGCGATGATCGTCGCCGGCATGATCGTCGGCGCCTCCGGTTCGATCCTCACCAACCTGATGGCCAAGGCGATGAACCGGTCCATCCCAGCGATCGTCGCCGGCGGCTTCGGCGGCGGTGGTAGTGCCGCGCCGGGCCACGACATCGGAGACAAGACCGTCCGGGAGACCAATGCGGCCGACGCGGCAGTCCAGATGGCCTACGCCAACCAGGTCGTCGTGGTTCCCGGGTACGGCATGGCGGTGGCCCAGGCGCAGCACACCGTGCGGGATATGGCCAAGCTGCTGGAGGAAAAGGGCGTCGAGGTCAAGTACGCCATCCACCCGGTGGCCGGGCGGATGCCCGGGCACATGAACGTGCTGCTCGCCGAGGCCGATGTGCCCTACGAGCAGCTCAAAGAGATGGATGAGATCAACGGAGAGTTCAACCGCACCGACGTCGCCCTGGTGATCGGTGCCAACGACGTCACCAACCCGGCCGCCCGCAACGATCCCAACTCGCCGATCCACGGCATGCCGATCCTCAACGTCGATGAGAGCAAATCGGTCATCGTGCTCAAACGCTCGATGAACACCGGCTTCGCCGGGATCGAGAACGAGCTGTACTACGAGCCCGGAACCTCGATGCTGTTCGGCGACGCCAAAGCCTCCGTCGCAGCAGTGATCGAGGAGCTCAAAGCCCTCTAAGGTCGTCTAGTACACCCCGGCGGCACCGCAGCGACGCAACCGAATAACCTGTCCCGGACGCAACGTAGCGCAGCCATTCCGGCACTGTCAGTCGACAGCCCTGTCGGAAATCAGGTACAACGGCAGCTGCGGTGCGGTAACCGTGCGCTTGGGTGGTTGGGCTCTGCGTGACCGAGCCCTGGAGGGAGTCTGCGGTGGAGAACGGCTTAAGCACCAGCGTGCGTAGCCTCAACGTCTACGATGGCCTCGCCCTGCTCATCGCCCTCACGCTCGTCGGGGTGGGATTCTTCATCGGCACTGCTGGTAGCGGCGAGGCTGGGGCAACCACCTCTGCTGATCTCACCGTCACTCCGGACGACCAAGTCCGCCCGCTGGCCCCCGGCGCGACCGCGACGTTCCCGGTCTACGTCAAGAACTCCAAGGACTACGGCGTTCGGGTCACGTCGATCAGCGCGGGGAGCTCGACTGCGACCACGAGCGGCTGTCCCGCCGGTACCCTCACCAGCGCTGCGGTCGACAGTCCGGTGGGTTTCATCAGGGCGAACAGCCTCCATACCTACGAGATCTCCGTGACGATGGCCGCCACTGCGGACGCCAAGTGCAAGGGTCAGTCGTTCACGCTCCCGTTGACCGTCACCTTCAGTTCTGCCGCTGCGGACCGGCACTTCTCGTTCGGGAACTCCTAACTCACTTCGTCGGGGTCGGCACCCAGTTGCCATGGAACCCAAAGGGCACGCGGACCGGCAGATGGACCACCGCGATGGTCTCCAAGCTTGCAGCGTCAAGGATGGTCAGATCGCTGCGGTCGGTGGTGGCGTCGTAGACAAACCCCATGAGCACCCCGTCGTCCTCCGGCGCCTGTGGTGAGCTGGGCACAAAGACGAACTCGCCGGCGAACTGGTGCGCGCCGAGGCGCCGCGCGACGGTGTGGCCGCGTCGCAGGTCGTGTTTGAGCATGGAGTCGCCGACGGTGCCGCCGGTGCCCGAGGTCTGCATCGCGTACCCGTAACGGTGCGGTCGCCCGACGAGCCGGTCATCGATTCGCGGGAACTCCTGCGGGTGGTCGTCGAAACGCGTCTCGCGGATCTTGCCGTCGGCGAGGTCGACGGTCCAGCGATCCAAGCTCGTGGGGCCCTCGTTAGGCCCGTGCAACTCCGTATCGAACATCTTCGGATGCCGCACGACATCCAGAACGATCGAGTCGCCATCGTCGTAGGCGTTAAGCGGGTGAAAGACATAGCAGGGCTCGACATCGAACCAACGGACGTCGGCGGCGCCCCCGGCGCGCGGCATGACTCCGACGCGGGCCGGATAGCTAGGGTCCCACCGGTAGGGCAGGTTTGTGTTTCCTTGCATTCCTTTTCCGGCGATCGCGATGATCGGTTCGGGCACCCGGACCCGACCGATGAGCGCGGCGAGCACTAACCGGGCGGGTGCGCGCAGGATGAAGGGCACGGACACCGCGACGGCCTGCCGGGGATCGAAGGTGACCGGGAGGTCGTAGAACACGACGTGGTTTTCGGTCAGCGAGAAGTCGTGCATCATCGGGCTGCCGGCGACTTCGACGTCCACCGTGCGGCGCGCGCGACCGTCGATGCCGATGACCGAGTACTGCACACGGTTGCCGCGGCCGAACGAGTAGGACACCGCGTGCAGTTCCCCGGTGTCCGGGTCACGCTTGGGGTGCGCGGTGTAGCCGCCGCGCAAGGTGCCGTCGAAGTCGCAGGGGCCGACGGTCTTCAGGTCGTCGGTGAGCTCGTAGTTGGTTATCCCGCCTTCGATCAACGCCAGCGTGCGGCCAGCGTGGCTGAGCACGTTGGTATTGGCACCCAACAGCTCAAGCCCAGTCCGGATCCGGGCCCGCTGGCGGCCGGGCTCGCCGAGTGTCCGGGCCACGGCGGCTGTGCGGATCCAGCGATTGCGGTACCACTGCGCCACGCCGTCTCGTAGGCGCACTCCGTGGACCATGCCGTCGCCAGCGAACCAGTGGTACGTCGCCGGGTCGACCTCGGCGATCGGGTTCGGCCCATTACGGAGGTAACGTCCGTCAAGGTGGGCCGGGATGGTGCCGGTGGCGGCCAACTGGGTGATGGTCTGTTCCCGCGGCACCGGAGCGTAGTTGCCCTCAAGGTAGTCATTACCCATCGTCGCGGCCTCCCAGAACCTGTGTATCATTTTGTAACGCCGTTATAGTAACAGCCTGGCGGGCGCTGTGCCCGACGTCGATCCGGCCGCCGGCCCTTGACCCTCCGTACAACGGCGACCTACCCTGACAGGTGGTCGGGGTCCGGTGCTACTGAAAGGGGTCAGTAGGCGTATTTCGCAGCGTCGATCTCCGCCATCTCGCTGATATAGATCTGGTTTGATTTCCGGGGGCGGAGTCGAGCCGAATGGGGGCCTTCGATGAACGTTCGCTGGATGCGCTCGAATGGAATCTTGCTGGCCCTACTACTGGTGGCCATGATGGTTGTCGGTGGATTGAGCGTCCTGGTGGTACGGCAACAGCATCAGATCAAGACCCATGGCCAGGCCGTCTTCCAAACAGCTCCCGCAGGAAGCGCTCCACAGAATGCGACCACCGCGGATGCCGCCAACAAGGTGGCCATCCCCAGCATTCCGGCACCTCAGCTGATTCCAGCAGCTCCGGTAATTCCGGCACCCCAGGTGATTCCGGCACCCCACGCGGCCCCCGCACCCGAAACGGCCCCCGCACCCCATTCGGTCCCCGCTCCACACGTAGCGGTGGTACCGCGAATACCGGCGCCGCGAACAGTTCGGACGGCCCCGGTAATCGAGGCGCCACGGGTGATCCCGATACCTCAAAAACAGCTCCCAACGCAGCCCCGTCCGCAACGACACGCACCGGCGGCCGCTCCGATACACCAGCAGCAGCCGGCCAATCAAGCTGCCCCAGCCGGGCACAAACCGACACACGCGGTCAACCCGGGTAACGCGTCAGGCACGCCGGCGCAACCAGTCTCACCGGTCAAACCAGATGTGCCGGCTCAATCCGATGCGCCGGCTCAATCCGATGCGCCGACTGAGTCGGGTACACCTAACAACTCTGACTCTGACCTGCCAGCTAAGCAAACCGCACCGGCCGGATCAGACCTGCCCTCCGATTCAGATACACCGGCTGGAGCAGGCAAGTCAATCAAGCCCGACACGTCGAACAGCACAGCAGTCCCGGTCAGCCCGGAGACGGTCCCCGCGCGGCACGCACGCGCGAAGCCGGGCGCACCTGATTCGTCGGATAAGCCGGCCAGTCCCGGCGCTATCGAAGAACCCGACACCATCGGCTCCCCACAAAAAAGCGTTACGACTCCGTCCACGGCGCCCACTCCCACTAAGGCGCGCAAGCCTGACCCCGCCGTTGACACACCGCCGAATCCTGATAATGCTGTATCCTCGACGCCTGCCAGCCCGGAAAAGACTGATAAATCTGGCACTTCCGAAAACGCGCTGGCGCCGGGCAGCTACGATCAAGACGATACTGCCGAGCCGCAGCCTGTGCACTGAGTGTGGGTTAGTCTCTAAAAGTAGTTGTGCTCGCCAAGCGCATGCCGGTGGGGCACCATACATCCATGAGGGAACCACGTCCGGGCGATCAATATCACACAGCGTGTTTAGCCCTGGCGCCCCGCACGCCTGCGGTGCCGGTGGCTGCCCGGCGGTTGATGTGCCGACGGCTCACGGTCGTAGCAGTCGTGGTTCTCACATCGACGGCTTGCGCTTACAAGGGGCTCAGCATGGCCGCGCAATCCGCAGTGACCCTCCATGGCGACGGTGCACTTACCGAGCCGAACGCGACCTCAACCGCTGAGACTTATAATCCGGCATTTGCGCCGGTCGGCTCGAGGTTGAAGGTCACCTTTAATCCGTCGGACGAATCTACGAACGCACAGCTAACCGTCTCCGGGCTACTGCCGAACCGGGGTTATGCAGTGCACGCTCANACCAATGCGTGTAGCGCCGATCCCGCATTGGANGGGCCGCACTACCAGAACCGTATCGATCCCGCCGCCACACGCNAGGCGCCCTCGACGAACCCCGAGTACGCCAATCCGCGCAACGAGGTCTGGCTGGACGTGCGCACTGACACAACCGGCTCAGGCACGTCGCGAACCACGGTGCCTTTTGTCTTCACCGACCGGGGCCCGGGATCGATCGTGGTGCACGAGGCGATGCAGACCGCGATCGAACCGGGTCAGGCCGGCAAGGCAGGCGCGCGGATTGCTTGCCTCACCCTGTCCGCCGTACAACCGAACGGGGTCGAACCTCGGGGCTCCCGGTAACTGCACTCATCGCTCTCTGGGGGCGGCCAAGCCGCCCCCAGAGAGCACCTCATGGCATACCCGTGAGCTTGTGACGATCTGCCGCCGATCTACTCAGTCCAGTCCACCGGCTCCGGCTTGGGCAGCGGTTTCCGGGGCCCCGTCCTGCTCCCTCTTTTCATCTCCCGCCTTGATGTCGACTGGAGGGTTTTCAGCCGTTGCAGGATCCGGCTCTTCGTTACCCGCGCCCGAATTTGTTACGTCACCAGCCTGGGACATTTCGTTCCCCTTACTTTGGCGAAACATCTGTGTACTACTCTGCCCGGCTTGATCGTACTATGACACCCCGCACCCGGCCAGCGTCCACAGCCACGGCGTGTGCCCATCCATGCCCGGGCTCACCGGTCGTCAGAAGCGGTGGTAAGGAACGCGGCTCGGATTGACCTTGCCCAATAATGGCGCAGCACGGCTGACCTGCGAAATCACCTCGCACTGGCTCTCAGCACTTCTCCGATTTTCCCGGCGCTTGACGGCCTGGATACGGCGTGATCTCCCTCCGATACCGGGCTGTTCCGGTTCTGCAAGTTGGGCTCGGAGTACTGCCTTGCGCAAGGCGTGGCTCGTAACGCGCGTGAGCAGGGGAAGCATTCGATGCGGTGAGACTTTGTCCGTGTGGTTCCCGTGACTCTGGTGTGGCTATGAGGGTGGCCTAGACCGGCTGACGGATGAGGTGATCGGCAGGTGCGGGCTGCCGACGACGAGCCGGGGGTGGGGTCCCAGATCGATCGGTGCGATAGGCCTGGTGGCGAATCAGTCCCTCCGTGCAGAAGCGAAGTTTACTCTCAGCTGAGACCGGGTAACTGAGTGCGACCAACGATCCTTGGCCCTCCGGAGCGGACGCCGGTCCGTCAGGGCAGATCCGGCGTCCCGCCGGGGCACCACTGACGTTGTAGAAGGGAGCTGGAGATGGCGTTATTACCAGGCACGCTGAGCAGGGCAGGACCGTTATCATCCGACATCCTGGATCTACAGGTGGTCGAACACGGTGCCGATGCTCGTGTGGTCACCGCAGTGGGCGAGATCGACGCGCTGACTGCTCCGGAATTGGCGGCCTTCCTGATTGCGCAGCTGGTCGTTGCCCAAGTCGTGGTCGTGAACCTTGACGGTGTGCGATTCCTGTCATCTGCTGGGTTGCGCGCGCTGTTCGAGGCGAACGAATTCGCGACCCGGGAAGACCGCGACTTGCGGTTGGTGTGCAACTCCCAAACCGCTAATTGGGCACTGGAGACCACCGGACTACGGGAGCACTTCACGTTCACCGACAAGGTGCCGCGCAGGCCGGACCACGTCCGTAGCAGCAGGAACTCCCCCATGCGGTGATCACATTGGCACCAGGGGCGAAGCTGATCGCGGTGAGTGTTCCGATCCGCGAAGGAGCGCGGGTACCAGGCCGGCGCGATCAGCGATTGGTGAGCTAGACGCCGCCAGCAAAGCACGTTGACCGATCAGACCAAACAACTATGAGGAGTAACCATGGATCACAGCAGGACACGTAAGCTGATCAGGACGGCGACCTTGTCCCTTCTTNTGCTAACGACGACATCGGGCGTGGTAGGGATGGAGATAATGGTTGCCAGTCCTGCTATCGCTCAGCCGGATGGTCCGGGCGNCGGTTCGATCCAGGGGTTGGGCTCAGATCAGCCGGATCCCCCGGCNCCCATTCCTACTCCCACTCCCACTCCCGTTCCGCCCCTGCCTGTCCCTGCGCCATGACATCCCGGTTGGTTTGCTGCAGGTAGGGGGCCGCGGCACCGCCGACGGCTGTTGCCTGCGGCGGGTGGGGATGGTCGGTGGATGGCCGAGCGTCGCCCTCGCCCGC
>JGI12053J15887_10000889_pt1 | contig 13105 bp, 12 predicted proteins | sample MedBloCAOM1_O3_FD_15887 | JGI IMG/M metagenome (IMG submission 15887)
CGAAGCGCTGAACCTGCCGAGGATGCCCGGCATCGTCATGCCGGTGACCGACAACAGGATCGGCCCCGAGGTCGATTGGACGAACCCGCCGGCGAAGATNGACAAGGCCTACCGAACCTTGGTTCCTGCCGTNGACGCGGACGGCAACGAGATCTCCGGCCTTCGCTTGCCGGATCAGGNGGTNCCGGTCGCGACCTTGACCGGCTGGAACCTNTACCGCGGCCTGGAGAGCGAGCTTTGCGACCGCGATGGAACCTATGNGCCCTTTCCCAAGACCAAGGCCGAGCGTGAANCCACCGGCGACCCGCGCCTGTCGCTCGAAGAGCGCTACGGATCGCGCGAGGTCTATGCGGCGCGCCTCAAGGCGGCCGCCGATGCGCTGGTTCGCGAGCGATTGCTGCTTCCGAGCGATGCGGAAGCCTACGTCAAGGCGGCAAGCGAAACGCCCGGGTTCTGAAGGTCACTTTCTGCTCTGATTGAAATATCGCAAATCCGGCGGCGCCTGGCCTTTCTTCGCCGGCATCAGATAGCCGTCGGCGCTGAGCATGTAGCTCTCCGCGCCGATGCGGACGTGCTGGTTGCCCTCGGCACAGATCGCCTCGACCCAGACCGGGTTGCGGACGCGGTGGTAGTTCTTGATCACGGTCCAGGGCCGCGTCAGCGCATGATCGATGGTGGTGACTTCGTCGTGCAGGATGTCCGGATTGGCCTTGTCGAGATAGATGCGCTCCTTGACGACGGTTTGGTTGTCCTCATGCAGCGGGATGCCGCTCGCGTCGAAGGAGCGCGGCCCCTTGAGATTGCGCGTCTCGATAGCGAGCGCATCGTAACGGCCATCGCCGTCCTCATCGCGCCATTGGCCGATGGAATAGCCCATGAAGGAAGGTTCCAAGTTCTCGGGCCAACTGCGTCCGTCGGTGTAGATGCGGCGAAGCATGCTCAGATACTCGATCATGATGTGAGTGACGTGCGGCTGAATGACGATCTCCATCGGAAAGATCACATTCATCGCCCGCGGCATGCCGTCGGGGATACAGGTATAGGTGGGATCGGTGCCCTGGCCGCCGGCGGCCTGGTCCTTGAGGTTGGCCTCGTAGATCGCCTGATATTCCGGCGTCAGCGGCGCTTGCTGCCCGCGTCGCGCGGGCTTGCTGGTGTCCCATTGGTTGCCGACTCCGGCAGGTCGCCGCCACTGGCCCGACCAGTCCGGATACCTGGATGCATCAAAAGCCTGAGCGGCGGACACTGCAAGGATCGCTACTGCCGCCAGCGCAATGGACCCGATCGAGCTTCGCACGACTGTCCTCCCGTCATGACGTTGGCCGCTCGAATTCAGTACTTGCTTCGATTGAAATACTTCAAATCGGGTGGCGCCTGCCCCCTCTTGGCCGGCATCAGGTAGCCGTCGGCACTGAGAAAATAGTTCTCCTTGCCGATCGCCACGTGGTGATTGTCCTCCGAGCAATCGTTCTCGAACCACGTCGGATTGCGCTCACGGCGGAATTTTTTTGTAACGGTCCAGGGCCGCGTCAGCGCGTGATCGATGGTGGTGATTTCGTCGTGCAGGATATCGGGGTTCGTCTTGTCGAGAAAGATGCGCTCCTTCACCATGGTCTGATTGTCCTTGTGCAGCGGCAAGCCGCTGCCTTCGAGGGTGCGCGGACCCTTCATGTGACGGGTCTCGACCTCGAGCGCGTCGTAGCGGCCGTCGCCGTCCGCATCGATCCACTGGCCGATCGAATAGCCGGCGAAGGTCGGCTCGGGATCGTTAGGCCACGTGCGGCCGTCGGTATAGATCCGACGCGGCATGTTGTTCTCGAACAAGATGTAGGTGATCCTCGGCGAGAAGATGAATTCCATCGGAAAGATGACGCTCATCAGCCGCGGCATGCCGACCGGGAAGCAGGAATATCTCGCGTCGTTGCCGGGCCCGCCCGCCGCTTGATCTGCGAGGCTCGCTTCGAAGATTGCCTGATACTCCGGCGTCAGCGGGGCTTGCTGTCCGCGACCGATGGGCTTGGTCGGATCCCATTGAATNCCGCCGGCCCTCAGCCACTGGCCCGACCAGTCCGGATACTTCGTTTCGTCGTGCGCCCACGCGGCCGCCGTCAAAAATATCGTCGCCAGCGCGACTGCAGCGATTGACCTCGGGCAAATCATCTTGTCCTCCAGCGACGACGATGGGCCGGCTCGACAGCGGCGAAGGACGGCGAAACTTCACTGACTGACCATGATCGGCCGCCCATCCTTGAATTTGGTCTTGCTCACGCTCCAGGCGCCGCCGGGCGCACCGCTGCGCAACGGCTCGATCGTCAGCTTCAGCTCGTCGCCGGCTTTCAGGGTCTTGCTCGACCAGCCGTCCCGGACCAGCGCGCTCGGCGCGGCGCCCTCCAGGCTCCACGCTTGCGTCGTGCCATCTTCCTGCTTGACCGTGAGGATGATGAATGTATGCGGGCTGGTGAACTTGAACTCCTGCACCGAGCCTTCGAGCTCGATCGGATTTTCCTGGTCGAACATTGCAAACGAGTGATGCGCCAAGACGGCNCCGCTCGTCGCGAGGAAGGCGGAGCTCGCCAACATAACCAGTTGCCGTNGCATGGTGTTNCCCCTGTTGTCACTCCCACGGCCTCGCGCGACGCAGCCGCAACGCCGAGGAATGCAAATATTGTCGCTGGGGGCCGAAAAAAAGCACCGGCCATCAAGGGCTCAATGCCTGCCGGATGGCATCATTGCTGCTGCCTGTTGCGATCAGCGGAGACACCGGCACATCCCGCTTTCACGACAGCTCGTGGACGCGCTTGGTGCGCCGTCCGACGTCATCTTATCAGGAGCGCGGCGTAGCTGAAAAGGTCCAGCTTCTGAGTTGGCCTTTCAGGATATGAAGTTTTTATATCCGAGAATCTTATGATCCAGAAACGTTGCTGTTGTGCTGCGCTCTTTCCGGTGTCGCGGTCATGCTACGGATCGGCCTTGAGATAGGCCCCATGGCATGAATCACATGCGACCCGCAGCTCCGCTATGAACCGCCTGAAGTCGCTCTCCTGCTCGGCGCGGCTGGCTCTGTAAGCGATTTTCGACGCGCTCGCTGCCTTGGCATAGAAGTCCGGGTAGTTGGTGAAGACCTCGGGTGAGGCATAGGTATCGCGGCCGGGATCGCGCTCGACATTGGGCTTCCACTGATTGGTGTCCGCGGGAAAGAGATGCGGGAAAGCCATCAGCATGACCGAGATCATGTCGGCGTGCTCGCGTCCCTCGGCCAGGTTGACGCCCTTGTCCGAGGTGGTCATGGTCTCGAGCTCATCCATGTTGGTGCTGATCGTGTCCATCAGGATCTTGCGCGCGAAGATCGCGTCCTTGGCGACGGTCGCGCCCCGGTCCTGACCCGACGCCAGATGGCCTACGCCGACCGTGGCCAGCACGATGGCGCCGATCACGATAGCCGTCCGCTGCAACGGCCCTGCGAGTAAGCGCGTAACGCCCGCCATCCTGCACCCCCATCCGCATGGACCATCAGAGGTACAATGACCCCAGATATGCGGTTAGTCGCCCTCCTATGGTCACGGCCGCCCACAACAGGCAAGCAGCGGAGACAAGTTTCAGGCCGCGCGAAGAGACGGCCCCCTTCGCTTCCCAGCTGGCCGCCTCTCGTTTCATGGTTTTGTGGAGATACCACGTCACGACGATCGCGATGATCACGAGCGTGATCTTTACCTCGAACATGCCGTCGGCCAGATATTGCGTTGGCTTGGTGATCCACAGGGTGACGCCGCTGATGATTTGACATGCAGCGGCAACCCAGACGAACGGAACCAGCTTGTTCATTGCGGTCAATGGAATCGTCCGGAACATTCCAAACAGACGCAGGCCGATAATGAACATGAGGCCGACGACTGTCGCCGTCCCGAACGCGTGGATTGTCAGCGCGAGCGGCCATCCCCACGATGTATTGACCCATTCCGCGTACCACGTATGCGTCAGCCATTCGAGCATCTTTACCCCCCTCGATCGCTGTCCGTCGGGCGGCTCTCGGCCAGGACGCCCGAGTGCGGTGAATTTGAAGTTCCTATCAGTTGTTGCCGCCAGACTTTCATAGGAACTTCAAATTCAAAACCGCACTCGAATCATAGAGTGCCAGTGTCCCTTCGATTCCGAGGCTCGCATCAGAACGTGCCGCAAGCTGTGGCGAGCTTCGGAATCGGGACACTAGTCTGCGGCCTTGTTCAGACAGTACATGCCGACGAACACAAGGCCCAGCACGCACGACACGACGGCGATGACCATGAAAACGATGGCCGTGTTCCCGTATTCCATACGCCATGCCTCCGCATTGCATTACACATAGGGTATCAGCCGGCCGCCGATGATGACCCCGGCCCAAGACAGCAGCACCACCGCCGCGACCCACTTGGCGCCCATCGGCGCATCCTCTCCAGCCTTGACGGTCCAAAGCCGCTCGGACAAGGAGAAATACAAAACGGCTATTGCGCCGATCGTGATGAAAGCGGTCTTCGGCGCGAAAGTGGTCGCATTCAGGTAGCGAAAGGAATCGGCGAACAAAAGCAGCATTCCGCTAAAAACATTCATCACCACTCCGAACACTCCCAAGGGGATTAGCCGGTGCACGGCGGAGAAGGGCATGGATTTCCAGAAGCCCAGTACGCGCAGCGAAACGGCCAAAGCCGTGCCGAAGATCAGCGAAAAGCCGAAGAAATGCACGGTTTGCCACGGCACAAACCAGATGACGTGGTTTATCAGCGATTCAATGGCCGGACTCCAGCCGGCTGTTGCATCGGTCGGAAATACATCCGTCGCCACTCGGATCTCCGGGTGATTGATCTGTCCACCCCGGTGGCCGGTTTCCGCCATGACGCCGAGCGTGATAATTGCGAAGGCCAGAACCAGATAGAGGGATCGGTTGGAAAATCGGCCAAGGTGCCGGAACCGCCACAGCTCGATCCAGGCCGCTACGCCGGTAAACGCCAGGCCAAAGAGGCTCCACAACGCCATATCGCGGTGGGCATTGATCACAGCCTTGGAAATCCCAGGAACCGTGGCTAACGCCCACATCGAAGCCGCGCCGGTGACATAAGTCGGGACGCCCAATATGGCGCATATGACAAAGAGGACGAGGGCGCTTCGCTTCATGACAACATTGTTCAAGACGAGTGCGGCAATGTAAAAGACGAGCGCGAATACAAATCCGACTGTCGGGAAGTGATTCAAGATAATATGTACATGCGACCAGGCCTGCGGCATTCGCTGCTTCGCGGGGTCCAATTGCAGCTCGTGGTGATTGATCTCCCAGCCGAGCTCCCCGACGACGACTATCAAGACCAAGCTGACGATCGCGAGACCAAGAACCAGATGGAGTGCGTCGTTGGACAGCCGCTCACTGCGCCGGGACCGCCACAGCTCGATCAAGGCGGCGACGCCCGTCATCACAAGAACGGCCAGTGACGCCACCCCCCAACCGAAGTGGGTGTTCATCAGGTCCTGGGAAATCTTGGGATCCCGGGACAATGCCGCCATCGAACAATCGCCACTGAGATAAGTCGGGATCGCCAATACACCCAGAATGCCAAAGAGGACGAGGCAGCTTCGCTTCATGGCCGCATTGTCCGTGACGAATGCAGCAGCGTAAAAACCGAGCACGAACATGAGCCCGACCAATGGGAACACGCTCACGAGAATATGCCAATGCGAGCAAGACTGCGGNATCAGATGCATGTATGCCCCCCGCCATGCCGACGGACTTGCGCCGTTGTCTAGNGTCCCGATTCCGAAGCTGGCCACAGCTTGCGGNNTGTTCTGATGCGAAAGGACACTAGCAACTCTATGATTCGAGTGNGGGTTTGAATTTGAAGTTCCGATGATGATCTTGCGGCAACAACTGACAGGAACTTCAAATTCACCGCACTAGCCCGCCCGGCGCTGCGGCGTCGGGCGGCTCGCTTCTTACGCGACGTTCTGCGGGTTTGTGCTCATCGCGCCAGCGGGTCGGGCCGCAGCTGAAAGCGCACCACCTTCGGCGACGTGCCCTTGCCGCCTTCGATGTGGAACGGCGTGCGATTGCCGAAGGTCGACCACAGCCCGCGGCCCTTCCAGCCGCCGTTCGGGTCGTCGATGCGGCCGTCCATCCATTTGGGATAGTAGCCCATCGGATAGGGGACGCGCATATTGACCCAATTGCCGTTCACCAGCGCGAGCAGCGACTCGTTGGCGTTGCCGGTCGCGATCGGAATGTTCTCGCCGAGCCCCGAGGTGTTGAACTGATCGACCCAGGTGTAATAGCTCGCCTCGGCCGAGCCTGTATCCGTCACGTTCTGCAATTGCGGGCCGGGGAACGGATAGAGCGTCCAGCCTTCAGGNCAGTGCTTGCCGGTCGCGGTCGGGCCGTTGAGCGGNCCCTTGCACTTGCGGCGNTCGAAGCTCGCCATGTGGCCGCTCGACAGCGGGATCCATGAGACGCCGCCGCGGTCGATGTCATGGCCGCGCGGGCCAAAGCCGGGCGCCGGCACCTCGTAGACCTCCGCCAGCGTGGTCGCCGGCGGATTCGCGCCCGGATTGACCCGCACGAGCGTGCCGGGGAAGCCGAGCACGGAACCCCACACTGTGCCGTCGACCGGATTGATGCCGATGCCGTAGAGTGCCGCGGCGATGCGCTTGTCCTTGGCTGGATCGACCGGCTGGTTCGGCTCGACGTAACCCTCGTCGCGCTGGCCGTTGCCGTTGGTGTCGAGAATGAGCGCCGACCAGCCTTGCGACTTCGCCTCGTCGCCGGTCTCCTCGAACGTTTTGCGGTTGAGCCAGCCGACCACGCCGCTCTGCGGGCCGCCGGCGCTGGTCCACAGCGTGTTGTCGGCATCCTCCGCGAAGACGAGGTGATGGGTCGGGAAGCAGGTGCGGATCAGCGTGATCTTGCCGGTCTTGGGATCGTACATGGAGAGATGGCGGGTGGACTGCTCGATCGGCGTGAGCTTCGCCGACACGTGGTCCGAGCCCTTCCGGCAGAAGTCGGGATTGGCGAACTGGCCGACACGCGAGGTGAACCAGACCTGGCCCTTCTCGTCCATCATCGGNTTGTGCATGCTGGCCTGGCTGTCCCAGATCACTTCCTCGCCCCAGTACGGCGACGGCGCCATGGCATTGTTCTTCGACGTCGGGGTCTTGGGATCGCGCACCGGCATTTTCACCGTGCTTGCGGTGTAGGTCTTGGGATCGAGCACGGGGAAGAAGTCCGTGCTCTCCTCGGTCGAGCCGTAGAGCTTGCCGTGGGGATTGACCGTGGGCTTGCGCTTGTCGGTCGAGATCTCGTCGTGCAGATAGGCCTTGGGGTCGGACCAGTCGTAGACCGAGATCACGATGTTGCGCTCGATGCCTTGCGGCCGCGTTGGCTTTGTGGCCGGCAGTTCGCCGGCCGCGATGCGGTCGGTCCAATCCGCGAACAGTTTGAGCGCGCGCGGGACGTCCATGCGGCCCATGTTGTTCGCCATCTGCACCTGCGCCTGCCCGGACATGATCCGCCGCGCCCAGGCCTCTTCCGGCTTCATGTCGGCGAATTCCTTGGGAATGGTGCGTGTCGCCTTGTTGCCGAGTTGGTGGCAGGTGTAGCAGCCGTTGGTCTTGACCACGTCGAGCCAGTGCCCTTGGCTCCTCAAGTTGGTCGGCAGGCCATTGCCCTGCGGCCCGGTGCCGGGGAACTCGCTCTTCTCCGGTACCTTGAGCATCGAGTACCAGTAGATCGCCGGATAATATTCCGCCGCCGCCGCCGCGTTCGGGGCCGGTACCGCAGTGAGATTGAGGATCTTGCCGGGGGCGCTTTGNACCTTGGGCGAATCCACGAGGCCGTAGCCGCGTACCCAGATGTTGTAGTTGGCCTTCGGCAGCTCCGGCATCACGTAGCGGCCCTGGTCGTCGGTGACCACCATCTTGGCGAATTTGGTCGGAAGGTCGGTCGTCTCCGCGATCACCCAGACGCCGGCTTCGGGCCCGTTCGCGCCGCGAACCACGCCGCCGAGATCGCTATCGCCGACGCTGACGCCGGGCGGCGCGCTTTGCTGCGCGCGCAACTGCGCTGGCGGAGCAGTCAAAAGCACGACGACGCCGATCGCCGCCACGCTCNCGTACAGCCTTGACCTGAGTTCCATAGGGGCGCTCCTCTCGCTTTTCTCGGGTGCGCTTTTGCGCTTCTCTTGCCACAGCGCCCTGAGGCGATCTGCGATCCGGCTCGAGGGCTCGCGAGGGGAACGCAGCCGAGCGCTTGCGCGCGTATCCATGCACAGTCCATGGTTGTCCGCAACGGGGCTTTGCGGGATCAGTCCGGACTGCCTCCTGCGGCGGAACCAGTGACGCGTCGCTTACGATCACACGCAGATGTGAATGCGTGCGCGGAAGATGCGAACGGAACTTGGAACGTTGTTGCGCGACATGGGTTGCCTACCGTGTTGAAGTGGACCCAAGAGCTCGTATCCGTGACGCGCTAGTCTGCGTCACCGCGGCCGCGCATTGACGCGCCGTTCGTACGCGAAGGACCGCAAATCCGAGATGATTTGCGGTCCTTCGCTTTTTTCGATGTCGCTGTGAGTAACGAGCCCCGCAAAACAAATCGCCCGGCGCGGACGCCGGGCGAAGGGATTGTAACCGTACGCCGCGCTCAGTGCGCCAGCGGATCGGGGCGAAGCTGGATATGGACGGCGCGCGGCATTGAGCCTTTGCCGGTTTCCATCAGCCACGGCGTGCGATCGCCGTTGGTGCTCCACAGCCCGCGGCCTTTCCAGCCGGCGCTCGGATCGTCGATGCGGCCGTCGAAGCCCTTGGCGTAGAAGCCCATCGGGTACGGGATGCGCAGCGAGATCATCTGGCCGTCTTTGAGCGCAACGAAACCGTCATTGAGGTTGGCGGTCGACATCGGGATGTTCTCGCCCAGCCCGAGCGTGTTGTGCTGGTCGACCCAGGTGTAATAGCTCGACTCGGCGCTGTTGTCGCCGAGCCCTTCGAAGCCCGGGCCCGGGTATTTGTAGAACGACCAGCCCTCCGGACAATGATTGCCGGTAGCCTGCGGCCCGTTGAGCGGGCCCTTGCACTTGCGCCGGTCGAAGCTCACGAGGTGGCCGCTCGAAGCCGATCCCCAGGCGACGCCGTTCTTGTCGATGTCGCCGCCGCGGATGCCGAAGGCGGGCGCCGGGACGTTGTACACCTCCGACAGTTCCGTCTTGGGATCGAAGCGCAGGAAGCCCGGTGGGCCGCCGAACACGCCGACGGTGTACCAGATCGAGCCGTCCACCGGGCTCGGCATCACAGCATAGGGTCCGGAGCCCGGTATGATCCGTTTGTCCTTGGCGGGATCGGCCGCCTGGTTGGGCTCGACGTACTCGTCGCGCTTGCCGTTGCCGTTGATGTCGAGGACGAACGGCGACCAGCCCTGCGACTTCGCGGCGTCGCCGGTCTCGTCGAACATCTTGGTGTTGACCCAGCCGGCCACCTGCCCAGTGCCGCTGAGCCAAAGCGTGTCGTTGGCGTCGTAGCCGAATTGCGGGTGATGCGTCCCGAAGCAGGTGTCGATGAACGTGTATTTCATCGTCTTGGGATCGAGCATCGCCACCTGTCGTGGCGACCTGTCGAGCGGGAAGATCTTGGCGGAGGGATGGTCGGAGCCCTTCTTGCAGAACGCCGGATTGTCCATCCCGCGCACCGTCGACGCCATCCACACCCGGCCCTTCTTGTCGAACATGGAGTTGTGGTTGTTGGCCCTGGTATCCCAGAGCTTCGCGTCGCCCCAGTAGGCCGACGCTTGCAGCGGCTTGATGCTGGCGGCATGGCCGGGCCCGAGCGCTTCCGGCATGCTCGGATCCTGCACCGGCATCTTGAAGAACGTCACCTTGTTCGTCTTCGGATCCAGGATCGGCATGTTGTCGGTCGAGTATTCTGGCGAGCCGTAGAGCGGCCCATTGGCGTTGACGGTCGGATTGCGCCGGTCCGACGCGATCAGGTCATGCAGGTATTTGTCCGGGGTGCTCCATTCCCAGGAGGTGACGACGACGTTGCGCTCGACTCCCTGCGGCCGGGTCGGCTTGCTGCTCGGCAGCTCGCCCTTGGCGATGCGATCCGACCACTCGCCAAGATATTTGAACGGTGCGCCGCCGAAATTCCCGGCGAGCTGGTTGGTCATCTGTTCGCCGGACTGGCCGGATTGAACCCGGCGCATCCACGCTTCTTCTCCCGACTTGAACTCGCCGAAGGCCGCGGGGATCGTGCGGGTCGACGCCTGCCCCAGCTGATGGCAGCCGATGCAGCCGATGTTCTTCATCTGCTTGAGCCAATCGGCCTGCGTGAGCTTGTCCGGAATATTGCTCTTGCCGCCGAACTGGTCCGTATCCGGAATCTTGAGCATCGAGTACCAGTAGATCGCCGGATAATACTGTGCCGCCGCCGCCGCGTTCGGTGCCGCCACCGCGCGCAGGTTCAATTGCTTGCCGGGCTCGCCGTCGACCTTCGGCGAATCGACGAGGCCGTAGCCGCGCACCCATACTTGGTATTTGGCTTTGGGAAGATCGGGCAGGACGTAGCGGCCCTGATCGTCGGTGACGACCATCTTGGCGTACTTCGTTGGAAGCTCCGTGGTCTCGGCGATCACCCAGACGCCGGCTTCCGGTCCGTTCGGTCCGGTGACCACGCCGCCGATGTCGTCGGCATCGATGGCGACTGCGGTCTGCGCGTTCAATTGCGCCGGCGCGGCAGCCAGGAACGCGGCGACGCCGATCGCCGCGACGCTCACATGTAGCCTGGTCTTGAGTTTCATAGGTGCGCTCCTCGTGCTTTGATTATTGTGATGGGGCGGTCGCGGGCCATGTCGTTGGGCCCACCCGCGCGTTGGGCAGGATTCTGCATTAGTCCAAGCTCGGCCGCAACATGTCCGCTGACAATAAGCCTTGTCGAAGCCGCAAACGGAATGCCGCCCGATGTGGGCGTCAGGCGAGCCTGCACGAGGCGCGCGGAACCCATCTATGCAGGGAACGTGGTGCCGGCCTCGGCGTTGGCCCAGGCGGGCAGGGAAATTGACCATGCAACAGAAGGACATCTCGCGCATGAACGGCAAACTGATATCGGTCGCCGCCGCAGGCCTGCTGCTCGCAACGACCGCGCATGCCCAAAACTCGACCCCCAACAGCACCGCGCCCGGGCAGCGCATGCAGGACCGCGGCTCGGTCCCGGGACAGCCCGGAGCCTCGGGCTATGCGCCCGGTCAGCAGATGCAGCAGAAGGGTAGCAGGCCCGGTGAGCCCGGCGCATCAGGTTACGCGCCTGGGCAGCAGAATCCCGGCACAACCGGTCAAGGCGGCAGCATGGGCGACCGCGATCCGGATCGGGATCGGGGCGACGCCCGCTGATCGGGCTTGAACTGGTCGACCTCGATGTATCGGGACGACGGAAGGGCCGCGTGATGCGGCCCTCCCGCTTATTGGCTGGTAGGCTGGCGCCGTCGCGTGCCATCCCCATATGAGCCTTCGCATCCCAGGAGGCTGAATTGTCGAAGCCGCTCATCGTCTCGATCCCGCACCGCCTCGGCCGCGAGGAGGCGTTGCGGCGCATCAAGTCCGGCATCGCGACCGCACGCACGAACTATGCGTCGTTGCTCGCTATCCACGAGGAGACCTGGACCGGCGATCGACTCGCGTTCAATGTCAGCGCCCTCGGCCAAAGCGCGTCCGGCCTCATCGACGTCGCCGATGACCATGTCCGGCTCGAAGTGACGCTGCCGTGGCTCCTTGCCAAGCTCGCGGAAAAATTCACGCCGGCGATCCGCAAGGAAGGCACGCTGCTGCTGGAAAAGAAGTAAGGCGCCGGCCTTCTTGAATTGGCGCATGATCTTGTCGGCAAACCGCGCACGCTTCGCCGGATCATGCGCCTAGGCGCCTCAAATCAACCGCGCCGCTTCCTCGTCGGTCGGGAGCCGCCCGTCCGGCGTGAGCTGGTCGACGAAGCGCGGCAGCGACTGAATCAGCCCGCCGAGCAAGTCGTCGCGCACCATTCCGGTCTCGCCGGTCAGCTGGTCAAGCGTATCGCTCCCGAGGGCGTTTGCGAGATCGTGCTGCGAGATCGCCTTGTTCGGCCCGGTGCCGACCCAGGACTTGGCGACGTCGCCTTGGCCGTTGTCCTGCAGCTGCTTGAGCAGGTCGCCCAGGCCGCCGTTGAGGATCGTGCCGGCGGCAGCGCCGCCGAGCGTGCCGCCGAGAATTCCGCCCAGCGGGCCTTTCAGCAAATCGCCCAATCCACCGCCGAGCCCGCCGCCACCGCCGGGCGCGCCGCCAAGTCCACCGCCGCCGGGATTGCCGGCGGTGATCGTCCCGCCCGGCGCGCCCGGCTTCGGCGGCGCGGAGTCCGCCCGGCGCATGTTCTTCATCGCATAGACCGCGAGCAGCGCGAGCAGCGCCTTGGCCATCGGTGACATGCCTTGCCCGCCGGCAGCCGACCCCGGCGCGGTTCGCGTACGCGGATCGCTCGGCATGCCGCCTCCGGGCGGCAGCGTGTTCTGGATGGTGTTGAGGATATCGAGCAAACCCATGTCATGCCTCCTGAGTTTGACCCTCCCCGCAGCGATCATCTCGCCCCAGCATGACGGATGCAAGACGTTGCGCACTTACTTCACGCACAGTTGGTGCTCACGCACAGTTGGTGCGCGGCGGCGATTTCGCTGCTTGCTGTCGGCGCCGCGATAATCTGCTAAAGCGAATGTCCCTCCCGCCCAATGACACCGATCAAAGTGACACACCCTGATACCCTGCGCGCCCGCGGCCGGCTGGCGACGATCGGCCCGGCGCTGCTCGGCGCTTCGTCGTTTGCTTGTGCCGACGTGCTGAGCAAGGTCACGCTCAACGCCGGCACCGACGTGCTCACCATGTCGATGGCGCGCGGCTTCATCGGTCTGGCGGTCATGTTCGTCTGGCTGCGGCTCGCGCAGCGGCCGGCGCCGCTGACGCCGCGCGAGAGATGGATATCGCTGGGTCTCGGCGTTCTGTTCGCCGGCAACGTGTTTCTGGTGTTCAAGGCGATCGAGAGCGTCCCGGTGCCGATCGCGATCCTCACTTATTTCGTCTACCCGCTGCTC
>JGI12053J15887_10000890_pt1 | contig 13102 bp, 12 predicted proteins | sample MedBloCAOM1_O3_FD_15887 | JGI IMG/M metagenome (IMG submission 15887)
GCACTCGATTTAGCCGCCACCGGGATCATTGCATCGCCGCGACCTTGATGCCGGTCGGGCCCAGGATGACGACGAACAACACCGGCAGGAAGAACAGGATCATCGGCACGGTCAGTTTCGGCGGCAGCGCCGCCGCCTTCTTCTCGGCCTCGTTCATGCGCATGTCGCGGTTTTCCTGCGCCATCACGCGCAAGCTCTGACCGAGCGGCGTGCCGTAACGTTCCGACTGCTGCAAGGCCAGACAGACCGACTTCACGCCCTCGAGACCGGTGCGCTTCGCAAGATTTTCGTAAGCCACCTTGCGATCCTGGAGATAGGAGAGTTCGGCCGTGGTCAGCGTGAATTCCTCGGAGAGCGCAACCGACTGCGTCACGATCTCCGTGCTGACCTTGCGGAATGCTACTTCGATCGACATGCCGGACTCGATGCAGATCAGCAGCAGATCGAGCGCGTCGGGAAATGCGCGCTTGATCGAGAGCTGGCGCTTTGCGATCGCGTTTTTCAGGAACATCATCGGCGCCTGCAATCCGAGATAGGCCGCGCCGATGCACATGCCGATCTTCACCGGCGTCGACTTCTGCATATGCGAGATCACGAAAACATACAGCACCGCCGCGATGAAAAACGCGATCGGCGTGACCAGCCGGAAGAACAGGAACGTGACGTAAGGCGCCTGCCCGCGATAGCCGGCCATGGTGAGCTTCTCGCGCGCGGCCTCCTGCGGCAGCCATTTTCCGAGGTTGAAATCTTCCACCACCTTGGAGACCAGTTGCTTCGGCGTCTGCCGCAGCGACACCTTTTCGGACTTGGAGAGACGATCGCGCTCCCGCTGCCGGATCCGCTCGCGCTCGCTCGCCACCGCCTTCATGCGTTTCGCCAATCCTTCGCCCGCGAACAGCGGCATGATCAGCGTATACGCGGTAGCGCTCGCGGCGATGGCGGCGAGCAGCATGGTCATGAACCGCGCATCGTGAAGCTTGTCGATCAGAAAACTAATCATGCTGCACCGTCAGAAGTCGAAGTTGATCATTTTCTTCATCACGAATATGCCGATGGACATCCAGATTACGCAGCCAACCAGCATCAATTGACCGGTTGGATGGGTCCACAGCAACGCGATGTAGTCAGGGGTCGAGAGGTAAACGAGCAGCATGACGATCGGCGGCAATGAACCGATGATGCCTGCAGAGGCCTTGGCTTCCATCGACATGGCCTGAATTTTCTCGGCCATTTTCTTGCGATCGCGCAGCACCTTGGACAGGTTGCCCAAAGCTTCTGACAGGTTACCGCCGGACTTTTGCTGGATTGCGATCACGATCCCGAAGAAATTCGCCTCCGGCACCGGCATCCGTTCGAACAGGCGCGCACATGCTTCGCCAAGTGGCATACCGATCGCCTGGGTTTCGATGATGGCCAGGAACTCGCCCTTGAGCGGTTCCGGCGCATCGGCGGCGACGACTTTGATGGATTCAAACAGCGGCAGTCCCGCCTTGATGCCGCGAACGATCACGTCAACGGCATCCGGCAATGCCTTAAGAAAAGCCTTTTCCCGGCGGGTCTTGAGAAAGCTCAAACCCCAGCGCGGCAGACCGAAACCGGCAGCGAACGCCAGGCCGACGGCTGCGATCAATCCGCCCCCGGCCAGCATCGCGACCACGAAGCAGGCAGCCGCGAGAACCCCGGACATGATCATGAATTTCTGAGTTGACCAGGTCAGGCCGGCCTGTGTGAGACGGCTGCTGAGCGGGATCTTATTTTCCTTCTGGCGGCGCGCCTCGAGGTCCTTCAGCGACCCTTCGACCTGTTCACGGCGCGAGCGCTGGCTTTTATCGCTCTGCCGGGCGGCCGGCTCCGACTTCGCGACGGACGCCCGGCGATGTTCGGCCTTTTTCTCTCCCGAAAGTGTCGGATAGAGAAAGACCCATGCCAGACCGCCGACGGCGGTGGTGGCGAGAAAGGCTAATGCGAGCGTTTGCATGTTCATGGCCAGTTGCTCAGACGTCCACGATCACTTCAGCGGCGTCGAGTGCTGCGGCAAGCCGCTTCTCTTCGCCGTAATATCGTGCGCGGTCCCAGAAGCGTGGCCGTCCGATGCCGGTTGAGCGATGGCGGCCGATGATATTCCCGTTGGCGTCCTCGCCGACCATGTCGTAAAGGAACAGGTCCTGAGTGATGATGGTATCGCCTTCCATGCCCATCACCTCGGTGATGTGCGTGATGCGCCGGGAGCCGTCACGCAAGCGGGCGGCCTGAATGATGACGTCGATCGAGGCGCAGATCATCTCGCGGATGGTCCGCGACGGAAGCGAAAATCCGCCCATCGTGATCATGGATTCGCAGCGCGACAGGGCTTCGCGGGGATTGTTGGCGTGCAGCGTTCCCATCGATCCGTCGTGGCCGGTATTCATGGCCTGCAGCAGGTCGAATGCTTCGGGGCCGCGGACTTCGCCGACGATGATGCGTTCAGGACGCATACGGAGACAATTGCGGACCAGTTCGCGCATCGTGACCTGACCTTCGCCCTCGATGTTGGGCGGACGGGTTTCCAGGCGCACCACATGCGGTTGCTGCAGNTGAAGTTCCGCGGCGTCTTCGCAGGTAATGATGCGTTCGTCGTCGTCGATATATTGAGTGAGGCAGTTCAGCAGCGTCGTCTTGCCGGAGCCGGTGCCGCCGGAGATTAGAACATTGGCGCGGCAGCGCCCGATGATCTGCAGAATGTCCGCGCCTTCCGGCGTGATCGCTCCGAACTTGACCAGTTGGTCCAGCGTCAGCTTGTCTTTTTTGAATTTTCGGATCGTCAATGCGGGGCCATCGATCGCCAACGGCGGAACGATGGCGTTGACGCGAGAACCGTCGGCAAGCCGCGCGTCGCAGATCGGCGAGGATTCGTCGACCCGCCGGCCGACCTGGCTGACGATACGCTGACAGATATTCAGCAATTGCTGGTTGTCGCGGAAACGGATTCCGGTGCGCTGAATGCGGCCCGCGACTTCGATGAACACGGTTCCGGCGCCGTTGACCATGATGTCGGAGATGTCGTCGCGCGACAAAAGCGGCTCAAGCGGGCCATATCCGAGAACGTCGTTGCAGATGTCGTCGAGCAGTTCCTCCTGCTCCGCAATCGACATCACGATGTTCTTGATCGCGATGATCTCGTTGACGATATCGCGAATTTCTTCGCGCGCCGACTCACCGTCGAGTTTGGCGAGCTGGGCAAGGTCGATGGCTTCGATCAAGGCGCCGAAGATTGTCGCCTTGACCTGGTAATAGGTGTCCGACCGCCGCGCGTCGACGGTGGGCGCAGGCGCCGCGGGTTTTGCAGGCGATAGCGGCGGCGAGGAAACGGTGGGCGGAAGCGCGTCACGTACCACGGCTGCCACCGCGCCTGGAGAGGGCTCCAGCGCACTGCTGGCGGGCTTCATCGCCCGCGTATCACTTTCTGTTCCGCTACGCTTACCAAACACGACGGTACTCCACGCGGGTAGCTTACTTTGCCCGCAGCTTCTCGATGAGGGGCGACAGGAACGAACCCCGCGGCTTTTTGGTTTCGCCACGGCCTGTCAGCCGTTGCGCGATCTGCAGAAACATCTCGGTGGTGCGATGATTAGCGGAGATTTCCGCGATCATCTGGCCGTTGTTAGCCGCCGAACCGAACATTTGCGGGTCGAACGGAATGGCCGCGATCGGATGGCTCTCAATGGCTTTGGCGAATTCGCCAGCGTTGATTTCGGGCCGCTTCGGGATGCCGACCTGATTGAGACAATATAGCGGCGTCCGGTCGTTGGGCCGCGAAGCCTTCAGCAGGTCGAATATGTTCTTGGTGTTGCGCAGGTTGGCGAGATCCGGCGCGGCGACGATCAGAATATCGTCCGCACCTATCAGGGCGCGCCTGGTCCATCCAGACCATTGATGCGGAACGTCGAGCACGATGCATGGCATCGTGGTCCGAAGCGTGTCGAAGATCGAATCGAAGGCATCGACGCCAAAGTCGTAGACCCGCTCGAGCGTCGCCGGCGCCGCCAGCAGACTGAGGTGATCGGTGCATTTCGACAGCAGCCGGTCAATGAACGCCGTATCGATACGATCAGGCGAGAATACCGCGTCGGCGATCCCCTGCGGCGGATCCTGATTGTAGTCGAGGCCGGCGGTCCCGAACGCGAGGTCGAGATCGGCGACGACGGAATCCAGCGCGAGATCGCGCGCAATGGCCCAGGCGACGTTATGCGCGATGGTGGATGCGCCGACGCCGCCCTTTGCGCCGACGATTGCGATGATCCGGCCAACCGCCTTTGCCTCCGGCGCCGAGAACAAACCGCATACCGAGCGCACCACGTCGAGGGTGTTGACCGGCGCAAGCACGTAGTCGCTNACGCCGCGGCGCACCAGTTCGCGATAAAGCCCGACATCGTTGACACGGCCGATCACGACGACGCGGGATCCGGAATCGCACACCGTCGCGAGTTGATCGAGGCCAGCGAGGATATCGCTGCGGCCGTCGGTCTCCAGGATGATCACGTTTGGAGTAGGCGCGGTACGGTACGCCTCGATGGCGGCGGCCATGCCCCCCATTTGAATCTTGAGATGGGCCTTGCCGAGGCGGCGGTCTTCACCCGCCGATTGCACGGCCGCCGCGGTTTCCACGGTCTCGCAAAAGGCTTGCACAGACACCCGCGGTGCCGGGGCGATGTGATCGTCCGCGGGCGAGGTTGTGACGTCCGGCTGCTCTTCGGGATTTTGATGCGCGTAGCTGATCATTTGCCTGTATCGCTCAGTTTGGCTTTATCGCCCTCGGGGTAGCTGGTCGTGGTCGTGACGCCCCTGCGATACTTTTCGAACGCGGTCGTGCGTCGCGTCGTATAGGCAGGCGTCTCAGAGCGCGGTTGCACGAGGTCCGCTGGATTGTCGATCATCGCCGCCATGTTGCGCTGATAAGCGCAGCCGAAATTGTAGTACTGTTTGTTTTCCATATAGCTCTTGTTCTTGATCGAGGGTCCGAGATCCTCCGGCCACAGGCCGCAGGGCCCGGCAACCGCCGATATTTTCGGATAATTCAGCCGGATCGTTGCCATCTGGCGCGGATCTTCGGGATGATAGCGGCGAACAGCAATCCCGCGTGGCGGCACGCCGGCCGCGGCGAGCAGCGCCTGAACTTCGCGGAACGCATCCGCGGCCGCCCGCGCGTTCGGGGTGTTGACGGGCAGATCGGCGTTGATCGGGCCGGTCGCTTCATGGAGCCAGGTCTGCGCCAGCCCCATCACGTCGGCGCGCTGCGAGGCCGAAAGACCGCCGCGTGCATGGCCGACGAAAATGACGACTGAACGGTCGGCTTCCTGAATGGCGATCGGATGACGGTGCTGATAATCGTCGGGAACGCTCGCCGTCACCTCATTCTCGGTATGCGTGCAGGCTCCCAGCGCTACTGCGAGACCAACAAGCACTCCCGCCATGCGGAAAGCGCGATTGCGATCGACGGGTGCTTTAGCTGTCATGTTCTTGTCCTCGTCCCGCCTCAGTCGGTGATAAAGCCATAGGTGCCACGATAATTCCTTGCCGGCTCGACGCGGCCCGGAACGCCGTAGATGCGATTGATGCTGCCCAGCAGATCGGCTTGCGGATCCGATGCACTCGCGAAACCATCGTCGGGGCGCGACAGATCCTTCTGCGCAACCGCACGAACGATGTAAGGCGTCACGATCACCACTAGTTCGCTCTGGTTGTTGACGAAGTCGCGGCTGCGGAACAGCGAGCCGAGAACCGGCAGTTGCGACAGGCCCGGCAGGCCGTTGATGGCTAGCTTGGTCTGCTCCTGGATCAGGCCTGCCATCGCCATCGCGCCGCCTGACGGAATTTCCAGCGTCGTTTCGGCGCGCCGGGTTCTGATCGAGGGAATGGTCAGCGAATTGCCGGCCTGGCTCAACGTAATGGCGTTGTCATTGGATAGTTCGGAGACCTCGGTCATCACCCGCAGGCTGATCCGCCCTTCGGTCATCACGACCGGCGTGAAGTTGAGAGAAATACCGAATTTCTTGAAGCTGATCTGGGTCGTACAGGCGCGCGTGATCGGGTCGCAGGAATAACCAGCCGGAATCGGAAATTCGCCGCCGGCAATGAATGTCGCCGACTCGCCGGAAATCGCCGTCAGGTTAGGTTCGGCCAATGTGCGTATCACGCCAGCGCTTTCCATGGCGCGTATGGTGGCCTGTACCGAGGGCACCAGCGTCTTGGTGGGATCGAACGGACGGGTGGTCTGGCCGAAAGCGCTTGACCCTGAGTTGCCGGCAACCGAACGGCCGAGTGCAGTGAACGGATTGCTGTTGTCGAACGTCACGGCGGCGGTGCCGTAATTTAAGGTGGCATTGAGGTCTATGCCCAGCTGTTTGATAATCGAACGCGCGACCTCGGCGACCGTGACCTTCAGCATCACCTGATCACGGCCGCGGACGGCGATGCTGTTAACGACCAAGTTGGCACCGCCCACCAGCCGTGCTGCCAGTTCGCCCGCCTGCTGCGCTTCGATCGGATTCGCCGCCGAGCCGGACAGCACCACGCCATCGCCGAGGCCTTCGATCTGGATGTCGGCGTTCGGCAACGTCTGCTTCAGTGCGGCGCGTATACCGTTGAGATCGCGTTTGACGGCGATGTCGTAGGCCGCAATCTGCTGGCCAGCCGAGTCGAAAAACACGATGTTGGTCTGGCCAACCGCCGCGCCGATAATATAGGCCCGCTGCGCCGAGCGGATCACAGCGTTTGCAATCTTCGGATCGGCGACCAGCACATCCTTGATGTCACGCGGCAGATCAATCACGATGGATTTGCCGATGCCGAGCGCAAGAAAGCGCGCATTCATCTGCCCGTCGGCGGCGACCGGCGCCGGGACGCGGTAATCGCTCGCGACGACCGGCGTCAAGGCGGGATTAAGGGTCAGCGCCACGGCGGCCGAAAACGACAGCGCGCGGACCATGAAAGTCCGGATCGATCGCTGATTTTCCCTGCATTTCATATCGGGCGTCCTCTTTATCACTTCTGCACCGTCGTCGGGCTCGAGACGCCGTAGCGAACGACACTGACGCTGTCGCCACGCTTGAGAACCAGATCGTCGGATTTGGCCTCGACCACATTGAGGTCGGCAATGCTGCGCAGCGCCAGCGACAGCGTGCCGCTCTGACGCGCCCGCGCCAGCGTTTCCGCTTGGTCGGGCTTTAACTCGAGCGTCACGGTCTTGCCGATCAGGGCGCTCTGGCCGTCTTTTTCCTTCGGGGCCTGATCGATCGCGAGAACGCGAACATTCGTCAGGATGATTTCCGAACTGATGATATCGGTTCCACCGGTGCGATCATCCAGGCTCCTGTCGTGCTTCGAAAGAATCACGTCGACCCGGTCGTTAGGCAGAATAAAGCCGCCGGCGCCGGTCTCCGGCGAGATTTCGGTCGAAAGGGCGCGCATGCCGGTGGGCAGGATCGCCGCCATGAAGCCCGACCCATTGGCCTTGACCAGCTTCTGTTCGCGGATCGGCTCGCCTGCGATGAACGGGGAACGTGCGATCGACCCGACAATCTGGGTCGTCGCGTCGGGCCGTTCGTTGCGGCGAATGAAACTGCTACTTGCGGTCGCGGCCGGCCATGTCTGCCACTGCAGGCCATCAGGCGTGACCGACTGGCCGAGGCCGATGTCGGACTTCGCAACCAGAACATCCACCGTCGGCAGCTGCGCAACCGTTTCGGCCGGGGGCTTATCGGACCCACTCGCAAGATATGCGGCAATCCCGCCGGCACCGACAGCGATGCTCAGGACGACAATGCGTGCGGTATTCATACGCTTCACTTTCCACATTACGCCGCGGCGCTTCCGCCGCCGTGACGGGAGTTGACCAGTTATTCGTCAAAGCATGGTTAATGAGGCGTATCTAAATCGCCTTAACGGCGAGTTTACTGAAGGCGCGATCAGCGAATCGCGAAGTGCGCGAGGTCGACCGCTTTGATCCATTCCGTCTCGGGATAGATCATCAGTGCGCCGATCGCGAGGGCGATGCCGTAGGGAATTCCGCTATCCTTGGCGTGCAGCTTGAGCAGCCAGTCCTGGCCGGCGAACGGGTAGGGCAACGGCCATTGCCGGAACTGGAGCAACAACAGCGTCAAGGCGCCACCGAACAGCGAGGCATAGAGCAGATAATTCAGCAGATGGCCAAAACCGAACCAAAGCGCTGCGCTTGCCGCGACCTTGGCATCGCCGCCGCCGATCCAGCCCATCGCAAAGCAGCCAAAAGCCACCGCGAGAACGGCGGCGCCGGCGCCAACATGCGAGAGGATGTCGTAAGGTCCCATGCCGCTCAGCAGGGCGAGAGCTAAAAAGCCTGCCACCAGCGCCAGCGATACCCGGTTCGAAATTGTCATGGTGAAAAGATCGCTCGCCGCCGCGAACGCCATCAGGGCAGGGAACAGCAGAAGGCGAGCGAAATCGAGGATCATGGGTTNAAGCGGCCCGTGCGAGCGCAACGTCGGAGCATCGCCCCGAGTCTAGCCGTCAGAGGTGAATAATCGGGAAACGGTCTGCCCGTCACCAGATCGTTGCAATCCGGAAGGCGAGAACGAAAAGCGCCAGCGCCAGCGCCATACAGACCACTTCAACGGGCGCATTGTCCCGGCCGCCGGCCGGTGCAAACGCTTTTCTTGCCGCGACAGAGGCGGCGGCGGGTTTACGCATGTTTTACGCCATCACCATCCGGCGCAGACAACAAAGGCCTCGGGATTGCCGAGGCCTTTGTCGCTCGCCTGCAACAGTCGCTTATTTCAGCGAGGTGTTGATCGAGGTGAACTTGCCGTTCAGGTTGGAGCCGAGGCCGTTGACCGCAGCGATGATCGCGAGCGAAATGCCGGCGGCAATCAGGCCGTATTCGATGGCGGTGGCGCCGGACTCGTCCTTCACAAAACGCGAAATCAGATTCTTCATTGGTAACTCCATATGTACACGTGGCTGATCGAACTAACGTTTGGTCTCGCCGGCGTTCTCAGCACCGTGACCATGACCTGATCCTAAGATCGGAGAATTGCGGCGCAGTTAATTCGATTGGGTAAACATCAATGCAATTGGCTGTTCTTGAGCAGAGTAAATATGGGATTAAGCCATTCGCAAAAATGCGATATTGGCTTCGATCGGTTCTGACACCGGAATAATACGGGAAGCGGCGATGGCGTCCGCGGCTTCGGCTTCATGGCTCCTTAAACATGGGCAGGTAATCCTTGAGGTACCTGATCAGACGAGGCGGACATGTCCAATCTACCCCTGGAAATCGTCGAGATGTTCGGCCAGACCATCGCCAAGGTGGTGCCCATCACGATCGTGCTGGCTCTGGTGTTCTCGGTGCTCACCCATTTCTGGGCCTGCAATCCCGGAACGCCGTGGTGGCGCAAGCGCGAACTCGCCACTGACATCTGCTACTGGTTCTTCGTGCCATTGTTCGCGCGTGTATTCCGGATCGGGCTGCTGGTGCTCGGCGCCGGCGTAATCTTCAAAATTCATGACGCCGACGAGTTGATCGCCTTCTACGACAATGGGCATGGCCCCCTGTCCGAGTTGCCGCTATGGCTCCAGGCCGTGCTGTTCCTGGTTCTGTCGGACTTCATGCTGTATTGGCTGCACCGGATGTTTCACGGCAGCGGGTTCTGGAAATATCACGCGATCCACCATTCGTCCGAAGATCTGGACTGGATTTCCGCGGCGCGCTTCCACCCGGTAAACCTGTTCCTGGGCACCATAGCGGTCGACGTCATATTGTTAATGGCGGGTATCTCGCCGAACATTATGCTCTGGGTCGGGCCATTCACTACATTCCATTCGGCGTTCGTTCACGCCAATCTGAACTGGTCGCTGGGCCCGTTCAAATACGTGCTTGCAACGCCGATCTTCCACCGCTGGCACCACACCGCGCTTGAAGAAGGCGGCAATACCAATTTCGCCGGGACGTTTCCGGTCTGGGATATTCTTTTTGGGACCTTCCGGATGCCGGACAATGAGCTACCCGGTCACTATGGCGTGGACGACCAGCTGTTTCCGTCCGAAATTGGTGGGCAACTGGTCTATCCGTTCCGGCATTAGTGTCGTGAACGCGGGGTTTCTCGGCTTCCCTTTGCACTTCGTTCATTAATTGCCGTCAGATTTGCCAGGTCGGGCGCCGGTTCCGCTGCGTATCGCTTTAGCTGGCCAGTCAACGCCCCGGGGTATGGTATGTCGCTCAGTCTCCTGCGTACTTGCGTGCGCGCCTCTTTCGGATTCCGCGCGTTAGCGATTGGAATTCTTTTGTGCCCGGTAGCTGCGTCCGCCGAACCCTCGGCTAACGCCATCGTGGTCAATATCGATCAGGCAAAGCTGGTCAAACTGCCTGACCGGGTTTCGACCATCATTGTCGGAAACCCGCTGATCGCAGACATAACCCTGCAGAATGGCGGGATAGTTGTCTTGACCGGAAAGGGTTACGGCGCGACCAATTTCATTGCGATGGACCGCGCCGGCGAGGTCCTGGCGGACCGCGTCATTCAGGTCGAAGGTCCCGCCGACCAGCTTGTCACGGTCTATAAGGGGGTTCATCGCGAGTCGTATAGCTGTATGCCGATCTGCCAGCCGCGGATTACCCTTGGCGACAGCCCGACCTTCTTCGGATCGGCGATCGACCAGGCCGGTTCTCTCAGCGGTCAAGCCAGCGCCGCTGGGACAACTAAATCGGCAAACTGAAGCCTTTTGAAACTCGCGGACCGACCCCGGATTTCGCTAAGTTTATCGTCGGGCGCGGGTTCGCGCGATCAGTTGGCTCCATCCGGGTTACAACGAGTCCGCGCAAGGTGTGAGTGCTATTCTGCCACAGCGGCGCCCGGTGCTGCTTCCAGCCGGAACGCGGCCGCGAACAGCGCGCGCGTATAGTCGGTCTTCGGATTCTTGAACAACTCCGAAGCCGGCCCCTCCTCCACCACCTTGCCGTCGCGCATCACGATCAGGTGGCTGGCGAGCGAGGCGACCACCCGCAGATCATGCGAAATGAACATATAGGTCAGGTCGCGCTTGCGCTGCAGCTCGCGCAACAGATCGACCATATGCGCCTGGAACAGCATATCGAGCGCGCTGGTCGGCTCATCCAGCACGACAAAATTCGGCTCCAGCACCACCGCGCGCGCAATGCTGATGCGCTGGCGCTGGCCGCCGGAAAATTCATGCGGATAACGAAACCGCGTGGCCGGATCCATGCCGACATCCCGCAGCGCCTTGATCACGCGGGTCTCGCGCTCTTGCTCCGAAAGCCCGCGCTGATGCACGCTAAGGCCTTCGGCGACGATGTCTCCGACCGACATGCGCGGGCTCAGCGCGCCGAACGGATCCTGAAATACGATCTGCATGTCGCGGCGGAACGGCCGCATCGCCTTGAAGCGCAGGCCCTGGATATTGCTGCCCAAAAAGACAATCGGCCCGTCGGACGAGATCAGCCGCAGCAGCGCCAGGCCCAGCGTGGTCTTGCCGGAGCCGGATTCGCCGACCACGCCGAGCGTCTCGCCCTTGCGCACCTTCAGACTGACACCATCGACCGCCTTGATGTGTCCGACCGTGCTGCGCAGCAAACCGCGCTTGACCGGGAACCAGACCTTCAAATCGTCGGCCGATATCACCACAGGAGAATTGGGCCGCGGCGGCGCCGGGTCGGGCTTCGGCTCCGCCGCCAGCAAGTCGCGGGTGTAGGGATGTTTCGGCGCCGTGAAAACCTGCTCCACCGGCCCCTGCTCGACGATCTTGCCGCCGTTCATGACGCAGACCACGTCGGCAATGCGGCGAACGATGCCGAGGTCATGGGTGATGAACAGCAGGCTCATCCCGAGCCGCAACCGAATCTCCGCCAGCAGAGTCAGGATTTGCGCCTGCACGGTGACGTCGAGTGCGGTGGTCGGCTCATCCGCGATCAAGAGATCCGGCTCGTTGGCGAGCGCCATCGCGATCATGACGCGCTGGCGCTGGCCGCCGGACAATTGATGCGGATAGCTCTTAAGCCGCGTTGCCGGTTCGGGAATGCCGACCTGCGTGAGCAGCTCAAGGGTACGCGCCCGCGCCTTCTGACCACCGATACCGCTGTGAAGCTGCAGGATCTCACCGATCTGGGACTCGATCGTATGCAGCGGGTTGAGCGACGTCATCGGCTCCTGGAAGATGATCGAAATGTCGTTGCCGCGAATGCCGCGAATCTCGCGCTCCGACAGCTGCAGCAGTTCGCGGCCCTTGAAGCGAATGCTGCCTGTGGGGTGGGATGCGGTCGGATACGGCAGCAGCTTGAGGATCGACAGCGCGCTGACCGATTTTCCGGAACCCGATTCTCCGACCAGCGCCACGCACTCGCCGCGCTTGATCTCAAAGGAAATACGATCGACCGCGATCGAGGTGCCGCTGGGCTGGTGAAACGCCACCGACAAATCGCTGATATCGAGCAGAGGCTGGTTGCTGGCGTCCATGCTGCTTACCTGAACGTCTTACGCGGATCGAACGCGTCGCGCACGGCCTCACCGATGAAAATCAACAGCGACAGCATGATCGCGACTGCGAAAAAGCCGGTGAAGCCGAGCCACGGCGCCTGGACGTTGGCCTTGCCCTGCGACAGCAATTCGCCAAGCGATGGCGAGCCCGGCGGCAGGCCGAAGCCGAGGAAGTCCAGCGCGGTCAGCGTCATGACCGACGAGGACACGATGAACGGCAGGAACGTCATGGTCGCGACCATGGCATTCGGCAACAGGTGCCGGAACATGATCACGGCATTGGAGACACCGAGCGCCCGCGCCGCCGTGATGTATTCGAAATTGCGCCCGCGCAGAAATTCCGCGCGCACCAGACCAACCAGTGATACCCATGAGAACAGCAGGAGAATGCCGAGCAGAACAAAGAAGCCGGGCACCAGCACCGACGACAGGATCAGCAGCAGATACAGCGACGGAATGGCACTCCAGACTTCGATGAAGCGCTGAAATCCGAGATCGACCCAGCCGCCGAAATAGCCCTGCACGCCGCCGGCGGCGACGCCGATGATCGACGAGATGATGGTCAGGCTGAGGCCGAACAGCACCGAGATGCGAAAGCC
>JGI12053J15887_10000891_pt1 | contig 13100 bp, 15 predicted proteins | sample MedBloCAOM1_O3_FD_15887 | JGI IMG/M metagenome (IMG submission 15887)
CGGGGCTGGAATCCGGCGGAACGCCGGCCTCGAACATCGCCGAGTAATACGCCGGCTCGCTCTTGGCGAATTGCAGATAAGCCTTGCCGACGCGGTCGAAGGCCGCGAACGGATCGGGACGGCCGTCATCCCAGGCGCGCGCCAGCGCCGCCTCGAACTGGTCGAAGCCGCGACGCGCAACGTCTGCCAATAGCTCGTCCCGGTCGCGGAAATGCCGATAGGGCGCCGCCGGACTCACGCCCGCCCAGCGGGCAGCCTCTGCGAATGTGAAGCCCGCCGGCCCCTTCTGCGCAATTAATTCGAGCGCGGCGCGGACCAGGGTCTCTTTCAGATTGCCGTGGTGGTAACCGCGGTCGCCGCGACCTTGTTTCCAAGCCATGTAATGAGCCTTTACATGACTCCCAGCGAGCCGTCGACCCGAAAGCACTTCGGCGACGGCCGACTGGTTCGGTTCAGCCGGCGGCGCGATCCTGCTCCGCCTTCATCGCGATCCGCAGCGGTTTCGGGATCGGTCGCGCTCGGCCGTCGCAGACAAAGGCGACCCGCACATGCGCTTCGATCAGCAGTTCGTCGCCGCGCAGAACGCGCTGATGCAGCGTGATCGAGGCTCCCTTGATCTCCTCGTAGGTAGTGACGACGTCGAGCACATCGTCCATCCGCGCGGGTTTGAGGAATTCGATCTGCATCGAGCGCACCACAAAGGCGAAGCCGGGCGCCTCCTGCTCGGCCTCCTCGAACAGGCTGCGCTGGTCGGCGCCGAGAAGGCGCAGATAGTTCGAGCGGCCGCGCTCCATGAAGCGCAAATAGTTGGCGTGGTAGACGATGCCGGAAAAGTCGGTGTCCTCGTAATAGACCCGTACCGGCATGACGTGGCGGCCGTCGCGGATCTCACCATCCAGTGCGGCCAACGCGCTCATGGCACCACGATTGGCGCGCTCTTCACGCCTGCAGTGCGCAAGCGAGCGCGCAGCTCCATCCAGATCTCGGCCATGATCACGCCCGGAATGGTGCGGCTGTCGCGGCGCACCACGTGAATCAGCGGGCGTTCGCCGGTTGCGAGCAAGGCCGCGCGCGCATTCTCGTTCTGCTCGAATTTCGCGTTGCAGGCGCGGCGCATCAATTGCCAGTGATCGAAGGCCCCGACCGGGATCGTTTGCCCGCGATAGACGACATGACTGCCATAGGGTTGCTTCTCCGATACCTGCTTCGCCACCGGCCCCGCCAAGGCGGCAATGCGCGGCCGCTCCTCGAGCGGGAAGCGCAGGCTCTGCCAGAACGCCTCTACGCATGCATAGCATTCGCCATCGAGCTCGAACGGCGTCGGTGCAAAGTTGGCGATCAGCCGGATCGGATCGGGACTGTTGCTGGTGACATTGATCGGCTCGCGGCAAACCTCGACCCGCCGCCCGAGTGCAGTCAGCGTCGCCCCCACCCCGGAGTTCGCGACGGTCGCGAAGGCAAAGTCGGCATGGGCGACCTTCCAGGCCGCGAGCGCGGCACGCTCCTCCTCGGCCTCCGGCACCAATACGAGGCCGTTCGACTGCAACAGCACTTTCATGACGCGACGTTACACGTCCAACCGTCTTGGCGAAACTCGGTGCTCTTCGTCCTTGGCGCCGCCGCCACGCAGTGTCACGAGGACGATCTCGGGCGGCACTCCGAGCCGAAGCGGCACGATGCTGCAGCCGAGACCGCCCGACACGATCAGATCGCAGCGCGCGCGCACATGGCCGTAGGCGTACCTGTTGCCGTAGCGCGACGGCACCACCGGCGACCAGCCAAACAAGCGGACCTGTCCGCCATGGGTGTGGCCGCTCAGCGTCAATGCAACGCGGTCCGGAACCTTCACCGCGATGTCGGGCTCATGGGCGAGCAGGATCACCGGCGCGTCGTCGGTGACCTTCGCCAAGGTGGCATCAAGGCGGTCGACGCCGATGGGGCGATTGGGCCGCAAACGCCGCGACGGCATGAAGGCGAGCTGGTCGCCGAGCCCCGCCAGCCAGAATGCATGGCCAGATTTGTCGAGACGAACGACGTCGTTCTCGTAGACGGGAATGCCAGCGTCTTCCAACGCGCGCCGGCTGGCGGGCGAGCCCGTTCCGGCGCGCTGGACCGCGCGGTCAGACCACCATTCGTGATTGCCGAGGATGGCGTGGACGCCGAGCGGCGCCTGCAATCCGGCCAACGCCTGCGCCCATTCGCTGGCGGGGACATATCCGGTCACGAAGCGCTGGCCGCCGACGTAGTCGCCGAGCAGCACGATCAGATCGGCGCCGAGCGCGTTGGTCGTTTCCACGATCGAGCGGATGCGCTCCGGCCCCATCCAGGGCTCGCAGGCGTGGATGTCCGCAAGCGCCGCAATCCTGAGCTCCAGCCCCTGCGGCCAGCGCTCGGGCTCGAGCTCGTAGCGCGCGATCTTGAGCCGCCACAGCGGCTCGACCAGGAAGCCATAGGTTCCCGTGAGCGCACCGATTGCGCCCACGGTGGCGGTCCATCGCAGGAACTGGCGGCGTGAGATCATGCGGGGCGGGATGACCAATGAATATCCGACTGCTGATCCGTTAGCACGTGCAGTATTAATCAAGCGAAAATACGATCGAGCGTGCTGGTCCTAGCCGCCGAAAAGTCCGAATTGCGCCGGGCCGCTGCCGGCAACCTCGCCGTCGCGGGCGTCACCGCCAGGGCACGTTCCTCTCTATCGCCGCCTCCCAGTTCTTTCCGTCGAACGGTTTCGGCGAAATCTTGGCGAGATCGACATTGTCGAGACAACGCGCGTTGACGTCGACCTTGTCCGGATCGGAGCGCGGCACATAGAACGGATGAATGCCGCAGTGCTTGCAAAACATGTGCTTCGCGACCTTGGTATTGAACTCGTAAGTCGTCAGGTCGTCCTTGCCGCTGAGCAGCACGAACTGCTCCGGGGCCACGATCAGGTGCAGAATTCCCTTCTTGGTGCAGACCGAGCAATTGCAATCGGTCGCCGACGCGAGATCGGCGGTCACGCGGAACCGCACGCGGCCGCAATGGCACCCGCCTTCCATGGTTTCGAGCATCGTCACTCCTCCTCCCCCTGACCGAACAATCCGAACTGCGCCGGATCGCGCGCGGGCTCGGCCAGGCCGAGATGGCGGAAGGCGTGCGCGGTCAGGAGCCGCCCGCGCGGGGTGCGCTGGATGAAGCCTTTCTGGATCAGAAACGGCTCGATGATCTCTTCGATCGCGTCGCGCGGTTCCGACAGCGCGGCCGCGATGGTCTCGATGCCGACCGGCCCGCCGCCGTAATTCTCCGCGATGTTCGAGAGATAGCGCCGGTCCATGGCGTCGAGCCCGGCGGCATCGACCTCGAGCTCGGTGAGCGCGCGGTCGGCGGAGGCGCGGTCGATCGTCTGGTCGCCGGCGACCAGCGCAAAGTCGCGCACGCGCCGTAGCAGCCGGCCGGCGATACGCGGAGTGCCGCGAGCACGGCGCGCGATCTCGTTGGCGCCGTCAGCGCTCATTCCGATGCCGAGGACGCGCGCACCGCGATTGACGATCTCCTCGAGCTCGCGCTCGGAATAGAAATTGAGCCGCACCGGAATGCCGAAGCGGTCGCGCAGCGGATTGGTGAGGAGGCCCGCACGCGTCGTGGCACCCACCAGCGTGAACTTGGCGAGATCGATCTTGACCGATCGCGCCGCCGGTCCCTCGCCGATGATGAGGTCGAGCTGGAAATCCTCCATTGCGGGATAGAGGATTTCCTCCACCGCCGGGTTCAGCCGGTGAATTTCATCGATGAAGAGCACGTCGCGCTCCTCGAGGTTGGTCAGCAGCGCCGCGAGGTCCCCGGCCTTGGCGATGACCGGACCAGACGTGGCGCGGAAGTTCACGCCGAGCTCGCGCGAGACGATTTGCGCCAATGTGGTCTTGCCCAGCCCGGGGGGACCCACGAACAGCACATGGTCGAGCGCTTCCTTGCGCGCACGCGCGGCCTCGATGAACACCGCGAGGTTCGAGCGCGCCTGCTGCTGGCCGATGAATTCGCTCAGCCGCTGCGGGCGCAGCGAGGTGTCCGCCGCATCGTCGTCGCGGCGCTCGGGGGTCACCAGGCGGCGGGGGTTCGTGCTCAACGGCCAAATCCTCGTTACAGGTTCCGCTCACGCCGGTACTTGTTGGGCAGAAGCTCGCCGATCGACATGATGGTCGGACCGTTTTCGCCGGGAACGATGACCCGGGCGTTCCGATCGTAGTCCCAGATCAATTCGCGACAGCTCCCGCACGGCGAGACGACGGAGACGGCCTGATCGGTTTCACTCGGCTTCGGGTGGCGCACGGCGACGATGGTGTCGATCCCCGTCTCGCCCATGTCGGTGATGGCCCGCCCGAGCGCCACCGCCTCGGCACACACTGCCATGCGGCCGAGATAGGCATCGAGGTTGACACCGGTGACGATGCGTCCGTCCCGGGTACGCATGGCGGCGCCGACCTCCTGCCAGTCGTTGCGATAGCGGGCGGTGATCGCCGCGCCCGCCGCCTCGATCAGCGCCCAGTCCTGCTTGCTCAGCGCGGAAGCGCGCACGCGAGGCTTCATCTAGAAAGTTCCTTCAAGCCGAGCCGGATGAGCCTCGCCGTATCGGCCCCATCGCCTGCTTCTCTGGCCGCCGCCGCGATGGCGGCCGCCGCCTGCGGCTGACCATAGCCGAGATTGATGAGAGCGGAGACGGCGTCCGCCACCGGCTGCGGGGCGCGCTTGTCCTCGACCGCGCCGGAAAGCCTGATCACCGCGGGATCGACATCGGCGTAGGCCGGCGCCTTGTCCTTCAATTCGGTGACGATGCGCTCGGCGACCTTGGGTCCCACGCCCGGCGTGCGCGCGACCATGGCCTTGTCGCGCATGGCGATGGCGGAAGCCAGATCGGCGGGCTTGAGCGTACCGAGCACGGAGAGCGCGACCTTGGTGCCTACGCCCTGCACAGTCTGCAGCAGCCGGAACCATTCGCGCTCGACGTCGCTCGAGAACCCGAACAGCCTGATCTGATCCTCGCGCACGTGGGTTTCGATCGACAGGCTCGCGGGCTGGCCGGTGCCGGGCAGTTCCTGCAGCGTGCGGGCCGAGCAATGCACGAGATAGCCGACGCCGTTGACGTCGAGGACGATGAAATCCTCGCCGTAGCTGTCGATGACGCCTTTGAGCTTGCCGATCATGCCCAAGCCTGTTGAAGCCAGCCCATCGGAGCCTATTTGGTCGCGACTGCCACGGCGGCACCTGCCATCATGGCGCCGCCGGCACGGTTGAGCAGGCGCATCGCACGCGTGCTGCGAAATAGCGCACGGGCACGGGCCGCCGTGACCACGTAGGCGCCGAAGACCACCGTGAGAACGACGATCGACACGCTGGCGAGCTCGACATAGCCGAACAGCCCGACGCGCGTGAGGTCGATGAGATTGGGCAACAGCGCAAGATAGAACGCCACCACCTTGGGATTCCCAAGGGTGAGGGCGAGGCCGGCGAGGAACAGCCGCAGGTGGCTTTCGCGCCGGGTGTCGGCTGCGATGTCATGCGGGGTCATCGGCGCGGTCCACATCCGGTAGGCGAGATAGAGGAGGTAGGTTGCGCCGGCATATTTGATGACGAGAAAGACCTCGTGAAAGGTCTGCGCCACGACCGCAAGACCGAGAATCGCCACCGCGAGCCAGACGAGATCGCCGAGGATGAGGCCGGCGGCGAAGGCAGGCGCGCCGTCGGAACCCCTTCCGATCACGCGCGCGACCAGGGCGGCGATGCCGGGCCCCGGCGATGCCGCGGCTACGAACAAAGTGCCGGCGAACAGAAGAAGCGCTGCGAGGTCCATGAGCAATGTTCCCTAACGCACGAGACCACTATCTAGTGAAGCGCGGGCGACGGCGACAGCAATCGCCCGAACGAACCGTCCCCTTGCGAGTCGCCCCCCCATCAGCGCGCCGCGACCTTGAGCANCGCGCTTTGCCGGTGATGCGCATGACACACTGCGATCGCGAGCGCATCGGCGGCATCGTCCGAGCGCGGATCGGCCTTCGGCAGGAGCACGCCGATCATCATCCGGATCTGCGCCTTCTCGCTGTGGCCGGCGCCGACGATCGTCTTCTTCACCAGGTTCGGCGCGTATTCGGCCACCGGCAAGCCCGCGATCGCCGGCACCAGCATGGCGATGCCGCGCGCCTGGCCGAGCTTGAGAGTGGCGACCGCGTCTTTATTCACGAAGGTCGCCTCGACCGCGGCTTCGTCCGGCGCATGCTCCTCGACCACCTTACGCAGGCCGTCGTGAATCGCGAGCAGCCGCACGGCAAGCTCGGCTTTGTCGTCGGTCGCCAGCGACCCGCAGGCGAGGAAGCTCAGCCGGTTGCCGTCGATTGCCACCACGCCCCAGCCGGTGCGGCGGAGACCCGGATCGATGCCGAGGATGCGAATCGGGCGGCGCATGATGGCTCGTTGATAGCCCCGCCGGCCCTTCGCGCCTAGCGCGACATCGCAGGGCCGACCGCTGGCCGCGCCGAGGCGCTCCGGGTATCATTTCAGGCCGTTAAAGTCCGGGACATTGCATGGCAGAAACGACAACGCGCCGCGCCCGGCGCGCCGTCATCGTCGGCGGCTCTATGTCAGGCCTGTTCACTGCCGCCTTCCTGCGCCGGATCGGCTGGAACGTGGACGTGTTCGAGCGCTCTCCCGTCGAGCTGGTCGGCCGCGGCGCCGGCATCACCACCCACCCCGAGCTGCTCGAGGCGCTGGAAAAAAGCGGCGCCGGCACGCGCGATCTCGGCATCGAGGTCGAGAAGCGCATCACCATCGACCGCCAAGGACGCGTCATCGGCGAACGCCCGCTGCGGCAGATCCTCACCTCGTGGGACCGGCTGCAACGGCTCCTGCGCGAAACCATCGATCCCGCGCACTACCATCTCGGCCATACGTTCACCCACGCCGAGCAGGACGGGAGAGAGGTCCGCGTCCATTTCGCCGAGGGCCGTGTCGAACGCGCCGATCTTCTGGTGGGCGGCGACGGCATCCGTTCGGGCGTGCGCGCGCAGATCGCGCCCGACGTGCAGCCGATCTATTCCGGCTATTACATCTGGCGCGGCACGCCGAACGAGGCCGACCTCGCCTCGGAAACGCTCGCTAGCATTTTCCCTTATTTCGCGTTCTTCCTGCCGGAGCGCCAGCAGGTCATCGGCTATCCGATCTCGGGCTTGGACAACGACCTGCGTCCCGGCCGCCGCCGCTATAATTTCATCTGGTACCGGGTCGGCGACGCACGGACGCTCAAGGACATGTGCGTCGACGAGAACGGCCACCAGCATGACTATTCGGTGCCGCCGCCGCTTATCCGCAACGACCTCATCGCGCGGATGCGCGCCGACGCCGAAGCCATCATGCCGCCCGCCTTCGTCGACTGCCTGCGCAAGATCGAGCGGCCGTTCTTCACGCCGATCTACGATTTCTCCGCGTCGAAGATCGTGTTCGGACGGGTCGCGTTGGTCGGTGACGCCGGATCGTCCTCGCGCCCGCACATGGGTTTCGGCGTCGCCAAGGCGGGCGGCGACGCGCAGGCACTGGTGGATGCGCTCGACGCCCACGACGACATCGATGCGGCGCTGGACGCCTACAATGCCGCGCGCCAGCCGATCGGCGAGCGCATCATGCTGCACGGCCGCAAGCTCGGCACCCATCTGGGGGTCGACCTCAAGACCGACGAGGACCGCCGCATGTGGCAGCTGTTGCAGGGCTACGAAGCCATGATGGACTGGATCGCGGTGCCGAACTTCCTTGCGGCCTACCGATGAGCGCCGATCTGCCGAAGCCCGACTATGCGCACAACATGCGCCTCGTCGGCCATTGCGATCAGGGCGGCCGGCCCGATGGCGTGCAGATCATGGTGCATCGCGGCTACGCCTATGTCGGCCACATGTTCTCGAAGGGCTTCAGCGTGATCGACGCGCGCGATCCCAGGAATCCGCGCGCTGTCGCCTATCTCCCGGCGCCGCCCGGGACGTGGAACATCCATCTGCAGACCCACGACGACCTGCTGCTGGTCATCAATGCCAAGGACATGTTCGCCGCCGCCGAATTCGCGGACGAGCGCGCTTATTATCGCGGCCAGCTCGGCACCGTGGTGGGCACCGCGCACGTAACGACCGCGACCCGCAATTGGACGGCAGGGCTTGCGGTCTACGACATCTCGCAGCCGGCAGCGCCGCGCCGCATCGGCTTCATGCCGGTCGAGGGCGGCGGCATCCACCGCATCTGGTACGTCGGCGGACGCTGGGCCTATGTTTCGGTGCTGCTCGACGGCTTCACCGATTACATTTTCATGTGCGTTGACATGGCCGACCCGACCGCGCCCCGCGCGGCCGGTCGCTATTGGATCCCGGGAATGCATCTCGCCGCCGGCGAGACGCCGAGTTGGCCCGCACGTAGCCGATACGGATTGCACCATGCGATCGTTCATGGCGACACCGCCTACGCCGCCTGGCGCGATGCCGGCATGGTGGCGATCGACGTCGCCGACCGCGAACGGCCGAAGCTCATCACCCACCGCAACTGGTGCCCGCCGTTCGGCGGCGGAACCCACAACTGCCTGCCGCTGCCGAATCGGCAGTTGCTGGTGGTGCTCGACGAAGCCGTCCTTGACCACCAGGAGGACGGACTCAAGCTGATCTGGGTGTTCGACAATCGCGATCGCGCCAACCCTGTCAGCATCGCGACCTTTCCCACGCCGGCGGAGGCGGACTACGTGGCCAAGGGCGGCCACTTCGGGCCGCACAATATCCATGAAAACCGGCCCGGGAGTTTCGTGAGCTCGGAGCTGATCTTCGCCACCTACCAGAACGCGGGCGTGCGAGTGTTCGACATCCGCGACCAGTTCCGGCCGCATGAAGTGGGCGCCTGGGTGCCGTCGGCGCCGGCGCGCATGATGGATCACCGGCCGAACCGCGCCCGCGTGATCCAATCGGCCGACGTGTTCGTCGACAAGAGCGGCTTGATCCACTGCACCGATTACAATGCGGGGCTGTTCATCCTGGAATATTGTGGGTGACCGCGGTCGGGCAGCGCATGATCATCGTTTGGTAGCCTCCGGTGGACGCCGGTGCATAGGCCGCCGGCATCAGCAGGGGTCGCTCCTCACAGACTGAGCTGATAAGAGATTCCCTTCGCCGGGCACTCTTCGTGATCGATTTTTTCCCTGACAGCGCTGCCTTTGCCGCCACGATCGCGGATCCGCGCTTTGTGCTGGCGCTCGCCATCTCGGTGCTGGCCGGACTGGTGCGCGGCTTTTCCGGCTTCGGCTCGGCGCTGGTCTATATGCCGCTGATGAGCGCGCTCTACGGGCCGCGCATCGCCGCTCCCTCCATGGCTGTGATCGACGTGCTCGCCGCCGTGACCTTCGTGTCCACGGTCTGGCGGCAAGCCGCTTGGCGCGAGGTCCTCCCGCTCGCGGTATCCGCCCTCGTCGCCGCGCAATTCGGCTCGTTGATCCTGAAGTACGCCGATCCGATCTTGCTGCGCTGGTTCATCACGATTCTGGTGCTGGCCGTGGTGGCGGTGCTCGTCTCCGGGTGGCGCTACCAAGACGGCCGATCCTCGTCGTCACGCTTGCCGTCGGCGCGCTCTCGGGCCTGCTCGGCAGCGCGGTGCAGATGGCGGGCCCTCCGGTCATCGTCTATTGGCTCGGCAGCGCGGGCGAAGCCGCGATCGTGCGTGCGAACTTCGTTACCTATTTCGCCGCGCTCGCCGCCGGGCTCGGCATCACCTATTCGATCAAGGGCCTGCTGACCTCCGAAGCGACCGCCCTCGCGCTTCTGATCGGACCGCTGCAGATCGCTTCGCAGCATGTCGGCGCGCGGCTGTTCCCCCTCGCCTCGGATCGCACCTATCGCATTCTCGCTTACGGAGTGATCCTGCTCGCGGCGCTGGTGAGCATGCCGCTGCTCGACCCGCTCTATCGTTGAGGCGACCTCAAGCGCTCAGCTTCGCCATCAGCGCGTCGGAGACCTCGAAATTGGCGTAGACGTTCTGCACGTCGTCGTGCTCGTTCAACGTTTCGATCAGACGCAACAGCTTCTCGCCCTGCTCGTCGTTGATCGCGACGGTGTTCTGCGGCTTCCAGACCAGCGCCGCCTTGCGCGGCTCGCCGAATTTCGCTTCCAGCGCCTTCGCGACCTCGCGCAGCGTGTCCTGCGCGGTGTAGATTTCGTGCCCGTTTTCGCTCGAGATGACGTCCTCGGCGCCCGCCTCGATCGCTGCTTCGAGCATGGCATCGGCGCTGGTCAGCGTGGCGTCGTATTCGACAACGCCGACATGGTCGAACATGAAGGAGACCGCGCCGGTCTCGGCGAGGTTGCCGCCCGACTTGGTGAAGGCGGCGCGCACCTCGCCGGCGGTGCGGTTGCGATTGTCGGTCAAGACCTCGACCACCACCGCGACACCACCCGGGCCATAGCCCTCGTAGCGAATCTCGTCATAGTTCTCGGCATCCCCGCCGATCGCCTTCTTGATCGCGCGGTCGATATTGTCCTTGGGCATGTTCTCCACGCGGGCGGCGATCACCGCCGCGCGCAGCCGCGGGTTCATGGCGGGATCGGGCAGCCCCAGCTTGGCCGACACGGTGATTTCGCGCGCCAGCTTTCCGAACAGTTTGGATTTGACCTTATCCTGCCGCCCCTTGCGGTGCATGATGTTCTTGAACTGGGAATGGCCGGCCATGGCTTGCTCCTCGATTCACCGCTCCTCGACGGCCCGCTCCGCGCGACACCATGCGCGATCGGCGCAGCCATGAATGGATTGATATTCGGCGCGTTATAAGGCGCGCGTTGTGCAAAATCCAGAACCGGTTGCAGGCCGGACGACGAGGATCAACGCACTCCGCCGGCATTGCGGATCGGGCCGATCGCGGCCTCGAAGCGCTTGCGCAGATCGGCGAGCAGGCGTTCATCGGTCACGAAGTCCCGGTAGCCGTTGGCCACGTTGTAGGAGAACAGCGGCTTGAGCCCCGCCGGCGGCGGCACGTCGCCGCGCGACGAGAAGGTTCCGATGCGGCGTTGCTGCTCGGGAGCCAGCACCCAGGTCAGATAAAGCTTGGCGACGTTGGGATGGGGCGCATCCTTGAAGATGCCGGCGGTGGAGTAATAAACCGGGATCGGGTCGACCTCCGAGAAGGCAAACTCGATCGACTGTCCGGCCTTCTTCAGGTTAAGGACAGTCGATGTCGTCGCATCCGGCGTGACCAGATCGGTGCCGCCGGCGACCGAGCGCGAGACGCCGAGGTGCCCCTGCACCCAGTTGGGCTGATTCGCGACGTATTTGTCGATGTAATCCGCGCCGTATTTCTGGGCGATGGTGTGGAAGAGATAGAGCGTGGCGTCGTCGTCGTGCGGATAGCAGGCGATCATCTTGCCGCGGAATTCGCCCTTGAGGAAATCGAGCGCCGACTTCGGCGCGTTCTCCGGCTTCATCGCCTTGCTGTTGTAGGCATAGGACAGCGTGCCGACGAACCAGGCGATGAACGCGCCGTCCGGATCCTTGAACGATTTGTCGATGGCGTCGTAGCCCTCGGGCTTGAAGGCGAGCATCTTGCCTTGCCCCTTCCAGCGCACGAAATCCTGCGCGGTCTGGAGCAGCACCATGTCGGCTTGGAGCTTCCCCTCCTTGAACTGCTGCTCGATCTTCTGGTTCAGCACGTTGCTGAAGCCGCCTTCGATCGACACCGTGAGGCCCGGAAACTTGCTCTCGAACTCGCGCGCCAGCGGCTCGTAGTTCGACACCGGCCCGCCGGCATAGATCACCAGCGACTTCTCGGCCTTCGCCTTGGCGTAGAGCTCGTCGAGGGTTTCGGCGGAGCCGCAAGCGCAAGGCAGAACGATCGCAGCAATGAGAACCGACGGCCCGCGCAGGTCCGTCCCGAACGATGCAGCAGGCATTTCTTCCTCCCGAAAAGCTTTTCCGGGATTGTGCCGCAACGCGCGCCTTAGTCAATCTTGGCGCATGTCCGGGAAAAGTGGGAACCGGCTTTCCGACAAGGGTATGCGCAAAATCAAGGAATCTAGAGCACGGTCTGCATCAGCGCCGGGAAGTAGCGATAGGCGTCGCCCTGCTTGCCGAGATAGCCGATGCCGGGCCACGGGAAGTGATAGGTGATGAACGGAACGCGCTGCGCCGCCAGCATGTCGAACACGCGCAGCCTCGTCGCCACCGCCTGCTTGCCGTCGGTATCGTAGGTGAACTCGAGCCGCGGGCGCTCGGTCGCCAATACGTGGTGATGCGCGGTATCGCCGACGTTGCAGATCGTCTTGCCCTGCGAGGTGATCACGTAGATCGTGTGCCCGACGGTGTGGCCGGGCGCCGCCATCGCCTGCACTCCCGGCAGGAATTCCTGGCCGTCCCTAACGAACACGATGCGGTCGCGGTTGGGCAGCAACCGCTCGCGCGCGCCGGCGATGAACGCCTTGAGCATGTCGTTCGACAGCTTGGCCTCGTCGGTCCAGAAGTCGAGGTCGGCCTGCGTCAGGTAGATTTGGGCGTTGGGGAAGGTGCGCGCGTCGTTATCGCCCATGATCCCGAAGCAATGATCGGGATGGGCGTGGGTGAGCACGACCGCGTCGACGTCCTTCGGATCGATGCCGGCGGCCTTGAGGTTGCCGGTGAGCCGCCCGGTATCGGGACCCAGCATCTTGCTGGCGCCCATGCCGCTGTCGAACAACACCACGCGATCGCCGGTGTTGATGACCAGCGCGTTCTGCTGCAGCACGACGTTGTCGGTCGGCAGGAAGTTGTCGGTCAGCGTCTTGGCGAGTTCCTCCTTCGACAGGCCGACGAACACGTCCGACTTGGGCTCGCCCATCGGTAACGGGCCGTCGGAGACCACGGTCGCCTCGATGCTGCCGACCTTGAAGCGATAGAACGCCGGCGCCTGCGTATTCTGCAGCGGCGCCTTTGCGAGCGCCAGGGGTGCGCCACCGATAATGCCGGCGGCCGCCGCGGAAGCGCCCGCGAGCAGCCGGCGGCGGGACAACGAAACCTGATGCTCTGTTGCCATGTCTGACTCCCCTTTCGGCACGGACGCGATTCATCGGCGGCAAGACTTAACCGCGGACACG
>JGI12053J15887_10000892_pt1 | contig 13088 bp, 10 predicted proteins | sample MedBloCAOM1_O3_FD_15887 | JGI IMG/M metagenome (IMG submission 15887)
TACACCAAGACCTTCAAGGAGCTGATGGAGACGACGGACTGGGAGACCTACGGCACGGGCAAGTACGAGAAGTGCGCCGACTGCATGGCGCATTGCGGCTACGAGCCGACCGCGGCGAACGCAGCCCTGAGCAATCCGCTTAAGGCGATGTGGGTGGCGCTGCGCGGCGTGCGGACGACGGGTCCGATGGCGCCCGAGATCAATCTCGATAATCAGCGCCCCGCGCAGTACATCTTCTCTTCGGAAGTGCAGAAGCGCCTGTCAGATATCCGCCGGGACGAGGCCCTCGCCGCCCAGCAGAAAGCCTCGACAGCCGCGTAGGCTGCGCAGCGCGCGATTGAAGTCGATCCCTGTCGAGACCAGTGCGCGCAGCGTCAGTGGATTGCGCGCGACGCCGCGCAGGACCTTGCGCACATCGATGTCGCCGTTCGGCTTGATCGCAGCCATTGCCAGCGCCGGCAGAGCGCGGCTGGCGGGATCGCTGATGACGCGCAGAGCCGCGAACGGAAGGCCTGCCTCGGCCGCGTAGGCAGCTGCGATATGGCTTTCCATATCGACGGCAGCCGCCCCTGTCTCTGAACGCAGCGCGGCCTTTACGGCCCGGGCGGCGACCACCTGCTCGACGCCCGCGAGACCACCCCTGACAACGCGTCGGCGCCCCAACGCGACGCTGGCGATCATTTCTTCGTTCAGCGCCAAGCCAGCCAGCCAGCGGGTGTCTCCGGCCAGCACTTCGGTCGCCACCACGACATCGCCTGATTTCAATGTGGGATCCAGTCCACCGGCGACGCCGAAGCTGATCACGCCTCTGATCGTCGATGGGTCAAAGACCGTCAGTAGTGCGCGCAATTGCTGCGGATCGCTACTGCTGCAGATGACGGTCATGCCGGGCCCAGCCGCGATGCGGGCCTCTTGCACCAGACCAGTCACAATCAGTACAGGCCGCGGGTCAATTGGATTGACCGCAGACACGTCGTCCCCCGCCCCCAAATTCACATTCCGACCCCTACCACCCTGCTGTTCGTGTTCCTTAGATTCCGGTACCGCGCCAACGCCCAGAGCGGAAAGAACTTCGGATACCCATGATAGCGCAGATAAAACACCCGAGGAAAGCCTGTTGCCGTGTAGCGCTGCTCGTCCCAAAGACCTTTTTGGGTCTGTGTGGCTATTAGGTACTCCACGCCGCGGGCGACCGCGGGATGCCCGACCTCGCCCGCTGCCATCAGTCCAAGCAAGGCCCATGCCGTTTGCGAGGCGGTCGTAGGGGCACCCTCGAACCCCTTATAGTCGAGTCGGTAACTGGTGGCATCCTCGCCCCAGCCGCCGTCCTTGTTCTGGATCGACAGCAGCCAGTCCACGGCCTTGCGGATCGCGGGGTCCTGGTGGCCCACGCCGGCGGCATTGAGCGCGCACAGTACCGACCAGGTGCCGTAAATGTAGTTCAGCCCCCAACGGCCATACCACGACCCCTCAGCAAGCTGGGTCCGGCGCAGAAATGCGACCCCGGCCGCAACCGCCTTGCTGTTTTGAGCGGTTTCACCGAGTTGACCCAGCATCGAGACGCATCGGGCGGTGACGTCCTCCGTTGGCGGATCGAGCAGCGCGCCGTGATCGGAGAACGGAATATTGTTCAGATAATATTCGAGATTGTCGACGTCGAAGGCGGCCCAGCCGCCGTCGCGGCTCTGCATGCCCTCAATCCATTCGCGGCCGCGGGCGATCGCGGCATCGTATTCATGGCTTTGGGTCGCGCGCCGCGTGCGATCCAAAGCCATCACCACGACCGCGGTGTCGTCGAGGTCGGGATAGTAGGCATTGTTGTATTGGAAGGCCCAACCGCCGGGGCGAACCTCCGGCCGCTTGACGGCCCAGTCGCCCTTGATATCCAAGACCTGCTTCGGCAGCAGCCAGTCGAGACCCTGCTTGGCCGGAGGCATTGCCTCGTTGCTGCCGGCTTCGATCAGGGCATGACAGCTCAGCGACGTGTCCCACACCGGCGAGACGCAAGGCTGGCAATAGGCCTCGTGCTCGCCGATCATCAGAAGCCTGTCGAGCCCCCTTCGTGTGATGGCGCGCGGCGGATAGTCCGCTGGTTTGCCGAGGACCTCGTACATCATCACGGCGTTGGCCATCGGCGGATAGATCGCGCCGAGGCCATCTTCGCCGTTCAGCCGTTCTTCGATGAAGGCGACAGCGCTATCGATCGCACGGGCACGCAGTTTCTTCGGAAACAGCGGCTCGATCGCCCGCAAAACGCTGTCCAGCCCGCGGAACAGGAGAAACCAGCCCCAGCTTTGATGCGGTGCCTTGGCCGTCATACCGATTGAATGCGGCTTCTGCAGGAACAGCTCATCGATTGCGATACCGCTGACATTTTTCGCGCGCGGTTTCAGCGCCGCCAGAACCATCAGCGGCACGATCGTGGTGCGCGCCCAGTATGAAATCTTGTTGATATGAAACGGCGACCACATCGGCAATAACATGATCTCGACCGGCAACACCGGCACGCTCCGCCATCTCATTACCCCGAACATCGCCAGCATGAACCGCGTGAAAACGTTGCTGTGGATGGCGCCGCCGCGCGACCGGATCGCCTCGCGGGCACGCACCATATGCGGCGCATCCGGTGAGTCGCCGATCATCTTCAGCGCGAAATAGGCTTTCACGCTGGCGCTCATCTCGAAATCGCCGTCGTGCACCAGCGGCCAGCCGCCGTGGGCGCCCTGAACCCGGCGCAGGTAATTTGCGATCTTGGCTTCCAGCGCGGTATCGACGGGCTCGCCGAGGTAGTGGCGAAGCAGCACATATTCGGCGGGGATGGTGCAATCGGCTTCCAGCTCGAACACCCAATGTCCATCCGGCTGCCGGTAGCCGAGCAGCCCTTGCGTCGCCGACGCGATGCTCGCCTCCAGGGCGGCACCGGTCTCAATTCCAACTGACTTATTACCGGAATGCATTTCGCTCGAACATCCGCTGTCTTTGACCCTGCCCGGTCACACCGGGAACCGCTTACTATCTCCCGATCAGGCCTGCCGCATGGCGAGGACAAGATCGGCTGCCCGGTTCCCCGACCGCACAGAACCTTCGATAGTTGCCGGCAACCCCGTATCAGTCCAGTCGCCCGCGAGAAACAGGTTTTTCCAGCTCGTGATAGCGCCCGGCCGCAGCGCGTTTTGTTCCGGCGTGGCCTCGAATGTCGCGCGGCGCTCACGCACGATCTGCCAGGGCGGCAATTCGCCCTGCACCCCTCCCGCTTTGCAGATATCCCGCCAGATCGCCTGCGCGAGCTCCTCGCGCGGCATATCCACCAGCCGGTCGGCATTGCTGACGGTCACCGACAGGCGCTGTGGGAACGCGAACAGCCACTCCACCAGTCCACCGACAACCCCGACTATCGGAGGCATATCCCTGGGGGGATCGAAGCGGAAATGTGCATTCACGATCGCCCGGAACTTGGATGGCGTTTTCAGCCCCGGAAGCAGCGACGCAGCCGGGCGCGGCGGAACCGCCATCACCACGGCTTCNGCCGGGTCGATGGCGACCGTGTCATCGCCAAATTTCAATTCGCCAACGCTGCCNGCCGACATACCGAACTCNCGCAGTTCATGTCCGAACCGGATGTTGGCGCCCTTGTCCTGCAGGAGCTTGATTGCGGGTTCGACCAGAACCGCGCTTAGGCCGTCGCGCGCGATCAGCGGCCGGCAAGCCTGNCCCCCCGCCAGCAAGGTTTCCCGCACCACCGCGCCGGCAAGGCCCGCGGACCCCTCGGGCGGGTCGACGTTCAGCGCCGCAAGCAGCAGCGGCTGCACCAGCCGCTGGTAAAGCGTTCCCTNGCANGGGATGGCATCGCCGACCAGTNTGCTTTGCGCTGCCCAGATCAGNGGCATCAAAGCGAGATAATCGAGCAGGCCGGTATCAGGGACACGGCGAGCCTCATCGAAGACCCACAGGGGCAGCCGGCTGTCTCCGAGGTCGAGCTGCCAGCGCTGCCCGGTCGTCAGATCGACGAACGGAAATTGCGCGCGCTTCGGCCCGACCAGCCCCGCCTCGCTGCCGATCGATCTTGCGTAAGCCACCGCGTGACGGTTGCCCGAGAGCAAGAGATGATTGCCGTTGTCGATGGTCAGGTTGGTCGCCGCGTCGAAATATGACCGGCAGCGGCCGCCCGCCTGCTGCGTGGCCTCGTGGAGATGCACTTTGAAATTCGCATTCGCCAGCCGAACGGCTGCCGAGAGGCCCGAAATGCCAGCGCCGATGATGTGGACAGTCTTTTGCATCAGATGAATGCGTAGCGAAGAAGAATGGCGATGCGGGCCATCTTGTTGAGGCGAACCGGCGCGCGCGGCGATGCGAACCCTCTGGCGACCAGCAATTCCAGAATGGCGCGATAATATTGCGACATGATTCTTGGTGCGCGCACCACGCGCCGTGGATTGCGGCCCATGACTTCGTCGGCTTTCTGAAAATGCGTCCGCGCCCGATCGACCAACGGCGCGCACACTTTCGGCAGCGCCGGATCGGAGGTGACCTTGAGCGGATCGAAGTTGGTGATTCCGGTGTGCAGCAGCTTTCACGCGGCAGGTACAGGCGGCCGATCGCAGCGTCTTCATCGACGTCGCGCAGGATATTGGTCAATTGCAGCGCACGGCCAAGATGGTGCGCGAGCAAGATGCCGTCGTCCCGCGCCAGACCGAACACCCGCACCGACAGGCGNCCNACCGCGCTCGCCACGCGGTCGCAATACAAATCGAGCGTNGCAAGATCGGGCGCCCGGATATCCTGCGGCACATCCATCTCCATGCCATCGACGATGGCCAGAAAATCCTCGCGCTGCAGATCGAATTTTCTAACCGACGGAACGTATTCCCGCAGGCGCGCCGGCGGATGGCCCGCATACAACGCATCGATATCGTCGCGCCATTGTTGAAGCGCGGCCAGCCGTTCGGGCCGCGGGCCATCGGAATCGGCGATGTCGTCGACCTGACGGCAAAAGCTGTAGATCTGAAACATCGCCTCGCGCTGCTCGCGCGGCAGAATGCGCATCGCCGCGTAAAATGAACTGCCGGAAGCGGATGTCCCGTAATTCGCGTTGGCTGTCGCCGCCTCAAGCGTCATGCGCCGGCCGCCGGTTTAGACACGGGCCGCCGCCCCACCGCCCGACGGATCGTTTCGCTTGCGACCCCACCGACGCTGTACACGAGCAGTTCAACCGGGCCGAGATGCACGGTCTCGCTCAGNGGATCGCGCACCTTCAGAAGACNAACGATCCTGTCGGCGAANGTCTGGATCACGGAGATCTCAAGNCCGAGCCGAAAATCCTTCACTTCGGCGCTGAGCGATTTGCTTTCATTGAGCAGGGCCTCGGTCCGCACCGCGAGCGAATGCAGACATTGCAGCAGCGGCGCCGATGCCCGCCCCTCGCCGAGCGCCTCGACGGTGGCCCCCGCAGCCGCGAGCGCATCGCGCGGAAGATAAACCCGATTGAGGTCCCTGTAGTCTTTGCCGCAGTCCTGAAGATGATTGTTGATCTGCAGGCCGGCGCAGAGCGCGTCGGAGGCCGCCCAGGTCGACGTGCTCTCGCCGTGGACGTCAAGCATGAACCGTCCGACCGGCATGGCCGAATACCGGCAATAGTGGATCACTTCGTCCCAGTTCTCATAACGAAGCTTGGTCACATCCATCCGGAATGCGGTCAGAACATCCAGCGCGTGGCGCGGCGGCATCGAGCGCTCCGACAGCGCGCGCCGCAGATTGACGGCTTCGGGCTGGCTGTCGCCCTGGCCCAGCAGTTCGGTTTCAAGCAGATCGAGATAGTTAAGCTTGTCGCGCTCACCGAGTGCTGCATGGTCGGCGATATCGTCGGCAGTTCTGACGAAATTGTAAAACGCGAGGATCAACGCCCGGTGGCGCGGATGAATGATCCACGACGCGACCGGAAAGTTCTCGTCGCGGTGAGTCTTGCCGGATCGCAGTTCGCTCGCGCTTGTCATCAAGAACTGGCTACATTCGTGTGGGCATGGTGACTTCGCATGCTGCGGCAATCCCGCGCATGCGAATAGATCGCGAACCCCATATAGGGGAATACGATGCTAAAACCAATGCTGTCGCCGCCTGCGATTTCTCGCAAAGTCCCGCCGCGCCAGAATGAGGCCGATAACGGGTCTGCGGCGGCAATCGCCGGCGGCGAGTGCTGCCCTTTATTGCCCGTGGTTTTTCAGCACCTGATTGCAGGCCGCGGTCAACTTGGGACGATGTTGCTGAAGGCAGGCCAGAATGGTGAAGTCGCCCTGGTCGATCACCGGGCGGCAGAAGCGCTGAACGTCGCGCGAACAAGCCGACTGTTCCTCAGGCGTGCCGCTGCGCTGCTGCTGGGCGATGGCGCCGGTCGAACCCGATAGCGACAACAGGATGAGTGCCAGAAAAGATTTATGCATCGTGTTCCTTCATTCTGACGGCAGAGAATTCCAATCCCGCATGGCATGACTGGGACAGACCAATTCAGATTGCAGACGCCGCGAACCGCAGCAGTGAGCGAAGCAGAAACGCTGGCAAATGCGGCCAAATTTACGGCGCCCCCAACTTGAATAGCGGGCCCTCAGGAGTCAATTCGTTGACACAAATAACCGCTTGAAATCACAACATTATTTCATGATTGGCTTATTTAGTAATTGACTGTTGCAGGCATGCCCGGCCGATATAGGTAGATGCTCCCGGATGAAACTTGGCGAAATCTGAAGCGTTTTTGATTTCGCTGGGCGAAAAATGCCGCGCCGACGTCAATCGGTTTGTGTATTACCCAGGTCAGATGCGATGGTAACGACCGATCGGCGCAATTGCAGGCGGCGCTCGACTTTGTCATTTTGAACCTAACACACTGCGGCGACACTAAATCTTCGATGCGGCGAGACGTGTCTTGGTTGAGAACGTCAATTTGAATGGGAAAACTCGATATGAAACCTGGTTTCAGATTTTTTGGGCAGGCGATCAAAGCTGCCGGTGTCGGCGCCGCGCTCATGCTGTCGGTGTCGGCGGGCTACGCCCAGTCTGGCCCGTTTGCCGGTTTGGACGGAGCATGGTCTGGCAACGGAACGGTTGCGCTTTCCGACGGGACGACCGAGCGCATCCGATGCAAAGCCGACTATAAGGTCAACGGCTCCGGACTAGGTCTGAAGCAAAATCTCCATTGCGCCAGCGATAGCTACAAGTTCGACTTGAGCAGCGATGTTACCAGCCAGGGCGACCGCATTTCCGGCAACTGGAGCGAAGCCAGCCGGAATATTTTCGGCAATCTCCAGGGCACCGCGGGCGGTGGCCAGATCGAGGTGTTCGTCGAGGCTTCGGGATTTGCCGCCAATCTGACGCTGCGGACCAACGGCAACAGGCAGACCGTGCAGATCAACTCCAAGGGCGAGATCAGAGGCGTGACGATTACGATGGTGAAGAGCTAACGCCGCACCGTCTGGCCGTTTTGCTCCAGTTCACTCCGCCGGCTTCGCACGACCTGCCGTCCCGCGAAGCCGTTGTGACAGGTTGATCAGGAACATCGCCGTCGGCCGTAGGATAAAGAGATCAGCGACCAGGGCCGCGACCATTGAGAAAGCGCTGAGCCAGCCGAACAGGCGCAGCGACGGCAGGTCGGAAAACACCGTCACCACCAGACCGCAGGCCAGCACCACCGTGGTCAGGATTAGCGCCGGACCGACCAGCACGGTCGCGCGCTCGACCGCCAGTTCCGGACTGACGTCCGGCTTGGATTCCAGCCTCAGCCGATTGAGGAAGTGAATCGTCGCACTGAGACCGAGACCGAACGACACCGTCAGCGCGACTACGCTGGCGAATTGCAGTCCCTGCCCCAGCAGCCACAGCACCGTGCCCGACAACACCACTGGGAAAATGCCCGGCAGGATGCACGAGAACATCACGACCACCGAGCGGAACGCCAGCCCGATGAAGACAGCGACCAGCGCGAACTCGATCGTCAGTCCGCGGTTGAGCTTCTCGATCATGCTGGCGCTGTTGCGCGCGGCGATCGCTGACAGACCGGTGACGGCAATCTCGTAACCCGGATGCTTTTTACGGACATCGTCCAGGGCTGCGTCGAGCTTCTCGACCACGGGCAGGATCTGACTCGAATCGAGGTCCGGCACCCTGCCTGAAACCACGACCGCATCCTGATTGGCTGAGATAAAGCGCCGGACCAGATGCTCCGGAAGCACGCTGACATATTCCTTCAGGGTCGCGACATCAGAACTTCCGGCCTTTTCCGCAAGCCAGCGGCGCAGCGTCTCGAGCGACCAGACATTGCCCACGCCCGCCTGTTTTTCGACCGTCGCATGAACGTCCGCGATCGTCTGCAAGGTCTCCGGCGCATATAGCGAGGCGCCCTTGGGGAATTCGATCAGGACGTCGATCGGATTGGCGCCGGTCAGCTTGGCGTCGAGACGCCCGCTGGCCGCCACCGCCTGCTGCTTGTCCGGCACCTGATCGGCGAGCCGGTAACGCGGCTCCAGGTTGGCATAGATCACCGCCAGACCGCCGACAAAAATCACCGCGATCAGGCTGAACAAGCCGGGGCGGCTGACCATGCGCACCGCAATCCAGTAACAAAAATTGCGCAGCATCTGAACGCCGGCGTCGGCGCCCTGGAACTTGACGGCGAAAACTTTTTCGTTGCGGACAAAGAGTACCCCGAACACCGGCACCAGCGAGAGCACCGCGATCAGCGCGATGATGGTGGCGGCAAGTCCTGCCTCGCCGAATTTGCGGATCAGATCAGAATCCGAAAATTGCAGGGCAATAAACGATATGCCGGCGGTGCCGTGGGTAAGCACGCAGGCAGGCCCGACCACGAGCACGGCGTTCCTGAACGCGGTGTATTTGTCCTGACCCGCGATCAGACGGTCGCGCGCCGCGAAGGTCAGCTGCATCGAGTCTGAAAAGCTGATCACCATGATCAGCGGCGTCATCACGTTCAAAAACATATTGAGGTTGAAATTGGCCCATCCGAGGCTGCCGAGCGCGAGCAGAATCGCGATCATCGGCGGAAAGGCGGCGACGACCATGAACGATATCTTGCGGAAGAAGATGATCGCGATGATGCAGCCGGCCACAATACCGAGGATGTTGTAGGTCAGCCCATCGCGCTCGACCGCATTGCGGATTTCGAGCTGCATGACGGGAACACCCGATAGTTCCGCGTTGAGTCCGGTGCCTGCAAGATCATCGGCCATCAGCTTGCGAATATCGCCGATCACCTTGCTGAGCTTGTTACTGGCGACAACTTCGGGTTCGAGGGACAGCACGATCAGCGCCAGCGTGCCGTCTTCGGACAACAGCTTGCCGCGGATAATCTCGTTGGTTTTCACGGTCTCGATGAACTTGTCGTAGTCGGCGCCTCGCGGCAGCTCCGACGGGAACAGCGCCGCCGGCAACTTGCCTGGCGCCGGTGCCTGGCGCGCCGAGAACAGCGAAATCAGGCCGCGCGTGCCCTCGACGAGCTGCAGATCGGTGACGAGATCGCGCACCTTCTCGAGATTGTCGCGCGCAAGCAACGTTTTGCCCTCGACCACGACCAGCACGTCGAATTCCGTCGCCGGGAAGCGCTTGGTGACCGCTTCGTATTGCCGGTATTCCTTGGAATCGGACCGGAACAGCTGACTCAGGGAATCGTCGATCTTGATGCGCTCGATACCGAAGATCGCGCCGATAATCAGCCCGACGAGAATGATGCAGGACAGGATCGGCGCCTGAACCGCAATGAGCCCGATTCGCTCCAGCCCGAAGGCGATGCTAGCCGTTGGCCGCGGCTCGATCTTCTCGACATGGACCTCACTGTCGCTGTTCATTTCGAGCATGCCTTATCCAAATTTTCACATCGGTTCAATTTGTATAGCTTAAATTCCCGGGCGCGAATGAGGCCTTAATCGGCCATGTATGATCGGCGCTAGCCCTTGAAAACATACGTTAAATTTGCCGTGACAGGTCTAGCAGGTCTTTACGGCGTCTCGCAAGCGCGCGCCCCCGCGCAGAATCGGCGCGTATGCACCCTAGTGGGCCTCAAGTCTCAGATTTGTCATGCCGGCCTGAATTCGGGATGATGCGCCGGGGCGTTCGACCGCCGCTTTCATCCTTTAGCGCGACACCGGTGACTTCCCGACCCAAGCCCTCGCGGATCAGCCACGCAACCTTGAAGGCGGCTTCATCGTAGCCGAGCCCCGAGCGGTGGATGTTGGAAACACAATTGCGTTCGGCATCGGTGAGGCCCGGCCTCGGCGCGAAGGTTAGATACGCGCCCAGACTATCGGGGGCAGACAGGCCCGGCCGCTCGCCAATCAACATGACCATCATGCGCGCGCCCAGAATGGCGCCGATCTCATCGCCCAATGCGACCCGCGCGCCCGACGCAACCACGGCGTAGCCGATTTCGATCCCATCGACGGCCAGTCGCGGAATGAGGCTTCGGACGAGTTCGATCGCGTGAGCATTGACCGCCGTCGGCGACAGGCCATCGCCGACGGCGATCGCAAGCTGGCACGCGCTGCCGTTGTGGCTCGCCAGCAGATGCTGCGAGGCCGGATCGAGCGTTCGTCCGAGGTCGGGACGCCTAAGATAGTCCTTCCGGTTGCGTGCACGGCTGGAGACATCAAATGCCCCGAGACCAAGATCGCTGAGGCCCGAGATCAGAGCGGAAACATCGAAGGCGGCATGAACCGCGTCGCGGGCACGCGCGTGGTCCAGCGTAAATTCGAGCAACGCTTTGGTCGGCAGGCTTGCGCCCGCCCGGCCAAGCCCGACGCGCGCCGGGGTGAGGTCCCGCAAATCCCTCATCGAACGCGATGACGGCGCCGGCGTTTTCATCTCTGGTTACTCGGCAGGAACGGATGCCTCGCGCAGCCGCATCGAATAGTTCGATGCGTTTTGCTGACCGACCGAGGCCGCGCGCGCGAACATGATCAGGTGATGTCCGATCATCGCCACGGATATCAGGCCTTCGATGTCGCCATGCCTCAGGCGCGACAACGCAAATTTCCAGAATACTTTCCTGTAGTCGCCCAGCACGCCGACCTTCCAGAAAATATTACGGAGCATGATCAGCCCGCGCTTGATATTGGCCCAGGTTCTCTGCTGCGCGGTCGCGGGCAGCGGCAGCCGGTTGGCATAGGTGAAATCCACCTGATGCTGGTAACGCGCATATAGTTTTTCCGGCTGGTAGGCGATCTCCATGCATTTGCGCCATGAACTGATGACATGATCATAGGGTAGCCGGAAATCGACATTCGAATCGCGGGTCTCGTCGTCGATCAGTCGATTTTCGCGCTCGAGGCGGTCCCACAACGGTGTTTTCGGGAGCGCCTGCAGGAGATTGATCGTCAGCAACGGAATCTTCGAGTCATCGACAAAGGCGAGCAATGCTTCGCCAGTTTCCGGCTTGTCCGTATCCAAGCCCATGATGATGCCGGAGACGACCTCCATCCCGTACCTGTTGATGGTATGAACACCTTCCAGAATGGGGACCATCATGTTGTGGTCCTTGTGCATCGCCTTCAGCGCATCGGGATCCGGGGTCTCGATGCCGCAGAAGATGGTGACAAAGAACGCCTCGCGCATTTTCTCGAGAATCTCCGGCCGTTTGGCGATGTTGAGCGTCGCCTCGCAGGCCAGCCGTATGACGTAACCGGTTTTTTTCTGCCACTCGATCAGATGCGGCAGCAGGTCGACCGCCGCCTTTCTGTTACCGATGAAATTATCGTCGACGAAATACACCGAGCCCGTCACCCCGCATTCGAGCAATTTGTCGAGTTCGGCGGTGATTTGCTGCGGCGTTTTAAGACGCGGATTGCGGCCGTAGAGCCCCGGGATATCGCAGAATTCGCACTGATAGGGGCAACCGCTGGAATACTGGATGCTGCCGAGAAAATACCGTTGGATGTCGGCGAGCTGATAGGCCGGAATCGGAAAGCTGGTCATGTCGAGACGATCGGCGGTCTTCAGCACCACCTGTTGCGCAGGGCGCGACGGATCTCGCGCCAGCCGCGCGATCAGGTCGTCGGTCGCATCGCCCAACTCGCCGACATGGAGATAGTCGAACGAGGGATAGTAATCCGGGCAGGCGCTGACCGAAGGTCCGCCGATCGCAACGGCCAGATCGAACGCATGCGCCCGGCTGCAGATATCGTTCATCTGCTGACGCTGGATGTGCATGCCGCTGACCAGCACGGCCTCCGCCCATTCGAAGTCTTGGGTCGTGGCCGGACGGATGTTTTCGTCGATGAAGCGGACCGGCCAGTTCGCGGGCAGATAGGCTGCAATCAGCAGCAGCCCCTGAGGGGGCATGAAAGCCTGAACGCCGTCGGTCAAGGGATAGGCGTATTCGAATGTGCCGAAAGAAGACGTATAGCGCGGAAAGACGCACAGAATGCGCCGCACCGTCTCAATGCCCTCAGCTCTCATCAAATTTCCTCTGCGAGATCTGGCAATTTGCATAAGATTAAGCACGCCCCCCAAGGCTGGGCTACAAATTCCTCAAGATTGTGGCAGCGGTTCCAACCGCGGATGGCCAGTTGGTTGCCCCGGCGGCGGCTGTTTACGCCCTCAGGCGATCAGTCGCGACGCAAAATCGGGCAGCAACCCCGGGTCGCCGGCGAGGCGGAAGTCGGCATCGGCAAGCCCGACGCGAAACAGCCATTCGTCGAACTCCGGAGCCCGCTTCAGGCCGAACAGATCGCGGACATAGAGCGCATCATGGAACGAGGTGGATTGATAATTCAGCATGACGTCGTCGGCCCCGGGCACCCCCATAATGAAGGTGACGCCGGCAGCGGCCAGCAGCGTCAACAGATTGTCCATATCGTCCTGGTCGGCCTCGGCATGGTTGGTGTAACAGATATCCACGCCGAGCGGCAGACCAAGCAGCTTGCCGCAAAAATGGTCCTCGAGCCCGGCGCGGATGATCTCCTTGCCGTCATACAGATATTCCGGGCCGATGAAGCCGACCACGCTGTTGACCAGCAGCGGATCGAAAGCCCGCGCAACGGCGTAGGCGCGCGCCTCGCAGGTTTGCTGGTCGACGCCGTGATGGGCGTTGGCCG
>JGI12053J15887_10000894_pt1 | contig 13083 bp, 13 predicted proteins | sample MedBloCAOM1_O3_FD_15887 | JGI IMG/M metagenome (IMG submission 15887)
GGCGAGCCGCAGGCCCATCAGCAGGAACTCGTCTGCCATCTGCTCCGGCGTGAGCGCCTCGTCGGTGACGACGCCATGGCCGCTGCCGTCCACGCGCATCAGCCAGGCTTCCGGCCGCTTCTCCGTCGCGGTGGCGCGCCGCTCGCCGAAGATGTCCAACCGGCCATGCGCGCCGGGCCCGATGCCGGCATATTCGTGTACGCGCCAATAGACCAGATTGTGCCGGCACTCCGCGCCGGGCCGCGCATGGTTGGAAATCTCGTAGGCGGGCAGCCCGGCGCCGGCGCAGACGTCTTGCGTGGTGTCGTAGAGCGCGCGCGCAGTATCGTCGTCCGGGACCACGAGCTTGCCGGCCGCATGCAATGCGAAGAACGGCGTCTCCTGCTCGATGGTGAGCTGATAGAGCGAGAGGTGCTCGCCGGCTTCGGCGATGGCGCGCGCAAGCTCCGCCGCCCAGGCCGCGGGCGTCTGGCCCGGTCGCGCGTAAATCAAATCGAACGAATAGCGCTCGAAGATCGCCCGCGCGACCGCGACCGCATCGAGCGCTTCACGCGCCGTATGCAGCCGCCCGAGCTCCTTGAGCGCGGCGTCGTCGAGCGCCTGCACGCCGAGCGACACGCGGTTGACGCCGGCGGCGCGATAGCCGCGAAACCGCGTCGCCTCGACGCTGGTGGGGTTGGCTTCAAGCGTCACTTCCACGTCGCTTGCGATCGACCAGTGCCGCGCCACGGCGTCGAGCACCGCGCCTACGGTCGCCGGCTGCATCAGCGAGGGAGTGCCGCCGCCGAAGAAAATGGTCGAGACGGTGCGGCCCGGCACGCGCGCGGCGGTCGCGGCGATCTCGGCGGTGAAGGCGCGTACGAACCGCGCCTCGTCGATGGCGGCGTGGCGCACGTGGCTGTTGAAGTCGCAATACGGGCATTTCGACAGGCAGAACGGCCAGTGGATGTAGACGCCGAAAGCCGGCCTGTCGGCGCGCTCATCTTCCCGCAAGACAAGCCTCCGCCAGCTTGAGGAACGCGCGTGCCCGGTGCGACAGGCCTTTGCCGCGCGGCGGCAGGCCGTGCTTCTCCTCGCTCGGCATCTCGCCGAACGTGCGCGAGTGCCCGTCCGGCAGGAACATCGGATCGTAGCCGAAGCCTTTGTCGCCGCGCGGCGGCCAAACGAGCGTGCCATTCACCGTCGCTTCGAATTCCTCGACGTGTCCGTCCGGCCAGGCGATGCACAGCGCGGAGACGAAATGTGCGCCGCGCCGGCCGGGCTCGCGTGCGCCGCGCTCGCGCAGTTTGTTTTCGATCGCCTGCATCGCATGCCGGAAATTCTTGTCGGGGCCGGCCCAGCGCGCCGAATAAATGCCGGGCTCGCCGTCGAGCGTGTCGACCGTCAGCCCGGAATCGTCGGCGAAGGCCGGCAGGCCCGACGTCGCGGCCGCGGCCTTAGCCTTGATGCGGGCATTGGCGCGGAAGCTCGTGCCGGTCTCCTCCGGCTCCGAGAGGCCGAGCTCGCCGGCCGACACCGCCTCGATGCCGTACGGCATCAACAGCTCGCGCATCTCGGTGAGCTTGCCCGCATTGTGCGTGGCAATCACCAGGCGGCCCGTGATCCGGCGATGCGTGCCGGCAGACGATGTCGCGGCGGTCGCGCTCACATCACCGCCATCTTCTGCAGGTCGACGAGCTTCATCACGCCCTTTTTCGCGAGCGCGAGGAGATTGAGGAACTGCTCCTCGGTAAAAGGAATCTTCTCCGCCGTGCCTTGCACCTCGACGATGCGGCCGTTGCCGGTCATGACGAAATTGGCATCGGTGTCGGCTTCCGAATCCTCGGCATAGTCGAGATCGAGCACCGGCGTGCCGCCGCAGATGCCGCAGGAGACAGCGGCGACGTGATCGCGCAGCGCCTCGCCCTTGAGCATGTCGCGGGCCTTCATCCAGGTGACGCAATCCGACAGCGCGACCCAGGCGCCGGTGATCGCGGCGGTGCGGGTGCCGCCATCGGCTTGGATCACGTCGCAGTCGACGGTGATCTGTCGCTCGCCGAGGGCTGGCAGATCAAGCACCGCGCGCAGGCTGCGGCCGATCAGCCGCTGGATCTCGATGGTGCGGCCGCTCTGCTTGCCGGCCGAGGCCTCGCGCCGCGTGCGCTCCGAGGTGGCGCGCGGCAGCATGCCGTATTCGGCGGTGACCCAGCCGCGCGCCTGCCCCTTGAGCCAGGGCGGCAGCCGGTCCTCGAGCGTCGCCGTCACCAGCACATGGGTGTCGCCGAATTTCACGAAGCAGGAACCCTCGGCATATTTCACCACGCCGCGTTCGAGCGAGATGGCGCGCAGCTCGTCGGGCTGTCGGCGGCTTGGCCGCATGCAATTCTCCTACGCGAGACTCTCAACGCGAGACTTTTGGGTTGCGCTTAAGAGGAAGCCTTTTAGCGCATGTTCCGAACCAGTGGGAACCGGTTTTCCGGATGGAACACAGGCAATCGGGGAACTCCGCGGGCAGGTCCCGGCAAAGCGGCTATAGTGTGCGGCCAGAAGTTGCGCGGAGGGACGTCATGGCGAGACCGATAGCAAGAATTGTCGCGATGCTGGCGGTCCTGGCCTGGGGCGCGACGGCCTCGGCGCAAGACGCCGATCACGGCACGTTTCCCGCAAAGCCGGTGCGCCTGCTGGTGCCCTTCCCCCCGGGCGGCGCCGTCGACATCGTGGCGCGCACGCTCGGCGACGAGCTCACGCGGCGCTGGGGCCAACAAGTGGTGATCGAGAACCGGCCGGGCGCCGGCGGTATCATCGCGTCGCAAGCTGCTGCGCAGTCGCCGGCGGACGGCTACACGCTGATCCTCGTCGCCACCGGCCACGCGCTCAATCCATATTTCTACGTCAAGCTGCCCTACGATCCGTTCAACGACTTCACGCCGATCTCGCTCGTCGGTTTCTCGCCGAACATGCTGCTGGTGCGCAGCGATTCACCGTTCAAGTCCGTGGCCGACGTGCTCGCCGGCGCGCGCCAACGGCCGGGCTATCTGTCCTATGGGCATGCCGGTAACGGCACCTCGCCGCATCTTGCGGGCGAGCTGCTCAAGTACCTGGCCAAGGTCGAGATCGCCGCGATCCCCTACAAGGGCGGCGCGCCCTCGCTCAATGATTTGATCGGCGGCCATGTCCCGCTCACGTTCAACAACATCCCGGAATCGATCGCGCAGGTCAGGGCGGGCGCCGTGCGTCCCTTGGGCGTGACCACCGCGGCACGCTCGCCCACGCTGCCGGACGTTCCGACCATCGCCGAGGCCGGCGTCCCCGGTTACGATACCGGCGTGTGGTGGGGTTTTCTCGCGCCGGCCGGGCTGCCGGCGGGGGTGAAGGCGAAGCTCGCCAAGGACTGCGCCGAGGCGGTGAAAGCGCTGGCGGTGGTGGAGCGCCTGCGCGGCCTGGGCGCAACGCCGGTCGGTAGCACGCCCGTCGAGTTCGCCGACTTCATCCGCGCCGAATACGAGAAATGGGGGCCGGTGATCAAAGCCGCCGGGATCAAGGCGGAATAGCGTAACGCCCATCACTCCTGTTCGATGCCGGCATCCTTGATCATCTTCGTCCATTTGACGAGCTGCACCTTGACGAAGTCGTTGAGCTCCTCGGGCGAGCTCGACATTCCCTCGAATCCTACGCTGGCCATCCGCGCCTTGGCTTCGGGGCTTTCGATGATTGCGCGCAGCTCGGCGTTGAGGCGCTTGACGATCTCCGGCGGCGTATTGGCCGGCGCAAATAGTGCCGCCCACGAATCCATGTCGAAATCGGTGACGCCGGCTTCGTGCAAGGAGGGAACATCGGGAAGGAGCGCGCTGCGCTTGAGCCGCGTCACGGCGAGTGCGCGCAGCGTGCCCGCCTTGACGTGTGGCAGGCCAGGCGTCAGGTCGGTGAGGATCATCGACACCCGGCCGGCGAGCACGTCGTTCATGGCCGTCGGCACCGTCTTGTAGGGCACATGCAGGACGTCGATCCCGGTCTTGTGCTTGAGCGTCTCGCCCGCGACGATGCCGGACGTATTCCCGCTCGCATAGCTGAGCTTGCCCGGATTGGCCTTGGCGTAGGCGATCAACTCCGCCACCGAGGTCGCCGGCACGTCGCGATGCACCGCGACGATGAAGGTGTAGCTGCCGACGCGGGAGAGCGGCGCAAAGTCCTTCACCGGATCGTAGGCGAGCGTCTTGTTGAGGCTCGGCGCCGCCGAATGCGGGCTGTTGGTGCTCATCAGCAGCGTGTAGCCGTCGGGCGTAGCGCGCGCGACTTGCGTGGCCGCGATCGCGCCATTGGCTCCCGGCTTGTTCTCGACCACGACGGTCTGCTTGAGCGCGACGGACAGCGGCTGCGCGATGATGCGGGTCACCACGTCGGTGCCGCTGCCGGCGCCGAACGGCACGATGATGGTGATCGGCTTTGAAGGATAGCTGTCGGCCTTCGCCGCGACGCCGATGAGCGTCATGGCGCTGGCGGCGAGCATGCGACAGACGCAGCCGGCGATAACCCCAATCCAACGTTTCATGGTCCGTTCCCTCTCTGCGCCGCGGGGCTTGCGAGGCTTCTTCGGTGTCCTCGCTTGTCGTGCGTGTGATCCGCGCTAATGTGCCTTGTGGCCGCCGTGCGCGTCGACGCCCGCAGGCGCGACATATTTCGCGCGCCGAATGGTCGACGGATCGGCGCGCGCGACGCCGGTGACCGGTCCGCCCTTGATCGTCACGCGCTCCATGTAGCGCCGCTGCGGATAGTAGTCGTGGATCGCGTAGTGCTGGGTTGAGCGATTGTCCCACATCGCGATCGTGTGCGGCGCCCAATGATGGCGGAATTGATATTCCGGAACGAGCGCCTGATGGAACAGCGTGTCGAGCAGCGCGCGGCTCTCGCGCTCCTCCATGCCGTCGATGGCGACCGTGAACTGCGGATTGACGAACAGCACCTTGCGACCCGAGACCGGATGGATGCGCACGACCGGATGCAGCTGCGGCGGATAGATCAGCTCGAACTGCTGCAGCTTCCTGCGCTCGTCCTCCGATTTGCCGAACAGCGGGCGGAACGGCTTCATGTCGTGGATCGCCTCGAGGCCGGAGATCAACCGCTGCATGCGCTCGCTCAAGCCTTCGTAGGCCGCCGACATGCTGACGAACATGGTATCGCCGCCGACCGCCGGCACCTCCTTGGCGCACAGGATCGTCGCCATCGGCGGCTCGGCGCGGAACGTCTCGTCCGAATGCCAGACGTCGGTGCCGAACGGCGGCGTGGTCTCGTCGTTTCGAAATTTGATCAGCTCGGGCGCGTTCTTGCCTTCGTTCGGCGCGAACGGATGCACCGTCAGTTCGCCGAAGCGGCGGCCGAACGCCATCAGTTGTTCGGACGTGACGTCCTGGTCGCGGAGGATGATCAGCTCGTTCTCGACCAGCGCCGCGTCGATCGCCTTGAGCTCGTCGCCCGACAACGGCTTGCGCAGGTCGACCCCGGTGATCTCGGCGCCGAGATGGACGCCGACGCGTGTGACGGTGACGCCGGCGCGCTGCGACACGATGGGCCTTGCCACGCTGGCATTGGCGCTTGGATTGACATGGGCGCCTGGACTGACATGCTCGTTCATGGGAAGGTCCTCCGCGGCGACGGACCAACAATTATCCGCTTTGGCGCAGCGCGGCGCAATACGCGGGGAGGGACGAGACATGCCGATCAACCGGCGCCAGTTCGGCGCATCCGTGCTCGCGCTGTCGAGCGTCATGGCGGCGCCCGCGGTCAGGGCGCAGCAGAAGATCGAGTTGAAGCTCGCCTATTTCGTCGGTGATCAGCATGCCATGTCGCAATGGCTGATCCGGTGGTCCGACAATCTGGAAAAGCAGTCGGGCGGGCGCATCAGCGTCAAGCGCTTCCCCGGCTCACAGATGGGGCCGGTGCAGCAGCATTATGACTTCGCGCGCACCGGGCAGGCCGATGTCGCCTGGTTCCTGCACGGGTCAACGCCCGGCCGCTTCCCGCTGACCGAGATCGTCCAGCTGCCTTATCTCGTCGGCAGCGCCGAGATTGGCACCAAGGTGCTCAACGACGCCGAGCTGCGCGCGAAATACCTCGATGCCGAACACAAGGGCATCAAGGTGCTGCTGCTGCTCACGCACCAGCCCGGCAATATCCACACGACCAAGGTGCCGATCCGCACCGTCGAGGACATGAAAGGCCTGCGCATCCGTTTCGCCTCTCCGACCATCCGCGATTTCGTTGCGGCGCTCGGCGGAACGCCGGTCGGCGTGCAGCCGACCGAGCAGGTCGAGCAGCTGCAGAAGGGCACCATCGATGGCGTGTTCATCGACTACGGCGGCGCCGGCATTGCGTTCAAGATGGGCGGCATCCTCAAGTACTCGACCGAGATGTACTCCTACGTCTCGAGCTTCGGCATCGGGATGAACGAGAATTTCTGGAGCAAGCTGCCGCCCGACTTGCAGGAGATGGTGACCAAATCCGTCACCGGCGTCGAAAAGGAGGTGGGCGAGGCCTGGGACGGTCTCGACGTCCCCGGCAAGAAGGCGCTCATGGACGGTGGCGGCGAGGCGATCAAGCTCTCCGCGCCCGAAGACGCCAAGTTCCGCAAGATCGGCGCCGTGGTCGACGAGGCCAAGGTCAAGGACCTCGAAGCTAAGGGCATGCCGGCGCGCGCTGTCTACACGGCGATGAAGTCGCTGGCCGAGAAGCACGCCAAGACCTCGAAGACGTTCTGGAACTAGCGATCGTGCGACGCTGGCGCGACCGGGCATCGACCGCCTGCGGTCTCGTCGCGGCCGTCTTTCTTACCGCAATGATGCTGCTCACGGTCGCGGACGTCGCGCTGCGCGCCGCGTTCAATTTTCCGATCCGCGGCGTCTACGAGCTGATCGAGCTCCTCCTCGCCTGGACGTTCTTCCTCGCGCTGCCCTGTGTGTTCCTGCGCGACGAGAATATCGTCGTTAACTCGATCGACGACATCGCGCCGCGCTGGGTTTCTCCGCTCAAGCGCGTCGCCGGGCTCCTTGCCGTCGGCGTCCTCGCCGTCATGGCCTGGCAGGGCTTCATCGCCGCCCGCGACAGCGTCGAATTCAACGACGTCACCGCCGATCTCGGCCTGCCGCGCTTCTGGCATTGGATGGCGGTTCTGCTCGGCATCGTCGGCTCCACGTTAGCCGCGCTGGTGATGGCGTTGCGCCGCCGGGGCGCGCCATGAGCGTTGCCTTGATCGGCATGCTCGGCGTCGCGCTCCTGCTCGTCCTGATCTTCCTGCGGGTGCCGATCGCGGTCGCGCTCGCCGCCGCGGGCCTGCTCGGCTATGCCGCCATCGACGGCTGGGCGCCGGCGCTGCGAATGTTCGGCCTCGTGCCGTATCAGCTTGCCAGCGCCTATTCCTTGTCGGTCATTCCGCTGTTCATCCTGATGGGCGCAGTGGCGGCGCGCGGCAACATGGCAGCCGAGCTGTTCCAGGCCTGCAACGCGGTATTCTCCGGCGTTCGCGGCGCGCTCGCCAACGCGACTATCGGCGCCTGCGCGCTGTTCGGCGCGATCTGCGGCTCGTCGATCGCGACCGCAGCCACCTTCTCCAAAGTCGCGATCCCGGAAATGCGGCGCCACGGCTACGATCCCGCTTTCGCGGCCGGTGCCGTCGCCTCGGCCGGCACGCTCGACGTGCTGATCCCGCCGTCGGTGCTGATCGCGATCTACGCCATCGTCGCCGAGCAGTCGCTGGTCAAGCTCTATGCCGCCGCCTTCATCCCGGGCTTCGTCCTCGCCGGCCTCTATGTGCTCGTGGTGTGGGGCGTTGCGCTGCTCCGCCCGCGCTGGATCCCGCAGGTCGACTCCATTCCATTCCGCGTGCGGCTGCGTGCCTCGGTCGGCATGTGGAAGCTCGGCGTCCTCTTCTTCTTCGCGGTGTTCGGCATCTATCTCGGCTGGTTCTCGCCGACCGAGGCCGCCGCGCTCGCCGCCTTCGTCGCCATCATCATCGCCTTCGCCACCGGCGCGATGGGCTGGCGCGATCTGATCGATTCTCTGCTCGAGACGGTCTACACCACCGCCACGATCTTCTTCATCGTGGTCGGCGCGTTCATCTTCTCGCGCTTCATCGTGCTGACCCGGTTCCCCAACGATCTCGCGAACTGGGTTCAGGTCGTCGGCCTGTCGCCGGCCTGGGTGCTGCTGGCGGTGATCGCGCTCTACGTCGTGCTCGGCACTTTCCTCGACGAGGTCAGCACCATCCTGATCACGGTGCCGGTGACGCTGCCGCTGATCTCAGGGATAGGCTACGACGGCATCTGGTTCGGCATCTTCGTCACCGTGATGTGCACGATCGGCCTGATCAGCCCGCCGACCGGCATGACCGTCTTCGTGATCCAAGCGCAGCATCCCGATATCCCGGTCATGCGTATCTACCTGGGCACTCTGCCGTTTCTGGTGGCGGATTTCGTGCTGGTCGCCTTGTTGATCTTCTGGCCGAGCCTCGCGCTCTGGCTGCCGCGCGTGCTGTATTAGCAACGCGCCCGCGCGAACTGCGCGGCGCTTTGCCCGGCCAGCCGGCCGAAGGTCGCGCCCGACATCAAGCCGGTGCCGCTGGCATAGTTGTGATAGAACAGCCCGCCGACCATCTCGCCGGCCGCATAGAGGCCCGGAATGATCCGGCCGTAGAGATCCTCGACCTCCGCCTGCGATGAGATCTTCACTCCGCCGAAGGTGAAGGTCACGCCGGTCGTCACGTGATAGGCGTGGAACGGCGGCGTATCGAGCGGATTGGCCCAGTTGGTCTTGTCGATGGCCAGTCCCTGCGTCGCCCGCCCGTCCAGAATATTGGGATTGAACGGTGCGTCCGAGCGGCACGCCGCGTTGAAATCGCGCACCGTGCGCAGGAACGCCTGCGCATCGACGCCTTCGAGCTTCGGCGCCAGCTCTTCGAGCGTTTGCGCCTCGGCCTTGGTCACGCGCCGGATGCGATACTCGCTGCGCAAGAGATCGTTCGCCTTGGCGTCGAACACCTGCCAGGCGAACATCCCGGGCTGCTTCACGATCTCGGCGCCGTATCTCGCGTAGGTGTGGCTGTGGAAGTTCGCCCCTTCGTCGACGTAGCGCTCGCCTTTGGCGTTGATGAGGATACCGAACGGATAATTGTGCTTCTGGAACTGGTCTCCGACGGTGAGATCGCCATAGGGCGGGGCGTTGACGTCCCACGCGACGGAGTGACAGCCGGACCAATGGCCGTAGGGCCGCGCGCCGATGGCCAGCGCCATATTGAGGCCTGCGCCCATGTTGAAGCGCGTGCCGCGGCACCCTCGCCAGCTCCCAACCGGGCCCCAGATATCGCGCTCGCATCTCAGGATTGGACTCGAAGCTGCCGCAGGCGAGCACGACCGCGCCAGCCCTGATCTCGACCGGTGCCCCCTCATGCTCGGCAACGACGCCCGTCAGCCGCCCGTGCTCGCGGATGAGGCTCACGGCGGGAGTCGCATAGATGATCGGGATGCCGCAACGCTCCACATTGGCGTAGAGCGCCTTGAGCATCTCCGGACCGCCGCCCCAGATGTGCAGCGCGAGCCCGCCCCAGAACTTGAATTTGCCGTCGACCTTGTAGGCCTGCCGTCCCAGGCCCGGCTGCAGCCGCACGCCCTGTTGCACCACCCACTTGGCGCTGTCGAGACTGCGGCGGACCAGAATTTCCGCGAGCTCGGGATCGGTGCGAAATTGCGTCAGGGCGAACAGGTCGTCGAAATACTGCTCCTCGGTATAAGTGCCGAAGTCGACGTTCTCGAGGTTCTCCTGCGCCAGCGAAGGCAGCACCGCTACGAGATCGTCCACGCCGCGGAACGCGAACCGAAACGCGCCGCCGGTGAAGTGCGAGTTGCCGCCGCGCTCCTCGAACGGTGCCGCTTCGAGCATCAGCACCCGCGCGCCCTGCTCGTGCGCCGAGATCGCGGCGCACAGCGCGGCGTTGCCGGCGCCGACCACCAGCACGTCCGGCCGCTCGGTCGTCAAGTCGACGGGTGGCATCTGTTTCCTTTAGTCTGACGTCGACGCGACCGGTAACGAATACTATGGTCGCGATCAATCCTATCAGCGAAGATCAAGTGATGATGCTGCATCCTGCAATTGTGGTCCTTTGGTCGATCGCGAGTCCTTTCGCCGCCGTCCTGGTCGCGGCACATGCGATCGTTGCTTGCACCGTCACTCCCGCGCTGGCGCAAACCTATCCCACGCGTCCCGTGGTCATCGTCGTGCCGTTTGCGGCGGGCGGCGGCAATGACGTGCTGGCGCGGCTGCTGGCCCAGCGCATGGGCGCGGCGCTCGGCCAGCAGTTCGTGATCGAGAACCGGCCGGGCGCCGGCGGCACGCTCGGCGCCCGCGCGGTCGCCAAGGCGGCGCCCGACGGCTACACGCTGATGGTCGGCCACTCCGGCGTGTTCGGCATCGCGCCCAGCCTCTATGCCAACCCCGGCTACGATCCGCGCAAGGATTTTGCACCCATTGGGCTGATCGGCTCCTACCAGCAGGTTCTCGTCGTGCATCCGTCTCTGCCGGTGCGCACCGTCGCCGACCTGATCGCGCTGGCGAAGAAGGAGCCCGGCCGGATCACCTACGCGACGGCCGGCATCGGCTCGGGCTCGCACTTGTCGACCGAGCTGTTCGCCGCCATGGCGGACGTCAAGCTCACCCATGTTCCCTACCGCGGGACCGGGGCGATGCAGGCCGATCTCGCCGGCGGCCACGTCGCCATGTCGATCACGACGCTGCCGTCGGTGATCTCCGCGGTCCGCGGCTCCCTGTTGCGCGCCGTCGCGGTCACCGATGCGGTCCGCTCGCCCATGCTGCCGGAGCTGCCGACCGTCGCCGAGGCCGGCGTGCCGGGCTACGCGGCGGTGATCCACTACGGCATGGTCGCGCCGGGCGGGACCGATCGCGCCATCGTCAATCGGCTCAATGCCGAGCTGCGCGCGGCGCTTGCGAGCGAGGAGGTGCGTGCGCGCATCGCTGACGAAGGCGGCGATCCGCTGTCGGGCACGCCGGAGCAGCAGGCCGCTGATATCGACGCCGAGGAGGCCAAGTGGGGCGCGCTGGTGAAGAAGCTCGGCATCAAGGCGGAATGACCAAGCTTGAACTCCCGGGTCGGAATGGACAATTCTCCTGGTCCAAGGAGTGATCATTGGCCCAGGATGTCCCGATCGGCGCGACGCAGGTGAGCCTCGCTCAGCTCAACGAGCGCTCGCGCGATATTTTCCGCCAGATCGTCGAGAGCTACCTCGCCACCGGCGAGCCCGTGGGTTCTCGCAATATTTCTCGCTTGATCACTACCCCGCTGTCGCCGGCGTCCGTGCGCAACGTGATGTCGGACCTCGAGCAGCTCGGCCTCGTCTATGCGCCGCACACCTCGGCCGGACGGCTGCCGACCGAGCTTGGGCTGCGCTTCTTCGTCGATGCCCTGATGGAAATCGGCGACCTCGGCGAGGCCGATCGGCGCGACATGGAGGCCAAGGTGGCCGCCGCCGGCAAGTCGATGGACGCGGTGCTCAACGAGGCCTCCGGCATGCTCTCCGGCCTCACCCGCGCCGCCGGCGTCGTGCTGGCGGCGAAATCGAACCTGCGGCTCAAGCATATCGAGTTCGTGCGGCTCGAGCCCGAGCGCGCGCTGGTCGTTCTGGTCGCGGACGACGGCCAGGTCGAGAACCGCATCATCAGCGTACCGGCGGGGCTGCCGGTCTCCTCGCTCACCGAGGCCGCAAATTTCCTCAACGCCCATGTGCGCGGCCGCACCTTGGTCGAGGCCAAGGCCGAGCTCGAAAAAGCGCTTACGGCGGCGCAGGCCGAGCTCGACCAGCTGACGCAGAAGATCATCGCGGCCGGGCTCGCGAGCTGGTCGGGCGGCGAGACCGATGAACGCAAGCTGATCGTGCGCGGCGCCGCGCACCTGCTCGACGATCTCAGGGCGCTCGAAGACCTCGAGCGGGTGCGGCTGCTGTTCGACGACCTCGAGGCCAAGCGCGGCGTGGTCGACCTGCTCGGCCGCGCCGAGCGCGCCGACGGTGCCCGCATCTTCATCGGCTCGGAGAACAAGCTGTTCTCGCTGTCGGGCTCCTCAACCATCGTCGCGCCCTATCGCGACGGCGTCGGCCGCATCGTCGGCGTCATCGGCGTGATCGGCCCCACGAGGCTCAACTACGCGCGGGTGATCCCGATGGTGGACTACACCGCCAAGGTCGTGAGCAAGATCATCGGCGCCTGAGGGTCCCCATTACGGCTTGATTTTTTGCGTCCCAGCCCTGATATCCGGGGCGAGGAATTGCCAGTAGGAACAATGTGATGTCGGATACCAACGCCCGCCCATCTATCGCGCCTGACGCTGACCCCGCAGCCGAGCCGACCGAAGAGGCGAAGATCGCGGCCCTGGTCGAGACGCTGTCGAAGGAAAACGCCGACTACAAGGACCGGCTCCTGCGCACGCTGGCCGAGATGGAGAACCTGCGCCGCCGGACCGAGCGCGAGATCGCCGACAGTCGCGCCTACGGCATCCAGGCCTTTGCGCGCGATATCCTGGCGGTGGCCGACAACATGGACCGTGCGCTCGGGGCGCTCGACAAGGAGCTGCGCGAGAAGGCGGATGCCGGCACCAAGGCGCTGCTCGACGGGGTGGAGCTCACCGAGCGCGAGCTCCTCAAAGTGCTGGAGAAGCACGGGGTGAAGAAGTTCGAACCGCTCGGCGAGAAGTTCGATCCCAACCTGCATCAGGCGATGTACGAGGTGCCGGACCCCTCGCGGCCCGCCGGCACCATCGCCCAGGTGGTGCAGCCCGGCTACATGATCGGCGAGCGCATGTTGCGTCCGGCGCTGGTCGGCATCGCCAAGGGCGGGCCGAAGCTCGCGCCGGAGCCGCTGGCTAACAACGATAACGCCGGTGCCGCCTCGCAGGAGCCGCAGGGGACGAATTAGCGCCGAGCGTGCGGCGCCGCCGTCAGCCTGAACAGCAGCGCCCGCTATGACCGCCCGGCCTCGTCGAGGAAAGCCTGCACCGCCTCGAACAGCATCAGGCGGTTCTTCTCCAGCATCACGTGATGGGTGCCTTCCGGC
>JGI12053J15887_10000895_pt1 | contig 13074 bp, 11 predicted proteins | sample MedBloCAOM1_O3_FD_15887 | JGI IMG/M metagenome (IMG submission 15887)
AAGTTGCCGCATTCGCCGCAGGCTTCGCCTTCGTAGCCCTTGGCCTTGGCTTCGGCGCGGCGCTCGGCAGCCGTGGCTCGCGCGCCTGCGCGAGCGTCAGCAACATCACCGCGGGCGTCCGCTCGCGTGTCCGAACGTGCCTCACCGCGGGCGAAGGGCAGGTGCTGCTGCTCGAGTTGCTCGGTGGGCGAGAGCCTGTGCTCGGGCTCAGCCTTGAGCGCGGCTGACCCGGCGATTTCGGCGCGGGGCTCGCGGCCGCCGAAGGCGGTGACGTTCCCCCCACCCCGACCCTCTCCTGTGAGGGAGGAGGGTGGGGCGGAGGAGGTCGTCGCACCTCCTGCCAGAACCGAAAGCTTGTCCGTGCGCGAGCGCGTGAGCCCCTTGGAGACGTACCTGGTCGAGGCGGGGGCAGTGCCGGGCTTGCCTTCTTCGACGCCCTTGCCGAGCGCGTCGAAGCCGCCCTCGGTCGGATCGACATGGGCGAGGTCAAAGCGCTCGAGGTAGCTCACCGCGAGCTCGCGGAAGACGTAATCGAGGATCGAGGTGGAGTATTTAATCGAGTCGTTGCCCTGCACCGGCCCCGAAGGCTCGAAGCGCGTGAAGGTGAAGGCGTCGACATATTCTTCGAGCGGCACGCCGTATTGCAGGCCGAGCGAAACCGCGATCGCGAAGTTGTTGAGGAGCGAGCGCAGGGCCGCGCCTTCCTTGTGCATGTCGATGAAGATTTCGCCCAGCCGGCCGTCATCGTATTCGCCGGTGCGCAGATAAACCTTGTGGCCGCCGACCACGGCTTTCTGGGTGTAGCCCTTGCGGCGGTCGGGCATGCGCTCACGCTCGCGCATGATCACCATGCGCTCGACCACCCGCTCCACCACCTTCTCCGCCAGCGCTGACGCGCGCGCCGCCGCCGGCTTCTCGATGAAGGCCTCGATGACGTCGTCGTCCTCATCCTCGTCCGCGATCAACTGCGACTGCAGCGGCTGCGAGAGCTTGGAGCCGTCGCGATAGAGCGCGTTGGCCTTGAGCGCGAGCTTCCAGGAGAGGAGATACGCCGCCTTGCAGTCCTCGACCGTGGCGTCGTTGGGCATGTTGATGGTCTTGGAGATCGCGCCCGAGATGAAGGGCTGCGCCGCCGCCATCATGCGGATATGGCTCTCGACCGAGAGATAGCGCTTGCCGTTGCGCCCGCACGGGTTGGCGCAGTCGAACACCGGATAATGCTCGGCCTTGAGGTGCGGGGCGCCTTCGATGGTCATGGCGCCGCAGACGTGGATATTGGCGGCCTCGATCTCGCGCTTGGTGAAGCCGAGCGCGGACAGGAGGTCGAAGCGCGGGTCGGCGAGCTTCTCCGCCGCGATGCCGAGCGTGGCCACGAAGTCCTCGCCCAGGGTCCACTTGTTGAACGCGAACTTGATGTCGAAGGCGGTCGGAAGCGCCTTCTTCACCTTCTCGATCGCCTCCGGGGTGAAGCCCTTCTGCTTGAGCGTGGTGTGGTTGATGCCGGGCGCCTGTCCCAGGCTGCCGTGGCCGACGGCGTAGGCTTCGATCTCGGCGATCTGCGATTCGGAGTAGCCGAGCACGCGCAAGGCCTCCGGCACCGCGCGGTTGATGATCTTGAAGTAGCCGCCGCCCGCGAGCTTCTTGAACTTGACCAGGGCGAAGTCGGGCTCGATGCCTGTCGTGTCGCAGTCCATCACCAGGCCGATGGTGCCGGTCGGCGCGATCACCGAGACCTGCGCATTGCGGTAGCCGTGCTGCTCGCCGAGCGTGAACGCGCGGTCCCAGGCGCGGCGGGCATGCTCCACCATGCGCGGATCGGGACAGGCCTTGTGATCGAGCGGCACCGGCGGCGACGCGACCTTCTCATAGCCGGTGCGCTCGCCATGGGCGGCGCGGCGGTGGTTGCGGATGACGCGCAGCATGTGCTCGCGGTTCTTCTTGTAGCCGGGAAAGGCGCCAAGAAGTCCCGCCATCTCGGCCGAGGTGGCGTAGCTGATGCCGGTCATGATGGCGGTGAGCGAGCCCGCGATCTGACGGCCGGCATTCGAATCGTAGGACAGGCCCGACGACATCAAGAGGCCGCCGAGATTGGCGTAGCCGAGGCCGAGCGTGCGGAACTCGTAGGACAGGGTCGCGATCTCGCGCGAGGGAAACTGCGCCATCAGCACCGAGATTTCGAGCACGACGGTCCACAGCCGCACCGCGTGCTCGTAGCCGTCGAGGTCGAACTGACCCCACGTCAAGCCCTCTCCGCTGGCACCGGAGGGAGTCGAGTGGGTGCGGAACGCGAGCAAATTCATGGAGGCGAGATTGCACGCCGTGTCGTCGAGGAACATGTATTCCGAGCACGGATTGCTGGCGCGGATCGGCCCCGAGGCCGGGCAGGTGTGCCAATCGTTCACGGTGGTGTGGTACTGCAGGCCGGGATCGGCGCAGGCCCACGCGGCGTGACCGATCTTCTCCCACAGGTCGCGCGCCTTGATGGTCTTGGCGATCCTGCCGGGCTTGGTGCGCCAGAACAGATCCCAATTGGCGTCGGACTCGACCGCCTTGAGGAACTCGTCGGTGACGCGCACCGAATTGTTGGAGTTCTGGCCCGAGACGGTGAGGTAGGCGTCCGAATCCCAGTCGGTGTCGTAGACCGGGAAGTGGATGTCGGTATAGCCCTGCTTGGCGAACTGGATCACGCGCTTGATCAGGTTGTCCGGCACGTGGGTCCGGCGCGCCGCCTTGATCTCGCGCCGCAGCACCGGGTTCTTCTCCGGATCGAAGCAGTCGTCGCCCGAGCCCTCGCAGTTCACGCAGGCTTTGAGGATCAGCTTGAGGTGCTTCTGGTTGATCTTCGAGCCGGTGACGAGGGCGGCGACCTTCTGCTCCTCGATCACCTTCCAGTCGATGAACTGCTCGATGTCGGGATGATCGGTGTCGACGATCACCATCTTGGCGGCGCGCCGCGTGGTGCCGCCCGACTTGATGGCGCCGGCGGCGCGGTCGCCGATCTTTAGGAAGCTCATCAGGCCGGAGGACTTGCCGCCGCCGGCGAGGCGTTCGCCTTCGCCGCGCAGCCGCGAGAAGTTCGAGCCGGTGCCGGAGCCGTATTTGAACAGCCGCGCCTCCCGCACCCACAGATCCATGATCCCGCCTTCGTTGACGAGATCGTCGGCGATTCCCTGGATGAAGCAGGCGTGCGGCTGCGGATGCTCGTAGGCGGATTTCGACTTCGTGAGCTTGCCGGTCTTGAAGTCGACGTAGAAATGTCCCTGGCTCGGGCCATCGATGCCGTAGGCCCAGAACAGCCCGGTGTTGAACCATTGCGGCGAGTTCGGCGCCGCCATCTGCATCGCGAGCATGTAGACGAGCTCGTCGAAGAACGTCCGGGCGTCCTCCTCGGTATCGAAATAGCCGCCCTTCCAGCCCCAATAGGTCCAGGTGCCGGCGAGCCGCTCGAACACCTGCTTCGACGAATGCTCGCCGACGTCGCGCTCCTTCTCAGGCAGCGTCTGCAGCGCCGCCTCGTCGGGGGCCGAACGCCACAGCCAGGACGGAACGGTCTCTTCCTCGACCTTCTTCAGCCGGGCGGGCACGCCTGCCTTGCGGAAGTATTTCTGCGCCAGCACGTCGGCGGCGACCTGCGACCAGGAGGTGGGCACCTCGACGTCGTCGGCGCGGAACACCACCGAGCCGTCGGGATTGCGGATCTCGCTCGCGGTCAGCCGGAACGCGATGTCCGAGTAGGGGGACTGTTCTGCCTTGGTGTATCGCCGCTCGATCCGCATCCTTTGCCCCTTTGTCGTTGACGCGGCAGCCCGCGGGGGAAAGCCCCACTTATATAAGCCGCCGACACGTTTCCCGCGACGCGTCCTGGCCTCAGGCCGCGCTCGGACTGCTCGTTCAAGTCTTCTCTGTTTTAACGCCTCGTCCCGGGGCCTTTGGTGGCCTCGGATTTGTTGCGGCACGTGCTCGTCCCTGGAGGCAGCACAAAGCCTCTCTCCGGCGCCGGTGGGCGAGCGGAGCGGTTACGCAGACCCCTTTCAGGAGAGCGCCCGGCGGGACTTCGAACCACTCGCGCCGAACCCATTCAAGCTATGACGGCACCTTTCGCCCGTCAAGGCTTAGTATGGCCCCAGTAAAGAAACTGCTAAATATGGTGCGAGGCTGTGAAATTCGGGGGCGACTCAGGTGCAATGCGGCAAGTATCGGATATCGAAACTGGATTCGGAAGGCTCTCGTCCACAGTCGGGTCACGCGGCTGTCATGAAATTGTTGTCAAGCGACAAATCTGCAAATGCGACGCTCGCGGATGCGAGTTCCAAGGCGGCCGAGCGGCCGGTGGAACGGCGTCCCCACGCCGCCGGTACGTCCCGCCGCGCCTTAGATCGGATTCGCGCCGGCTGATTCTCGGCGTGGGCAATCCGCTATCAGCCGTGCGGGCAGGGAACTCGTGTCCCGGGCGAGCGCAGCGAGACCCGGGACCCAGAAGCCACGGCAAGGTAAGCGCGGAAACTTCGCGTCGCGGGGCTCTGGGTGCCGGCTCGCGCTCGCGCGAAAGACCGGTCGCTACTCCGTCGCCCGGGCGCTCGCTTGGCCGGGACACGCGAGAGGCGCGGGCCCCGATGCGCTTCGTGGCCTCTCACTTCAAGACCAGATCGACCTGCAGGATCTCGTTGAAGGGCACGGCCGAGTGGTCGATGCCGCTGCCGGCCGACTGACCATCGCCGCTCACGGTATAGAGGCGATTGCCGATGGCGCCGACCGCAAGCCCGTGGCGCGGGCGCGGCATCGACGGCAATATCTGCCAGCGGTTGAGCACGGGATCATAAGCTTCCACCGCCTTGAACGCCGCCAGGAAGCGCTGGTCCTGGCCTTCGCCGCCGGCCACCAGGATCTGATTGTTGTAGACCCCGGCGCCGATGGCGCTGCGCGCGGTCGGCATCCGCGCGCGCGGCATCCATAGATCGCTGGCGGGGTCGTACATCTCGACCAGGTCGACATTGTTGCTGGTGCCGGAGATGAAGGCGGCGCCGACGCGGCCGCCGATGACATAGAGCTTGTCGGTTACGCCGACCGCCACGTGGTGATTGCGCGCGAGCAGCAGCCGGCGCACCGTCTTCCACGTATTCGCCGCCGGGTCGTACTCCTCGACCGTGGGCATCACGTTGTGCGGCCGCGCGGGATGGATTCCGTTTTCGGTGACGCCGGGAAGCGAGTTGGCGCCGCCGGTGACGTAGATCTTGCCGTTCGCGACGCCGGCCGCCGCCGCGCCGCGCCGGGTCGGCATCGGCGCGAGCTCCTTCCACTCATCCGTCGCCGGGTCGTATTCCCACGCGTTGTTGACCGGGTTCCAGGCCGGAGCACCGGAATCAGGATAGGTGAAGCCGCCGAAGGCGTAGATTTTGTTGTTCAACGTCGCGAACGCGACGTGATGGGAGGGAAGCCGCATCGGGCGTTTCTTCGCCCATTGATTGGATGCGGGATCGTATTCGAACACCATCGCCTTGGGCTTCCACCCCGGTGCGAGACCGGCAAAGACGTAGAGCTTGCCGCCCGCGGTCGCGCCCAGCACTTCCTCCGATGCCTCCGGGAACGGCGCGCCCTGGAACCAGGGGTTGGCCGCGGTCGGTGCGGCCGGCGCGGGAGCCTGCGCGAAGGCGGTGGCCGCGCTACATGCGGCCAGCATGGCGCCGCCCAAGGCGGCGCACCACAGGCGCGATGACGTCATCTCTCTGACCTCCCCTGTCGTGTTCTGATGTCGAAGCCCGTGTCGGCTTCTTCTTGCGGCGCGAGCGAACGAGCCGGGGCAGGGCGTCGAGCATAGGCGCGCGCTCACATCACGCGCAACGTGGCAACCCGCGGGTCCNGCTGTCGCCGGCAAGNGGGCGTCANCAGGGGCGCGATCGCTTCTGGTCCTCAGACTTCGCTTGAACTTGGTCACATGCTCGTGTTCGGACTGCTGTAATCTCTCAATTACCNNCNATAAGTAATTGNTTTAGCTAAAATATCTACGCAAGTAGCTCGGGTTCGATTGCCCTCTCGGCCGCGAAGATACTTCGCGCATTGTGATGTGCATCACAGTCGCGCGCACGCAGCGGTGGCATCTGAGGGTCAGCAGGCGCTGGCCACCCGGCCTTCCGCTGATGCACCGAGACTACGGACCAACATCCGTAGCAAGGAGACGCAACATGAAGACCCTCATCGCCACCGTGGCTCTGGCCACCGCCCTTGTTGCCCCGATCTTCACCCAGGCCGCGACCGCTGCTCCGAACGACGTGATCGTGGGCGGCAAGAGCATCGGACAGGACCCGGACGCGAACGTCCGGCTGCAGATGCGCCGCGATGCCGGCAGCGAAGGCTTCTGATCAGGCTTCCCGTTCAAACCAAAGCGGCCGGCGCTTGCGTCGGCCGCCTTCCCCAAAGCGAGGGACGACGATGAAAATGGCAGCGAAGCAATATGCGGTTACGGCCGCACTGGCATGCGCGCTCGCCCTGATGGCGACGCCCTCAACGCTTGCGCAAACGCGAACCGGAGTGCAAGGCGCCGGCACCTTGGCGCAATACTGCGCCCCGCAGTACGACCCCGCGGACCTGCAGCGCGTCTATTGCCGCGATCATGGCTGAGCGCGACGACTGAGCGCGAATGGCGGCGCTCCAAGGTCCGGCGCCTAGACGAGACCCGGTCAATCGCCCGGCTTGACCCCGACCTGCTGCATCAGCTTGGCGGTCGCGAGCACGTCGTCGCGAAAGTATTTCCCGAATTCGTCCACGCTCATCGGCATCGGCTCGCTGCCGACCTTGGCGAGCCGCTCCTGCACCACCGGGACCTGCATGGCCTTGATGGATTCCGAGTGGATCCGGTCGACGATGTCGCGCGGGGTTTTCGCGGGCACGAAAATCCCGGTCCAGAACAGATAGGCCGAATCCTTCAGACCAAGCTCCATCGTGGTCGGCACGTCGGGGAGCGCGGTCGCCCGCGTATCGGTGCTCACGGCCAACGCCACCAGCTGGCCTTCCTTGACCAGCGGCAGCGCCGGCGCGAGCGGGAGGAAATAGAAATCGATCCGCCCGGCCATCACTTCGGTGAAGGCTTCGTTCGGCCCGCGAAACGGGATGTGCTGGGCGTCGATCCCGGCGCTCAGGCGAAAGCGCTCGGCGGCAAGGTGCGACACCGAGCCGATGCCGGCCGAGGCGAAGTTCATCGCCCCGGGCTTGGCCTTGGCGGCGGCGATGAGGTCGGCCGCGGTCTTGAAGCCCTTGCCCGGCGAGGTCACCAGGACGGTCGGTGTCTTGCCGAGCGCGACCACCGCGGTGAAATCGTTGAGGGTGTCGTAGGGCAGGCTCTTGTAGAGCGAATAGGCGGCGCTGAACGAGGAGGAATGCACCAGGAGGGTGTGGCCGTTGGGTTGCGCCTTGCCGACCGCCGTGACGCCGATGGTGCCGCCCGCGCCCGGGCGGTTCTCGACCACGATCGGCTGGTTGACCTGCTTCGATACCTGCTCGAGCACGATCCGCCCGACGATGTCGTTTGCAGCGCCGGCCGCGAAGGGAACGATCGCCTGGATCGTCCGCTCGGGCCAAGGCGGTGACGCCTGCGCTGACGCAACCTGCGGCATCGCCAACAACACCGCGCCAGCAAGGTGCCACGTCCGCAATGAGATCATCGTTTTCTCCCGCTCGCTCTTTTTCTTGTCAGTGTCGCCGGCGGCAACATAGGCGGGCGCACCCCGCATGAGCAATGGCAGGTGGGGTGGGTCAACGGGCCGCAGTTCGCGCCCGACGTTCGTCGTCCGGCTGCGTTTCTTCCTGCGTGCCTGGCTGCGCGTCTTGCCGCGCGCCTTGCCGGGTATCTGGGGCATCGGCGCGAAGGCTCTCCGCGCGCGCATGCGGCAGCGCGGTCAGCAAGGAAAGCTCGATCGAGTTGCGGGCGCTGGCGAGCGCGCGCTCGGCCGGCGACGCGTTCGACCTGCGCTGCGACATCCGCTGATGGCCTCGCTGAAGGCCGCCGATTGCAGCGCGGCCGCGAGCGCGAACACAACCAGCGCCAATGCGAGTGGTCCCTTGGTCTGCCAGACGATCGTGCGCAGGAACGGATGGCGGTCGCCGAAGGCGCGGCCGAACATCATGAAGATGACGCAATGCGCGACCAGCGCGCAGATCACGGCAATGAGCAGCACCGCAACCCCGGAGAGCCATGGCGGCGCCCAGAACAACGCGTCACGCACGGAAGACAACATCGATGCACCATCGGCAATGTCGTGCGGCCGCGTCACGCCGCCAAGAACCGCGTTAGGAACCGCGTCAAGAACCGCGTCAAGATAGGCGCGCGAGCCACGCATGCAACCGGCCCCGCAGCCTGGACTTCCCGCAACGATGGTGGCATGAACGCGCCTCTCTCCCGAATTCATTTGGCAAGCCGATGAAAACGTTTTTCCTGCGCTTCTTCACCTGGTGGAACGGGGCGACCTTCGGCACGCTGCTGACGACCTCGCTTTACGGCGAGTTCGTGGGCGAAGACGAATTTGGCAACTGCTACTACCGCACCAAGGGCGGCAAGATCGATCCGGCGCTCGGCTTCGAGCGGCGCTGGGTGATCTACAATGGGGTCGCCGAAGCCTCGAGCATCCCGTCCTCCTGGCACGGCTGGATGCACCACACCGTGGATGTGCCGCCGACCCAGGAGACGGTGGTGCCGCGCCCGTGGTGGAAGCCGCACCGGCCCAACCTCACCGGCACGCCGGGCGCGCACCGTCCCACCGGCTCGACGCTGGCCCAGGGCCGCCGGCCGAAGGCGACCGGCGACTACAAGGCCTGGTCTCCGCGCCGTTGACGCGGCTGCGGCGGCACTTCCGCCAACGGCTGGAAGCCGTTCTGGTTGCTTAACTTTCGAGCCCACACCTGTAACAAGAGAAGCGCGCCGGCGCGTCATCCCACCTCTGATTCGCCTTATTCCGCGTGTTAACCGGCGGACTGGACAGGGGATTCCCGCAGCTCTTTGAGCACCATCTCGCCGATGGCACGATCGTTCCGTACCGCTTGCTTCATGGCTGCGCCACTCGTGGTCGCGCTCGGCGTCGTCCCGGCGGCGGCGCAATTCGTCAATCCGTTCGAAGCCTTGTTCGGTACGCCGCCGCGTCCGCCCTCGGGCGTGCCCGGCGGCCGGCAGCCGCCGCCCCAACAGGCGCCGCAGCAGCAGGGGTATCCGTCGCAGGGCTATCCGCAGAATCGCGACGACCAATATCCCGAGCCGCAGTACCAGCAGCCCTATCCGGGCCAGGCGCGGCAGGCGCCACCCCCAGGCGGCGTCCAGAACCAACCCTTGCCGGCGCCCGATGGAACCACGGCGGCGGTCGACCCGCGCGCGCCTGGCGGACCAATGGCGCTGCCTGGTCTGGCGCCCGGCCAGCGCCAGCCGCGCGGCACGCCGCAGCCCGCCGACACCTCGCCACAACCGGGCGATGAGGTCATCCCCGAGCCGCCGTCGCAAAAGATCACCAACAAGGGCGCGCTGTTCTCCGGGCTCGACAAAATCACCGGCCGCATCATCACCTTCGATGCCGCCATCGGCGAAACCGTGCAGTTCGGTGCGCTGCAGGTGACGCCACGCATCTGCTACACCCGCCCGCCGACCGAGACGTCCAACACCGACGCGTTCATCGAGGTCGACGAGGTCACGCTGCAGGGCGAGGTCAAGCGCATCTTCACGGGCTGGGTGTTCGCAGCGAGCCCGGGCCTGCACGCGGTCGAGCATCCGATCTACGACGTCTGGCTCACGGACTGCAAAAATCCGGTGGTCGCAGTCACCGCGCCGCCGCCCGAGGCCGCGCCGCCGCCCGTGACCCCGGCGAAGCCGCCGGCCGCGCCGCGGCGCGGCACACAGTCGCCGCAAGCCGCGCCACAGCCCGGCGCGCCGCGACGCTGATCGCCGTTCACGCGCAGGCGATAATTTAAGGCGCGTGTCCCGGATGCGGTGCAGCGCGAAGCGGTGCGCCGCTGATCCGGGACCTTCGCGAAGACGGCGTGCATAACGATCCCGGGTCTGCAGCGATCATTCCGCACGCAGTCGAACTGTGCGCAACTGCGTAGCCTTGCCTGCTCGTGCTCCATGCTGCGCAGCGCCCGGGATACGCCTCTCGAAGCTGTGGCGGCGTGGGAGGCCGCTCGCGACGCTCTAAGCGTCAAGCCGGGCGATCGTCGGCAAGCACCGCGAGTGCCTGCGCTCCCGTCACCGGCTGCCTGGTGCCAAGCGCGCCGAAGTCGCCTTCGCCCGCGAGCGCTGCCTCCAGCATCTTGTGATACTGCCGCCGCGGCACCTCGACCGCGCCGAAGATCCTGAGGTGATCGGTCACGAATTGCGTGTCGAGCAGCTTGAACCGGCCGGCCTTGAGCCGGGCCATGAGATGCACGAGCGCGACCTTGGACGCATCGCGGGCGCGGTGGAACATGCTCTCGCCGAAAAACGCGCCGCCGAGCGTCACGCCGTAAAGACCGCCCACGAGGGTGTCGCCCTCGTAGACTTCCAGGCTGTGGCAATGCCGACGATCGTAGAGCTTGCGGTAAAGAACACGGATGCGCGTATTGATCCAGGTGCGCGGGCGGTCCGGCTGCGGCTCCGAGCAGCCCTCGAGCACGCCGTCGAAGTCGCGGTTGATGGTGACGGTGAAACGCTCGGAGCGCACGGTGCGGGCGAGCCGCGCCGGCATGTGAAAACGATCGAGCGGAATGATGCCGCGCATCTCCGGCTCGATCCAATAGAGCGCCGGGTCATCCGCGCTATCCGCCATCGGAAAGATGCCGCAGGCATAGGCCTTGAGCAGCACTTCCGGCGTGATCTCGATGAAGGCGGTCTCGCGGTTGGCCATAACGTCGCTTTGGGGTCCGGCGATACGGATGATTCCGGAAGATAATGTGTGCTAGCGTGCCATGCGAGAGGTTCGCATGCCAACCGGATTTGCCGCGCATTGGTGCCGCCGCGCGATCGTCCTGATCGCGGCGTGGCTCGTGGTGCTGCAGGCACTTCTCGCGGGCGTTGCGATCGCCCAGGCCGGAGCAGCGCTGGCCTCCGATCCGATCGCCGCCGGCACGATCTGCCATGGATCGGGCGGGGGCAGTCCCGACGATACGACGGGGCCGGAGACCGGCAAGGTCAGGCATCTGTGCTGCGCCTATTGCATGTCGGCGGCGCCCGCAGTGCCTGCGCCCGATGTGCCGAACGTCCTGCAACCCCGGCCGATCTCGCGGCACGTCGCGCATGCGAGCTTCACCGTCGTCCTCGCGCATCAAGCCGTGCGCGCGGGGCGGTCGCAGGCGCCTCCAGTGCCGGCATGAACGCTTAAGCCGCGCGGGCGAGGGCTTCGCCTGCCGTTCATGTCTTTGACTCCTGGAGAATCCAAAATGTTTCGCGAGCTTGTTCTCGGCGCCGCCGGCGCCGTCGTTGTCGTTTGCACCGCCTCCGCCCATGTCACCCTCGAAACCAGGGAAGCGACAGTCGGCGCACCCTACAAGGCAGTGCTGCGCGTCCCCCATGGCTGCGAGGGTGCCGCCACGATCGCGCTGCGCGTGCGCGTCCCCGATGGAATGATCGCGGTCAAGCCGATGCCGAAGCCGGGTTGGAAGATCGATACGGTGAGCGGCAAGTACCCTCAGGCCTATAGTCATTTTCGCAACGCCAAGCTCACCGAGGGCGTGACCGAGATCAGCTTCACCGGCGGCAATCTGCCTGACGCCTACTATGACGAGTTCGTGTTCACCGGATTTCTCGCCGGCGATCTCGAAGCCGGCAAGCTGCTGTATTTCCCGGTGGTGCAGGAATGCGAAAAAGGCGTGCATCGCTGGATCGAGATTCCCGCCGTGGGCAAGTCGGCGAGCGAATATCCCGAGCCGGCGCCGGCCTTGAAGCTGCTGCCGAAGATGTAGCCGGCAGGCATGACGAGGCACGGCAAGAGCGTTGTCGCCTGCTTCATCGCGTTGTTGATCGTGGTGGCGCACGCCGGCGAGGCGTGCGCGCATGCCTCGCTGGTCAAGGCGTCGCCCGCCGACGGCGCGGTGGTGCCGGTTGCGCCGGCGGCGCTGAGCTTGACGTTCAACGAGCCGGTCTCGCCGCTGGTGATCCGTCTCATCGGGCCGGATGGAGCGCCGATCGTGCCGCGCACGGTCGTTGGCGAAGACAACACGGTCACGGTCACCGCACCTGCCAACTTGCAGCGCGGCACGCATGTGCTGAGCTGGCGCGTGATCTCGGCCGACGGGCATCCGGTCGGCGGCTCGCTGATGTTCTCGATCGGCGCACCGAGCGCACAGCCTGCGGCGGAAGCGGACAGTCGCGCCGACCGTGGTGTGCGCGCGGTCCTGTGGGCGGTCAGGGTCGTGCTCTATGTCGGGCTCTTCGCCGGCATCGGCGGCGCCTTCTTTTGTGCCTGGATTGCCGACCCCGTTTCACGTCGGCGGTCGCAACCGTGGCTCCTCGTCCTCCTCGCCGCCGGGCTCGTCGCGGCGCCCGCGTCAGTCGCCCTGCAGGGCGTCGATGCGCTCGATCTCCCGCTCTCCGGCGTGACGCAGAAGGTGAGTTGGGAAACCGGCCTCGAGACCTCTTATGGCTTGACCGCGATCGCAGCCGCCTTCGCGCTGTTCGCCGGCTTCTTCGCCTGCGTGGCGGAGTCTGCGCGCATCGCCCGCGGCTTGGCGCTGCTCGGCCTCCTCGGCGTCGGGCTCGCGCTTTCGCTCAGCGGCCACGCCAGCACGGCACAGCCGCAGCTCGTCAGTCGCCCGGCGCTGTTTCTGCACGCCGTATGCGTGGCGTTCTGGATCGGGGCATTGTTGCCGCTCGCGCTCGGCGTGCGTGATGCCGGCAAGCGCGCCGCGCCTTCAGGCGTGGGCGAAGTCAGGCGCTTCTCCAACGCGATCGTGCCGGTGGTCGTGCTGTTGGTGCTCACCGGCCTGTGGCTCGCCTTCGTTCAGCTCGATCGTATCGATGCCCTGTGGACGACGAGCTATGGCCAGGTGCTCGCATGCAAGCTTGCCGCGGTCATCGCGTTGTTCGCGCTGGCCGCGGCCAACCGCTATTGGCTGGTGCCGAAGTTCGAA
>JGI12053J15887_10000896_pt1 | contig 13070 bp, 7 predicted proteins | sample MedBloCAOM1_O3_FD_15887 | JGI IMG/M metagenome (IMG submission 15887)
ACGTCATCACCGATCCCGATGTGCTCGACGGCCGCAGTGTCGACCACACCGGGCGCTACCGCGGGAACGCCAGCGCGCTGGTGCGGCCGGGATCGGCCGACGAGGTTGCCGCGGTGCTGCGCGCCTGCCGCGACGCGGGCGCATACGTAACCGTCCAGGGCGGCCGGACATCGCTTGTCGCGGGGACCGTGCCCGAACACGACGACGTGCTGCTGTCGACGGAGCGGCTCCGCGACATTGGTGAGGTCGATGTCGTCGAGCGGCGGATACACGTGGGCGCGGGCGCGACGCTCGCCGACGTGCAGCGCGCGGCATCAGCCGCCGGTCTGGTGTTCGGGGTCGACCTCGCCGCGCGTGATTCGGCGACCGTGGGCGGGATGGCGTCGACGAACGCGGGCGGGTTGCGCACCGTTCGGTACGGGAACATGGGCGAGCAGGTCCTCGGCCTGGATGTCGCACTGCCCGACGGGTCAGTGGTGCACCGGCACAGCCAGGTTCGCCGCGACAACACCGGATACGACCTGGCGTCGCTGTTCATCGGAGCCGAGGGCACGCTGGGCGTCATCACCGGTCTGGATCTGCGGCTGCACCCGACCCCGGCGCACCGGGTCACCGCGATCTGCGGATTCGACGACCTCGACGCGTTGGTGGAAATCGGCCGTGCGTTCCGGGAGATGGACGGCATCGCGGCGCTGGAGTTGATCGATGCACGCGCGAGCGCGCTGACCGCCGAGCATGTCGGGGTGGCCGCGCCCGTCGACGGCGCGTGGCTGCTGCTCATCGAATTGGCAGGCGACACAGACCAAACCGAGCGGCTGGCCGACGCGCTTGAGGATGCGAACATGTCGGGTGAGCCGGCGGTCGGCGTCGACGTCGGCGCGCAGCAGCGGCTATGGCAGGTCCGCGAATCGGTCGCCGAAGTGCTCGGCGTATACGGACCACCACTGAAATTCGATGTGTCCCTGCCATTGTCGGCGATCGCCGGGTTCACGGCTGAATCGGCTGAGCTGGTCGCCAAGCACGCCCCCGACGCGATTCCCCTGTTGTTCGGCCACATCGGCGAGGGCAACCTCCACCTGAATGTCGTGCGCTGCGGGCCCGACGCGGAGCGGGAGTTGTACTCGGTGATGATGGAGTTGATCGCCCGCCGCGGGGGCAACGTCAGCTCCGAACACGGCGTCGGCACGCGCAAGCGCGACTACGTGTCGATGTCGCGCACCGAGGCCGATATTGCGGCGATGCGCGCGGTCAAGGCCGCCTTCGACCCGTCCGGATACCTCAACCCCGCAGTGCTTTTCGGCTAGTCGCGGCCTGGCGACGAGTGTCTGCCGTAGCTCGACGCGTCGTCGGGCTCCTCGCGGGAATGCCTGCCGTTGGACTCGAACCAGAATGGCCGCTTCTCTGGATCCCCCTCGGGGAGGTAGTGGCGAGCCGCCCGACCGTGGCGAGACGGTGTCGTCTCCTCCCGGGCCTGCGGAGGCAACGGCTGGAACCGTTGTTCCTCGTCGACATGAAAACCGTTGTGCGCGAAGCCGATCGGTTCGACCTTTGGAGTGGCCGGAACGTCGCCGAGCAGCTCGTCGAGAATGCTGCGCCACGCTTCTCGCGGCGGCTCAGCCGCGGGCTGCTCGGGTGCGTCCTCGAGCAGAGAGTGCCACGACTCGACGGGGGCACCATGCCAGACTTCCGCAGGGGCATGCAGCACGTGGTCGGCGCGCGACCGCATCGGCTCGGTGACGCTGTCGTCGGCCTGCACAACGGGTTCGGCCTGCACGACCGGTTCCGCCCGTGCTGGTTCGGCCCTCGTCACCGGCGCAGGCTCGTCCCACGACACCGTGTACTCGACGTAGTCGTCGTCGTCGCCGAAACTTTCGTCGCCGCCGTACTCGACCGCATAGCCGGCGTTGCGGTCCGCGTCATCCAGGTCATCCTCGACGAGGCGGTCGGGGTCGCCGAAGCCGAGCAGGAAGATCGCTGCCACCACGCCGGCCAGCGCGAAGAACGCAGGCAACAGCATCGACTGCGACATCGCGGCGGCGAACGGTTCGTGTAGGAACGGGGGCAGCCGGGCCACCGAGCCTTCGCCGGGCGCCTCCGCCAACATGGGCGGCATCTCGGCGCTGATCCGCATCGTCATGAACGCAGCCATGCCCGCGCTGCCCAGCACCGAACCCACCTGTCGGGTGGTGTTGTAGACGCCGGACCCGGCGCCGGCCAGCTGCGGCGGCAGATTGCGGGTGGCCGTGGCGGCCAGCGGCGCCCAGATGAACGCCGAGCCGATACCCATCGCCGTCAACGGCAGCACCAGCCGCCAGATCGGCGTGGACGGCGTCATCTCGATGGAAAGCCACGTCATCGCGATCGCCAACACGGAGAACCCGAAACCGATCACCGGCCGAGGGTGCGACCGGTCGACGATCTTGCCGACGAACGGGGCCAACACGCCGGTGGCGATGGCCATCGGCGCCGTCAGCAGCGCCGACCGGGTCGGCGACAGCCCGCACACCGCTTGCGCGTAAAACATCAACGGCAAGAACGTCGCCGTCACGACGAAACCAATGGTCGCGACGCCGAGGTTGGACAACGAGAAGTCGCGGTCGCGGAAGATGACCAACGGGATCAGCGGCTCGTTGCGGTCGACGGACTGCCAGACCAGAAACGCTGCGACGAACCCGATGCCGCCCGCGAGGGTGCCCCAGATCCACGGCGCCCAGTGGTGCGACTGGCCCTCCTGCAGCGCGAACACGATCATGAACATGCCGATCCCGGACAGCAGCACACCGAGCACGTCGAAGCGGTGCTTCTGGGTGGGCAGCACCGGGATCAGCCAGACCGCCAGGGCCAGCCCGATGATGCCGATCGGCACATTGACGAAAAAGATCCACTGCCAGCCGAGCCGATCGACCAGCACGCCGCCTGCGAGCGGGCCGACCAGCGTCGCAACCCCTGCGGTGGCACCCCACACGCTCATCGCGACGCCGCGGCGGTCGGCAGGGAAGATCCGGGTGATGGTCGACAGCGTCTGCGGGGTGAGCAGTGCAGCGCCGATGCCCTGCACCACACGCGCGGCGATCAGCATCTCGATGCTGCCTGCCAGGCCGCACCACAGCGACGCCGCGGTGAACACCGTCAGCCCCAGCAGATACAGGTTCTTCGGCCCATATCGGTCGCCGAGGCGCCCGGCCACCAGCAGCGGTACCGCGTACGCGAGCAGGTAGGCACTGGTCACCCAGATGACGGAGTCATAGCTTGCGCCGAGCTTGTCCATGATCGACGGGTTGGCGACCGCGACGATGGTCGCGTCGACGAGGATCATGAAGAAGCCGACCAGCATCGCCCATAAGGCGTTCCACGGGTTCCCAGGGTCGACTTGCCACCGCACCCCCGTTCGGGCGCGGCCGTCTTGCCTTGCTGTCAGCGTTTGGAACATCTCGGGTCGACCAGGTACACAACGATTGAGCCGACGGTACGGACCTAGATATGCCCCGACAAGTCGGGGGTCAATCAGTAATGCGCGTCAGGCTGCTTCTGCGACGGCGTCGCCGGTGACGTCGTCCTCGGTTTCGGCGGCAGGCACACCGACCGCCAGTAACGCCAGCAGGGCGATCACCATGCCAACCGTCATCACCAAGGCTAACGCGATCTCGCCGTTGCCGAGAACGCCCACCAGGGGCGCCACCGCGGCGCCGAGTCCGAACTGGGCCGCGCCGAGCAGTGCGGCCGCTGTGCCAGCGGCGTCTGGGTGCCGCGACAGCGCGACCGCCGGGGCGTTGGGAATGACAAGGCCCATCGCGGCCAGGATCGCCCAGATAGGCAGTACGAAGCCGAACAGCCCGCCGATGTGCGCGTATGAGACGCCGACGAAGATCACCCCCGCAAGCACCGCGGCCGCCAACGCCCACACCACGATGGTCTGGGGACCGAACCGACGCAGCAGCACCACGTTGAGCTGAGTCGCACCGATCAGCGCGACCGCTCCCGCGCCGAACACCAGCGCAAAGGCCTGCTGGTCCAGGCCGTAGTGGCCCTGCAGCACGAACGACGCACCTGCGATGTAGGCGAACAGGCCCGACATGCCGAGCGCGGCGACCAGGACCAGGATGTCGAAGCGCACGTCACGCAGCACCTCGACGTAGGTGGCCGCGATGCTGCGCACCTTGAGCGGCCGCCGGTGCGACGCGGGCAGGGTTTCCGGCAACGCCAGCGCCGCCAGGAGAAGCAGCCCGCCCGCCAGAATCACCAGCGCGGCGAACACCCAGTGCCACGACGCCTTGAGCAGCACGGCGGCGCCAAGCGAGGGTGCCACCACGGGCGCCACGCCCAGCACCAGCATCAGCCGCGACATCACCGTCGCAGCGACGGATTCGGCGTAGAGATCTCCGACAACCGCGATCGCCACCACCATCGCGGCGGCTGCGCCCATGCCCTGCAGGCTCCGTGCCACGCCGAGCACGGCGATGTTCGGCGCGAACAGGCACATCACCGACGCCAGCATGTGCAGCACGATGCCGGCCATCAGCGGCCTGCGACGGCCGAGCGAGTCCGACAGGGGGCCGACGATCAGCTGGCCGAGCGCCAACCCGGCGAGGGTGCCCGTCAGCGTCAGTTGCGCGACCGACGAGGAGACAGACAGGTCGTCGGCGATCTTGGGCAGCGCGGGCAGATACATGTCGATGGTCAGCGGGCCCAGCGCGACCAGGGCGCCCAGCACCACGATCATGCGGGCGCGGCTCGGCAGCTTCGACTCCCCGTCCGGGGTCGAGGCACTCGTCACGTCCACGTCGATCGATGCTGCCATGGAAGTGGTTAGCGCCGCTTCTCAACAATTTGTTCCCCGCATCACACACAGTGACCGCGATCACGATCGGGCACCCGCGGTGCGCCTCCGTTCGTTCAACAAGCGTTAGCCTGAAGATTCGGACGCGGCGAACATCGTCGACAAGGGGGAGCCGCACATGAGTGCTCGGTCAAACACTAAGGCCCAGCTGCCGGCTACTACTGACGACAATCCCAGCGCCGCCGCCAAGGTGCTCTCCCAGATCATCGAACGCGGCGCGCGGGTCCAGGGCCCGGCCGTGAAGGCCTACGTCGACCGACTGCGCCAGCACAACCCGAACGCGACGCCAGCCGACGTGGTCAAGAAACTGGAGAAGCATTACCTGGCCGCGGTGATGGCCAGCGGCGCCGCAGTCGGCTCCGCAGCGGCCTTTCCGGGGATCGGGACCCTTGCGGCGTTGTCGGCGGTCGCAGGCGAGACCGTGGTGTTCCTGGAGGCGACGGCGGTCTACGTGCTGGCCGTGGCCGAGGTCTACGGCATCCCGGCCGAACACCGGGAGCGCAGGCGCGCCCTGGTGCTGGCGGTCTTGGTAGGCGAGGACAGCAAGCACGCGGTCGCCGACCTGATCGGGCCGGGCCGCACCAGCGGCGCCTGGCTGGCCGACGGCGCGGCGACGTTGCCGCTGCCTGCCGTGTCCCAACTGAATTCGCGCCTGCTGCGCTACTTCGTCAAGCGCTACACCCTCAAGCGAGGCGCGATCGCGTTCGGCAAGTTGCTGCCAGTCGGGATCGGCGCCGTCGTCGGCGGCGTGGGAAACCGGATGATGGGCAAGAAGATCGTCGCCAACGCCCGCAAGGCGTTCGGCAATCCGCCGCCGCGGTGGCCGGCGTCGCTGCACGTGCTGCCCGCTCCCGGCGAGCGATAACGATAACGCCGTTCGCGTAGTTGGGCCGACGGCGGAGGCGTTAGCCTTTAGGCGGCGGAAAAGCGGGCAACCGCGGGCCGCGGAAATACCGGTGGCGAGCGTCTACCAAACCGCTTGCCTGGAGCGAAGGAACGAGGCGAGTAGCTGCCGTGAGCTCACCATCACCATTCGGACAGAACGAGTGGCTGGTCGAGGAGATGTATCGCAAATTTCGCGAGGATCCCTCGTCGGTAGACCCGAGTTGGCATGAATTCTTAGTCGACTACTCCCCCGAGCCAACCACCGAAGCGCAGTCCACCGCAGGCAACGGGCAACCGGCCCAGGGGGCCGCCCCCGTCGCGGCAGCGGAACCGGCGCCCGCCCCTGCGCCGAAGGCGGACGTCGCCGCCCCCGTTAAGGCACCAGAACCGGAGAAGGCCGCCGTCACGCCGAAGGCGCCGGCCGCACTGGCACCCGCCGAAGGCGAAGAGGTGCTGGTGTTGCGCGGTGCCGCTGCCGCGGTCGTGAAGAACATGTCGGCTTCTCTCGAGGTGCCGACCGCGACCAGCGTGCGGGCCATCCCGGCGAAGCTGATGATCGACAACCGGATCGTCATCAACAATCACCTCAAGCGCACCCGCGGCGGCAAGATCTCCTTCACGCACCTGATCGGGTACGCGATGGTGCAGGCGGTCAAGAAGTTCCCGAACATGAACCGCCACTTCGCCGAAGTAGACGGCAAGCCGACCGCGGTCACACCCCAGCACATCAACCTCGGGCTGGCGATCGACCTGCAGGGCAAGGACGGCAACCGCCAGCTCGTGGTCGCCGCCATCAAGGGTTGCGAGACAATGCCTTTCGGCCAGTTCATCGCGGGCTACGAGGACATCGTCCGGCGTGCCCGCGACGGCAAGCTGACCGCAGAGGACTTCAGCGGCGTGACGATCTCGCTCACCAACCCTGGCACGATCGGCACCGTGCACTCGGTGCCGCGGCTGATGCGCGGTCAGGGCGCGATCCTCGGCGTCGGCGCGATGGAGTACCCCGCGGAGTTCCAGGGTGCCAGCGAGGAACGCATCTCCGAACTCGGTGTCGGCAAGCTGGTGACGTTCACCTCCACCTACGACCACCGCATCATCCAGGGCGCAGAATCGGGCGACTTCCTGCGCACGATCCACGAATTGCTGCTCTCCGACGACTTTTTCGACGAGATCTTCCGCGAACTGGGCATCCCCTACGAACCAGTGCGGTGGCGCACCGACAATCCCGATTCGATCGAGGACAAGAACGGCCGCGTCCTCGAGTTGATCGCGGCCTACCGCAACCGCGGCCACCTGATGGCCGACATCGATCCGCTGCGGCTCGACAAGACCCGCTTCCGCAGTCACCCCGACCTCGATGTGAACTCCCACGGCCTGACGCTGTGGGATCTGGACCGCGAGTTCAAGGTCAACGGCTTCGCCGGCGCCGAGCACAAGAAGCTGCGCGACGTGCTCGGGCTGCTGCGCGACGCCTACTGCCGCCACGTCGGCGTCGAGTACACGCACATCCTCGAGCCCGAACAACAGAAGTGGCTGCAGGAGCGGATCGAGGTCAAACACGACAAGCCGACCGTCGCACAGCAGAAATACATCCTGTCCAAGATGAATGCCGCCGAGGCATTCGAGACGTTCCTGCAGACGAAATACGTTGGACAGAAACGATTCTCGCTCGAAGGTGCGGAGACCATCATCCCAATGATGGACGCGGCGATCGACCAGGCCGCCGAGCACGGGCTCGACGAGGTCGTGATCGGCATGCCCCACCGCGGACGGCTCAACGTGCTGGCCAACATCGTCGGCAAGCCGTACTCGCAGATCTTTTCTGAGTTCGAGGGCAACCTGAACCCGTCGCAGGCGCACGGCTCGGGCGACGTCAAGTATCACCTCGGGGCGACCGGCAACTACATCCAGATGTTCGGCGAGAATGACATTCAGGTGTCGCTGGTCGCCAACCCGTCGCACCTCGAGGCCGTCGACCCGGTGCTCGAGGGCCTGGTCCGCGCCAAGCAGGACCTGCTCGACAAGGGCGACGGGCCGGACGGATTCTCCGTCGTGCCGATGATGCTGCACGGCGACGCCGCGTTCGCCGGTCAGGGCGTGGTGGCCGAAACACTGAACCTCGCGCTGCTGCGCGGATACCGAACTGGCGGCACCATCCACATCATCGCCAACAACCAGATCGGGTTCACCACATCGCCGACCGACTCACGGTCCTCGGAGTACTGCACCGACGTCGCGAAGATGATCGGTGCGCCGATCTTCCACGTCAACGGCGACGACCCGGAAGCGTGTGTCTGGGTGGCACGACTGGCCATGGACTTCCGGCAGCAGTTCAAGAAGGACGTCGTCATCGACATGCTGTGCTACCGCAGGCGCGGCCACAACGAAGGTGACGACCCGTCGATGACGCAGCCGTACATGTACGACGTCATCGACACCAAGCGTGGCTCCCGCAAGACCTATACCGAAGCACTGATCGGCCGCGGCGACATCTCGATGAAAGAGGCCGAGGACGCGCTGCGCGACTACCAGGGCCAGCTGGAGCGGGTATTCAACGAGGTTCGCGATCTGGAGAAGCATGCAGTCGCGCCGAGCTCCTCGGTGGAGGCCGACCAGATGATCCCCGCCGGGATGACCACCGCGGTGGAAAAGTCGCTGCTGGCCCGAATCGGTGACGCGCACTTGGCGTTTCCCGACGGCTTCAACGTGCATCCGCGCGTCAAACCGGTGCTCGAGAGGCGCCGCGAGATGGCCTACGAAGGCAAGGTCGACTGGGCGTTCGCCGAGCTGCTGGCGCTCGGTTCTTTCCTGGCCGAAGGCAAGACGATCCGGCTGTCGGGGCAGGACACCCGGCGCGGCACATTCACGCAGCGCCACTCGGTCATCATCGACCGCAAGACGGGTGCCGAGTTCACTCCGCTGCAACTGCTGACGACGAACGCCGACGGCACGCCAACGGGCGGCAAGTTCATGGTGTACGACTCGGCGCTGTCCGAGTTCGCCGCGGTGGGCTTCGAGTACGGCTACTCGGTCGGGGACCCGGACGCACTTGTGTTGTGGGAGGCCCAGTTCGGCGACTTCGTCAACGGGGCGCAGTCGATCATCGACGAGTTCATTTCGTCGGGCGAGGCCAAATGGGGTCAGCTGTCGGACGTGGTGCTGCTGCTGCCCCACGGCCACGAGGGCCAGGGGCCGGACCATACCTCGGCCCGCATCGAGCGGTTCCTGCTGCTGTGGGCCGAGGGCTCGATGACGATCGCGATGCCGTCAACGCCCGCGAACTACTTCCACTTGCTGCGCAGGCACGGGCTGGACGGCATTCACCGGCCGTTGATCGTGGCGACCCCGAAGTCCATGCTGCGCAACAAGGCTGCCGTCAGCGACCTCAAGGACTTCACCGAGGGCAAGTTCCGGTCGGTGATGGAGGAGCCCACCTACGAGGAGGGCACCGGCGACCGTAGCAAGGTCAGGCGGATCCTGTTGACCAGCGGCAAGATCTACTACGAGTTGGTGGCGCGCAAGAACAAGGACGAGCGCGACGACGTCGCGATCGTGCGTATCGAGCAGCTCGCCCCGCTGCCGAGACGGCGGCTCAACGACACGTTGGATCAGTACCCGAACGCCGAACAGTACTTCTGGGTGCAGGAGGAGCCTGCCAACCAGGGGGCCTGGCCGACATTCGGGCTCACGCTTCCGGAAGTGTGCTCAGACAAGCTGTCCGGCATCAAACGGATTTCGCGCAGGGCGATGTCGGCGCCGTCGTCGGGCTCGTCGAAGGTGCACGCGGTCGAGCAGCAGGAGATCATCGACGAGGCGTTCGGCTCGTAAGCGTGTTATCCCGTTGGTTACACGGGGCCCACTAGGCGGGCTGGAATGATTGGTGAATGGCCCAGGCTTCAAATGTGCGCCTGCGTTCCGCAACCGCCGAAGATGCAGCCTTCATCGTTGAGATGGCTCGCCATGCCTGCGTCATCGAGGATTGGCCCCTTCCCGACGCGGACTCCGAAGACACTCAAAGCCTCTTGCCTGGCAGCGGCGACACTGCGATAGTCGCCGCAGATGAAACTGGCGTGAGAGTTGGGGCCGTGTGGACGTTTCACCACGACCCCCCACTTCTGGTCGAAGCCGACGGCGTTTCCCTGCCGGAAGTCACCATCGCCGTCGCGCCTGCAATGCGCGGAAAGGGTATCGGTGGCGCGCTGCTGGACGAGTTGGTCGTGCGCTGTACGGGTAAGTACGCGACGCTCAGCTTGAACGTCCACGAACGAAACCCCGCGGCGCACTTGTACCAGCGCAAGGGCTTTCAGGTGATAGGCCGAGGACGCCGCACTCTCGGTATCGCGATGCGCAAAGACTTGCGGTGATGGTCGGTGAGCTCGTGAATCGCAGCCAGCGACCCAACAGCTGATCCTCAGACTCCCAAACGAAAAGCGTAGCGCCCCATGGGTGGTGGCGGCGATCTACCGTGAGTGGATGACTGTCGTCCGCGCGGTGTCCGCGCCGACGGTAGCGACCATTGCCGGAGCGACGAGTGCAGCGCTGCTTGCGTCGGCGCTGTTCATTCGCACCACGCGCATCGGCAAGTTCGAGGAATGGGCCGCAATCCTCGATGGTCTGCGATTGCGCGGCGACGAAACGCTGCTCGACCTCGGCTGCGCGATCGCCGTGGACATCTGGCGGGCCGACCAGACCGATAACTCGCGGCAGAACACGCTGCGCAACGCCGAACTCGAGGGTGTCGCCGACAGGGTCGATGTGCGCACCGCCGACATCACCAACCTGCCATTCGACACCGACAGCGTCGACGTGATCGTCAGCAGCCTTGTCGTGCACAACATTCCGGGCGCCGCCAATCGCGCGAAGGCAATCAGCGAGGCCGCACGCGTGCTTCGCCCAGGCGGCCGCCTCGTCCTCGCCGATATCTGGGCCACCCGCAGGCACGTTCGGCAGCTTCGCGAACTCGNCTGGACCGACGCCCGTCGACACGGTTTGGGGTGANGGATGTGGTGGTTCCCGGGGATGGGCACCCACTTGGTCACGGCGACCAAGCCGGGCTGACTACACCGGACGTGTTCGGNGTCAGGGCGTACGCGTGCTGCGGGCGAAGCCGAGCAGCCCTGCGACGATGAACGGGACGGGCGCGAGTGTGGCGATCATCGCGCTCTTGGTGCCGACGAGACGCTTGCTACGTAACCCCAGACATACATCGGCGCTGTCGCTGATCAGGCCGGCGGTGGCCCACTTTCGCAGCTCCCCGTCAGCCCCTCGGGCCCAGGCAGCGCACCCACCGGAGCCAAGGACCACGTCCCGGATCCCGATGGTTTGCATGAGCAGCGTTTCCGTCCCGGAGCCGGGTGTGAAGAATCTGCTCGGCGCCAGGAGCATGATGGCTCCAACACCGACGCGTGCCGCCGCAACCCACGGCAACAGCGAACGCGATGGCCCGGTTCTGTCGCTCGGCATGTTTGAACCCTAGCCTGAGGGCCACTCAAAGCGGGACCGTCGGTACCGGCTAGCCTCGACCCGAGTCAACTGACACGAGGGAGTGGTTATGGAGGGCTTCGCCGGAAAGGTCGCGGCGGTGACGGGCGCCGGGTCGGGCATCGGGCAGGCGCTGGCCATCGAGCTGGCCCGCTCGGGCGCGAGCGTGGCGATCAGCGACGTCGACACCGAGGGTCTGGCGGCCACCGAGGACCAGTTGAAATCCATCGGTGCGCCGGTGAAGGCCGACCGGCTCGACGTCACCGAGCGCGAGGCGTTCGAGTTGTACGCCGACGCGGTCAAGGAGCACTTCGGCAAGGTCAACCAGATCTACAACAACGCGGGCATCGCGTTCGCAGGCGACGTCGAGGTCAGCCAGTTCAAGGACATCGAAAAGGTGATGGACGTCGACTTCTGGGGCGTCGTCAACGGCACCAAGGTGTTCCTCCCCCACCTGATCGCATCCGGGGACGGCCATGTCATCAACGTCTCCAGCGTGTTCGGGCTGTTCTCCGTGCCCGGCCAGGCCGCCTACAACGCCGCGAAGTTCGCGGTGCGCGGGTTCACCGAGGCGCTGCGCCAGGAGATGATCGCCGCCGGCCATCCTGTCAAGGTGACGACGGTCCATCCCGGCGGCATCAAGACCAACATCGCACGCAACATGACGACCGTCGACGGCGTTGACAAGGACGAGTTGGCGAAGACCTTCGACAAGAAGCTGGCGAGCACATCGCCGGAGAAGGCGGCGAAGATCATCCTCGACGGCGTCCGCAAGAACAGGGCCCGGGTGCTGGTCGGCCCCGACGCCAAGGCGCTCGACCTCATCGTTCGTGTGACCGGGTCGGGATACCAGCGGCTGTTCTCGTCGGTGATGTCGCGGCTGATCCCCCAAGCGCACTAGGCAGACGTGAAGACTCCTGCGGCCGGATCGGCAGTTATCTGGTCCGTATCGGTGTCGTAGTCGAACAGCTTGCCGTATCGCCCCCAATCGATCGCGGTGTCGAGCTGTTGCTTCGCATCCTCCGGCCCGAACCCGCGGCCGAGCAGATCGAGAAAGAACCCCGCACGCAGGTTGCCGTCGGCGCTCGCACCGAGTCCCTTGCAGATCGTGCGCACCAGTGGGGCGCGACTGCGCGCCTGCGCGGCGAATATCTGCTTGCTGGTCTGAATGTCTGCGGTGGTGAATTCTTCTCCCACCCCCGTGAGTTCGAGGTCACCGTTGCTGACGTGAAGCAGGTCAAGCAGCGCTGCAGCGTCGACCAGAGGCAGCAAGTCATCGATCTCGAAGTTGAGTTCGTCGGCAATGTCTGGCATATCCGCGTGTCCGCCTCGCGCGTAGACGATTTCGACGAGACCGGCCAGGCCGCCCACCGTCGCGGTGGGCAGGGGCCGAGTCGTCGGTGTGGCCTCGGTGGGCTCGGGCTCGGTGATGCCGGATTCGACGCCTGTGAGCAGCTCATAGAGCTTGTCGACAAGTATCGAGAACGATGTGGATCGACGGTCGCGCGGCCGGTCGAGTTCGACAGGAACCTCGGCGCGTATGTGACCCGGGTTGGCACCCAACACGATCACCCTGTCGGCGAGCAGAACGGCCTCTTCGATGTTGTGCGTGACGAGGCAGATCGCCCGTGTCGGGAAGTTCCGGCCGGTCCACAACGTCATCAGCTCGGTGCGCAGGTTCTCCGCGGTGAGAACGTCGAGTGCTGAGAATGGTTCGTCCATCAGCAGCAAGTCTGGTTCGAGGACAAGCGCGCGGGCGAACCCGACTCGTTGGCGCATCCCACCCGAAAGCTCTTTGGGATAGGCGGATTCGAAACCATCCAGCCCGATGAGGTCGATCGCACCCAGGGCGCGGGCACGGCGGTCG
>JGI12053J15887_10000897_pt1 | contig 13065 bp, 9 predicted proteins | sample MedBloCAOM1_O3_FD_15887 | JGI IMG/M metagenome (IMG submission 15887)
AGTATGCGGAGTCGATGCTCGCGCACGGCACAAGCATTGAGCAGATGAAGGCGTTCCGGATCGACATGCACAGGCGGATGAAGGAGTACGGCCGCGACCCCGCCACTCTGAAGATCCTCTTCCTCATCGACCCGATCCTCGGCGACACCGATCGGGTCGCGCAGGCCCGCGAGGAGGACATGAAGGCCGCGCGCTTCAGCGACGACGCGATCGAGAAGGCCCTGTGGGGCCTGAGTTACACCTCGGGCGGCGAATTCGACTTCTCCACATTCGATCTCGACAAGGAGGTCCCCGATGTGTGGGGCAACGGCGAAACGAGCACGCTGCGCACGTTCATCGAGGGCGCAAGGGGCAAGACGCTGCGCGAGGCGATCGCCACCGTCGACACCCACGCCGGTCTTGCCTTCGTCGGCTCGCCGGACACCGTGGCGGCGAAGATGGGCGAGGCGATGGAGGAGGTCGGCGGGGACGGCTTCCTGCTGTCGCCGACTGTCACCCGGCGCAATATCGCCGAGATCGCCGACGGCCTGGCGCCTGCGCTGCGCAAACGTGGCCTCATCCGGGACGGCTACAACCACAGCACCTTCCGCGAGAACCTTCTGGAGTTCTAGTCACCGTCGCAATCCGGCGTAATACACGGTGCATTGACCCGACGCGGTTGCGTCACACGTCGCCGATTAACTGCCGGAAAAGCACGCCAGCGAATGCCGTGCTCTCAGGTCGAGAGATGACCCAAGTAGGAGGCATTCGTGTTCGACACGACACAACCGCACAGCATCCCGTCCGGTCCGCAGTGGGACCGCCGCGCCTTCCTGAAGGCGGGTGGAATCACCGTCGGCGGCATCAGCCTCGCGGCTCTGATCGCCGCATGCGGCGGCGCACCAAGCGGCAGCGGGAGCGGCGGGACACTCGTCTTGCGCATGCCGTTCCTCGCCGACATGCAGGTTCCCGACCCCGACATCATGTACGAGGGTGAGGGCGTCCAGGTCATGGAATCCGCCTACGAGGGACTCGTGCGCTACAAGCCCGGCACGTCGGAGTTCCTCCCGAGTCTGGCGAAGTCGTGGACGCTCTCGCCTGACCAACTGACGTACACGTTCACGTTGCAACCCAACGTGAAGTTCCACGACGGAACGGTCGCCGACGCCGAGGCGTGGACCAAGAGTTTCGACCGTCGCGGGAAGATCAACCAGGGGCCTGCCTACATGGTCGCCGGGGTGGTCAAGACCGAGGCGCCGGACCCGACGACGTTCGTCGTCACGCTCAAGGAGCCGAACAACGCCTTCCTTCACTACCTGGCGTGCCCGTGGCAGCCGTTCGCGGTCAGCCCGGCCGCGGTGGCGAAGAACGCCATCGGCGACGATATGGCGCAGGAATGGCTCAAGACTCACGACGCAGGCACCGGACCGTACATCTTCAAGGAGTTCGTCACCGGCAGCCACTACACGCTGGAGGCCTTCCCCGACTACTGGGGGGAGAAGCCCGTGTTCAAGTCGATTCGCATCGACATCACGCCGAGCGTCGCAACCCAGAAGCTGCAGCTGGACTCCGGCGCATTCGACATGGTGACTAAGGGTTTCGCGATCCCCGACGTGCTTGCCTACGAGAAGAACACTCAGTTCGCGGTCGTCAACTCGTTCGGCGGTGTCGGCGAGGCGATCTGGCTCAACCCGACATCGGGCATCTTCGCGAACAAGGCCCTACGCAAGGCCATGCTCTCCGCCCTGGACCGCAAAGCCATCGTCGACACAGCATGGGGCGGGTTGGCGAAGGTGCAGGAGGCGATGTGGCCGGAGCTCACCCTCAACCCGGCACTGGCCCCGTTCCCTTCTCAGGTCGACACTGCGGCGCTGAAGGCGATCGTGCCGACACTCCCTTCGAAGAAGATCGACCTCGCGTGGAGCGCCGACGGCGGCGCGCCCCGCGGGCAGATGGCCGAGCTCATCCAGAACCAGCTGGCGGCATTCGGGCTCGACGTCACGGTGCGGACAATGCCGGTGGCCGAGGAATTCGACCTGCCCAACCAGGCACCCGAGAAGCGGCCCGACATGCTGGTGTCGTTCCTCGGCGGTGACGCGCTGCACCTGGACACGACGTTCCGGATCCTGCTGCGCACCGGCGCCAAACCGCTGAATTTCTACCAGTATTCGAACCCCGAGCTCGACAAGCTGATGGACGATGCGGTCCAACAGGCCGACTGGGCGCAAGCACAACAGATCTACCAGAAGTGCAGCCAGATGATCGTCGACGAGGCGATCTGGATCCCGCTGTGCATCCCGCCGAACTCCACGATCGCGCATAGTTACGTGACCGGGGTCGAGGACAACTCGTTCTATCCGCCGATCTTCTGGCCTCAATCCCTCAAGCGGGCCTAGCCCGCAGGGGCCAGCTCGTGAAAGTTGCTGCGGTGGAAGACCATCGGGGCAACGTCGGGATACATCGCCAGTGAGACGATCTGCAGCACGACGATCTCGTGGTCGCCTGCCTCGATTCGCTTGTAGGGCGCACACTCCAGCCACAGCGTCGCACCGTGCACGAACACCGCGCCACCGTCGGTCGCCATCCAATCGACGCCGCTGAACCGGTCACCGGTCTTCGACGCGAGCGCACGCGCAACGGGCGCGTGCTCCCCGGCAAGCACGGAAAGCCCAAGCCGCTCGAGCCGCGCCAGTTTCGGCCAGGTGGTCGACGAATTGGCCACGCACACCGACACCAGCGCCGGGTCGAGCGAAACCGAGGTGAACGAACTCGCCGCCATACCCTCGGCGACTCCGTCGAGCAGGCCGCAGAAGGCGGTTACGCCGCTGGGGAAGCAGCCGAAGGCCTGACGCAGCAGCGCCTGGTCGAACTGGTCGTCGACCGCGACGATCATGATGACACCGCCGGGACGAACCGACGAGCGACCTCGAGCCACTTCTCCAGATCCTCAGACGTCTCGTACTCGGAGTCGAGCAGGTACAGGCTTGGTGCCGGACAGCTGGCGCCGATCTCGACAAGGACTGGGCGCAGGGACAACTCGGGCGCAAGAGCGTGTGTGTACGAGCCGCCGAGCATAAGCGCGAACGTCGTGATCTGACCGAGTTCGCCTGCCCCGAACTGGTCGAGGAACAATTTCAGCAGGCCGGTGTAGGTGGCCTTGAACGTCGGCGACGCCACTATCAGGGAGTCGGCGGCCTTCACGATCGCCTTGGCCTCGGCGACCTTCGGGTCGCCCCAGCCGAGGAGGCCTGCGCCAAGGTCGACGACATCGATAACGTGTTGAGGCGCAACACCGGTCAACTTCTCGGCAACCAACTCGGCCGCGGCCCGGGTCCGCGACATCGGCTTGGGATTTCCTACGACGACGACAGTCATGCCTGCAGTCAACAAGGCGCGGATTTCCCAGCCTCGGCTCGGGGGTAACGCTTTTATTGCGCCGCGGGAGTCGCCGGCCGCCACAAATCGGCGCAATCTCGTGGACACAGTTGCGACGTGACTCCGTCATCCGCTGCGGCTTTGCTGTGGTCAAGAGATTGCGTGGCGCCGTCGCCCGATCGAACCCCCCATGGGAACCGAGGGTTAACCATGAGCACCTCCACACAGCACATCGCGCTCGCCGCCGTCGGTCCGGACGAGAAGACCCCCCGCGCCAGGGTGCACGATCTGCACGTCACCTTCGAGCGCCGCGGAGTGCCGTTGCACGCGCTGCGGGGCGTCAGCATGGACGTCCAGCCGGGCGAGGTTCTCGCCCTGGTCGGGGAGTCCGGGTCCGGTAAGAGCGTGATGGGCCTTGCGCTGCTCGGTCTGCTCGCAGGCGAGCCCGCGCCCGTCATCAGTGGCACGGCAGAGGTCTGTGGCTTCGATATGGTCGCCGCGACCGCCGAAGAGCGGCGCCGAGTGCGAAAGGCCCACCTGGGCGCGGTGTTTCAGGATCCGATGACTTCGCTTGACCCGACCATGCGGGTGGGCAGGCAGGTAAGCGAGGCGACCGGAGACTCCGAAGAGGCCAGGCGGCTGCTCGATCTCGTTGGAGTGCCGGACCCGAAGCGGCGGATGAAGGCCTTCCCGCATGAGCTTTCGGGAGGACTGCGGCAACGCGTGATGATCGCGATGGCGGTCGCAGGCAAGCCGGATCTTGTCATCGCCGACGAACCCACGACGGCTCTCGACGTCACTGTGCAGGCGCAGGTGCTGGGCCTGCTCCGCGACCTATGCAACGAGCTGGGCACATCATTCATCGTCGTCACCCACGACATCGGGGTGGCGTCCCAGATCGCCGACCGCGTGGCTGTGATGTACGGCGGCCGGGTGGCCGAGCTGGGTTCGATGGACGAGGTGCTGCGGGCCCCGTCGCACCCGTACACAGTCGGCTTGCTGAACTCGCGGCTGGATCTGGACCTACCACTCGGCCGCGCGATTCACGCCCTGCCGGGTCAGCCGCCCGACCCGCGAGAGCACCCGAAGGGATGCGCGTTCACGCCGCGCTGTCCGGCGGCGATCGCCGCGTGTTCAGAGGCGCTGCCCGAGCCGGTCCCCGCGGCGACCCACCCCGGCCTGTCGGCCTGCATCGTCGAAAACGCGACGGCCAACTTAGGGAGCCGCGAGGAGACACCGCTGTTCCGGCCGATGATCGAAGTGGACGAAAGCCGACCGGCGTTGCAGGTCAATGGGATTGACAAACGCTTTCCGGTGCGGCGCGGGTGGACCAAGCGTGACAGCCTGCATGCGCTGCGCCATGTCATCCTCGACGTCGGCTCCGGCGAGTCCATCGCCGTGGTAGGCGAATCCGGCTCGGGCAAGTCGACTCTGCTGCGCGTGGTGGCCGGGCTGATGGAGCCGGAAGGCGGGACGGTCAACTACGTCGGTTCACGGCCGCAGATGGTGTTTCAGGATGCGGGCGCATCGCTCACGCCGTGGATGACGGTGGGGGAGATCGTCGGCGAGCGGCTGCTGAAGACGACGGGCCGCTCCGAGCGTCGCAACCGCGTCGAGCAAGCCCTTCGCCAAGTCGGCCTGTCGCCGGACGTCGCGGGTGTGAAGGCGACCAGCCTGTCAGGTGGTCAGCGTCAGCGCGTCGCCCTCGCCCGCGCGATCATCGTGCCGCCGCGCCTGCTGTTGTGCGACGAACCGACGTCGGCGCTCGACGCGTCGCTGGCTGCGTCGGTGCTCAACCTGCTGCAGGAACTGCGCCGCGAGCTCGGCATGGCCGTCATGTTCGTCACCCACGACCTGGCCGCCGCGCGGTTCATCTCGGATCGGATCGCGGTCATGTACCTCGGCCAGATCGTCGAGGTCGCACCGACGGAGGAACTCATCAACAACCCGCAACACCCGTATACGAAGGCGCTTCTCGCCGCCGTTCCTACGCCGGGAACCGAGCCGGTGCGGTTGCCCGGTGAACCGGCCAGCCCGCTGGCGATTCCGACCGGTTGCGCGTTCCACCCCCGGTGCGCAGAACGGGTGGACCGGTGCGCCAGCGAGGTTCCGACGCTCGTCTCCACCGACGGCACGATCCGGCATCTGGCGTCCTGCCTTCTGATAGCCGCCGACGACCCGTCGGCAGGCCAAGTGGCGTAATGCTGTTGCTACGGCAGTGAATCCGATGAGACATAGTCCGGGCCTTTGATGAGGAGATGGCGATGACGAAGAAGTTCCACCTCGGCTGGTTCATGAATTTCATTCCCCCGGAATGGGATACACCGTGGGCCTCACCCGATGTGGCGAACTGGCCCAACGGCCGGTTCTACGTCGACATGGCGAAAAGTATGGAACGGGCGTGCTTCGACTACATCATGATCGAGGACACGGTGATGGTGGCCGACTCCTACGGCGGCACGATGGAGGGCTCCCTGAAGAACTCGGTGTTCGCACCGAAGCACGACCCAATTCCGTTGGCGGTGTTGATCGCGGCGAACACATCGAGATTGGGTGTGGTGGCGACGATGTCGACATCGTTCTACCCGCCGTACCTGTTGGCCCGGCTGGCCTCCACGGTGGACTCGATCGCCGAGGGCCGGTTCGGCTGGAACATCGTGTCGTCGGCCGAGGACCGGGCCGCGCAGAACTTCGGCCTTGATGCGCTGCCCGAGCACGACGAGCGCTACAACGTCGCCGACGAGTACTACGACCTTGTCTGCGAACTGTGGGACTCGTGGGATGAAGACGCCGTGGTGATGGACCACGAGACACATACGTACGCCGACTTCAAGAAGGTCCGCACCATCGACTTCGTCGGCAAGTACTTCAAGTCGCGTGGGCCTCTCAATACCGTGCCGTCCCCGCAACACAAGCCGACGATCCTTCAGGCAGGGGCCTCCCCGCGGGGCCGGGCCTTCGCGGCCCGCGCCGCCGACGCGATCGTCGCGGTTGGCACCGGCACGGCAGGGATGAAGTCCTACCGCGACGACATCCGGGCCCGCGCCAAGGCGGCCGGACGAAACCCTGACGACGTCAAGCTCATGTTCTGCGTGTCACCGGTGGTCGCGGCCAGCGAATCCGAGGCCAGGGCGCAGGTCGACCGTCTTACCGCGCTCGACAGCTACATCGAAAAGCAGCTCGCCGGAATCTCGTCCAACACCGAGATCGATTTCAAAGAGTTCGACTGGGATAAGCCACTTCCGGAGGGCCTGACCACGAATGGTGAGCGTGGCTCGCTCGAGCACTTCATGCGCGGCGACGGAAGCCCGGGGCCAAAGACGTTGCGACAGCTTGCCATCGACTGGGCCACCACCGGCGTCGAGTTCATCGGAACGCCCGAGCAGGTCGCCCGCAAGATGGGCGAGACGATGGAAGAGATCGGTGGTGACGGCTTCCTGATCATGAAGCCGGGCTGGGACTTGAACCGCAACTACATCTCGTCGATCACCGACGGGTTGGTGCCCGAGCTGCAGCGGCTCGGCCTGACCCGCACCGAATACACCCAGTCGACGCTGCGCCAGACGCTGCGCGAGTTCTAGAACCAAGACACACACGAGGAGACGTCAATGGCGGTCGCCGAATACTACGTTCCCGCACCACTTGTGCGGTACCGGAGCCGCGTCGGGTTTTCGGTGCGGCAGTACTTTCATGGCACGACGGTGGGAAGCTACGTCTCGTTCGGTGCGTTGGGCGCGGTGTTCTTCGTCGCGATCTTCGCCCGCCAGATTGCACCGTACGATCCACTGGCCGCAGTGGGCCAGCCGATGACCGCTCCGAACGCGGTCAACCTGCTCGGCACCGACACCGTCGGGCGCGACGTCCTCAGCCGGGTGCTGGCAGGCATGCAGACCAGTTGGTTCGGCGCCCTGGCCGTGGTGGCGTTCGGGGTTGTCTTCGGCGGGCTCATCGGGCTCATCGCCGGGGCGTGCGGTGGCTGGTTCGACGCGGTCCTGATGCGGGTGACCGATGCCTTCCTCTCGCTTCCAGGGCCGATCCTGGCGCTGGCGGTGGTCGCGGCGCTCGGGCGGTCCTACACCCACACGCTGATCGGCGTTGCGATCGTGTGGTGGCCGCTGTACACACGCATCGTTCGGGCGGAGGTGCGGAGGCTGAGGGCCTCGCCGCATATGGAGGCGGCACGGGTGGGCGGCGCGAGCTGGTGGCGGCTGATGTATCGCCACCTGTTGCCAGGGGCGGTGCCNGTCACGATCGTGACCGCGAGCCTGGACGTCGCCGCACTGGTGCTGATGGTGGCGGGCCTGTCGTTCCTCGGCCTCGGGGCACCGCAGCCCGCTCCCGAACTCGGCTCGATGAGTGCGCAGGGCGTCACCTACATCTTCAGCGCGTGGTGGATTCCGATCATGCCTGCGCTCGCCGTGGCAGTCATCGCGATCGTCGCCAACTTCGCGGGCGACGCAATCCGTGACCGGATCCGTGACCGCTGATGCTGACCGTCGTGCCGCGCCGCCTGCTTGGCGCGATACCCGTGCTCATCGTTCTCGTCCTCGCGGTGTTCACGCTGCAGAAGGTGGCGCCCGTCGACCCCGTCGCCGCGCTTGTCGGCGCGAAGGCCTCGCCCGAGGTGTACGAGGCGGCGCGGCATCAGCTGGGACTCGATCAGCCGTTGCCGGTGCAGTTCTGGCACTACCTGACGCATGCGGTGAAGGGGGATCTCGGCCAGTCGAGCGTCACCCGCACCCCCGTACTCTCTGACCTCGCGCAGTTCCTGCCGGTAACGCTCGAGTTGCTCCTCGTGGCGCTGATCTTCACGGTGATCATCGGCTTCTTCATGGGTCTGGCCACGGCACAGGGCTGGCGTGGATCCGGGGTGCTGCGCGTGATGATGGTGTCTGGCGCGTCGGTGCCGGTGTTTCTGGCATGCCTGCTCGGCATGCTGGTGTTCTATCGCTGGCTGAACATCTTGCCTGTCACCGATCAAACGTCGTACGTGGATGCCCCCACCGGCCCGACACACTTCCTCCTCATCGACAGCTTGCTGGCCGGGCGACCCGAAGTGTTCATCGACGATCTGTATCACCTTGTGCTGCCGGCCTTTTGCCTGGCATTGACGCCTGCGGCGGCCGTGGGGCGGGTGCTGCGCAGCAGCCTGGAAGGGACACAGCGCGCCGACCATACGCGGACTGCCCGGGCAAAAGGATTGGGCGAGAAGCGGATTCTGATCGTGCATTCGCTGCGCAACTCCGTCGGCCCGGTGTTCGCGCTGATCGGGCTGCAGCTCGCGGTGATGATCGGCAACTGCATTCTCGTCGAGTTGATCTTCGCCCGCCCGGGTATCGGGCTGTACATCTCACGGGCAATCGACAAGGCCGATTTCAATGCGATCGCCGGGGTGACGCTGGCCGTCGGCCTGCTCTATGTGCTGACCAACATCGCCGTCGACGTCATGCAGTCGATCGCTGATCCTCGAGTAGCACTCTGAGACGCGAGCAGTTGGGCGGCTCGTTGCCATGGCTGCTGATCAGTTCGTGGATGTGGCATCTGACGCGTTGGGGTGGTCTGTTCCTTGGGACGTATCTGGTCACACATCTGGGCGGTGCGCCGATCGCCAACCAGTTCGTCGGCGTCGCCATGTTCGCGCCGATGCTGCTCGGCACCTACGTCTCCTCTCGGGTCAACGTGGACCAGCGCAAGCTGGTGCTGGTCACCGAGCTTGCTTTGCTCCCGATTTCGGTGCTGATGGCCGTGGTCGTCGGCAGCGGCGCCGTAGCGACCTGGATGGTCTACCCGTTCGAGTTGGCGTACGGCTTCGGCGGGATGGTCAACATGACCGCACAGCGCACGCTGCTGTTCCGGATCGCCGGGCCGCTGCACTCGACCAGGGTGCTGAACACCGAACTCGCAGGCATGGCGAGCGCGATGATGCTCGGGCCGCTCATCGGTGGGATCACCATCGCGAATTTCGGCCTCGGCGTTGCGTTCTGCGTTCCGGTTGCGCTACTCGCCTGCTCGGCACCCATGCTGTGGCTCTCTACGCGTCGCATCCCGGCCCAGCCGCGCGCGGTCGTTCCACACGCGGCGGCAACAGCCGCTGGCAGAGCCGCGTGGCAGGTCGTGCGGAGTTCGCGACCGCTGGCGGTGATCTTGTTGGTGACCATGATCTGCAACCTCTGCTACTTCGCGTTCACGCCGCTTGTGCCCGTCATTGCCAAGCACCTCGGCGCCGGCGCGGCGATGGCGGGCGTGATCGGCGCGACGGCAGGCATCGTGCAGCTGGTGGTCGCCGCGGCGCTGGTCGTCCGCCCGGCGCGGCGCCCCATCGCCGCCTACAGTGTCGGCGTCGCGCTGTGCCTGTGCGGCCTCGGGATACTCTCCTATACACCGGTTTTGACTGTCGCGCTGCTTGCGCTTGGCGTCGCGGGGGTCGGCCAGGCCTTGTTCGGCTCGACGCAGGCAACGCTGCCGTTTACCGCGGTCGCGCCGCACGAGCGCGCCGCCGCGCTCGGACTGATGACCACAACGATCGGCCTGGCGCTACCGACGGGCATGGTGGTTCTCGGCGTCGCATCGAGCCTGTTCGGGCCGCAGCTGGCGATGCTGTTGTCGGCCCTCGTCGGGCTGGTCGCGCTTGCCGCCACGCTGTTCGGGAACCGACATCTGATAAAGGCACCCCACACCGTCCTGACCTCAGGCGGATCGATAAGCGTTGGCGGAGAAGGTGACTCGGTCACCGCGCAGCCGGAGCTGGGCGAGCGCGCGCGGCTGCCCGTTCTCATCCTCGATGACGTCCTCGAGCCAGACCAGGGGAGCGCCGACGTCGACACCGACGAGCTCGGCCGTCTGCTCGTCGGCCGCGACCGCGCCGATGGTGGTTTGGCTGCCGCCGATGCGAATCCCGAGTTGCCGCTCGAGTATCAGGATGACGTCGGGCTCGTCGATGTCGAAGTCAGGCGACTGCTCCTCGCCGATGGCGATGTAGTTGACCGACAGCCCAAGCGGCAGACCGTTTTCCAGCACGAGGCTCTCGATCATCAGCACGGTCCAGCCGACCGGCAGGCGTAGCCGGTCGCGCACCATCGGCGGACAGCCGAGCAGTCGGCGCTCGAGAGTGCGGGCCTCGACGGTGCTGGACGGTTCTGTCGTGAATTGGGCGACCGGGCTGAGCTCGTCGATGCGCAGCAGCAGCGAACCGGTGGCCCTGGTTCCGTTCTTGGGCTCGCGGGTGACGAGACCCTCGCGGGCAAGCTGCTGCAGAACCGCCCGGACCGTGTTGCGGCTCGCCGACAGCGCGTCGGTGAGGTCTCGTTCCACGAGGGGCATCTGCCTGCCGGTGCTGACAAGCGTGGAGCGGAGCAGGTCATAAGTGCGCCGCGCGGAGTTGTTCAGCCGGTCCGGGCTCTGTCGCTGCCGTTGGTAGAGCACTTCCGGAGGGACCTGGGCCGTCGGCAGCAGCCTCGCGTGGCACGCCGAATACAGTGATGGTTCACGTGTTGACACGTGTTCATTGGATCAGTCGATTGTTAACGGGCCCGGGCGTGGTTGATTCGCCCGGGTTACGTTGCAGGCATCCGCCGCCCGACAATGTGCGCCAGCTGTGCGCTACCTAACAGAACGATCGCGATGAGGGCGAAGAGCGCGGCGATCCCGATCTGGGCCTCGAGCACCGCGCAGCCGACCGACCCCGCGAGCATGCCGATTCCTGCCGAAATCCTGAACTTCGCCAGACCCGCCGAGGACTCACCAACTTGGGTGACGACCATCACAGGAAGGCTGGCGGTCGCGCCTGCGAGGCTGACACCAAATAATGCGGATGCCACCAGATACGTTGTCGTGCTTGGAATCAGGGCGAGCAGTGCCGCGCACAACATCCCTAGTGCGAACGATCCGATGAGCACCGTGACGACCCCGATGTACCGGATGACACGGTAGGCCACCGAAAGGACGACGATTTCCACACCGGACATCAGCGCAATGGCCACGGTGATCGTGATTGTCGAGTATTCCCTGGCGGCGCCTGCGAGGGGGAGTGCGGTGAACAGCACGCCGCCACGCAGAAAGTCGCCGCTCATCGCCAGCACCAGCGCGGCTCGGCTGCCAGATGTCCTGCCGAAACGCGGCAGGCCGATCCGCGGAGGCGGCAGTCCGGGTGGCGCGGCCAGGCTGGGAAGCGCGGCGGCCAACGCGGCGGCGACACCCAATGCCAGCGCTCCCGTGACGACGAACGCGACCTGGTAGCCGGCCCGCCCGTCGATGATGCCCGCGACCAGCAGGCCACCGGGAGCGCCGACCGCGCCGCCGAAAAGGAAGGCCGCGTTGAACCGCGCCAGAGATCGCGCGAGATCTTCGGAGGGCAGGAGCGAAGCGACTCGGGGATTGGCACTTGTGGCTGGATCGACGCGCACCGCGGCTTGCAGTCCGGCGCCGAGTATCACGCCGCCGCCGACGCCCTGCATTACCCGCGACGCCATCAGCAGGATGCCGCCGGCAGCCAGGCCCATGCCGATGCATGCCGTCCCGAACAGGCACAGTCCGATGATGAGTGCGACCCTGGCGTCCACACCAGGGACGAATCTAGTGCCGAATACGTCGATGACGATCACGCCTAACGCCGCGCTCAGCATGAAGACGCCGACGTAGAGGCTGCTGTGCCAGAACTCGCGAACAAATAGCACTTCCAGCGGGGCGGTGAGGCTCATCGTCACACCGCTGGCCGCCATCAAGGGCAGGAACCATCGCGACTGCGGGATCGGCCCGCACAGTGCCTGCGTCATCAGGACGTCGACGCGAGGCACTGCGAGGCGGTGAACGGCAGGCCCACCGTCTCGGCGACCTCCAGACCGAAGGCCTCCAGCCCGATGCGCTTGACCGGATGGTTTGTGAGTAGCCGCATCCGCCGCACCCCGAGATCGGCGAGGATCTGCGCGCCGAGGCCGTAGTCACGCGCGTCTGTGCCAGCATCCTCGAGGTGATGCGCGTGCCTACCCTCGTGTCCGCGGAGATAGACCACGACACCGCGACCCTCGGCGGCGATTATCTGCAGCGCGCGTTCCAGTTCGGAATGGCAGTCACAGCCGGCGGATTCAAAGACGTTGCCCGTCAGACACTCCAAGTGGACCCGCACCAGCGTCGGCGAAAGGCCATGTCCGGCAAGGTCGCCCATTACAAGGGCGATGTGCTCCCGTCCGTCGAGCACGGAGCGGAAGCCGTGGGCCTGGAACTCACCGTGCTCGGTTGGCAGCCGGCTGCGGGCCTTGCACTCCACCAGGCGCTCGGTGCGATGTCGATAGGAGATCAACTCGGACATCGTCACGATCGTCAGCCCGTGCTTGGCGGCGAAGGCGCGCAACCGCGCTCCGCGTGCGACTGTCCCGTCGTCGTCGACGACTTCGCCCATCACGGCGACGGGTGGCAGTCCCGCCATCCGCGCGAGGTCGACCGCCGCCTCGGTGTGCCCTGCGCGGCGCAGCACGCCGCCGTCGACTGCGCGCAACGGGAACACATGGCCGGGCCTGCTCAGGTCAGTCGGCTGGGTGTCGGTGTCGGCGAGCAGCGAGATCGTTCGCGCCCGGTCGGCCGCCGAGATTCCTGTGGTGATTCCCGTTCGGGCGTTCACCGACACTGCGTAGCCGGTGCCCCTTGGATCCTCGCTGACCGCGACCATCGGCGGCAGGTGCAGCCGATCGAGGTCGGCCGCGAGCATGGGTACGCACA
>JGI12053J15887_10000899_pt1 | contig 13061 bp, 7 predicted proteins | sample MedBloCAOM1_O3_FD_15887 | JGI IMG/M metagenome (IMG submission 15887)
CGCATTCCATAGAGAGAAAGTTCTTTCTGTCCGGCACTGGACCGATACGCTTTTCAGCTTCACCGCCACCCGCAATTCCGGCTTCCGATTCCAGAACGGCCAGTTCGCGATGATCGGCCTCGAGGTCGAGGGCCGCCCGCTGCTGCGCGCCTACAGCATGGCGAGCGCCAATCACGAAGAATCGCTCGAATTCTTCTCGATCAAGGTCGCCGACGGGCCGCTGACCTCCAGGCTGCAGCAGATCCGGGAGGGCGATACCATTCTGGTCGGCCGCAAGGCGACCGGCACGCTGATTGCCGACAATCTGATCCCGGGAAAGCGCCTGCTGTTGCTGTCGACCGGAACCGGCCTCGCGCCATTCGCGAGCCTGATCAAGGATCCTGACGTGTACGACCGGTTCGACAGCATCGTGCTGGTGCACGGCTGCCGGCAGGTGTCCGAGCTCGCCTATGGCGAAGAGCTGGTGGCGAAGCTGCGCGACGACGAATTGTTCGGACCGCTGCTGACCGAGAAGCTGCAGTATTATCCGACCGTGACGCGCGAGCCGTTCCGCAACCGTGGCCGCATCACCGACCTGATCACCTCGGAACAGCTGTTCAACGATATCCATCAGCCGCCGCTCGACATCGGGACCGACCGCATCATGATGTGCGGCAGCCCCGGCATGCTCGAAGAGCTGCGCCAGATGTTCGAAGCGCGCGGCTTCCTCGAAGGCAGCCACAGCGAGCCTGGCCATTTTGTGATCGAGAAGGCGTTCGTGGAGCGGTGAATCTATCATCCGTCGTCCCGGCCTTGAGCCGGGACCCATAACCACCGGTTTCCGTTTTGCGAAAGCTGTGGCCACAGCCCAGCGTAACAACAAACATCGGCGGTTATGGTCCCGGCGTTCGCCGGGACGACGATCTCCCCCTCGCAACAACCAATGTTGATGGTGCGGCCCAGTTACCCCCTGCTATAACTCCCGCAAAACCTCGCGTGGTCCCATCAACGCGCGGATAGCGGGAGCAACCGACGCCTTGTCCGTATCCGATCATTCAGCCGTCAAGACCGCCTTTGTCTTCGCCGGCGGCGGCAGTTTTGGCGCCATTCAGGTGGGCATGATGCATTCGCTCGCCGCGCATGACATATCGGCGGATATGGTGGTCGGCTCCAGTGTCGGCGCCCTGAACGGGGCTTTCTATGCCGGCGATCCCACGCTGAAAGGCGTCTTGCGGCTGGAAACCATCTGGCGCGGATTGCATCGGCACGACGTTTTCCCGGTGACGTGGCGGACCCTCTTGGGCTTCCTCTGGCGCCGGGATTTCCTGATCCCGCATGACGGGATCCGGAAACTGATCGACGACCATATTCCCTACCGCAATCTGCAGGACGCCAGGCTCCCGGTTCATATCGTCACGACCGATATCATCTCGGGCGACAGCGTGGTGTTGTCGGAGGGTTCGACCGCCGAGGCGATCGTCGCCTCGACCGCGATTCCCGGCGCTTTCGCGCCGGTCCGCTACCAGGATTTTTATCTCGCCGACGGCGCGATCTCCTCCAACACGCCGATTAGGGTGGCGGTGGCAAAAGGCGCAAAGCGCCTGATCATCCTGCCGACCGGCTATGCCTGCGCCGGCCACGCCCCGCCGGTCGGCGCGGTCGCCAATGCGCTGCACGCGCTGACGCTGCTGATCGCGCGGCAGCTGGTGAGCGAGCTGGAAAGCCTCGGCCCCGATATCGAATATTTCGTGGTGCCGCCGCTCTGTCCGCTGGTGGGATCGCCCTACGATTTCTCGCGAACCTCCGATCATATCGAGCGGGCGATCCGGAGCACCGACGCATGGCTGGCGCAAAGCGGCCTGGAGCAAAGCGGCATTCCCGGCGAGATGCGGCCGCACAGCCACTGAGGCGGGTCGTGTCTCTCATCCGGAGACATTGACTCGAATGAAGCACGGTCGGGCGACTGCTTAGCTAGTCATGGCCGGGACAAGCCTGGCCATGACGAAAGCGAACCGCTACGTTGCACTGCAATAAATCTGACGGACGATTTAACCCTTCGCGGGACGGATTGATTCTCCGCCGCGGGATTCGCTAGCCTCAAGGCGGGCCGCCGTCATATCCATGACCTCAGCGCCGGATATCGTGTACAGCGTTGTCTTGGTTGTTGGATTAGGCTGCGGCCGATAAAAGAATAGCGGCGGAATCGCCGGAGGGGTCCCATGGAAACGCTGATGATGCCGTTCTCGCCGCGCTTCGTCCTGCTCACGATCTGCGGGGTCGTCACGGCGCTCCTTATCGGTATCGCCATCGTCGATCACAAGGTGTTCGACATCGTCATCATACCGATCGTTATTTTCGCAGCGCTCACCGCGCTCGGCATTCGCGATCTCACGCAAAAGAGTCACGCTGTCTTGAGGAACTACCCGATCTCGGCGCATATCCGCTTCCTGCTGGAAGAGATCAGGCCGGAGATGCGGCAGTATTTCTTCGAGAGCGAAAAGGACGGCATGCCGTTCAGCCGCGACACCCGCGCGCTGATCTATCAGCGCGCCAAGATGGTGCTCGACAAGCGGCCGTTCGGCACCCAGGAGGATGTCTATCGCGATGGTTATGAATGGATGCACCATTCGGTGGCGCCAAAGGTTCGTACCGGCGAGCAATTCCGCGTCACCATCGGCGGCCCGGAATGCACCAAGCCTTATTCGGCTTCGGTCTTCAATATCTCGGCGATGAGCTTTGGCGCGCTCAGCCCCAACGCGGTGCGCGCGCTCAATGCCGGTGCGAAAAAGGGCGGCTTCGCGCATGACACCGGCGAGGGCGGCGTCAGTCCTTACCACCGGGAAAATGGCGGCGACATCATCTGGGAGATCGGCTCCGGCTATTTCGGCTGCCGCAACCGCGACGGCAGTTTTAACCCCGAACTATTCGCCAGTGTTGCCTGTGATGATCAGATCAAGATGGTCGAACTCAAGATCAGTCAGGGCGCCAAGCCCGGACATGGCGGGGTGCTGCCCGCGGCCAAGGTTTCGGAAGAGATTTCCAAGATCAGAGGCGTGGCGATGGGCGAGGACTGCATCTCGCCAGCGTCGCACCGGGCGTTTTCGACGCCGCTGGAGATGATGGCCTTCATCGGCGAGATGCGGCGGCTGTCCGGCGGCAAGCCCGCCGGATTCAAGCTGTGCATCGGCCATCCCTGGGAGTTTTTGGCGATCTGCAAGGCGATGCTGCAGACCGGGATCTATCCTGACTTCATCGTGGTCGACGGCAATGAAGGCGGCACCGGTGCCGCCCCGCTCGAATTCATGGACCATTTGGGCATGCCGATGCGTGAGGGCGTCAGTTTCGTCCACAACGCATTGATCGGCATCAACGCGCGCGACCGCATCCGCATCGGCGCCGCCGGCAAGATCGCGACCGCCTTCGACATGGCGCGCGCCATGGCGATTGGCGCCGATTGGTGCAATTCGGCCCGCGGTTTCATGTTCTCGCTGGGCTGCATCCAGTCATTGAGCTGCCATACCGACCGCTGTCCGACCGGCGTGACTACGCAGGACCCAACCCGCGCCCGTGCGCTGGTGGTGCCGCATAAGATCGAGCGGGTTTACAATTATCATCACGCCACNCTGCATGCGCTGGCCGAACTGCTCGCCGCNGCGGGGCTCGATCATCCGCAGCAGATCCGCCCGATCCANTTCTCGAAGCGGACCTCGACCACCGANGTGCTGCCATTCGCGAAACTCTATCCNTCGCTTCGCCCCGGCGAATTGATCGACGGCACCAGCGATCCGCGCTTCCGCGAGGCCTGGGCGATGGCACGGGCGGATACGTTCTCGGCGGTGGGGTAAATTCTTCGTCGTCCCGGCTCGCGCGGAGCCTGTCATCGGGCGCGCGTTCGCGCGACCCGTTGGCTTGGCCGGGACGACGAAGTCCCGCCGTGCATCACCTCAGAAAATCGAGAGTGGCGCTAATGCGGATTTTCCAGNCTGAATAGCTCCGACTGCTCATCGTATGCGAAAAGTTCCGCATANCGTCCCCACGACACGATGGTCTTGAGGGTTTCGTCCGCGTANTCCTCCGACATATAGTCTTCGAGTTCGTTGCGGAAGCGCGCGGCGGGGGCGGTGTGGGTAGGCCGCTCGTCCAGCACGCGGCGGATCAGACCCATCACCGGCACGTAGTTGACGAGATGCTCGGCGAACAGCTTCTTGCGCGCATCGGTTTCGAGATGAGCGAAGCGCTTGCCNGCATCCGTCAGCATGAGGTCGCCTTCGCTCAATTGGGCAAATCTCAATAATTGAAGCGCCTCACCGAGGTGAAATATCTCGTCGGCTTCGAGTTGCAGGCTGCCGGCGAGAACAGGCAAGTCGGCGTGCCCGTTATATGGTGCCGCCGCGAGCGTCTCGATCAGTCCTGAAAGAACGTTGGACGAGACGTGGTTGAGGATCATGCCAACGCCGGTACCGTGAATGCCATCGACTGCCGGCGTCTTTGGTTCGGCGCGCTGCGTCATGCGGGCATAGATGCTGTCGACGAGTTGTCGGAACGTTGGATCAAGCCGATTGCGCGGGTGCGGCAGGTCAACCTTGATCTCGGCCGCGACCCGGCCGGGATTGGATGAAAATACCAGAATGCGGTCGCACATCAGCACCGCTTCCTCGATGTTGTGCGTCACCATCAGCACGGATTTGATCGGCAGCCGGCCTTCGATCCAGAGATCGACGAGGTCGGTACGGAGCGTCTCGGCGGTCAGCACATCGAGCGCTGAAAACGGCTCGTCCATTAGCAGCAGGTCCGGATGAACGACCAGTGCCCGCGCGAACCCGACACGCTGGCGCATGCCGCCCGACAATTCCTTGGGGTATGCCGACTCGAACCCGTCGAGACCGATCAGGTCGATTGCCGCGAGTGCCCGCGTGCGGCGCTCGGTGCTGTCGATCCCCAGCGCTTCCAGTCCCAATTCGACGTTTTGAAGGACGGTCAGCCATGGAAACAGTGCAAACGACTGGAACACCATGGAGACGCCGTTCGGCGGCCCCTTGATGGTCTCGCCGCGGCATTTTGCATCGCCCGAGGAGGGCGCGATGAGTCCGGCGATGATGCGTAGCAGCGTCGACTTGCCCGATCCCGAGCGGCCGAGCAGACCGACGATTTCGCCGGAATGAATTGTCAAATCGACCTTTTCGAGCACCAGCAGCTCCTCGCCGCTTCCTTTCGGAAAGGATCGGCAGACGGCGCGGATATCGAGAAGGCTGGCCGGTTTGGTTTGATCGAGCATGTTTTTCCCTGATCAGCCGAGGCGGAGACGACGCTCTCCGAAGGCGTAAAGCGGCCTCCAGAGCAGCCGGTTGAAGAGCGTCACCAGAATGCACATGACGGCGATGCCGAGAACGACCCGCGGGAAGTCACCGGCTTCCGTCGCCGTTGCTATATAGGCGCCGAGACCGCTCGCCGTCAGATGGGTGTCACCCCAGCTTGCGACCTCCGCGACGATGGAGGCGTTCCATGATCCGCCCGAGGCGGTGATGGCCCCGGTAATGTAATAGGGGAAAATCCCCGGCAGGATGACTTTCGTCCACCAGCGCCATCCCTTGAGGTGAAAGCTGCCGGCGGCTTCCCGAAGGTCGGTCGGGAATGCGCTGGCACCGGCAATGACATTGAACAGGATGTACCACTGGGTCCCCAGAATCATCAGCGGGCTGAGCCAGACATTCGGGTTCAGGCCATAACGCACGATGACCACCACGAACACCGGAAATGCGAGGTTCGCGGGGAACGCGGCCAGGAACTGCGCAAGCGGCTGGATCCGCTCGGCAAGTTTTGGCCGAAGTCCGATCCAGACCCCGACCGGCACCCATATCAGCGTCGCCAGCGCAATCAGCACGGCGACGCGCGCCAGCGTAATGAACCCGTATCCAACGGCGCTGAACACGTCCGACGGGCCGAGCGTTGTCGAGAGATATTGATAGACCTTCCCGGCGGCGTAGGAGGTAGCTGCGATGATAAATGCAAGCCAGAGCGCATCGACGATGCGCGACGGCGGGACGCCNGCTCTCGTTGCCATTTTTAATCGGCTTGGGAGCGCGATATGAAAGTTCGAGACGATTNTGTTCAAGGTTGCAAATGGATATGTNAATGCCCGCAAGGCCCGCGTACGGCGGAACAGATCGAGCATCCAGGATGTCGGTGCGCTCGCCGAGGCAGTCTGCTCGAAACGGAATTTGTCGGCCCAGGCCACGACCGGGCGAAACAGCAATTGATCGTAGGCAAGGATGACCAGAAACATTGCCAGCATGGCGTAACCGATCGCGGGGAGATTTTGCTCCTTGATAGCCAGCGCCACGTAGGAGCCGATCCCGGGCAATGTCACCGTGGTATCCCCAACCGTGATCGCCTCCGACGCCACCACGAAGAACCAGCCGCCGGACATCGACATCATCGTGTTCCAGATCAGGCCGGGCATGGCGAAGGGCACGTCGAGCCGCCAGAAGCGCTGCCATCCGCTGAGGTGAAAGCTTTGCGAGGCCTCCTCGAGATCCTTCGGGACGTTGCGCATCGACTGATACATGCTGAAAGTCATGTTCCAGGCCTGGCTGGTGAAGATCGCGAACACGCAGGCGAGTTCGGCGCCGAACACGCGGCCGGGAAACAAATTCATAAAGAAGACGACGGTGAAGGTCAGAAAGCCGAGGATCGGCACCGACTGCAGGATATCGAGCAACGGAATCAGCACCATCTCGGCGCGCCGGTTCTTGGCGGCAAGCGCCGCATAGATGAAGGTGAAAATGATCGAGCAAACGATGGCGAGCAGCATCCGCATCGTCGTTCGCAAGGCGTAGACCGGCAGATTGGCCGGATCGAGCGATACCGGCATGACATTGAGCGCCGACAAGGGAGCCGCGGTCTGCTGGCCTCCGTAGACAATCAGCACCAATGCGCCGATCACGAGAACCAGCGCCACCACGTCCCAGACGTTGGGCCGCAGCGCATGCCCCAGCGCTGGCGGCCGAATTTCATGAAGGGCCATTTCAGTCGCCTTTTTCAGAACTCGCCGTGCAAACGGCCGGAGAAGATCGAGACCGGTCCCCGATCGGCGTTATAGGCCGGATTTGCGATGAGTTGATAATCGGCGGTGAACGTGAAGTTCTTGTCAATCGCGTAAGCGTAGTAGGTCTCAAGGATTCGTTCGGTGCGGTAGTTGAGCTGGCCGTCGCCGATCAAGAGACCGAGGCCGCCTGCTGCCAGGAAATCGCGGTGTGCGCTGGAGAGGCCGTTAATGGCCCCGCCGACGCCGATTGTGTCGCTTGGGCGCCCCCAATAGCTGCCCTTGACCGCCAGGCCTCCTGAGATGCTGCGGTCGATATCCGTAAATGACAGGATTTCGTTCTGGCCGTCGTTCCAGCTCGCACGGGCGAACAGCCCGACATCCTTCATGAGCTGTTGTTCGGCGTTGAGGTAGAATCCGTATTTGAGATTTTCGCGCCGGATGCTCGCCATGACGGCATTGATATCAAGCGTGCGGTCTGCCGCTTCAATCGCCAGCGCCTCGCGATAATTGCCGGTGTTGCCGCTGTTGGCGAATGCGCCGAGTCGCAATTTTCCGGGCTGATCGAAAATCGTGTGGCGTTCTTCAAATTCGACAACAGCTCCGCCGGTCTTGAATGTGAGAACATCGCTGTTGGGCGCCGAGGGCACCTCGAACAAACCGGCACGCACCGCCCAGTCCTTGCGGTTCAGTTCGACGACGGCGCCGCGCGTATACCCAGGCAGGTCGGCCGGAAAGTCGTAGGCGGCAGACGACCACATCGCCCAGTTCATGAAGTCCGCGCGCGGATCCTTTGCGTAAGAGTTGCCGTCGAAAAAGTCGCCGACCGCAAAGCGCCCGACGATGACCGTGATGCGGTCGATGTCCCGTTTGCCGGGCAGTTGATTGGCAGCGTCCGCGACGTCCTCCTGCTCTCCACCGAGGCCGAACGTCTGGCGAAGGTAGTAGCGCTGCGGACGAAATTTCGGGAAGGCGGCGCCGGCCTTCTGCGCCTCCCCATTTGGAAAGCCGGCCAGTCCGAGCGCGCCGTTGAACCCGAATCCCTGCGCCAGCTCCGGGTCGAAATAGAATTCGCCGCCCTGCCACAATCGCACGCCGAGGAACGCCGTCGTGGTCCAGGTTTGCTGGGCCTGTCCGCCTCCCGGAAGACTGTTGGTGCCCGCATAGGGAGAGCGGAATGCCGGATAGCCTTGCGCAAGGAATGTCGTTTGCGCGTGGACATTCCAGTCGTCCGATTCCGGAAGTGCGGTTTGGCCGTTGGCGGAAACCGGCGCGGTCCAGGGCTGCGTATCGCCGAACCGATAGTTCAGTCCGAGTTTGACGAGGTGGATATTGGGATCGACGCCGATATCGGGCAGTCCAAAGCCGCTCAAATCGAACATCCGGCGCGACAGATCGATGTAGTCATATTCGACCTTGGCGCTCCAGTTGCCGCTCACGGCAAATTCGACGCCTGCGCCCGCGGTCCAGCCGGCCTGGTTTTGCCCAAGCGTTGCCATGACCTTTCCGGCGCCGTCATTGAGATTGAACTTGCTGTGTCCCCAGGCAAAGCCGCCGGTCACATAAGGCATCAACCTTCCGAACGCGTATCCGACACGGCCGCGCATGGTGCCGACGTAATCCAGCGCCGTGTTGAACGGCGCGGGCGTTAGCGCCGGGGCNTCCGTTGGACTCGAGAACGATGCATCCGNTTCGATGCCGAGTACGACATGGTTCGGAAACTCACGATTATAGCCCGCTTGATAACCGCCGATCAGGCCCGTNATGCTATGGGGNAAAAACACGCCCTGCAGNGGCAGAGGATTGGTACCGGGACCGANACNGCCGCCGCCNTAACCGACATGGCCGCCNAGATANAATCCGGTCCAGCTGTAAACGGCCTTGAAAACGGGCGCCTTGAGAGGCATGTCCGCAGCGACTGCAGGGGAGCAAATCGCCAAGACAATACCAGCGCTGCTTCCAATTATATCAATCCGCTTCATCACCGCCCTCCGATACCCCTATCATCTTATTGACGACTGCTATTCCAGCATTGGCCCAACGCTCCAACTGGCGGCAGAGACGGTCGACTCGAGACTGAGGCGGCCGACAACCTGCTCGAGAATCGCGTCGTTCTTCGAAGTGGCTGTGAGTTGCGCGGTGACTTCGACGCGCCCACTCTCCTCAAGATCGTTGCTATCCAGCCGTCGCAGACTGAGTTGGCCGTTGCCGGTGCTCTGCAGGAGCAGGGCGCGGATATGCGCTTCTTCAGGATTTCTGCAGACGACCCGAACGCGATAGTGAAAGTCGGTTTCGCTCTGCGTAATCGGTTGCCGGTTGATGATCCGAACCAGCGGCCGCAACGTCAGATTGACGAGAACGACAAAACTCGTCGCCAGCGCCGCGTGCAGCGGATGGCTGCTTCCCGCCAGCAGCCCCACGGCCGCCGAACACCATAACGTGGCTGCGGTATTGAGGCCGGTGACATGAAGTCCCTCGCGAAAGATGATTCCTGCACCAAGAAAGCCAATCCCGGAGACGACCTGCGCCGCCACCCGCGTGGGGCTTCCTTCGTCGGGAAACAAACCTGCGAAGATCACAAAGCTCGCCGCGCCGATCGCGACCAGCGTATTGGTCCGCAAGCCGGCCATCCGTTGACGCCATTGGCGTTCGAATCCGATGCATGCGCCCATGAGGGTGGCCATGCCGAGGCTGATGGCGGCTTGATCAATCGATGCGGTCACTCTGAAAATCCTGTTCGATTTGCTGGCGCTTTCGCCGGTGGCCCAGAGCCAAGAATGCTCCGAGCCGCTCCAGCAACCGCGTCCCTGATAAGACAGTTCGAAAACCGTTATGTGAAATCCTGCGCTGCTGGTGCAGGATCATCGCGTAGCGCTGCCTGCCAGCCCAAAAACTCCAATGGCTCCCCACCGTTGCGCATTTTCGATGGCCGCCCTGATCACGCGCCCGCCATTAGGCTAAATTTTGTAGGTTGCGGCGACGGCCAAGCCATATCGCTTGCGGCTGGAAGTCTGGTCGTTTGCCCGCTCAGAACCCGAGTCCTCAAGCGCTGTTTGTGCGGGGGCCTCGGCTTGCCAGCGACAGCCTAGTCGCGTCCCGCCGTCGACGGGGGACCAATGACAAACTAGCACTTGGGATCGAATCCGCCGCGGTCCCCCTGGGCGGCGAAAACCCAGCAAGTTGTCATTGGCAGGCATGGCTTCTCGCAGCCCGGGCGCTATGCGTCGTGGCTCGAGAAGCCGGAATTTTGCGAGTCTTTTGAACATCGCTCACCTCCATTTCCGCTTTGCGCGGCAGGCCAGTGAGCGAAATGCGATCGGCTACGTGCGACCACCAACCCTCACGCGGCTATAGCCGGCGCGACCAATCTCTATGTCTTGCGGCAGCGCGAGTCCGATCAACGTCATCGGATTGGCGTTACCATAGGGAGTACTGCCCATGCTCTCTTCATCAGGGTTGGTGTCCTAGACGGGATGTCCCGGACAGCGATTGGCGAATACGCCTGACGCGTATCCGTGTCAAGCGCATTTGCCTATCCTCCGGGGAGGATCATTGTTATCCTCCACGGGGGATAGGAGATTCGAATGCCGGACCACCCACATTCCGCGATTGCCCGACGTCTGAAACGTGCCAATGGCCACCTCGAAACGATTATTGAAATGGTCGAACAAGGCCGGCCTTGCGCTCAAATCGCTCAACAACTGCAAGCCGTGGAGAGCGCAATTGAAAGCGCCAAAAAGGCATTGATTCACGACCATGTGAGCCACGCCTCGAACGGTCGTTCAAGGCGTCCGGCTCGAAAGGCCAGGCCGCGCTCAGGGACTTCAAGCTGATCGCGAAGTATTTGTGACGCGTGACCGTAGGAAGCCGCAGTTCAGCCCATCCGGAAATCAGGGCGCACGGTACTGCTCGTCTGTATCTGCGTCATGACCCTTCAAGGCCGCCGACACGGATCGGACCATGGTCCCGGCGAACGCCGGGGTCCTTGACCTCCGGCGTTGGTTGTTGTTGGAAGGTCTCGACCACCGTGCTTGAGCGAGAATACACGGCGTTTGGGTCCCGGCGTTCGCCGGGACGACGACTAAATTGGTCTCAAAACTCGCCGTGGAAACGTCCTGAGAAAACGTGCACCGGGCCGCGGTCGGCGTTGTAGGCGGGGTTGGTGATGAACTGATAATCCGCCGTCAGCGTCAGCTGCTTGTTGAGCGCATACGCATAATAGCTTTCCAGGATTCGCTCGCGCCGGTAGTTGAGCGCGCCGTCGCCGATCAAGGGGCCGAGACCGCCCGCGGCCAGGAAGTCGCGGTGGTCGCGCGACAGCGCATTGATCGCGCCGCCGATCCCGATGACGTCGTCGGGCCGGCCCCATTTGGCGCCCTTGATGGACAGGCCGAACGAGAGCGAGGCATCGATATCGGTGAACGCCATGATCTCGGTCTTGCCGTCGTTCCAGCTCCAGCGCCCGAACAATCCGACATCGTCGGTCAACGCCTGCTCGAGACTGAAGACGTAGCCATATTTGACGCGGCCTTTGCGGGTCTGCGCGATGTCGAGATTTAAGGCCGGATCATTCAGGGTCTCGCGGTAGCTGCCGGAATTGGCGCTGTTGAGCCAGGCGATGGTCCTCAGCTTTCCCGGCTGGGAGAACAGCGAATAGCGCGTTTCAAGCTCAAGCGCGTACGTGCCGCGTTGAAAAATCCGGGTGTCAAAGCTGTTGGAATTCGAGACGGCATCCATCAGGAAATAACCGGCGCGCAACGCCCATTGCTTCTGATTGAATTCCGCTGTGGCGCCGTAGGTTAGCCCGAGCTTGTCCGCGGCATAGTCAAATGCGCCTGGCGCCCACATCGACCAGTTCATGAAGTCCTTGCGGGTGTCCTTGGCATAGCTGTTGCCGTCGAAGACATCGAGTACGGAAAATTTGCCCGCCTGTAGCGTGAGGCGGGAAACATCCACTTTGTTCGGGAGTTGCGAAGAACCCGATGACAAGTCCTCTTGCTCACCGCCAAAGCCAAAGGTCTGGCGCAGGAACAGCCGCGAGGTGTTGTAATGCGGGTAGGGGAAGTTTGATTTCTGTGCCTCGCCACTGGGAAAACCGGCGACCCCGACGGTGTCGTTCAATCCAAACCCCTGCAGCAGTTCGGGATTGTAATAGACCTCGCCGCCTTCCCAGAGCCGGACGTTCAGAAACAGGCTGTTGCTCCAGGTCGCCTGCGCCTGCGGCGCCGGCGTCAGGCTGTTGGTCCCGGTATAGAGCGCGCGGAATCCCGGATAGCCTTGCGGCAGATAGGTGGTCTGGCCGTGGATTTCCCAGCGGTCGGATTCCGGATCGGTCAGCGCCGTCTTCGGCGTCCAGCTGTTCGATCCCGGCCAGTCGACCTTGCGGTTCAGCCCGACGCGAAGCGACTGGAAATCCAGCGTCGAGGAATATTGCGTTCCGGAAGGGAAGCGGACGTCGGCTCTTTCGAACCGGCTGTAGAGATATTCCAGCCGCACGCTCCAATGCGGCGCGAAGGCATATTCGACGCCGGCGCCGGCAGCCCAGCCGAGCCGGGCGTTGATGTGCTTCTCGTCGCTGCCGACGGCCGGTGTGTTGAGGAAACGTTCGCCCGCCCAGGCCAGTCCACCGGTGGCGTAAGCGAGCCACGGACCGGAGCTATAGCCGATGCGGCCGCGCGCGGTGCCGACATAGTCCCATTGCTCGGTGACATCGGAGCGGGCCGACGTGAGCGAGGAGACGACCGAATTCGAATTGAGGTAATTCGGAAATGAAAGATCGGCTTCGACGCCGAGCAAGAGGCCCGATGGCAGCTGCACGTTGTAGCCGGCCTGCACGCCGCCGATCACGCCGCTGAAATGGTTTCCGGTCGCAAGGGTGGCTGGATCGGCGAGCACGGCGCTCGATGTGCCGCGGCCGTAGCCGGCATGCGCGCCGATATAAAAACCCGTCCAGTCGAACACCGGCTGGATGTATGGCGCCTTGACCGGCATGCGAACGGGAACGTCGGCGGCAATAGCCGCGCCATCGAGCGCGAACAGG
>JGI12053J15887_10000900_pt1 | contig 13040 bp, 13 predicted proteins | sample MedBloCAOM1_O3_FD_15887 | JGI IMG/M metagenome (IMG submission 15887)
CGAATTCAAATCTCTGGGGGCTGCCGGCACCGCGGACCTGGGTCGACGAGGCGACGAACTTCGCCGGCGTCGAGATCAGGCGCCCTCCGGTCGAGGGCGAGCCGATGACGGCGGAGAAGTATCTCGCCGCGCGCATCCCCGAGGCGGTGGTGAGTTAGCGACGTATTCGATCAATTCACCACGCGTAGGGTGGGCAAAGGCGCTTGGCACAATGCCACCGCAATAATGCTCGCTCATGGCGCCGTGCCCACGCGTCGGCGGATGAGGCAAGTCGGGCCCGCAACGCGTGGGCACGGCGCGCATACAATGATGGAGATCGACGCACGGTCACAGGACCGCGCGCCCATAGCCCGTCGAAGACGGGCGTAAACGCCCGATGGCCCACCCTACGCCCTCAAACGCGCATTCCGGTGCGCTCCTTCAGATGCGGAAAGCGCTCGGTCAGCAGCGAGCCGAAATAATATGTCGGCTTGAACGCGGGGTGTGCGCGAATTTCGTCGTACCAGCGCACGATGCGCGGCATCTCCTTCCACATGTTATCGAGACCGAGATCGGCCATGCGCACGATCGCCGGCATGACCGCGACGTCGGCGAGCGTGATGTCCTTGCCCATCAGCCACGGGCCGCCGGTCGCGGCAATCTCCGCGTCCATGCGCTCATAGGTGCGGTGCATGCGTTCGAGCGCCGCGTTCATCTCCTGTTCGGGAAAGCCCTTGCGCCCCATGGCGAGCATGAACTCCTTGCGCAGCGGCTTGCTGTCCGCAAAGGCCAGAAACTCCTCCTCGCTCATGGCCGCGAAGCGCGGCAGGAAGGCGAGGTTGAAGGTCGGCACCCGCACCGCCGCGGCCGGCATCTCGTCGATGAAGCGCATGAGCGCGCGCATCTTCGCACGCGCGACCGGCGCCTCCGGCGTGAAGCCCTGGGGCTCCGGCACGATTTCGTCGAGGTATTCGATGATGACGGACGAATCGGTGACGATATTGCCGTCGTGGTCGAGGGTGGGCACGACGCCGTTGGGATTGAGCGCGAGATAGTCGGGCTTGAGTTGGTCGCCGGCCAGGAGGTCGAGCTTTTCCTCGTCGAATGGAAGCAGCTTGGCGTTGAGCACGAAGCGCACGCGCTGGCTGCAGGTCGACTGCGGGGCATTATAAAGGACGAAGGACATCTGTTGGTCCGCGTTAAGGAGCGGTTAACCGCGTCCCAATCCATAACCGGATGGAGCGATCGGGCAACCCTTGGCCCCCGCGCCCGCACGACGAGCGCCCGGTCCACCTAATATGCTGGTTCAATTGAATTTTTTGTCCGCCGCCGCCTGGCCCCGCGATGCGGCGCGCCGCCACCCTGAGAGCCACATAACGCGCTGAAATCACGGAAGATTCCCTGCGCGGCGTCCGCGCTCGGATGCCACTGCGGGCCACTTATCTTTTTCCGGCAGCCGCCATGAACCTTTTTCCCGGCCGGCGCGACCAATGAGGCAAGGGACCTCTGGGGAGGGTGATATGAACAATTTCTCGATGCTCAGCGCCGACCGCATGACCCACCTGAAGGTGGTCGCGATGGCGCTCGTGTGCGCGACGCTGGTCGCCGGCATCGGCGTTGCCGCCCGCGTTACCGACGGCGCCGGCGACGGACGGATCGAGGCCACCGTTATCAAGGCCAGCAAGCCGATGACCGCATCCAAGAGCGAGGACCGCACCATCCGCTGACCTTTTACGTCTTCTCAACCCCCGTACTTCGCGCGCCTTCGGGCGCGCTTTTCTTTTTGGCCAATGCCGGCACAGGGATCGATCCAACCCAGGGCGGGTCTAGTCCCCGGTGTTGCTGTCCGATCACACTCGCAAAAAATTACATCTGCGAGCCATCGGCGCGGCCTGACATCACTCTTCATGCAGGGAGGGCGGCGGCACTGGCCTTCGCGGCGGAGAAGCCGCCGGAGCGGTAACGCCCACGTGGCGAAGCAACTCGATCGGCTGCAGCATGGGGGGGACGCGCTCGGGCACAAACTTCCACGCGGCGAGAAGTGCGCCCACGGCCAGCACGATGAGCGTCATCAGGATTGCAAATGCGCGCCAGCGTCGCCGCCCACGGCGGAGGACGACGACCCGTCGCGTCGCCTCGTCCAGCCTCCGCGTCGCGTCGGGCGTCGGAATGATCGCCGCGGACAATGCTGGCGGCACGGCCGGCGGGGCGGATACCGGCTCGACGACGGCCGCCGGCGTTGATGTCGCGCGCCAAGCCGGCACGGCGGCGGCCTCCAGCGTCGCCGTCGGGCTCGTCTCCATCACCATCATCGGCGGCGCGCTCTCCAGCGAAGCCGTTACAGGGGCTGCGTCCAAATCCGGAGCCGCGTCCGGCGTCGGCGTCTCCGCCGTCGCCTCCGACATTGCCGCTGCGCCGGCCTCCGATGCCGGCACGCTGCTCGGCTCCGATCCGAACGCTTCGATCACCTCCGAGACGGGCGCTTCGGCCACCTCCGGTGCCGGCGATGCCGCCGGCTCCGATGCGGGCGTTGCGGCCGCCTCCGAGGTCAGAACTGCGGCGGTCTCCGATATGGTGGCTTCGATGGCATCCAAACTTGGCGCCTCGGCGGGTATGACAGCAGGCGCCGGCTCCGGGATATGCGCCTCCGGAAGCCGGGCATTTGATCTGGGTTGGGCCTCGGGCATCCTGGATTTGATGCGCGTCCAAATCTTGGCATCGGGCTCGACCGGTTCCACCATCAGGTGCAATTCGCCGAGCCGACGCTCCCACTGCGCAACCTTGACGGCGAACGCCGTATCCGCGCCCAACAAGGCGCGCGCCTGCTCACGCTCGTCGGAATCGAGCGTGCCGAGCACGTACTCAGCGGCGAGCGCATCCGTGTGGTCGACGTCGCTCATGAGCCCAGACATTGCTCGACCTCGGCCAGGCTGCGGCGGAGCGACGCCCGCAGCAGATTGACCGGCATTTCGAGCTTCATCGAAAGCTGTTCCCGGCTGAAAGCGCCGTAATAGGCGAGCAGCAGCATGCGCTGGCGGTCCGGTTCGAGCCGCCCGATGCAGGTCAGAAGACGTTTGAGGTCATTGGTGAGTTCGTGGCGGGGCACGGTGCCGGGGCCTTCATTGTCGTCGATGACCTCCGGTTCGCCATCGCCTGCCGGCGGCTGCGGCCGCCGCGCGACATCGATCGCCAGGCGGCGCGCGATCGCCACCATCCAGGCCAGCGGCCCCGACTGTGCGGGGTCGAACTCTCCGGTGCTGCCCCAGATCTGGAGATAGGCGTCCTCCATGACATCGGCCGCAAGGTCGTCGCGGCGCACGATGCGCAGCACCACGCCATAGAGCTTGGCGCAGGTCGCCCCATAAAGGCGTTCGAACGCCACCGCGTCACCCTTGGCGACAGCGGCAAGCAACCAAGTCATTTCAACCGGAGTCGACATCCGTCCCCTGGAAAACGCGTTGAGCAACAACCTGCAGCGGTCCTGCGATCCGCAAGGAAACCGCGGGCGGCGATTATGGCTGCCAAGCCGGCCTGTCGTCGAGGCAAGAATCGCGCAAGCTTGGATCGCGCCCCGTTCGGGGCTGTCCGGTCGAATCGGCTGTGATCCACCCGCAACGCGGGGCGGCGGTTCCATCTGCCGGATGGGTTGGATTGCGCCCTAGGACGAAATCGCTTCAGATTGAATCACGATTTCGCTCCAAGTATTTATTCGGTCGCATGATCCTGTCCGAAAAGTCTGCAACTTTCCGGGATCATGCTCCTACACCCGTGCGCGGTTGCCCATCGCGCCGACGGCTTCGAGCTCGGCCGGTACGGGCACGTCGTCCTCGAGACGCTCCCGCATCTGGTCACGCTCATCGAGCATTTCGGCCTTCTTCATCTCTTCGAAGGCCTCACCGAGCGCAACCTTGGCGTCCTCGAGCTGAACTTTCAGGTCGTCGACCGAGCGCTTGAGGTTCTCACGCCGCTGCATCGCCGCCTTGGCATAGGTCGGATACGCGAAATGGCTGGGGTCGTGGATCCCGGTCCGGTCCTGCTCCGTCTTGATGTCACGATCGAGATCGCCTCCGATGCGATCGAACTCGGCGATCATGGCTTCGATCTGAGCGACCTTGCGGCGCTTCTCGTCGACCTGAAACTTCTTCAGGCGAATGAGTGTCTCGCGTGACTTCATCGACCCGTGCTCCCCCCGACGCCCCCGGCACCAGACGCTGCGCCGGTCAAGACGCAGACAGTCCCCCTTGGGCGGAATGGCCCAAGCCGCTGCGCAGTGTGCCGGAACAATGTTTAGTTTTCGGTTTCCACATCAGCAGCCTTGTTCAAGGCGTTGATATCCTTGTCCAAGATATCCTTGTCAGCGACATCCTGTTCCAAGACTGGTTGCGTCTTCCTTACCGCGCGGGCGCAACGCCTGCGGCCTCCGACGCGGCTTGCATCGCTCGCCGGACCGCGGCGCGCCGCGGAACACTCGATCCCACAAACGCCGACTTGGTCGATTAGCAGGTGCATGCAACGGGCTTCGTCGCTGCGAGCGCGAAGCGTTTCTTAACTTCGTGTTTACCCGCGTCGTTAATCATTAGGTCACCGTTGCGGGACTGCAGGGGGCCCGTCGTCCGGCTGGGGCGGAGGGGCAGAGTCTTCTGAGTAATTACAGCCGACTCTTAAAGTCGAACATGAGATGGCGCTTGGAAAGAAAACCGCTCCCGTGCAATATCTTAGGGCGATTCGTCCGAATTTCCCGAAAGTATGCGCGTGTTGGAAGCGGTTTTGTTAACCACGCGTCGTTAATGTTCCGATCCGGTTTGTCCCAAAGCGTTTTCGAGGGCCGCCGCTGCGGCGTGCCGACCTGAGCCCGAGGCGGCGAGGAAGGGGACTGGCATGCGCGTATTGCTAATTGAGGACGACAGCGCCACCGCTCAATCCATTGAGCTGATGCTGAAGTCCGAAAACTTCAACGTCTACACCACCGATCTCGGGGAAGAGGGTGTCGATCTCGGCAAACTCTACGATTACGACATCATCATGCTCGACCTGAACCTGCCGGACATGTCCGGATTCGAGGTGCTGCGGTCGCTGCGGGTCTCCAAGGTGAAGACACCCATCCTGATCCTCACCGGTCTGGCCGGGATCGAGGACAAGGTCAGGGGCCTCGGCTTCGGCGCCGACGACTATATGACCAAGCCCTTCCACAAGGACGAGTTGGTCGCGCGCATCCACGCCATCGTGCGCCGCTCCAAGGGTCATGCCCAGTCGGTGATCCAGACCGCAGACCTCGTGGTCAACCTTGACACCAAGACGGTGGAAGTGAGCGGGGCGCGCGTGCACCTCACGGGCAAGGAGTACCAGATGCTGGAGCTCCTGAGCCTGCGCAAGGGCACGACGCTGACCAAGGAAATGTTCCTCAACCATCTCTATGGCGGCATGGACGAGCCGGAGCTCAAGATCATCGACGTATTCATCTGCAAGCTCCGCAAGAAGCTTGCCAATGCCTCGAACGGCAAGAACTACATCGAGACGGTGTGGGGCCGCGGCTACGTGCTGCGCGAGCCGTCGGAGGAAGAGGCCAGGATCCCGGCCTGACGATACCGCCAGACCCGCTCGGCCGGGGTCTTTTCCGGACCAACAATTCCAACCCCGCCAGCGATGGCGGGGTTTTTGCTTAGTTGCGGCCCCGACCTCGAAGGGGGCCCGGTAGCGGTGCGTCGTGAGGTGCTTTTCAAAAACTTGCGTCAGACCCCATCGGGTGCTTTTCATCCGGTCCAGTGCAGCCGCAGAGTCGATTGACCCTCCGCGTGCGGATCGTAAGGTGCAGCCCCTGCTCTCTCCTCCCGCGCTCCCCCGGTCTCATCAATGGCTCCCCGCTCCGTCCCCACATTGACCGCGCACGATGCCAAGATACCCGCGATCGGGTTTGGTACGTCGTCGCTGGGCAACTGCGGCGAGATCGTCGCAACCGCGCTCAAGCTCGGCTATCGCCATATCGACACGGCCTGGAAATACGGCACCGAGCGCGGCGTCGGCGAGGGCATCCGCACCTCCGGCGTGCAGCGCGACGAGATTTTCCTGACCACCAAGGTGTCGCACGAATATCTCCGCACCGACGACTTCGCGCGTTCGGTCGACGAGAGCCTCAAGAATCTGGGCGTCGATTTCGTCGATCTCCTGCTCGTGCATTGGCCCAACCCGGAGATTGCGCTCGACGAGCCGATCGCCGCGCTGGCGAAGGCAAAACGGCAGGGCCTCGCGCGCCATATCGGCGTCGCGAATTTCAATATCGCACTGCTCGACGAAGCAATCCGGCTCTGCCCGGAGCCGCTGGTCACCCTGCAGGCCGAGTATCACGCCCATCTCGACCAGACCAAGCTGGTGGAAGCGTGCCGGCAACGCGGCCTGATCTTTACGGCCTATTGCCCGCTCGGCCGCGGGCGCCTGTTGCGCGACCCCGTGCTCGCAGACATCGCCGCCCACAAAGGATGGACGCTGGCGCAAATCGCGCTGCGGTGGCTGATCCAGCAGGGCAACGTCATTCCGATTCCGCGCTCATCGAACGCCAAGCGCATGGCCGAGAACCTCGACGTGTTCGGCTTGGCCCTGACCGAGGACGAAATGAAGCGGATCGCCGCACGCAATCGGCCGGACGGCAGGATTGCCGACCCCGCCGGCCGCGCGCCGGCGTGGGATTGATGGGCAAGCCACACTTCCGCGTCTGGGCACGAGGCGCCGGCTCGCGCCTCTAGAGAAAACAACTCCAAATGCAGGTGAGGACCATGTCCAAGACGCCGAAATACTTCATGTACTTTCCCGGCAACTATCGGTGGTCAGCGGCCTTCGTCAACATGCTGGGGCGCGGAAGCTACGGCGGCGCCGACATCAGCGAGTTGCACAAGATCGGACGCCTGCTGGAGGGAAAGGACGCCGAGGACGACGAGGCTTGGTTCGACGCCTGCGTCACGATCGCCGACGAGGTGCGCGCACACGCCGAGCGCTTCCGCGCATCGGACCATCCTGTCTCCGCGGCGGGCTTCTATTTGCGTGCTTGTCACTATTATCAAATGGGTGAGCGTTTCCGTACTCCGAAGGACCAGAAAGCGCTCGACGTCTATCGCACCGCGGTCGATTGCTTTCACAAATTCGCCGGACTCACCGACGTCAAGATCGAGACCGTCGAGGTGCCGTTCGAAGGCAAGCACCTGCCGGGATATTTCGTTCATGCCCGCAATGCGAAAACGGCGCGCGCGCCCTGCGTCGTCTTCTTCGACGGTCTCGATGTCACCAAGGAGATCCAATACGTCGCCGGGGTGCCGGACCTGATCAAGCGCGGCATCTCGGTNCTGGTAATGGACGGGCCCGGCACCGGCGAGGCGATCCGTTTCCGCGGTCTCGTTTTGCGCCATGACTATGAGAAGGCTGGCAGCGCGTGCATCGATTTTCTGGAGCGGCGCACGGACGTCGACCCGAACAAGATCGGAATCGTCGCGATCAGTCTCGGGGGGTATTACGCGCCGCGCTGCGCCGCGCTCGAGCCGCGATTTGCCGCCTGCATCGCCTGGGGGGCGATCTGGGACTATCATGCGGTGTGGAAGCGGCGCGTCGAGGCGCAGTTCAAGGCGTCGCTCTCGGTGCCGGGTCACCACATCATGTGGATCGTGGGCGCCGCAACACTCGAGGATGCATTGCAACGGCTCGAGCCGTTCAGGCTCGACGGCGTCGTACAGAAGATGCGCTGCCCATTCCTGGTCGTGCACGGCGCGGACGATGAGCAGATTCCGCTGGCGGATGCGCAGGCGCTCTACGACGCCTGCGGCTCGCAGGACAAGACGCTGCGCGTCTTCACCAGCGACGAGGGCGGCGCACAGCACTGCCAGCGCGACTACCTGACGCTCGGCTGCGCCACCATGTGGGACTGGTTCGAGGACAAGCTCGTTCGTGCATAGCCAGCGTTACTAGCGCGCACGAACCGCAGGAAACGTCAGGAGGTCGCGACGATGATCGCATCGCCTTCCGCGCTGAGGTTGACCTTGAGCCCGCAGGCGCGGGCGAGCAGGCCGGCGTAGAACGGCTGGACCGCATGCGCATCGATCGACCCGTTCTCGGATGTGCCCTCCAGCAGAGCCGGCACCGCATGCGGGATGCGGGCGTTGAGGCCCGACGCGGAGATGCGGAAGCCTATGCTTTCGCCCTCACCGACCGGATCGACCGTGAGGGTGCCGCCGCGCGGGATGGTCTGCCCCGCGATGATGAGCATGTTCAGCAACAGCTTGACACGGTTTTTCGCCAACAGCGCGTGGGGCAGATTCCAGGTGAGCTTGGTCTTGTCATCCTCGATGAAGCCACGCGCCATGGCTTGCGCATTGCCGAGATCGATCTGGGCGTTGGCGGAGCCGGCCGCGCCGAAGGCGAGCCGGCAGAATTGCAGGCGCGCCGAGGCGGTCCTCGCGCTCCGTTTGATGAGGTCGAGCGCGAAAGTCTTGGTCTCCTCGTCGCTGTCTTTTTCCTCCAGCACTTCGAGCCCATTGACGATGGCACCCGCCGGGCTGATCAGATCGTGGCAGACGCGGGAGCACAGGAGCGCGGCAAGGTCGAGAGCGTCGAGAACGACGGCTACGGACATGAGGACGTCTCCGGTGGGCGGGCGTCTGACAAGCGGAACCGTGGGTGCTCGAGGGCGATTCAGACATGGCAGCGGTGGGCCGGTGTGATACACCGCTGCTGCTCGACCTGCCAATACTCGACCTCACAAGACTCGACCTGACAAGACTTGAACTCGCAGGACCAAGGGGAGCGGCCAGCCTTGCCGCGTGACGGCGATATCAGAAAAGTGGACGGACGGCTGCTCGACGAGCTCACCACCATCGTCTCCATGGCGGCGGCCGCCATCCTTGCCGCCCGCGCGCACTCGCTCGATGCGCGGACCAAGGCCGACCTTTCTCCCGTGACCGCCGCCGACCACGCCGGCGAAGCGGTGATCCTCGAAGGCCTTGCCCGCCTGCTTCCCGGTGTGTGCGTCGTATCGGAGGAAGCCGCGGGCCGTGCGCCGCCGGCCAGCATTCCCGCGAGCTTCGTGCTGGTCGACCCCCTCGACGGAACCCGTGAACTGTTGGCCGGCCGGGACGAATTCACCGTCAACGTAGCAATCGTGGACGGAGGACGCCCGCGTCTCGGCATCGTCGCCGCTCCGGCGCATGGCTTGCTCTGGCGCGGGATCGAGGGCCAAGGCGCCGAGCGGCTGCGCCTGCCCCCAGGCGCGCCGGCAAGTGCCGCGCAGGAGCGCACCGCGATTCACACCCGAACGGCCCCGCGCGCGGGATTCGTCGCGATGGTGAGCCGCTCGCATTTCGACCCTCAAACCGAGACATTCCTCGCGCGGCTGCCGATCGCCGATCGCCGTGCGTGCGGGTCAGCGTTCAAATTCTGTCGCATCGCCGAAGGAGGCGCCGACGTCTACCCGCGCCTTTCGACCACCTGCGAATGGGATGTGGCCGCCGGCCACGCGGTGCTGGCGGCCGCAGGCGGCGCGGTGATCACGCCGGAGGGAAAGCCGTTGCCCTACGGCCGAAAGGCCGAGAACTTCCGCGTCCCGGCCTTCGTGGCCTGGGGCGACCCGTCGTTGCCGAAGGCGTTCGGGGTCTAGCGCCAGCGGCCTGATCGGACTCGGTCACACCGACCGCGAACGCCCGCCGGAAGGAGGCCTAAGACTTCGTTAGCCCCGCTGCGGTCATAGTGTTGCCGATGATGCGGCGAGTCGGTTGTGGTTTGGCCGCAAAGCTGCGGTATCCCGTCCATAACGGGTTCAGCGGAGTTACCTCTCGATTTTAGGAGCACTCGATGCGCCCCGTGATGCGGACCATCGCTCTCTTCCTTCTCCTGGTCGGCGTGGGAATTGGACAGTTAGCGGCCCAGGGCAACCCTCCGCTTCAGGACAATCCTCCAGGCGGTCCGCCGCCCCCGAATTATCCTCCGCCTCAGGGCAATCCTCCGCCGCCGAACAACCCTCCGCCCCAGGCCAGACCCAGCCCCCAGAACCAGCACTACTCTTCGAACGAAGTCCTCGACGCGGGCCACCGGTTCTTCGGCACCGTCTCGCGCGGTCTGGCGCAGCTCGTCGAAAAGGCCGGGAGCCAATGGGGATTGCCCAACGGCTACGTGCTCGGCCAGGAAGCTGGCGGCGCCGTGGTCGCGGGACTGCGTTACGGCGAAGGGGTCCTCTACACCAAGAATGCCGGCGACCTGCGGGTCTTTTGGCAAGGTCCCTCGCTCGGCTGGGATTTCGGCGGCGAAGGCGCCCGGACCATGATGCTGATCTACAACCTGCCGGCCACGGAAGCGGTGTACCAGCGCTTCGCCGGTATCGACGGTTCGGCCTATTTCGTTGGCGGCTTGGGAATGACGGCACTGACCGCCAGCAATATCGTTGTCGTTCCGATCCGCACCGGCGTCGGCCTGCGACTGGGCGCCAATGTGGGCTACGTCAAGTTCACGCCGACGGCAACGTGGAACCCATTCTGAGCCAGATTCTTAGGCCCAAGCGAAGGCTTCCCGTTCATTGGCCGCGCAGTTGACGGGCGCGGCGGCCGAGCACGTAAGACGTGTGGCCGCTCCCCGCGATGCTCGCGCTGGTTTAGATTAGTGGCCGCCGATGCTGGAAGCGCCCGACCGGGCGTGCCATTCTGTCAAGGTACGGCTGAGATGGTTCAGGAGGGGTCATGATCGAACCGATCATGTACATCGGGATCGGGTTTCTGGTCGCGGGGTTGCTCGTCATCGGCGTCATCCCATTGGTGCACGCGCGCGCGGTGCGTCTCACCATGCGTCGGCTGGAAGCGCTGACCCCGCTGTCGAGGGCGGAAATTCAGGCCGACAAGGATCAGTTGCGCGCCGAATTCGCCATGTCCATGAGCCGGCTCGAAATGAACGTCGAGCAGATGAAGGCGAAGACCACCAGCCAAGCCGCCGAGATCGGCAGAAAGAGCGAGGCGATCGGCCGGCTCAAGTTCGAGCTCGGCGAAAAGACCGCCGCGCTGTTCACGCTCGAAGCCAAGGAAAAACAGCTGGCCGACGATGTCCGAGCGCTCGAGAACGAGCTCGCTGCGAGAACGGGCGCATGGCAGGAGGCCGAAGGCGCGCTCGCAAGTGCGCAGGCCGAACTCGCCCGGATCACCGCCCATTTCCAACAGAACTCGCTCTCGTCCGACACCCAGCGCGTCGAGCTGGCGGCGCTGCAGGCGCAGGCCGTGCTCCTGCAGGATCACGTCGGAGGCTACGACAAAGAGAACAACGAGCTGCGGGATCGCCTGAGCAACAAGACCGCCGAGGCCGAGGCGATGCGGCAACAGCTCGCTGGGGAGCGCGGCCGGGCCGAGCAGCTGGGCGCCCGCGTTGGCGAACTTGAGCGTCAGCTCATCGCGCAGACCACGGAAGCGGAAATTCTGGGGCGCCGCGTCCAGGAGCTCGGCACCCAACTCGACGAGCAGGGGCGCTTCCTGACCGACTACGAGAACGCTTCCGACCGCCTGCGCAACGAAGCGATGAGCGCGCAGGAGAGCGAGTCCACGCTTCGCGCCGAACTGGCCGAGGTGGAAGGGCGTTACCGCCTTGCGATCGATACCGTGACCACCGAGAAGTCGCTGATCGAAAGCGAGCTCAAGCGGTCCCATGACGAACGTGCCAAGCTGCAGCGCGACATTGCTGCTATGAGACGCGACGCGGAGAATGGCGGCGCGAACGTTCGCAAGGAAAACGCCGTCCTGCGCGAGAGCATCAACGACGTTGCGGCGGAGGTCGCGCGGCTCACCGCCACGCTGGAAGGGCCGGACTCGCCTATCGCTGCGATCCTCGATGGTGACGTCGGCCGTCCGGCGGCGAGCGGGGCGAACGGAGCACCACCGGCGAGGACGCCGCGGACCGGAGAATCAAAGGACACGCTGGCGGATCGCATTCGCACTTTGCAGGGCGGAGCGTCGCGCCCTGCTCCCGCTTCTGAACCGACCCGCGGTCCCGCGCGCAACGCGCGCCGATAAGTCTGCGCAATCCGCAGGCGCTTGATCGCGCCGTGATACGCCGGAAGCCGGAAAAGAGTGCGGCCGGCCGGTCGGGGCTAGGAGCCCGCGATCAATCGCCGGCCGGCCTTCTGCAGCTCCCCCGCGCAGTTCGCAGCCCAATGGGACTTTTCGCCGAGGCTCACCTCGCTTGACACTGTCCGTAGCTGCCTTAAATGCTGGCCTCGGTGCGGGCGCTTAGCTCAGCGGGAGAGCGTTCCCTTCACACGGGAGAGGTCGCAGGTTCAATCCCTGCAGCGCCCACCATTGTAAGTGGCTGACTATCGCGCACTAATTTGGACGAGGCATTCATTTTCAAAAACCTTGGCCCAAGTTTCCGCCCACAAAACCCTCAATTAATCGCGCCTCTCACTCGCTCCAATCGTTGAGTTGTCAGAAGGTCGGTAGCGCACCACGTTCGGGACGTGGGGGTCGCAGCGTTCTACAAGGAGCTCGGCAACCAGGGCGTCAAGGCAACCGACATCCCGGTCGTCGCCTTCTCCGTGGGTGAGGAAGAGCTTGCCGGCATCGACACCAAGCCACTGCTGGGTCACCTTGCGGCCTGGAACTACTTCCAGTCCATCAAGACGCCGATCAACGACAAGTTCATCGCGGACTGGAAGACCTTCATCAAGAACCCGAAGCGCGTCACCAACTATCCGATGGAAGCCCACGTCATTGGCTTCGCCATGTGGGTGAAGGCGGTCGAGAAGGCCGGCACGACCGATCCGGACAAGGTGATCGACGCGCTGCCCGGCATCGAGGCGCCCAACCTGACCGGCGGCACCTCCAAGATGCTGCCCAACCACCACATCACCAAGCCGGTGTTCATCGGCGAAGTGCGTGGCGATGGTCAGTTCGATGTGATGTGGAAGAAGCCCGGCCTGGTCCCGGGCGACGCCTGGTCCGATTTCCTGCCGGGCTCGAAGGACCTCGAGGCCAACTGGGTCACCCTCAAGTGCGGCAACTACAACAAGGTCACCAAGAAATGCGGTGGTGCGTCGTAGGTCGAGCTGAGAGACTCGG
>JGI12053J15887_10000901_pt1 | contig 13037 bp, 13 predicted proteins | sample MedBloCAOM1_O3_FD_15887 | JGI IMG/M metagenome (IMG submission 15887)
CGTCCAGGTGGGTGTGGCACCCGCCAATTCCGCTGCGGCCAAGGAGTTCTCGATAGCCCCGCGGATGTCGGCCGCATCGAACCCGGCTCGCAGCAGCCGGAAGTTGAAGCCGAGGTGAAGCTCGTCGGACCGGACATACCGGGAGAACTGTTCGTTGTCGTACACCCACACCTCGCCGATCGCGACGGCGTCCGGGTAGTCGTCGAACACCCCGCGGATCTGGCGGAGGATGTCGTGCACGCCGTCGTTGTTGAACCGTGGGTCGTCATCTATGTCGGCCAGGAGCACCTCGGCCCTGATGACCTCCATGTCGGGCAGCCCCGGCGGCTTGGCCATGCCGTGCGCGACGTCGATGCGGAACCCGTCGATGCCGCGCTCCAGCCAGAACCGCAAGGTCTTCTCGAGGTCCTCGAAGACCTCGGGGTTGTCCCAGTTCAGGTCCGGCTGCTCGGCGTCGAAGATGTGCAGATACCACTGCCCAGGGTTGCCGTCAGCCTCGACGACCCGGGTCCACGCGGGGCCGCCGAAGATCGACACCCAGTTGTTCGGGGGATGAAGGCCGCCGGGCCCGGTGCCGTCTCGGAAGATGTAGCGCTCACGCTGGTCGCTGCCGGGGCTCGCGGCCAGTGCCGCCTGGAACCAGGGGTGCGCTGAGCTGGTGTGGTTGGGCACCAGATCCATCGTCACCTTCATGCCCAACCGGTGGGCGGCGTCGGTCAGCCGGTCCAATGCCTCGATCCCGCCGAACAGCGGGTCGACGTCGCGGGGATCCGCAACGTCATAGCCGTTGTCGGCCATGGGCGAGACCATCACGGGATTGAGCCAGATCGCTTCGACACCAAGCAGTTTGAGGTAGTCCAGCTTGGCGGTCACCCCATCCAGGTCGCCGACGCCGTCGCCGTTGCTGTCGCGAAACGACCGCGGATAGACCTGATAGAACACCGCATGTTGCCACCACTGGGAGTTGAGCGCGCCCACCGCCGCCAATCTACGTCAGCACAACCCCTGGGACCGCTGTCAGAACTGCGAGTTCACTGTTGAGTGGGCGGCCATTTGCAAAATGCGTTCTTACCGACGGGGCTTGCGAGCCCACACCGCCACGGACTGTGTGCGCGACGCCCTCGTATCCCACCTCCTCGAAGCCGAGGGCCTCGACGTAACCGGGCAGCGCCCTGCCGAAGCAGAGGTCCATGACACCGGTATCCAACGCAAACTCGATTCGTTGGCGGTAACAGGCGTCGAAAGCCTCGGCGAGCGGGTGGGCGCTGTCAACCGACCCTGCCACTGCATTGTCGATCTCTTCCGTCACCAGCCAGCCGCCCGGTCGCAAGGCGTCGGACATGCGGCGCAGAACGTCGGCGGGGTCGCGAAGACACACCTCGACGCCACAGATCCGGCACCCGGGCCGACTTCCAAACACCGCCATCCCTCGTCTACGCCGATCGTGTCGAAGCAGCGAAATGTTTGCGGGTCTATGTAGCCCTCCACTAACCGCAGCCGGGCGAGCTCGTCGTCGGCGGCCGTTTCCGCCTTGAAATAGCCTGCGTCCCCCAGAATCGGCATCGATCAATGGTCACACATCTACTTCACAGGCGCGGTCATTCCGCTATTTGCTCGAATCGCATGGCTTCGTCAGAACGGCGAGTTCACCATCGAGTTCGCGGCCATCTCCAGGTAGGCCAACAACTCCGTGCGATGCTCGTCGTCCAGCGTTTGCGAGTCCACTTCCGCCACCGCGGTGTGCATACAGCGCAGCCATGCGTCGCGCTCGATGTAGCCGATCCGGAACGGGGCGTGGCGCATCCGCAATCTGGGGTGGCCACGCTGATCGGAATAGGTCCGTGGTCCGCCCCAGTACTGCTCGAGGAACATCCGCAGCCGTTCCTCCGCGCCGTCGAGATCGTCTTCGGGGTAGATCGCACGCAGAATCTCGTCCTCGCGGACCAGCTGATAGAACCGCGACACGATGGCATGGAAGGTGATGTGGCCACCCACCGCGTCATAGAACGATTGCTCCGGCTGTGTCACGGCACCATTGTGCCTGTGTGGGCGGAGAAGATCCCGGTCAGCCGGTCGCGTCACCGTATGTTCACGGGACTGACCTGCGGACACGAACCAATTTGTTATGCGATCGACCCCAATCCATGGTGGACTGTCGGTCGGAGGACGTATGGCGCAGCGCAAGAAGAGTCGCGGCCACCGGCACCAGGTAGCCGCGGCGGGTTTATCCGGACCCGCGGTACCGCACGCCCAGACGCGGGTGCTGCACAGCGTCGATACTCATCCACCGAGTACCACCCACGACGGCTCCATCTGGGGGCGCCGTCGTGTGCTGCTTCTAAATTCCACTTACGAACCGTTGACCGCCCTGCCGATGCGCCGGGCGGTCATCATGCTTATGTGCGGCAAGGCGACCGTCGTGCACGACGATCCGAACGGCCCCGTGATCCACTCGGCCAGCAGGTCTATCACCGTGCCATCGGTGATCCGGCTGCATTCGTACGTGCGAGTGCCGTATCGGGCACGGATCCCGATGACCAGGGCCGCTCTGATGCATCGCGACCGGTTTCGGTGCGCCTACTGCGGCTCAAAGGCCGACACCGTCGATCACGTGGTACCGCGCAGCCGCGGCGGTGACCACACGTGGGAGAACTGCGTGGCGGCCTGCTCGACATGCAATCACCGCAAGGCCGACCGGCTGCTCGCCGAACTGGGCTGGACGCTGCGCTCTGTGCCGGTGCCGCCGAAGGGTCAGCACTGGCGGTTGCTGTCGTCGGTCAAAGAACTCGACCCGGCCTGGGTGCGATACCTGGGTGAGGGCGCGGCCTGAGCGCGGCTTAGGTTACGGTTTGGGTCGTGAGCATCGCACTTACCCACGCCCTCCTCGGAGGGGTTCCGCTGGCCATCACGCTCGCGTTGATCGCGTTGATCTGGGGCGTCGGCAAGAACCGCAAGGGCCCGCACCCGGCGACCTACAAGCTGACCGAAACCTGGACGCACGCTCCGATCCTGTGGGCGTCCGATGAACCCGCTGACCATGGCCACGGATCGCACTTCACGGTAGGAGGCGGCGCCAGTGGCAAGTGGTGAAGTCGCGACTGTCTCGTCGGCCGAACTGGCCGAGCTGCCACGGGGATTCGTCGTAACGTCCAGCGGACGGATCTCGGGGGTCACCGAGCCCGGCGAGGTGTCGGTCACCTACCCGTTCCCCGTGGAGGATCTGGTCGTCCTCGACGACGCTCTGAAGTACGGCTCGCGCGCGGCGAAGGCCCGATTCGCGGTGTACCTCGGCGACCTCGGCGAGGACACCGCCGCCGCGGCGCGCGACATCCTCGCCAAGGTGCCGACGCCGGACAATGCGGTACTGCTTGCGGTTTCGCCGAACCAGCGCGCGATCGAGGTGGTCTACGGCAGCGAGGTCAAGGGCCGCGGCATCGAAGAGGCCGCCCCGCTCGGAGTCTCCGCCGCCTCCGCGTCCTTCAAGGAGGGCAACCTGATGGACGGTCTGATCAGCGCCGTCCGGGTGCTCAGCGCAGGCGTCTCCGCACCCTGAGTTCTGCGACTTGTGGAGCGCGACCGGCGCTAACCGCCGTGTTAACCGCGCTACGACTCCACAAGTCGCGAACGGATCTCGATGTAGCGCGTCAGGAAGCTGCGCTCGTCGAGTCGCTTTCGGCGCATCCAACCGGTGACCTCGTCGTTGCACTTACTCGTATTGCAGGAGGCGCAGGCGGGCACGACGTTGTCCACGGTGTACCGGCCGCCTCGCGAGATCGCCATCACGCAGTCGCGCTGCAATGGGCCGTCGGTCGCGCCGCAGTAGGCGCAACCATTCCAAGCCTCCTTGAGCGCTGCCCATTGCTCGCCGGTGAGGTCGTTGTCGACGAGACCCATACGGCGCTTCCGCTTGCGCGCAGCCCGTGCCCTGCGCGTTCGGCTGATCGCCACTTGCAAAGCGTATGCGGGTGAGCGTGCGCAAAGTGCCCGCCAAGGACGGCGTGTCGGCGTACAGACTGGGGCCGATCTGCATATGGATGTGGTTCCTGTGCAACGCACGCAATTGTTGACCCGGCGGGATGAATAACGATGCCGCTGACATCACCGATGTTCTTGCCCGGCCATTTGTTTGTCGGGCCCACGCCATTGTTTTCGTATTCGAATCCACCGAACCGCCGCGCGGTCAGAAACAGCAGATGCCCTACCGGGTCACCGGCCGGGTCCAGACGTAGTGGCACCCCGGGGATTGTGGGCGGATTCCCCCAGTCACACGGTATCTATCTGCGCACCACGGCTGTTTCGCTATTGATGCAGCCGCCGGCCACACGCCATCCTCGCGTGCGACATCCCTCGCGTGTCGGGCAGTAGTGCGTCACAACCGCTTTGGGATACGAGCGGGTGCGGCTGGACCGCGATGGCCGGACTGCGCGAATTCGAGGTTTCGAAACGTCACGGCGGTTACGATAAGGGTCGAGTTTCGCCGGGGGGATGATTTGGCGGGGAACACATGATCCGTGCAGGTGTATTTATTGGGGTCGATCAGGCCGGGGGCCTTCAGCGCCTAAACGACGCCGCCGCTGGTGCGCAGCGGATGCATGCTTGGGCCGTGGAGCAAGGTATGAAGGACGGCACCCAAGCCAAATTGATCACCGATGCCGCGGGAAAAGTAACGCCGGATCAAATCTTCGATGCGATCGACGCCATCACCAAAGGCGCGGGTGTCGACCAGCTCATCCTGTATTTCGCCGGGCACGGGGTGAACATCAGCCGCAACGAGCACTGGTTGTTGAGCGACGCACCGGGCAATCCGGGCGCGGCCGTAGACGTCACCGAAAGCGTCGAGTTCGCCCGTTTCGGCGAGATCCAGCACGTCGTCGTCGTCTCCGATGCGTGCCGGGTGGCACCCGAGGGTATCCAGGCACAAAGCGTGCGCGGCGCCTCGGTGTTCGCGAACCTCGAACCCGCCGGCGCGAAGTCCAAACCAGTCGACCAGTTCTTCGCATGCGCACTGGGTCGTACAGCCGCGGAGGTGAAGGACCCCGCCGTAGCCGCAGCCAATTTCTCGGCGCTGTATACGAACGCGATGCTCGACGCCCTGAGCGGTGCGCGTTCGGACATCCTCGAATCCGGCGATGACCCGGTTGACGGTTTCCGGTACGTCCGACCGGACGGCCTCAAGGACTTTCTCGAAAAGGAGATGGCGAAGCGGATCATGGCGCTGGGACTGCTGGCGGTGGTCAACCAGGAACCGGACGCGATTATCGTCTCGCGCAAGACATGGCTCGCCCGTGTGCAGGCCGTCGTCGCTCGCGGGATAGCTCCCGAGTTGCCTGCGGAGCTCAACGCGCCACCCCCGGGTCCGTTGGCGGAACTTTCACCCAATCTGGGTCGCTTGTCGGGAAATTTGATGCGCTGCGCGGTGGCATCCGACGCGGCGGTGCTTCCGACGCAGCTCGACTGGGCGCGGACCGCTCCGGCGCCTGGAGCTGTTCAATTCGTCGATGCCGCCAAGAGAATCGCGGCGCCGTTCGGTCCGGATCACTTCGAAACTGAATGCGGCATCAAGCTTCGTGGTGCCCGCATGGTCGATGCCTTGGCCACGCGCGCCGATCTGGACCAAATCACGCCGGATGGCCAGGTGCTTCGGGCGAACAGCGTCGAGGGACCGGCGGCCAGCGTGGTGCTGACCTTCGAGGCAGGAGACGGGACTGTCGTCCCGTGTATTCGGGGCTTCATCACGGCGCTGACGGTCGAGGACGGCGAGCTGGTGGACGTCGCATTCGAACCTTCGGCCAATACCGGGCGATGGCAGCAGTATCAGAACTCGGCGAGCGAGATTCGCACGCTGCGTGGGATCGCGGCCTCGTCCGCGCAGCACGGCCGGTTCAGGCTCGACGGCGACGACGCTGGTGCGCTCGCGCAGAAGATGCAGTACGCCAAGGGCATCGACCCAAGCATGGCCGTGTACGCCGCATACGCCTACTACGACCTGCAGACTGTCGGCCGTATCGACGAGATGGCCCGCTTTCTGCGTGAGGATCTGGGTACGAGTCTCTTCGATGTAGAGCTTCTCGCACGCAAGCTTGTCGGCAAGGACGTGACGGCCGGCGACATGATTGTTCCGTTCGTTCCGTTGCTGTCACAGGGCTGGCATCTGCTCAATGCGCACCGCGTCACATTGCCCCCCGCGCTCAACGGAATCCAAAGCACGATGCGCGACTCGTTGTGGGCTCTGTTCAACAAGAACGGAGTCAAAAAGCTGCGGAACGCCCTGCAGACTAAGGAGGTTCGATGACACGCGAATTGGTGTTCGTACACGGGCGGTCTCAGGAGCAAAAGGACGCGTCGGCATTGAAGAAGGAGTGGATCGACGCACTCGGTGTCGGTCTGGCGAAGCACCAGCTGACCCTTCCCATCCCGGATACGCAGATACGCTTTCCCTTCTACGGCGACACTCTGTTCGATCTCACCCACGGCAAGTCGGCCGACGAAGCGGCCAAGGTCATTGTGCGCGGCGATGAGACAGACGCCGAAGAGAAAAAGTTCGTCTTGGAGCTGCTGGAGGAGATCCGCAAGGAAAACGGCATCACCGAAGAGCAGTTGGCCGAGGTGGCCGGACAGGAAGTCCTCGAACGCGGTCCGCTCAACTGGCCGTGGGTTCGTGCGACCCTGCAGGCCCTCGATCGGTTCGTACCGCAAAGCAGCAGTCCGACAGTCGCCTTGTTCACCCACGATGTTTACGTCTACCTGACCAACTCCCTGGTACGGCAGGTCATCGAGGACGGCATCCGCCAGGCGCTCACGCCGGGTGTCGAGACAGTTGTCGTGGCCCATTCCCTCGGAACGGTCATCACCTATAACCTCCTTCGGCGCGAGGGACACCAGCAGAACTGGAAAGTTCCGCTCCTTGTCACGGTCGGAGCGCCGCTCGCCGTGACCGCAATCCGCAGGACCCTGAAGAGCTTCGCCCCGACGCGCACACCTGAGTGCGTCACGGCGTGGCTGAACGCGATGGATTCACGCGACGTCGTCGCGCTGTACCCACTGGATCCGGAGAACTTTCCGATCGACCCACCGGACCCGGCGATCGAGAACAAGACCGATGTCCAGAACAAGACCGACAACCGGCATGGAATTGTCGGCTATCTTGACGACGATGTCGTCGCGTCCCGCATCCATAGCGCCCTGACGGCGTAGATCGACTTAAGCGCTGTCGAAGGCGCGCGCCCGTAGTGCGCGCTCGACACTCGCGCGGCCCTCGAGAACCAGCCTGCGCAGCGACGGCGGCACATCAGGGTCGGCCAGGAAGCTATCCGCGGCGTCCAGGCCGGCTTCGCTGATATCCCACGACGGATACAGCCCGATCACAACCGTCTGCGCGACCTCGCTCGAACGCCGCTCCCACACCCCGGAGATCGCGCCGAAGTACTTGGCGCTGAACGGCTGCAGTAGCTCATGCTGGCCCGGCCGCACGAACGCGCCGACAATAGACCGTGCGGTGACATTGGGCAGAGTGTCGTCCTCGATCACCTCTTCCCATGCGGACTCCTTGACGGCGGCCTGCGGTCGTGCTGTTGACGCCTCCAAGGCATGCCGCTGGCCCGCTGCGGTCGGATCCTGCTGAGCCTCCGCATCGATGAACGGTGACTCCGCGCCGTCGGCATCGATCGCACCCGCCGCGGCCAGCGCGGTGACGATGCGCCAGCGCAGGTCGGTGTCGATCACCAGACCGGGCATGTTCACCGCTGCAGGCTCGTTGTCCAGCAGCGTCGACAGCACGGCGATGTGGTTCGGTGAAAGTACCGATGCGCACAGCGCATTGACGAACGCCAGCTGATGGTCTGAGCCCGGCGCCGACTCGCGCGCCAGGTCGAGCAGTGCATCTGCGAACGCCGGCCAACCGTTTTCGGTCGCCCAGCCCGGGTCCGCGTACGACGCGAGTGCCGACTGGGCTTGCAGTAGCAGCCGCTGGGCCACGCCCACTTCGGATTCGGCGTGCACACCACTGATGACCAGCGCGACGAAGTCACGGGCCTTCAGCTCCGCTTCGCGGGTCATCTCCCATGCCGCCGACCACGCCAGCGTGCGGGGCAGCGGATCGGCGATGTCGGCGATGCGGGTGAGCGCGGTCTGCAACGACTCTGGGTCGAGGCGCACCGAGCAATAGGTCAGGTCGTCGTCGTTGACCAGGATCAGCTTGCCTCGGGAAACTCCCTGCAGCGCTGGAACATCCGTGGTCTCGCCTTCGACGTCAAGCTCCTCTCGGTGAGTGCGAACCAGCTTGCCCGTGCCGTCGTCGTCGTAGATTCCGATCGCAAGGCGGTGCACCCGGGTCTCACCGGCGCCGGGCTGCGCGCCGCTCTGGGCGACCGCGAAGCGGGTGAACCGCCCGTCGGCGTCGACGTCGAAGTCGGGACGCAGCGTGTTGAGCCCGGTGGTCTTCAGCCACTGCTGACCCCAGCCGGAAAGGTCGCGGCCGGAGGCCTTCTCCAGTGCGCCGAGCAGGTCGCCGAAGGTGGCGTTGCCAAATGCGTGGTCGCGGAAGTAGTCCCGCAGACCGGACAGGAACTCCTCAAGCCCGACGTAGGCGACGAGTTGCTTGAGCACGCTGGCGCCCTTGGCGTACGTGATGCCGTCGAAGTTCACCTCAACGGCGTGCAGGTCCGGGATGTCGGCGGCGACGGGATGCGTGGACGGCAGCTGGTCCTGCCGGTAGGCCCACGATTTCTCGACGTTCGCGAACGTGGTCCACGCCTGCGTGTATTCGGTGGCCTCGGCCTGGCACAGCACCGAGGCGAACGTCGCGAACGACTCGTTGAGCCACAGATCGTCCCACCACTGCATCGTGACGAGGTCGCCGAACCACATGTGCGCCATCTCGTGCAGCACGGTTTCGGCGCGTCGCTCATAGGAGGCCCGAGTGACCTTGCTGCGGAAGACGTAGTCCTCCAGGAACGTCACCGCGCCCGCGTTTTCCATGGCGCCTGCGTTGAATTCGGGAACGAACAACTGGTCGTACTTGCCGAACGCGTAGGCAACGCCAAAGTTGTTGTGGTAGAACCCGAACCCCTGTTTGGTCTCGGTGAAGAGCCGCTCGTGGTCCATGAACTCGGCCAGCGACGAGCGGCAGTACAACCCAAGCGGGATGTCGCCGTGTTCGTCGGAAAAGGTGTCACTCCAGTGCGCGTACGGCCCGGCGATCAGCGCGACGAGGTACGTGCTCATTCGCGGTGTGGTCACGAACGTGTGCACATGGGCGTCGTCCTCGCCGTGCACGTGTCCGCTGGCGCCGTTCGAGATGACTCGCCAATTCAGCGGCGCGGCCACCATGATGTCGAACGTGGCCTTCAGGTCGGGCTGGTCGAAGCAGGCGAACATCCGCTTGGCGTCGGCGGTTTCGAATTGGGAGTACAGATACACCTCGTCGTCGACCGGATCGACGAACCGGTGCAGACCCTCACCGGTGTTGGAGTATCGGCAGTTGGCGTCGACGACGAGGACGTTGCGCTCGGATAGACCGCGCAGCGGGATGCCAGTCGATTCGTCGTATCCGGACACATCGATATCGCGTCCGTTGAGCGTGACGCTGCGGATCGAGTCGGCGGCGATGTCGATGTAGGTGTCGGCTCCTGCCAACGCCTCGAACTGAACCGTGGTTACCGAGCGGAAGGTGTCTTCGCCGGGTTTACCCTCACCGTCGGTGAGGTCGAGGGCGATGCGGTAGTTGTCGACGGTGACGAGGGCGGCGCGTTCGGCGGCCTGCTCGCGGGTCAGATTGGGGAGTGCCACGCGTCCAACTTATCGGTTCGCAGGACGCGGGAGGCGGCTGAGCCTGCGGGTGCCTAGATTCCCGGTATTCCGGAAGTGCCAGGCATTCCCGGCATTCCGGAAAGGCCAGGGATTCCCTGCAGTCCCTGGAGGCTGTTGAGGAATGTCCCGTTGCCGATCGAGCCCATCACCTGCGGGCAGTACATCGATATCGCGATGCCGGTGAAAAACGAGGCCATGGCGGGGTTGATGCCGTTGTTGGAGACGGTGGAGTAAATCGACGCCATGTTCTTACCCGGTTCGACCAGCATCGGGCAGATCGACTGTCCGAGCTGCTGGGTGCTACCCGGATCGTTGTAGCCGATGCCGGCGTTGGTCAGCGCACCGAGGAAGTTGTTGTCGGTGAGCGGATCGGCGTGTGCCGGCGTCGCGACGGTTAGGGCCGTCGCGACCCCGACTAAAGTCACGGTCAGATTTCGTTTCGCTTTATTCACGGGAACAACACTGGTTCACAGCAGTCACATCGGCAACACGGTTTGATAACCGTTTGCACACTATGCGTGTCCTATGTGGCGACTGCCTGGAAGTCGTGGCACGGGTGCGGTTGGCCGCCGCGGGGTCGAGCCTGAGCTTTGCCGCCAGGTGTGTGCGGGCGGTGCGGCTGAGTGGTGTGGACGCGGGACAGGTGGGGTTTGCACGGTCCGCGGCGAAGCGAAAAGCCTTGTGGCGATGCCCTTGTGGGCCAGGACTTCGCGGACAGATACCGCAACGTACTTCGCAACGCCGCAGCCGAGGCTTCGTAGTCGGCGCCGTACCCTTTTCAACGGGACCACCTCATGCGCGGCCGAATCGGCTTCGCGGTGGCTGCCGACCCGGAAGGTCAGACCGGCGAGGCACTCGAGTACGTCGGGAATGCCCACGTGCGCTCAGTCCCTTCTCAGCTGTGCGGCGGACACTTGGGGAGGTCGGAAGGAGCGTGCGGTGGTCGCAGGCGTGCTTGGAATTGTTCTTCTGCTGTTCGAACTCGTGTTGATTGCCCGCATGGTCGTCGACTGGGTCGGCGTGTTGTCCCCGGTAGGCGGCCGCAGCGGCCTCTCCCAGGCACGCCGGATCACCCACGGCATCACCGAGCCCGTGATCGGCCCGGTTCGCCGGGTGCTCAAGCCCGTGCGGCTCGGGTCCGTATCCCTTGATCTGGCCTTCACCGCCGTGTTTGTGGCCGTGATCGTCCTGCGGACCGTCGTGGTGCCGTTGATTCCGTTCTGAGTACGCCGCCTTCGAGCCTGAACGTGGTGGCGTGCTCGCCCTCGCGGACGAGATGGTCGACGGGTTTTCAGCGGACCTCAATGGATTCACAGCGGTGGCGGGTGAGGCTAATTCTGTACGGGCAACTACACATAACCCAGCACTTCAAGGAGCCCGCCGCGGGCAGTCTTCTACCAGGCGCTGTTCGGATTGCATCCGACGGCGTCACAGTGACGAACTCAGCCTGCCAGACATGTGCCCGCCCGCCGGTACGACCTCGTGTTAGCTACCGATCACCGTGACTCCAGCCCACCCGATACGCGACACCGTTGGCTGTGCTGCCTCACCGGCGATAACCGCGGGGCAGAACGCCGCAGTGTCAGTGCAGCGCGACACCCATCTCGCGCAACTGCGGCCATAACACCAGCAGGGCGTCGTGCAGCCTCGACTTCACCGTCTCGTCCGCAATGTGCAGGTCGGCCGCTACCTGCGCTGTTGTGCGGTTTTCGTAGTAGGCGCAGCGAACCACGGCGCGATGCTCAGCGGGCAGCTGCGCCAATACGTCGCCGAGCAGCAACCGGTCCACAGCGGCGTTGACTTCCTCGGGCCCGGCGTGAGCAGGCCACACCGAGTCGGCAGCGCCGCTCTCGTTCGAGAAGCCGGTGCTGCGCTGATCGTTGATGATCATGTTGCGGGCGACGATGAACAGCCACGCCCGTGCCGACGGCGCAGGGGAATCAGCGACTTCGGGGTCTCGCCTGGCGCGTAGCGCGGTTTCGTGCACGACGTCTGCCGCGCGGGCGCGGTTACCGGTGAGCAGCAGGGCGTAACGGCGCAACGCGGCCGCATGCTCGTCGTGGATCCCCCGCAATTCGCCGGAATCCGGACCGTCCATCCCGCGCTCCCGCCGGAAAAACCCTACGCAGCTGGCATCGTCCCCGGACCCTGCAACTGACACGAGGTAGCACCGTGACCGGTTCACCAGTTGTTGGGCTTCGCCGATGATGGTGCGAGTGGATCCGTGCGTCCATTCTCGCCGGCCGTGTACGCCACGACGGGGCGTTAGCCAGCGTGGGCGACGCGGTGGCGGCGCTGCGTGAGGCGGTCGAGTCGCGCTAACGCCGAGGCGAGGTCATCGACCAACGGCAACTCACCCGCAGGATCACAGATCGAGAGCAGACGCCGCACCGGATGGCTGCCGACAATCATCCAGTCCACGTCACTGCGGGCGCAGTGCACGCTGATGTAGTAGAGCGCCGTGAAGGCCTGGGTTCCGAAGAAGTCGACGGCGCGCAGATCGAGCACGAGTTGTGTGGAGATGCCGGTACAACGCTCAACGTAGTGGCCCAGATCTCGCCCATTGACGGCGTCGACCTCGCCCATCACGGCCACAGCCAGCCGGGTCGACGACGGGTGGCGCACAGCGAAGGTGGCCCTGCCACATCGTTGCGGTTCGTTCGCAGAGGCGGGATCCGGGCGGTAGATCCTGATAGTGCCGGCAACGGCCATCGCTCACCCCTAAGTCTTATTGCACAGGCAGTGGTCCGGGGTACGTCGGACGGCTTCGCTGGCACGAGAACCTCGATCAGGCGGCGCGTTTGAGGCGCGTCCGGCGGGCTGAGAGTTCAACCAAAGTTGAGGATAATACGGATCGTGTAACCCGATGCCGAACTTCAGAGAACTCTCATTCATCGTCTCCAGCAGTCATACGTCGATGTCGGTCTGCGCGTAGTTGAGGAAGTAGGCGGTGAAGACGGTCAGGCCGAGATAGGCGAACGCCTCGGCTAGCTGTTCGTCGTTCCAGCCCCCGTCCTGTGCGGTGGTCCAGGTCGTGTCTTTGACGTTGCCCGCGTTGACCGCGGCCTCGCGGACCAGCCCGGTCAGCGTATCGATCGTGTTGTCCCCGAACGTGGTTCCCGCCCGCAATGCGGCGACCTGCTCGTCGCTCCAGCCCATCATGGCGGCGAGTCGGCTGGTGATCGCGACGACGTAGTCGTTGCCGACTGCGCTCGCGGTGGCCAGCATCA